>Ga0209846_1000014_pt1 | contig 18678 bp, 18 predicted proteins | sample GWRWS3_20_30_FD_187244 | JGI IMG/M metagenome (GOLD analysis project Ga0209846, IMG submission 187244) | Riverbed sediment microbial communities from areas with vegetation nearby in Columbia River, Washington, USA - GW-RW S3_20_30 (SPAdes)... | ecosystem: Environmental > Aquatic > Freshwater >... | reverse complement strand
CGCAGTTCGCCGCGCCCACCTTCGACGAGAAGCGCCACCACTTCCTGCTGCGGTTCTCCTCCGCCCTGCCCGGCTGGGGCGGCATGGCCGTGCTGGACCGGTCCTGGTACGGCCGGGTGCTGGTCGAGCGGGTCGAGGGCCTCGCCACCGTCGAGCAGTGGACCCGCGGCTACGCCGAGATCGTCGAGTTCGAACGCTCGCTGGTGCTGGAGGGCATGATCCTGATCAAGCTCTGGCTGCACATCTCCGACGCCGAGCAGCTCGGCCGCTTCAAGCGGCGCGAGGCCGACCCGCTGAAGAGCTGGAAGCTGACCGCGGAGGACTGGCGCAACCGCGAGAAGCGACCCGACTACGAGCGGGCGGTCGAGGACATGCTGGAGCGCACCGACCACGCCCTGGCGCGCTGGCAGCTCGTCGAGGCCGAGTCCAAGCGCTACGCCAGGGTCAGGACCATCGAGACGGTGGTCGCCGAGATCGAGCAGGGCATGCGCACCCGCGGGCTCGACCCCCCCTGACCCCACCACGAGGAAAGGCCGGGGACCGGCCCGGCCTTCCCTGCGTGCGGGTGCTGAACGTGGTCAGGGCGCGAACACGAACAGCCCCTGCGACGCCCAGTTGATCCCGTCGATGCCGGGACCGCTGATCGGCGTCACCTGACCCTGCGGGGCGCCGTTGACGAAGGCGACCCAGGACAGCGTGCCGGCGGTGTTGGCGAAGTAGATGTTGCCGTCGGCCATGGTCATGCCGCGGACGCTGCCGAACCCGGTGGTGGCGGCCACGAACACCTGCGCGCCCATGATGTCGCTCTCGAACTCGAACCCGCGGTACAGCAGCCGGTTGTCGCCGGAGAGGGTGTAGTAGAGGCGGCCGCGCTGCGGGTCGAAGAACATGCCGGTCACCGTCGACACCGGGAAGTTGGCGCCGACGGCGCCGCCGTTCAGGCCGTACAGGTTGAGGTTGCTGGCGGGCCCCACCGTGCTGCCGTCGAAGGTGCGGACGTTGACGTTGTTGTCGGACCAGCCGGCGAACAGCCGGCCGCTGATCATGTAGGCGCCGCGCGCCGGCGACCAGTTCACGCCCGTGTTGACGGTGACCGGCGGGTCGAAGGTGTTGGTGTTGTCGTTGTAGCTGCGGCGGACGAGGGTGCCGTCGGCGCCGAGCCGGTACAGGTCGCCGGGCAGGGTGCCGATCCGCTGCTGCGGCGGGGTCACGCCGCCGGCGGTCGGGAACATGCCGAGCCGCGCGTGGAACTCGCCGCCGAGCTGCTCGGTGTCGCTGCCGACCCACAGCCCCTGCGTGGTGGAGTACAGGGCGAAGACGCCCACGCCGCGGGTCCGGCCCGGGTTCCAGGTGAACGGCAGGCCGTTGACCGGGTCCAGGGCGGCGATGCCCTCGCGGGGCACGGCGCCGGCGCCGGGGTTGTTGCTGCGGAACGGGTTGTTGTGCCAGCGCTGGTGGCCGCCGACGTAGACGGCGGTGCCGGTGACGCCGACGCTCCACATGGTGTCGCCGCCGGTGTAGCTCACCCAGGTCGGCTGCAGGCTGACCCCGGTGGCGTTGGTCTCCCAGCGGGCGGCGGTGTCGCAGAGGAGGTTGGCCCGGTAGGCGCCGGTGGTGACGATCACGAAGTAGGACCCGTCGGGCGAGATGTCAACGTCGCGCATGTAGGTGTCGAACGCCCCGGCGCAGGCGTCGGCGTAGCGGCTGGTCTCCCAGTTGGCGACGGTCGCCGGGCCGCCGGCGGCGACGTCGAGCATGGCCACCTGCCGGCGGGCGACCCCGGCGACGTCGGTGAAGTTGCCGATGGCGACCAGCCTGGTGCCGGCGGGGTTGACGTCGAGCTTGAAGACGTTGGTGCTGCCGCCGTTGTGGGTGCCGGTGAACGGGAGGTCCAGGTTCGGGTCGACGTTGCCGCTGGTCTCGTTGACGACCGCCAGCCTGCCCCGGCTCTGGCCCTTGATGGTGCCGAAGCTGCCGCCGACGAACAGGCGGCCGCCGCGCAGCTCCAGGTCGCGGACCATGCCGCTGGCGTTGGCCGAGAACGCCGTCACCCGCTGCCCGTCGGCGGTGTTCAGCTTCGTCAACCGGTTGACGGTGGCCCCGTTGACGTTGGTGAAGGCACCGCCGACGAACACCGACTGGCCGTCGGAGGCCGTCTCCAGGGCGCGGACCTCGCCGTTGACGGTGGGGACGAACGCCGTGTCGATGTTCCCGGTGGTGGGGTCGAAGGCGAAGATGTTGTTGCGGGTCAGGATCGGCCCGCCGCCCCGCCGCACCTGGGTGAAGGTGCCGCCGGCGATCATCTTGCCGCCGACCTGGACGATGGCGTTGACCTGCCCGTCCAGCACGTTCGGGGTGGTGCCGACGGGGTCGGCGCTGACGACCACCGAATGGGCCACGTTGACCCCGGCCGCTGGACCGGCGAGCAGCCCCAGCAGTGCGGCCAGGACGGCGGACCCGGCCAGCAGACGACGACGTTGACGATGGACTCGATGCATCTCGGAGCGACCCCCCTGGGAACCGCAAGACAGCTCGGACCCGCAGCCGGGTCATCCCGCTCTGCGGCAGTGTCCGCGTTGTACCGCAGCTTCCCTCCCGCCGGACCCACCATCTGCACCACTGCGGCTACGCCACAGCGGGGGACCCCCCTACTGCGAACGCCGGCCCACCAGGCGCGGCTCGGCAAATTCACCCATTGCGGCGTCCTTCGTCAGGCGGTAGCTTCCCGACGCCCTCCCCCCTCTGTACTAGGTGTGGCGTATGTTGGGAAATGTTCCGATCCGAGCGAAACTCGTCGTCACCCTGATCGGCCCGCTCCTCGTGCTCGGTGTCCTCGCGCTGGTCGGGATCCGCTCCAACCAGGCCGACAGCGCCAGAGCCGCCCGCAGCAACGCCTTCGCCCGCCTGGCCGCCGGCCTCGCCCCGCTGGTCCACGAGCTGCAGGGCGAGCGCAGCGTGTCGCTCGCCTACATCGACAGCGGCCGGAGCCGGTGGGGGCCGCAGCTTGCCGAGCAGCGCCAGATCGTCGACCGGGCCGCGGCGGAGTACCGCGCCGGCGCCGAGCGGCTCAAGGGCGACGACCTGCAGCTCGCCGAGAAGATCCAGTACGGCCTGAACGAGCTCGGCCGCCTCCCCGATCAGCGGCAGGCGATCGACAGCGCCCAGATCAAACGCACGGAGCTCGCCGTCAAGCCGGAGATCGAGCAGCACGAGGAGGAGGGCGAGGAGAACGTCGGCGCGGCCACCGCGCAGGGGCACGGACCGCTGGACACCCCCCGCAAGGCCCTGGACCAGTACACCGACACCATCAACGACCTGCTCGACATCAACACCGAGATCGCTCCCGGCTCCGACGACGAGCGGCTGCTCAAGGCGGTGGCGGCCTCGGTCGCCCTCGCCAGGGCCAAGGACTTCGCCGACCTGCAGCGCGGCCTGCTGCAGAACGTCTTCGCCGCCGACCGTTTCGGTAGGAACGAGTACGGCAAGCTGACGTCGCTGGTCGCCGCCGAGGCGATCTACGACGCCCAGTTCGACAACGCCGCCACCCCCGAGCAGCACGAGCTCCTGGAGCGGACCGTGGCCGGTGTCGACGTCGGGCAGGCCAAGGACATGGTCCAGAAGGCTCTCAAGGGCGAGGACAAGCCCAAGCTCGGCGTCGAGGCGCCCGTCTGGTTCGCGGCCACCACCGTCAAGCAGGACCGCCTGCGCGCGGTCGAGCAGCGGCTCAGCGCCGACGTCATCGCCATCAGCGCCGCGGTCAGGCAGGCCGCCGACCGGCGGGCGCTGCTCTCCAGCCTGCTGCTGGCCGGCACGCTGGTGCTCGCGCTGGCGCTGGCGCTGGTCACCGCGCGGTCGCTGATCCGTCCCCTCGGCCGGCTCGAGGAGGCCGCGGTCGGCACCGCCGAGCGGCTGCCAGGGGTCGTCCAGCGGCTGGAGGCCGGGGAGCAGGTCGACCTGGCCAGCGAGTCGGCCCCGCCGATCGCGGTCCGCTCCAGGGACGAGATCGGCCGGCTGGCGCAGGCGTTCAACACCGTCCACCGGGTGGCGGTCCAGGAGGCCGGCCGCGAGGCGACGCTGCGCCGCAGCGTCGGCGAGATGTTCCTCAACCTCGCCCGGCGCAGCCAGAGCCTGATCGAGCGGCAGCTCGAGGTCATCGACGAGGTCGAGCGCGGCGGCTCGCAGGCCGACGTGCACGCCGGCATGGGCGAGCTGGACCACCTGGCCACACGGATGCGCCGCAACGCCGAGAACCTCATCATCCTCTCGGGTTCCGAGCCGGTTCGCCGCTGGCGCGGTCCCATCGCCCTGACCGAGGTGGTTCGCGCCGCCGTCGGCGAGGTCAAGGAGCACACCCGCGTGGAGGTGACGCCGCTGGACCGGGTGGAGCTCGCCGGCCACGCCGCCGCCGACGTCATGCACCTGCTCGCCGAGCTGATCGAGAACGCCGTGACCTTCTCGTCCCCCGGCACCCAGGCGCTCGTCGCCGGCCAGCCGCTGCCCGCCGGCTACCTGATCGAGATCGAGGACCAGGGGCTCGGCATGAGCGACGAGCAGCTCGTCAAGGTCAACGAGCGCCTGGCGACCCAGCCCGACGCCGACTTCGCCCTCGCCAAGATGCTCGGCTTCTTCGTCGTCACCCAGCTCGCCGCCAAGCACGGCATCAGGGTCCAGCTCCGGCACTCCTGGTACGGCGGGATCACCGCGCTGGTGCTGCTGCCGGCCGACGTGCTCATGCGGTCCGACGCCGACATGCCCACCAGACCGGGTGAGCCTCCGCGCGCCGGTCGCCGGTCACCGGCGCCGGCCCTCGACGACCCCGCCCTGGGCTGGGTGGACAACCGGGTGCCGATGGTCCACGTCCCTCTGCGCCGCCCACCGGACCGCCGCGGGGGCGGCGGCCTCGGCCAGCCGTCGTAACGAAGCGGTCACGGCGACCCGGTCCCGGAACCACGCCGCCACCGGCAGAGTGTCACAGTGGACCGCTGACCATCGCGCTTGGGGGGCGCATGGGCGATCTCGACTTCGACGAGTTCTACGCCAGCAACTACGGCCGCTTCGTCGTCCAGCTCTACGCCGTCACCGGCAGCCTGCCGGACGCCGAGGACGCCGTGCAGGAGGCGTTCGCCCGCGCCTCGGTCCACTGGGGCCGCGTCCGCGCCTACGAGATGCCGGAGGCGTGGGTCCGCCGGGTGGCGCTCAACGTGGCGTTCACGGGGCTGCGCCGGGCGCGGCGGGTCCTGGAGGTGCTGACCCGCGCCGAGCCGCCGCCGGCGGCGCCGCTCCCCGGCGCCAGCGTGGAGCTGGTGGAGGCGCTCGGGAGGCTGCCGCTCCACTTCCGTCAGGTGCTGGTCCTGTACTACCTGGCCGACCTGCCGGTCGAGCGCGTCGCCGGCGAGCTCGGGATCGCGGTCGGGACCGCCAAGTCGCGACTGGCCAGGGCCAGGGACGCGCTCGCCAGGCAGCTCGTCGACGGCGGGGAGGAGGTCGGAAGTGCGCAGCGATGACCTGCGCCAGCGCTTCGAGGCGCTGGAGACCGAGGTGCTGCCGCTGACGGGCCCGCCGGCCACCGAGGCGATCCGCCGGCGTGGGCGGCGCCGGCAGCGCACCATCCGCGCCGCCGTGCTGCTGTCGGCGGTGCTGCTGGGCGCCGTCGCCGCCCGCGGCGCCGCGCGGTGGAGCATGCAGCCCGACCTCCAGCCGGTGAGCCCGCCGCCGACGACCCGGCCGGCGGTGGTCACCTCGACCACCACGGCGCCGGCGAGCTCCACGACCCGGCCGGCCACCACCGGCCAGTCGACCACCAGCGTCCCGCCGCGCCCGACCCGAACCGTCGTGCTGCGGGCGGACGGGCTCGGCGTGACCGCCTTCGGCGCCGCCGAGCAGGACGCCATGCGGGCGCTTCAGGCCCGCCTCGGGCCGCCGCAGGAGCGCGGCTCCTGGAACGGGGCGACGCCGTTCGGCACCTGCCCCGGCCCGGTCAGGGCGGTGCGCTGGGGCCGGCTGTACGTGCTGTTCACCAACGGTCCCACCCGCTACAGCCCCGAGGGACGGTGGCACCTGTTCGCCTGGCAGGTGAACCAGTTCCAGGTCACCGCAATCGACCCCCAGTACTCCGGGCCCACTCCCCCCCCGGACCCGCCGCCGCTGCGCGGCTACAGCCCTAGGACCGCCACCGGCATCAGTTACGGCTCCACCGTCGCCGAGCTGCGCGCCGTCTACAGCCGCCGCCTGCAACTCGGCCGCGCCGAGTCCGGCCCGACCTATCAGTTCACCGTCCGCCGGGGCGCCACCACCGAGCTGTTCGGCTCCCTCACCGGTGGCACCTCCGGGGCGACCGTCACCTGGCTCGCCGCCGGCGCGGTCTGCGGGGAGTAGCCGGGGTCGGCGAGCCGGCCAGCAGCAGCAGGCCGGCGACCAGCAGCGCGGCGCCGGCGAGCCCGGCCACCGTGAGCCGCTCGCCGAGCAGGGCGACGCCGAGGGCGGCCGCGGTCAGCGGCTCGGCCAGCGACATGGTCGCCGCCGTGGCCACCGTCACCCGCCGCAGCCCGGCCGCGAACAGCGCGTAGGCGGCGGCGGTGGCCAGCAGCCCGAGGTGCAGGGCGACCAGCGCCCCGCGGGTTGTCGCCAGCCAGCCCAGCGGCGCCAGCACCGCCCCCGGGACCAGCAGCACGGCGCCGCCGGCGAACAGCGCCGCCATGACCTCCACCTGGCCGTGGCCGGCGAGCAGGTCCTTGGCGGCCACCGCGACGACCGCGTAGGCCGCGCCGGCGCCGAGCGCCAGCGCGACGCCGCCCGGTGAGAAGCGCACCGGCTGGCCGGCGACGGCGAGCAGGGCGCCGCCGGCGACAGCCAGCGCGGTCGCACCGTACCAGCGGCGGCCCGGCGGCTCTCCCCTGGTGACCCAGGCGAGCAGGCCGGCCAGGAGCGGCGCGCTGCCGATCGCGACCATCGTGCCGACCGCCACGCCGGTCCGGGCGACCGCGGAGAAGAAGGCGAGCTGGTAGCCGGCGACCGCGACCGCACCGGCCACGACCACCCCCGGCGGCCAGGCGCCGCCCCGGCGCAGCTCGCCGCGCAGGCGGGCGACCACCACCAGGGCGGCGCCGCCGACCGCGATCCGCACCGCCCCCACCGACAGCGGCGAGGTCCCCGCCGGCGCGAGCGCTCGCGCCGTCCCGGTCGTCCCCCACAGCACCGCCGCCGCCAGCACCAGCCCGGCGCCGGTGCCGCCTCGGTCCCCGGTCGTGGCCATTCACGGACGGTACCGGGCGAGCCGGCACAGCGACGCGAATTCGTGTGTTTAGCAAGCCGAGCGAGTGGGTAGGTCCGAACCGGACGCCGCCGCCCCGTCGGCCCCCCCGCGGGGCGCCGGCGTATCCCTTTCTATGGCCGGCCGCGGGTAAGCGCGGCCTCGATCCGGTCCAGGCGCCGCGGGCTGGGTCAGGGGCGTCCCGCCGTAGTCGGGTCGGCCGGCCGCCAGCCGGACGGGCCGAGCCCCGGCGTGATGGCACGCGCGACCTCGGCCTGGGTGACCACCCCGACCAGCTCGCCGCCGGCGACCACCACCGCGATCCCCGAGCCGCCCCGCAGCCGGCCCGACAGGCCGGACACGGGCTCGTCGGGCCGGGCCACGGCCACCGCCCAGGCGGGCACGGCGACGTCCCCGGCGCGTACGAGGTGGCGCTGGGAGGGCGGCACCGACTCCAGCGCGGCGATCGTGACCACCCCGGCCGGCTGCCCGTCGAAGCTCCGCAGCGGGAGCGCCGTCGGCGCGCCGGTGGGACGCCACGCCGCGGCCTGGTCGCGCAGCAGCGCGTCCACGGTGAACCACGCGGGTGCCAGCACCGAGGTCGGGGTCATGACGTCGCCGACCCGCAGGCCCGCCAGGCCGTGGCGGACCATGGCCTGCTCGCGCTCCTGGCGGGCGGCGGCGACCAGGAACCAACCGACCAGCACGGTCAACAGCGTCCCGAACCCCCAGCCGGTGACGACGCCGATCAGGCCGTAGCCGATCAGGATCCCGCCGGTGACCTGGCCGGCGGTCGCGGCCGTCACCGCGGCGCGGGCGCGGTTGCCGTGGCGGCGCCACAGCAGCGCGCGCAGCACCCGCCCGCCGTCCAGCGGCGCGGCGGGGATCAGGTTGAACAGGGCCAGGGCGACGTTGGCGACGGCGAGCCAGCCCAGCACCGCGACCGCCAGCGCCGGGGCGCCGAGCACCGCGAGCCCCGCGGCGGCCACGCCGAAGCCGACGGCCAGGGCGAGGCTGATCGCGGGGCCGACGATCGCGACCCGCAGGTCGTCGCGGGGGCTGGCCGGCTCGTCCTCGAGCTGCGCGACGCCGCCGAGCAGCCACAGGGTGATGCCGCGGACGCGCAGCCCCGCCCGCCGGGCCACCAGCGCGTGGCCGACCTCGTGGGCGAGCAGCGAACCGAGGAACAGCCCGGTCGCCACCACGGCGGCGAGCCAGTAGGTGGACGGGACTAGGCCGGGCGCCAGGCCGGGCAGGATGCTGCCGGCCAGCGACCAGGCGAACAGCGCGGCGATGAGCAGCACGCTCCAGCTCGCACCCACCGGGATCCCGGCGATGCGACCGAGGCGCAGGCTCGCGGTCATGACGACTCCTCTTCCATCCCCTGCCGTGGCCCTGCCGGGCCCGGCTGGCTGGGAAGGTCTCGTCCGCCCGCGTGGCGGGGTGAGCCTCCGGGCGGGCATCGGGCCCGCCGTCCTGACGGCTGCTCGCGGGGCCGGCGGCCCCGGGACTACTCCCCTTCGCCTCCCATGGTACCCGTCCGGGGTAAGTGGGACGTAAGCTGGGCGCCGATGCCATCGCCTCCGAGGTCGAGGGCCGGCCCGGGCCCGCTGGCCGGCGTCGTCGTCGCCGACTTCAGCCGCGTGCTCGCCGGTCCCTACGCCACCATGCTGCTCGCCGACATGGGCGCGACCGTCGTGAAGGTCGAGCGGCCCGACGGCGGGGACGACACCCGGAGCTGGGGGCCGCCGTGGTCCGACGGCCTCAGCACCTACTTCCAGGCGGTCAACCGCAACAAGCGGTCGGTCGCCTGCGACCTGTCGGCACCCGCGGACCGCCGGGCGGCGCTGGAGCTCTGCGGCCGTGCCGACGTGGTGGTGGAGAACTTCCGCGCCGGCACGATGGACCGGCTCGGCCTCGGCCCGGCGGACGTGCTGCGGGCCAACCCGCGGATCGTCTACTGCTCCATCACCGGCTTCGGGTCGGGAGCGGGCGCGGACCTGCCCGGCTACGACATCCTGCTGCAGGCGGTCGGCGGGCTCATGAGCATCACCGGCGAGGCCGGTGGCGAGCCGACGAAGGTCGGCGTCGCCGTCGTCGACGTCGTCGCCGGGCTGCACGCGCTCGCGGGGATCCTCGCCGCCCTGCGCCACCGCGACGCCACCGGCCAGGGCCAGCACCTCCAGGTGAACCTGCTGACCTCCCTGCTCAGCGGTCTGGTGAACCAGGTCTCCGCCTACCTCAACGCCGGGACGGTGCCGCGCGCGCTGGGCAACCGGCACCCCAGCATCGCCCCCTACGAGGTCGTCCGGGCCAAGGACCGGCCGCTGGTGCTGGCCGTCGGCAACGACCGCCAGTTCGCGGCGCTCTGTGACGAGTTGGGGGCCGGCCACCTCGCCGCCGACCCGCGGTTCGCGTCCAACGCCGGCCGGGTCGAGCACCGCGAGGCGCTGGTCGCGCTGCTGAACGAGGTGCTCGCCACGGCCGCCGCCGACCAGTGGGTCCCGAGGCTGGCGGCGCGTGGCGTGCCGTGCGGGACGGTCAACGGGATCGACGAGGCGGTCGAGCTGGCCGCGCGGCTGGGGCTGGAGCCGGTCGTCGCCGTGCGGGACGACCGTGGGCGCGTGTCGCGCCAGGCCCGCCACCCGATCTGGTTCTCCGCGACCCCGGCGTCCTACCGGCTCGCCCCGCCGGCGTGGGACCAGGTGCAGCGCATCGAGGACGTCGTCGCCCTGCTGCCGCCCCCGGACCCGGACGGCTAGTCCCGTTCGTGCCGGGCCTTGACCCGGCAGCCCGGCGGGATCTCCACCGGGCCGATGCCGCGGCCCTCGGCGTCAGCCACCTCGTCGCCGTGCTCGTCGACCAGCAGGTGCACCGGCTGGCCGTCGGTGGTGAGGACCGGGTGGCCGTCCCGGTCGATGAAGTACTGGCGCAGCGCGTTCCCCTGGCGGAAGGTCCTGCCGTCGGCGTCGACGAACACGGCCGAGCCCCACGGGCGCCGGCGGCGGGGGTCCCTGCCGTCGGGGTTCTGCGCCAGCTCCAGCCCGGGCGCCGGGTCCCACTCGGCCGGCGACGCCGGCTCGTCGACCGGCAGCGGCACCGGCTCCGGGAGGTCACCGCCCTCGGTGAGGTCCACGACCCGCTGGCGCACCGCCGCCGCCTCCACCCCGTGCCGTTGCAGCCAGCCGGTCGCGAAGCAGCCGTCCCGGCTGCCCGTCAATGCCAGCAGGACGTGCTCGCTGGTGACCTCGGCGTCGGCGAGCGCGAACGCCTCAAGGTTGGCGTGCTCCAGCACCAGCAGCGTGGCGGGTGGCAGCGTGACCCCTCGGTGGTGCGGCTCGTAGGGGTCGCCCATGCTGGCGACGAACGCCGCCCGCAGCGGCGCCGCGGTCACGCCGAACGACGCCAGCGCCGCCTCGGCCGCCCCGGGGCAGTCGGGGGTGCAGCAGCGCCAGCACCAGGTGGTCGTCGCTGACCCAGTGGTGGTGCAGCGCCTTGGCCTCCTTGGCGGCGAGGTCGACCACCTTCCACACCTGCCTGGACCGCTCGCCGACCGCTGGGACCTTCCCGGGATGCAGGGGGCCGCGGTCGGGATGGGCGGCCGCCCACGCCTCCACGGCCGCCCGCGGCCAGCGGCGGCCGCCGCTTGCGGTCGCCTGGGCCGCCGGGAACCCGACCGCCGAGGCGGCCAGCTCGACGACCCGGCCGCGGGTGACGCCGAGGACGCGGGCGGCTTCCGCCGCCGTGACGAGGTGGGAGTCGCTGGTGGAGGTCATGCCGCCCCCCGGGAGCCGCGGCGCCGATCGTCCCAAGTGTGCCAGCTCAGGCGTCCCGGCGGGTCATCACCAGCGCGGCCGCGACCACGAAGGCGACCAGGTAGGCCGCCAGCAGCGCGATGGACTGCGCTCCCGAGAGCACGGTGAGCACGCCCGGCGCGCCGCCCACCTCGGCCGCGCCCGCCGCGCCGAGGGCGCCGGCCAGCGACCCGGCCGCGGTCCCGGGCAGCACGTCGGTGACCGCCTCCACCGCGCCGAGCAGGCTGGCGACGCCGCGCAGCAGGTTCTCCACGATCAGCACCCACACCAGCCCGAGCCCGACCGACAGTCCGGGGCTCCTGGCCAGGATGCCGAGCAGGGCACCGCCCGCCGCCCACGTCCCGCCGATCAGCAGCGCCCCGCTCAGCCCCTCGGCGAGCTCGCCGAGCCCCGGCCAGGTCAGGGCCTGCCCCTCGGCGGCCGTCACGATGGCGCTGGCCGCCAGGTCGGTGAGCAGCGTGAGGACGGTGAAGCCGACCACCACCACCGCGAGCGCCAGCAGCGTGCCGCCGAGCGCCGACAGCCGGCCGGGCCCCTGGGTGAACACCGTCCTCCAGGTGTTCCAGCCGTAGCCGCTGCCGGTGGCCAGCGCCGCCAGGATGAGCACCAGCGCGCTGCCGAACATCGGCAGCCCGGTCACCATCGTGGACGGCACCTGCGCCGGCGAGAGCTGGGCGAGCAGGGCGCCGGCGAGCCGCCGGTCCCCGCCGCCGGCGGCGTCGCGGTAGCTGAGGTAGTCCAGCAGGTAGCCGAAGAACACGTTCAGGGTCAGCCAGACGCCGGTGATGACCCAGGTCACCGGCCATTTCCGTAGGCGCAGCAGCTCTGCGCGCAGGCTCGCGATCATCTCGCCAGCTCCTCCCGCGACGCGTGGTCGGTCATCTCGAAGAAGGCTTCCTCCAGGGTCCGCTCGGACGTGCGGATCTCGCGCACCTCCACGCCGGCGGCGACCAGCGCACGGACCAACTCCGGGTTGCGGTCGGGCTCGGCGTGGACCTCCAGCCCGCCGTCGGCGGTCCGCCGCACGTCGACGGCGCCGAGGGTGGCGGCGATCACCTGCTCGGCGCGGACCGCCGGTTCGGCGCGCACCAGCAGCGAGCTCGCGCCGCGGAGCTCGGCGACGGTGCTCTCGGTCAGCAGCCGGCCGTCGGCGATCACGCCGACGCGGTCGCAGAGCTGCTGCACCTCGCCGAGCAGGTGGCTGGAGAGCAGCACGGTCCTGCCCTGGGCGGCGAGCTTGCGGATGAGGTCGCGCATGTCGGCCATGCCGCTTGGGTCCAGGCCGTTGGTCGGCTCGTCCAGGATCAGGAGGTCCGGCTCGCCCAGCAGCGCGGCCGCCACCCCCAGGCGCTGCTTCATGCCCAGCGAGTAGGACTTGTAGGGGTCGCCACCGCGCGCGGACAGGTCGACCTGGTCCAGCGCCTGCTCGACGTCGGCGTCGGTGAGGCGGTTGTACCTGGCGAGCACCCGGAGGTTGTCGCGACCGGAGAGGTAGGGGTAGAAGCCGGGGCCCTCGATGAGGGCGCCGACCCGGCGCAGCACCGAAGGGTCGCCGGGGCGCCCGTCGAGCACCCGCGCCGATCCGCGGGTGGGGCGGACGAGCCCGACCAGCATCCGCAGGGTCGTGGTCTTGCCCGCCCCGTTGGGGCCGAGGAAGCCGTAGATCTCGCCTCGGTGCACCGTGAGGCTGACGGCGTCCACGACCGTGTGCCGTCCGTAGCGTTTGGTCAGGTCGTCGGAGACGACGATGGGTTCGGGCATTGGCGTGCTCCGTTCTGCGGCATGGACCATCGATCGTGCAGATCGTCGCCGCTCGGCGGGCCCGAGTCGTCCGGTGAGCGGAGGCTGTTGGGCTGCTCCCTGTGGTGCAGGCGTGGGTGTCTGGCGTACCTCCGCGGGAGCAGGAGTCGCCATCTACCACTGCGACGGCCCCCGGCGCAGCCGCCTATTGGGCGGTGAAGCCGCCGTCGACGGCGCACTCCAGCGCGGCGGCGCGCGTCAGGCGAGGTGTCATGCCCTCACTTATAGCGGGCCAGGGCGAACCTCTGGCCTCCGGAGGCGGTGATCGTGGACCCGGCCGCGACCGGCTTGCCGTCCTGCACCACCAGCGCCTCGGCGCGGTCCTCACCGCCGGCGAGGTCGGTGGTGACCTTGCCGCCGGTCCCGAACGTCGGGTCCAGGGTGCCGTTGTGCCGGTAGCGGGCCAGGGCGAAGTCCACGATTGACCCGGCCAGCCCGAACCCGGCGGCCACCAGCTTGCCGTCCTGGACCACGACCGCGTTGGCGCCGGCCTGGCCATTGAAGTCGGTGGTCACCTTGCCGTCCCCACCGAAGCTGGGGTCCAGGTGGCCCGCTGCGGCCGCGGCCGGACCGGCCACGACGAGCCGCCAGGCGAGCAACCCGGCGACGGCGAGCAGCCAGCGCAGGGCCCGAAGCTTGAGGTGCATGCTGATCTCCGTTCCGCGCGGCCGAACCCGATCCGAGCAGGGCGAGGTCGTCTCAACGCTCACAGCCTCGTCGTCCACCGGCAGCCTCGACACCCGCAACTGCCGCAGTTGCCATGGGCGTTCTGGGCTAGTGCCGGTCTTCACGTCGCCGGCTCCCCAGCTTCTCGGCCCCCGCCCGCCGCGGCCGGCCACAGCCGCTGGTTGAACCACGGCGGTGCGCATGCCTTCAATATTGCCCACCGGGACGGCTGGAGGAGGTTCGCATGGATGACGGCGACGGCCCCGAGCCGCAGCCCCCGAGGGACCTGAACCTGGGACTGCTGTTGCTGCTGGGCGGTCTGTTCTTCCTCCTGGTGTTCCTCGCCGGCCTCATCGGCCTGACTCCGTAACGGCCGCGCGGTCGAGGTCGTTCTTACTCTGCATGGCGGCGAGCCGTTCGCGCCGTCAGGTGCCTGCGCATGACTGCGCCGTGTCACCTGGCCAAGGTCCCGTCGATGCGCGTGGGCTTTGGCGTTCGCGGAGGTCGCAATGAGAGAGCCGGTCGTTGGCTTGGTGGTGGCCGACCACCAGCAGGCCTTCGCCGAAGGACTCGGGATCATCTTGGACGGGCACGACGACCTGGCCGTGCTCGGCGTGGCCCACGACACCCGCCAGGCCATCCAGCTCGCCACCGACCACCGGCCCGCCGTGCTGCTGCTGGACGCCAACCTGCCCGGCGGCGGCCCAGTCAAGACACCGGCCGCGGTCAGGGCCGCCTCGCCGGCGACCAGGGTGCTGCTGCTGGCGGCCCAGGTCCGCCATCCCGCGATCGCGGCCGCGATCGCGTCTGCCGCCGACGGTCTGGTGACCAAGGACGTCTCCAGCCAGCAGGTGGTCGCCGCCATCCACGCGGCGGTCACGGGCAGGCGGGTGATCGTGATGGGCAGCGACCCACTGAAGCTCGGCCGGGACGCCGGCGTCGTGCAACTGGCGACCCTGTCGGATCGTGAGCGTGAAGTTCTTGGCATGCTGGCGACGGGCTGGTCAACCCCGCGCATCGCCCGGGACTGGCAGGTGGCGGAGAGCACGGTCCGTAGTCATGTGCAGAACCTGCTGGGCAAGCTCGACCTCCACTGCAAGCTGGAGGCTGCCGCCTTCGCCTGGGAGCACGGGGTCGTGACGGCCGCGAGCACGACGCTTGGCAGCGCCACAGTGCCGCGCATGCACTCCGGGTGACTGAACCAACGCCAGCACGCATCGAATCGAACCCGGCGTTTCCCCACGCCGTGCGGCTCCGCAGCGCCCCAGCGCTGCTACCACCATCCCTGTCGCTTGGCCCAGCGCAGCAGGATGGCCGAGATCGTCGCCATGACCGCCACCACCACCGCCAGGTGGGGGAAGTCGGTGCGGTCGTTGACGATGATGTTCATCCCGTAGACCGACGACAGGGCGGTGATCGGCAGGGTCAGGACCGCGATGAGCGCGAGCCGTTCGGCGGCGATGGTCACCTTGGTGTCGGTCCGAGCCTTGTAGAACTCGATCACCCCTTGGAGATAGCGGACCTGGCCGTCCGCGACCCCGCCGACCCGGGCGAACTGGTCCTCCAGGTCGGCCACCAGCGGCTGGCCGTCGGGAGGGACGAAGCGGCCCAGCGCCGACATCCTGCCGTAGATCTGGTGGCCGAGGGTGGCCATGTTGGACACCGCCAGCAGCGCATGCCGGGCGCCGAACAGTTCCTCGAGGAACTCCTCGGGGTCGCCCAGGTGGCCGGAGGTGACCCGTTGCTCCAGCGGCCACACTTCCCGGGTGACGACCTCCACGAACGCCTCCTGGCCCTGCGCCAACGCCGAGACGATCGCGTAGGACAGCTCGAACGGCGACCGGGGGTGCAGGCGTCCGGCCTCGATGCGCTGCCGCACCGCGTGGGTCTCGCGCTGCGCAGCCTCCGACGACACCGCCGGGTTGACGGGCCCGTGCACGGTGACCAGGTAGCGGGGACCGATGAACTGGTCGAGCTCGACGTAGTGGACGTGGCCGCCCCGGCCGAGCTCGGGGCCGTGGAGCACGACGAACACGTGGTCACGGTAGGCGCGCACCTTGGGCACGGCGTTGCGCTCGATGCAGGCGCGGATGGCGAGGGGGTGGAAGCCGAACACCTCCGCCAGCACCCGGGCGGCGTCCTCGTCGCAGACGGGGATGTCCACCCAGACGATGCCGTCGTCGCGGTCGAGCAGCGCTCGGAGCTCACCGACCGGATGCTGCTGGATGCCTGCATCGGACACGAAGCGAACGTCCATGCCGCCCACCACCTCCTGGGAGTAGTGATTCCTGCCCCAGTGTGGCGCCGCCGCCGCATCCAGTTCCTGGACGCCGAGATCGCCGATACGGGGTGGCCCGATCGTGGCCGCATCGTGCTGTGCGCCTGGTCCTGGCCGTTGCCGGACCGATCCGCTACCTCGCCCGCCAGCTCTACCGACTCCTGGAGGCCAACCCCCCGTTGACCCAGCAGAGGAGCGTCCAACAGCATGACCGGCACCGCGTCCCGGTGCGCTGAGTCACACTGCGGGGTGCTGACACCTGGCCCGTCGCGCTCCAGGATGAAGGGTCGACACGGTGTCGTGCGGAGTCCAAGCCAGCAGCGGCCAGGGCGAGGCGCTGCGGCTTGGGCGCCGGGGAGGGAGGATGAGGTGGCCGACGAGCGAGAGGTCGCCGTCGGGCGGGCGCGTGAGGACGCTGACCCTGGCAGGGCGTTGGCGGAGCGCCTGCACGATCCGGCCCGGGTCCTTGCCCTGTCCGACGGGGTGTTCGCGATCATCATCACCCTGATGGTGCTGGAGATCCACGTCCCCGAGCTCACCCAGGGCCATTCGCTGAACCAGGCGCTGGCTGAGGTCCGGCCGTCGCTGGTCGCCTTTGTGATCAGCTTCATCCTGGCCGGCATGTACTGGGTGGGCCATCGCGACCTGTACGCGCTGATCCGCCGCACCGACCGCGGCCTGGTCTGGCTGAACATCCTGTACCTGCTGCCGCTGTGCCTGATGCCCTTCGGCGCAGGACTGCTGGGCCGCTACGACCAGGAGCCGGTGGCCCTGCGGATCTACGGCCTGCTGCTGGTCGCGATCGCGGTCATGCGGGTGGTCATCTGGCTGTATGCCACCAACCGTCCGCACCTGCTGTGGCAGCGGCTCGATGATCGCCAGCGCCGGGCCGGGTTGGCCGTCAACGTGGTCCCGGGGCTGGTCTACCTGGTCGCCTTCCTGGTCGCGCGGGTCGCGCCGGGGGTGAGCCTGCTGATCTATGGGGGCCTGCCGGTGCTGTACTTCCTCAGCATCACGGTCCTGCGCAGCGGCCGGAAACGGGACCAGGAATACGCCGACTTCACCTGAGCCGCCAGCGTCGAGCGTCGGGAATCACCCGGCCAGGATGAGCGCCACGGCGGCAGGCGGACGACGCAGAAAGGGATGCCACGACGGCACCGCTCAGCGGCGGCGCGCCGCCCCAAGATCCCTAGCCAGCCGCTTCGCTCATCCTGGTCGGTCGCCGACGCTGGCTGCTTCGTCCCGCCGCTTCGCCGCCGAGCCGCGACGCCAGGGCAGGGCCCCCTGCAGCTCGATCTCCAGGGAGAAGCTGAGGAACGTTCGCACCAGGACGATCAGCCCCAGCGTGAGGGCGCTGTCGAAGGTGCGCTCGACCGTGATCGTCAGCACGATGTCCGCGATGATCAAGACCTCCAGGCCCAGCAGAATCGCCCGGCCGACATCCTGCCGGGCGCGCTGGTACGCGGCTCGGCCGTCGCCACGGCCAAGGCCAGCCACGGCCGACACCAAGGCCACCAGCGAACCCCCCACCAGGATCGCCACACCCGCGATCTCGAATCCCCTGACGACCCATTGCATCGTGTCGTGGAAGCTCACCCGAGATCACCCAACCCGGCCAGGGTCAACCATGCAGCGCCCGTCCGATCTGCTGCCGGCTGGCCCACCACGATCTGCGGCAGCGCCAAGCCGGAGGCGACGGCGGTCACCCAGTTGATCACGTTGCACCGGCACCGGCGCGGCCTGGATCATATCGGCCTGCGAGCGCCGTGGCAGTTGGCTCACCAGCACTTCCCGCGATCACCTCTTCCTCCCTCGCCTCGAGAGGGCGGACCGTGAGGAAGCCATCGCCGCTCCCGCCCGCCACCGCGGTGTCCGCCTAATTGGGGTCGCCCCGTGAAGGGTGATCGCGCCTCCCCGCTGAGGGTGATTGGCGTGTGCGCGGGCCGGGGTCACCGACGGCCAGTGGCGCCGCGCCGCCGCCCGGCCTGTTCTGGCTGCTCAGGTCGGCGGGGTCGTCGGTGGCGTCCGGTCCTGACCGGCGAAGCTACGCCGGGTAGCATGACCACGGCAATGACCAGCGTCGGTCCCGACGCAACTCGGCCAACGACCAGACCGTCGCCGAACACGGCCACAACCGGCGCCGCAGACGCCGGCAACCCGCGCCCGGCACAGGTGGGAGAGGAGCATCGGTGATTCTGCTGTTCATCCTGGTGTGGGGCATGTTCGCCGGCTGGATCGCGCACCTGCTCCTGGCCCGCAACCAGCCGATCAACTGGGCCGAGCTGCTGGTCGTCGGCCTCGCCGGGTCGTTCGTCGGGGGGCTGCTGATCAGCCTGCTCAGTGGGGACGGGCTGGCGCTGCGGCCGAGCGGCATCATCGGGTCGATCGTCGGCGCGGTGGTGCTGCTGGCGGCCTGGCGGGCCGTCCGGCCAACCCCGCACCGCCGGACCAGATAGCTCGGCCGCATCGAGCCGGCAGCCCGACGATGCCAACGATCGCTTGACGCAACAGGGTCTTCAGGTCGAGACCAGCGAAGGCGCCCCTCTACGAGGGGCTTCCAGGTACTCCTCCTGCCTCAGCGTCCTCATCCCGAACCACCCCCCAATCGGCGGAAGGTAGAAGGTGACCATCCGGTAGGTCAGCGCCACGGCGAGCGCCGCCGCATAGGGGATGCCGATCACCACCAGGCCGCCCATCACGCACCTTCGTACACGCCGAGCCCGCCCGGGACGGGCATGAGCCCGCCGAAGAGGGCCACGGCCGTGTCAGGGCTCGCTCCAGGCGTCGCCGCCCAGGTACCGCCACAGGATTGGCAGGCTGGCGGCGGTGGTGAAGCTGTCGACCAGCAGGGGTGCGGAACCAGGCCAGGG
>Ga0209846_1000013_pt1 | contig 18949 bp, 16 predicted proteins | sample GWRWS3_20_30_FD_187244 | JGI IMG/M metagenome (GOLD analysis project Ga0209846, IMG submission 187244) | Riverbed sediment microbial communities from areas with vegetation nearby in Columbia River, Washington, USA - GW-RW S3_20_30 (SPAdes)... | ecosystem: Environmental > Aquatic > Freshwater >... | reverse complement strand
TGACAGCGCAGCGATCCTCATCCGAGCGGGAGTCGATGATCTGGAATGATGGTCAAGCCAGGCGCTGGGCCAGCGGGCCGATCTCCTCGGCGACCCCGACCGGGACGGTGTAGCCGGCCTCGTCGCGGACCAGGTCGAAGTGGTCGCGCACGTCCTCGAGCGTCAGCTCCGGGTTGACGTAGCCCTCGGTCAGGCCGACGAAGAAGCGGGCGACCCGGCCGCCGCCGACCGAGTAGATCTCGCCCGACACCGGGCAGTCCTCGTGCACCAACCAGGCGGCGACCGGCGCCACCAGCCGGGGGTCCAGCTTGGGCGCCAGCGGACCGAGCAGCTCCTCGGTCATGCGGGTCCTGGCGATCGGGGCCAGCACGTTGACCTTGATCCCGTAGCGGGCGCCCTCCTGGGCGAGCACCCGCGCCAGGCCGACCAGCCCCATCTTGGCCGCCCCGTAGTTGGACTGGCCGAAGTTGCCGAGGATGCCGGCGTTGGAGGCGGTGAGCAGCACCCGCCCGTAACCGGCCTCGCGCATCCGCGCCCAGGCGGGCCTGGTCACGTGGAACGCGCCCTTCAGATGCACCTCCAGGACGGGGTCGAGCAGCTCGGGGGTCAGGTTGTGGAACGCCTTGTCGCGCAGGATGCCGGCGTTGTTGATGACCACGTCGACCCGGCCGAAGGCCTCCAGGGCGGTGTCGACGATCGCCTGGCCGCCCTGGGGGGTGGCCACCGTGTTGCTGTCGGCGACGGCCGCGCCGCCGAGGCCCTCGATCTCCTTGGCCGTCCGCTCGGCCGGGCCGGCCGACCCGCCCGTGCCGTCGACGGCGCCACCGAGGTCGTTGACGACCACCTTGGCGCCCCGCGCGGCCAGCAGCAGGGCGTGCTCGCGCCCGAGCCCCCCGCCAGCCCCGGTCACGATCGCCACCCTGCCGTCGAAGCGGATGTCGGCCATGCGTCGCCTCCTCGGACGTCTGCCTGCTGGCAGCACGATGCCGGGTCGGACCGTCGCCGTCCAGCTACGATCGGCCGCGGTGTGGGCGCCGACAGTCGGGAGGACGTATGGGACCGCTTGCTGGCGTGCGGGTCGTGGAGCTGGCGGGGATCGGCCCCGGACCGTTCTGCGCCATGCTCCTCGCCGACCTCGGCGCCGAGGTGCTGCGGGTCGACCGGCCCGCCGCGTCGCGGCCGGGGTGGCCGACCGTGCTGGCGCGGGGACGGCGCTCGGTCGCCGTCGACCTCAAGCACCCCGACGGCGCCGGGGTGGTGCTCGACCTGGTCGCCGCCGCCGACGCGCTGGTGGAGGGGTTCCGGCCCGGCGTGGCCGAGCGCCTCGGGATCGGCCCGGACGCCTGCCTGGCCCGCAACCCCCGGCTGGTGTACGGCCGGGTCACCGGCTGGGGCCAGGAGGGGCCGTGGCGGCAGGCGGCCGGGCACGACATCGACTACATCGCGCTCGCCGGCGCGCTGCACCCGATCGGTCAGGCCGGCGGCCCGCCGGTGCCGCCCCTCAACCTGGTCGGCGACTTCGGCGGCGGCGGGATGCTGCTCGCCTTCGGGGTGGTCGCCGCCCTGCTGGAGGCCGGCCGCTCCGGCGCCGGCCAGGTGGTCGACGCCGCCATGGTCGACGGCGCCGCCCTGCTCACCACCCAGTTCCATGAGCTGCTCGCCGCCGGGCTGTGGGGCGAGGAACGCGGCGCCAACCTCCTGGACGGCGGCGCGCCCTTCTATGCGGTCTACGAGACCGCCGACGGCCGCCACCTGACCGTCGGTGCCCTGGAGCCGCAGTTCTGGGCCGAACTGCTGCGGCGGCTCGGGCTCGACGGCGGCGACCTCCCGGCCCAGCTCGACCGGGACGGCTGGCCGCTGCTGCGGGAGCGGCTGGCCGCGTTGTTCCGCACCAGGACCCGCGAGGAGTGGTGCGAGCTGCTGGCCGGCACCGACGCCTGCGTGGCGCCGGTGCTCGGGCTCCGCGAGGCGCCGGCCCACCCGCACAACCGGGCCCGCGGCACCTTCGTCGAGGTCGGCGGGGTCACCCAGCCCGCCCCGGCACCCCGCTTCAGCCGCACCCCCTGCGACCCGCCCGCCCCAGGCGCCAGCCCCGGCGAGCACACCGACCAGGCCCTCGCCGACTGGGGGCTACCCCCCGACGAGGTCGCCCGCCTCCGGGCCACCGCCGCGATCGAGTAGGCGGCGCCTACCCCGCCAGCCAGGCGTCCAGCGCCGCCAGCCAGGCGTCCAGCGCCTCCCGGTGGATGCTGTGGCCGGCGGGCAGCTCCCGGGTGGCGGAGTCGCCGGCGGCGGCGACGGCCGCCTTACGGTCGACGCCGACGATGCTGGAGCCGAGGGCCTCCTCGGCCAGCAGCAGCAGGACCGGCAGGCGGGCGGCGGCGAGCAGGCCGGCCAGGTCGAAGGACACGCCGGGGCGCAAGGCGGCGGCGATCGCCATCGCGTTGCAGTCGGCCAGGTCGGCGACCCGGCGCTCGGCCTCACCGGGCGGCCAGCCGGGGTTCTCCGCCTCCAGGTCGCGGCGCAGCGCCTGCGGGTCGTCCACGGCCCGGCGGCTGTCGGCTTCCATGCCGGCGGCCAGGCCGGCCCAGTCGACCGAGCTCCGGCCCGGCGGGTCCTCGAGCAGCAGCCGGCGGGCGAACCCCGGCCGGGCGGTCACCACCTCCAGCGCCACCAGCGCCCCCAGCGAGTGCCCCACCAGCAGGTCCACGGCCGGCGCCGCCGCGCCGGGGCCCGAGGCCCCCGCGGCATCCGCGACCGTCTCGGCGACGTCGGCGGCGAGGTCGGTGACGGCCAGGCCGGCGACCGGCCGCGGGCTGGCGCCGTGGCCGCGCAGGTCGGGGGCGAGGACCCGGAACCCCCGCTCCGCCAGGGCCGGGCCGACCCGCCACCAGGTCCGCGACGACGAGGTCACCCCGTGGACGAGCACCGCCAGCGGGCGCGACGGGTCGGCACCGTCGCCCCAGGCGCGCGTGGCGAGCAGGGTCACCTAGGCGCCCGCCACCGTCATCTGCCCGACCAGCAGGCTGGAGCCGCCGATCGAGCCGGTGGTGAAGCGCAGGTCGGAGCCGACCGCGACGATCCCCTGGAGGATGTCGAGGAGCTGGGCGGCGACGGTCGCCTCGCGGACCGGCTCGGCCAGCTCGCCGCCGCGGAACAGCAGGCCGCTCACGCCGACCGAGAAGTCCCCGGTGATCGGGTTGGCGCCCGAGTGCACCCCGGAGACGTCCTGCACCAGCAGCCCCTCGCCGGCCCGGCCGAGCAGCCCGGCCTGGTCGAGCTCGCCGGGGGCGAGGAACAGGTTGTGGGCGGAGACGCCCGGGGTGGACTTGAACGACCCCCGGCGGGCGTTCCCGGTCGAGCTGGCGTCGCCCCGTGCCCCGGTGGCGGTGTTGTGCAGGAAGCACTGGAGCACGCCGTCCTCGATCAGCACGGTCCGCCGGGTCGGCACCCCCTCGCTGTCGAAGGGGGCCGCCCCCGGGCCGTCCACCAGGCGGCCGTCGTCGACCAGGCGCAGGCCGGCCGCGCCGACCCGCTGCCCGAGCTTGTCCGCGAACAGGCTGCGGCCCTTCTGCACCTCCTCGGCGGACAGCCCGGCCGCCAGCACTCCCAGCAGGCTGGGCGCGACCATGCGGTCGAACACCACCGGGAGGGTGCGGGTCGGCGGCTTGGTGGCCCCGAGCATCCGCACCGCCCGGCTGGCCGCCTCCTCGGCCACCGGGCCGGGGTCGAGGTCGTCCAGCGCGCGGGCGGTGTCCACCGCGAAGCCGACCTGGCTCTGCCCGTCCTCGGTGGCCAGCGCGACGGCAGCGCACCAGGCGTGGGTGACCGAGAAGGAGCCGCGCACGCCGCCCGAGGAGGCGATCGCGAGCTGGCCGACCACGTCGCCGTAGCGGGCCGACTCGACCTGGGTCACCTTCGGGTCGGCGGCGCGGGTGCGTGCCTCTAGGTCCAGGGCGAGGGCGACCTTCCGCTCCGGCGCCGTCTCGGCCTGGCGCGGGTCGAAGATGCCCTGAAGCGCCTCGTGCTCGCCGGCCTCCGGGAGCACGTTGCCCGGGTCCTCGCTGGAGACCTCCAGGTTGGCCCTGGCCTCGGTCAGGCACTCGCGCAGCCCCTGGTCGGACAGGTCGGCGGTGTAGGCGTAGCCGAGGCGGCCGTCCCGCACCACCCGGACCCCCACGCCGCTGGCCGAGGCCGAGGTGAGCCGCTCGACCTCGCCCTTGAAGGCGTTGACCTGGGTCTCGGTGGTCAGCTCGGCGTAGGCCTCGACGCCTTCGCCGCCGGCGGCGTCGGCCACCAGCCGCTCGACGATCGCGTCCAGCTCGACGGTCATGCCGGTCCTCCCGTGCCGCCGACGGTCATCCGTGCGATCCGCATGGTGGGGGCGCCGTTGCCGACCGGCACGCCCTGGCCCTCCTTGCCGCAGATCCCCTCCTTGACCGTGAAGTCGCTGCCGAGCGCGTCGACCGCGGCGATCACGCTCGGCCCGTCGCCGACCAGGTTGGCCCCGCGCACCGGCGTGGTCACCTCGCCACTCTCGATCAGGTAGCCCTCGACGACGCCGAACACGAACTCGCCCGTGACCGGGTTGACCTGGCCGCCGCCGAGCGACTTGGCGTACAGGCCGCGGGGGGTCTGGCGGATGATCTCCTCGGGGTCGTCGTCGCCGGCCAGCACGTAGGTGTTGGTCATCCGCGGGATCGGCACCTCGGTGTAGGACTGCCGGCGGCCGTTGCCGGATGCCCGCAGGCCGAGCTGCCTGGCGCGGATCAGGTCGGTCAGGTAGTCGGTGCAGACGCCGTTCTCGAACAGCACCGTCCGCTGCGCCGGCGTGCCCTCGTCGTCGAAGGCGAACGAGCCCCACGCGCCCTCGACGGTGCCGTCGTCGACGCCGTTGAAGCGCCGCACCCCGATCTGCTTGCCCTGCTTGCCGTGGTAGACGGATGCCTCCTTGGCGACCAGGTCGGCCTCCATGCCGTGGCCGGACGACTCGTGGAACAGCACCCCGCCGTTGCCGGAGGCGATCACCACCGGCATCTCGCCGGCAGGGGCCGGCCTGCTGGCCAGCATGGCGACCGCGCGCTCGGCCGCCTTGCGGGCGACCAGCTCGGGGGGGAACTCGTCCAGCAGCTCGAACCCCTGGGAGCGGCCCGGCCCGTCGAAGCCGGTCTGGACCACGCCGTCGCGGACCGCCACCACCTGCACGACGAAGCGGGTCCGGACCCGCTCCTCCAGGGTGGTGAAGCCCTCCGAGTTGGCCACCAGCACCTGCTGACGGACGTCGCCGTAGCCGGCGCTGACCTGTGCCACGGCCGGGTCGTAGGCGCGGGCGGCGTCGTCGGCGCGGCGGACCAGCTCGGCCAGGGTCGCCCGCTCGACCCCGGCGGGGTCGCGCGCGACCGGGTGGCGCACCGCCGGCTGGCGGCGGCGCAGGTCTTGGACCTCGGCGGCCGGTGGCTCGCGCAACGCCGCCGCGGCGACGCGGGCCGCCTCCAGCAGCGGCGCGGGCTCGAGCCGGTTGGTGTAGGCGTAGGCGGAGGAGGTGCCGCGCACCACCCGGACCCCGGCGCCGCGGTCGCGGCCGGTGACCAGCTCCTCGACCCGCCGGTCCTCGAGCCGGATGTTGTGGGAGAGGCGGTCCTCGGCGTAGACCTCGGCCCACTCCCCGCCGGTGGCCAGGGCGGCGCCCAGCACCTTGCGGACGACGGCGTCTTCGAGCACGGCTCGCTCCTTCGGGATCGGTCGCGCGGCCCCGGCCAGGCTGGCCCGGGAGCCCCGACATTGTAGAGGCGGCCGCTGTCGAGGCGGCCGCTCCTCAGCCCGTCCGGGCGTGGTCGCGGAACCAGGCGACGGTGCGGGCGACCGCCTCGGCGTGCGGGGTCGGGGTGTTCGGCCCGAAGGCCCCCCGGAACCTCGACCAGTCGAGCACGTACGGCGCCTGGAAGTTGGGCAGCGTCTCGCCGAGCTCGCGGAGGAACGGCACGAACACGCCCGCCAGGCGGATCGTGGACGCGGAGCTGGTGGCGATCCGCGAGTTGCCGCCGGTGGCGGCGACGACCAGCTCAAGGAACTGGCGGCCGGTGAGCGGCTCGGCGGCGGGCAGGTGCCAGACCTGGCCGTCCGCCTCGTCCCGCTCGCCGAGCACCACCAGTCCCACGGCCATGTCCTCGAGGTAGCTGAGCGTGTGTGGCCGGTCGAGGCGGCCGAGCCAGCGCACCGTCCTGCCGGCCAGCGCCGCCCGGAACACCCGCTCGCCGGCGACGCTCAGCAGCCCTCCCGGCCCGTAGTAGTCGGAGGAACGGCCGATCGCGACCCGCAGCCGGCCCTGCCGGTGCGCGGCGAGCAGCCGCTCGGCCATCAGCGCGCGGACCCGGCCCTTGCGCCCGGTCGCGGCCGCCGGGAGGTCCTCGGTGAGGGGCCCGTCGTGCGGCCCGTAGGCGTACAGGTTGTCGGCCAGCACCAGCTTGGCGCCGGCGTCGGCCGCGCCCGCGGCGACCGCGTCGGTGAGCGGCGGGAACTCCTGCGGCCACCTGGTGTACGGCGGCTGGGCGCAGTGGTAGACGACGGCGGCGCCGGCACAGGCGGCCTTGGCGCCCTCGGCGGTGGCCACGTCGGCGGCCAGGCGCTCGACGCCGGCGGGCGCGTCGGCGCTCCCTCGGCGGCTGACGGCGCGGACCCGGTGCCCGCGGCGGGCCAGTTCGCCCACGACCGCGCCGCCGGTGCCACCGCTCGCCCCGACGACGACGTGGAGGTCGGCCGTCCCCGTTGTCATGACTCGCTCCCTCCTATACATACTTTACTACTGTGAATACTGTTTACTATACCGTATGCTGTCAACATGACGGAGACGGCGGCACCACTGCCACGGCGCGCGCGGGTCCGCCAGGCCACCGTGGAGGAGATCAAGGCGGTGGCCAGGGCGCAGATGGCCGCCGAGGGCACGGCCGGGGTGACCCTGCGGGCGATCGCCCGCGAGATGGGCATGACCGCCCCGGCCCTGTACCGCTACTTCGGCTCCCGTGACGAGCTGGTCACGGCGCTGGTCACCGACGCCTACGACGCCTTGGCGGACGCGATGGAGGCGGCCGTGGCCGAGGTCCCGGCCGGCGGCCATGCAGACAGGATGCTGGCGGCGTTCGCCGCCTTCCGCCGCTGGGGCCTCCGGCATCCGACCGAGTTCGCGCTGGTCTTCGGCAGCCCCATCCCCGGCTACCAGGCCCCGGAGGCGACCCGGCCGGCCGGGGAGCGCTACACCGGCCTGCTGCTGCGGCTGCTGGCCGAGGCCCACCGGGCCGGCGCGCTGAGGCGGGGACGTCTCGACATGCGCGTGCCGGCCGCGCTGGAACGCCAGCTCGTCGCCTTCCGCGAGCGCCAGGGCGTCGCCGACCTGCCGGTGCCGGTGCTGGCGTTCGCCCTGAGCGCCTGGGTACGACTGCACGGCGTGGTCGCGCTGGAGGTCTTCGGCCACCTGCGCCCCGCCGTCGGCGACGGCGCCCCGCTGTTCGAGCAGGAGGTCGGGGCGATCCTGCGCCAGGCCGGCCTCACGCCGAGGCGCGCACGACCAGCTCGGTCTTGAGGATCACGCTCACCCCGGCCGCCTCGCCGGCCACCTTGGCCAGCAGCAGGCGGGTCGCCTGCCTGCCCATCTCCTCGACCGGCTGCCTGACCGTGGTGAGCGGCGGCTCGAAGTAGCGGGCGGTCGCCGAGTCCTCGAACCCGACCACGGCGACGTCCTCGGGGACCCGCCGACCGGCCGCCTTGAGGGCGTGCAGCACCCCGGCCGCCATCAGGTCCGAGGCGGCGAAGACGGCGTCCAGGCCCGGCTCCCGCTGGAGCAGCCGACGCATCGCCGCCGCGCCGCTCTCCTCGCCGAAGTCGCCGCCCTCGACCAGCTCGGCCCGCTGCGGCAGCCCGGCCGCCCGCAACCCGTCCCGGTAGCCGTCGAGCCGGTCCACGCCGGCGCTCATGTCCAGCGGCCCGGCGATGGTGGCGATGCGCCGCAGCCCGCGCTGGACCAGGTAGGCGACGGCCTCCCTGGCGCCGCCGCGGTTGTCGGCGTCCACGTAGCTGACCGCGGACCCGCCCGCCGGCCGGCCGACCGTCACCGCGGGCACCCCGGCCCGCTCGAGCGTGCGGGGCAGCGGGTCGTCGCCGTGGAGGGAGGCGAGCAGCACGCCGTCCACGTGACCGCCGGTGACGTAGCGCTCCAGGCGCCCCCGGTGCGGGAGGTCCTGGGCCATCAGCAGGACGAGCTGGATGTCGGTCTCCGCGAGGGCGGCGCTGACGCCGCGGACCATCCCGGCGAAGAACGGCTCGGAGAAGAAGCGCGACTCCGGCTCCGAGACGACCAGCGCGATCGAGTCGGCGCGCCGGGTGACCAGGCTGCGGGCGGCCCGGTTGGGCACGTACCCGAGCTTGGCCACGGCCCGCTCGACCTGGGCTCGGACCTCGGCGCTGACGCGCGGGGAGCCGTTGACGACCCGGGACACGGTGGCGCGGGAGACGCCGGCCAGCGCCGCCACCTGCTCCAGCGTGGGCGGCGTGCCCGGCCCGCCGGCGAAGGTCACGGCGCGGGCGGGCGGCCGTCGAGGCCGCCGCGGGCGATGGCGTCGCGGTACCAGCGGGCGCTGTCCTTCGGCACCCGCCGCTGTGTCGCGAAGTCCACGTACACGATGCCGAACCGCTTCGAGTAGCCCTCGGCCCACTCGAAGTTGTCCAGCAGCGACCAGACGAAGAACCCGCGCAGGTCCACGCCGCTGCGGATCGCCCGGTGGGCGGCGCGCAGGTGCTCGTCGAGGAAGCGGACGCGGGCGTCGTCGCGCACCCGACCCTCGGGGTCGACGCCGTCGTCGAAGGCCGCGCCGTTCTCGGTGACGAACAGCGGCACGCGCGGGTAGTCGCGGTGCAGCCGCAGCAGCAGCTCGTCAAGGCCGGAGGCGTCGATCTCCCAGCCGAGCGCCGTCTGGGGCAGCCCGCGGGGGACGAACTCCACGTCGCCGGCGCCGACCCACGGCGACGGCTCGCCCCCGAACCGGGGCCTGCCGGGCCGCGCGGTGACGGTGAACGGCCGGTAGTAGTTGACGCCCAGGAGGTCGAGGGGGACGGCGATGGTCTCCAGCTCCTGAGGGTCGACGCGGTCCAGCCCGCCGAGGCCGTCCAGGTCCTCCAGCACGTCGCCCGGGTAGCGGCCCAGGAACAGCGGGTCCAGGAACAGCCGGTTGTAGATGCCGTCGATGCGGCGGGCGGCGTCGACGTCGGCCGGCGCCGGGGTCGCCGGGATGACCGGGTCCAGGTTGAGGTTGATGCCGAGCCGCGGCCCGGCGGCCAGCGCCCGCAGCGCGCGCACGGTCTGGCCGTGGGCGAGCAGCAGGTGGTGGGTGGCGCGCACCGCCGTGGCCGGGTCCTGGACGCCGGGCGCGTGGACGCCGGCGGCGTGACCGAGGAACGCCGCGCACCACGGCTCGTTCAGGGTCGTCCAGTTGCGCACGCGGTCGCGCAGGGCCTCGTAGACGAGGGCGCCGTACTCGACGAAGCGGCCCACCACCTCGCGGTTGGCCCAGCCGCCGGCGTCCTGGAGCGCCTGCGGGAGGTCCCAGTGGTACAGCGTGACCCACGGTTCGATGCCGCACTCCAGCAGGCTGTCGACCAGGCGGGAGTAGAAGTCGAGGCCCTCGGGGTTGGCCGGTCCGCGGCCCTCTGGCTGGATGCGTGGCCAGGCGATCGAGAACCGGTAGGCGCCGAGGCCGAGGTCGGCCATGAGGGCCGCGTCCTCGCGGTAGCGGTGGTAGTGGTCGGCGGCGACGTCGCCGGTGTCGCCGCCGGCGATCCGGCCCGGGACGCGGCTGAAGGTGTCCCAGATGGAGAGACCACGGCCTCCGTCCCGGACGGCGCCCTCGACCTGGTAGGCGGAGGTGGCGACGCCCCAGACGAAGTCGGGCGGGAAGCGCGTGTCGGTAGTCATCCTCGTGGTGCACCTTCAGGGTCGTGAGAGCGCTCTCTCAATGTGGCCGTATCATCGGCCGTCTCCGCAGGCAAGTCAAGAGGGAGCGTTCTCAAGGCCTCACCGCCCGGTATGGTGGTGCACCATCGACAACCCCCGAGGAGCCATCCCATGCCCGAGCAGACCGAGCGCTTGCGGGTCGCCTCCGGCTCGCCCTTCGAGCCGCTGATCGGCTTCAGCCGGGCCGTCCGCGCGGGCGGCCGGGTGCTGGTCTCCGGCACGGCCCCGATCTGGCCGGACGGGTCCTGCGACCCCGACCCCGGGGTCCAGGCCGCCCGCTGCCTCGAGATCGTCGTGGGCGCCCTGGCCGAGGCGGGCGCCGGACCGGAGGACGTCGTCCGCACCCGCACCTACCTGGTCGACCCGGCCGACTGGGAGGCGGTGGGACGAGCCCACGGCGCCGTCTTCGCCGAGGTCCGGCCGGCGTCGACCATGGTGGTGGTCGCGGGCCTGCTCGACCCGCGCTGGCGGGTCGAGATCGAGGCCGAGGCGGTCGTGGCCGACTGACCCGGGTCAGAAGGCGCCGGGCCTGGCTGAGACGCGTCCCCGGCGGCTTCAACCCCCAGCCCTACGAGCAGCTCGCCGCCGTCTACCGCCGAGCCGGGGAACCCGCTTCGGAGCGCTCTAGGCGATTCGCCAGGCTCGCCCTAAGCTATCCGCGGCCGACGAGCGGAGGAGGACCGGCGATGGGATCTCGAGCCCGGCTGGCGGGGATCGCCCTGCTGGCGACCATGTCGCTGCTCACCGTGGACGGGGCGGCCCTGGCCGCGGCCGGCGGCGGGGCGACCGGCGACCACGACGGGCGGCGGGCCCGCTTCGCGACCTTCAACGCCTCGCTGAACCGCGCCGCCGAGGGCCAACTCATCGCGGACCTGTCCACCCCCGGCAACATTCAGGCCCAGAACGCCGCCGAGACCATCCAGCGGGTCCGCCCCGACGTGCTGCTGATCAACGAGTTCGACTTCGACGCCCATGGCGAGGCGGCCAGGCTGTTCCAGCGCAACTACCTGTCGGTCGGCCACAACGGGGCCGCGCCGATCCACTACCCCTTCCGGTTCGTGGCGCCGTCCAACACCGGCATCCCGTCCGGCTTCGACCTCGACAACAACGGCTTGGTCGGCGGGCCGAACGACGCCTTCGGCTTCGGCGCCTACCCGGGCCAGTTCGGCATGGCGGTGTTCTCCCGGTTCCCGATCCTGCGGCGCCACGTCCGCACCTTCCAGCTCTTCCTGTGGAAGGACATGCCGGGGGCGCTGCTACCCGACGACCCGGCCACCCCCGCCCCCGCCGACTGGTACTCCCCCGAGGAGCTGGCCGTCTTCCGGCTGTCCTCCAAGAGCCACTGGGACCTGCCCGTGCTGGTCGGCGGCAGGGTGGTCCACGCCCTGGTCAGCCACCCGACCCCGCCGGTGTTCGACGGCCCCGAGGACCGCAACGGCACCCGCAACTTCGACGAGATCCGTCTGTGGGCCGACTACGTGGTGCCGTCGCGCGGCCGCTACCTCTACGACGACCAGGGCGAGCGGGGCGGCCTGGAGCGGGGCGCCAGCTTCGTGATCATGGGCGACCAGAACTCCGACCCGTCCGACGGCGACAGCGTGCCCGGCGCGGCCCAGCAGCTCCTGGAGAACCCGCGGGTGAACACCTCGCTCACGCCGAGCAGCCCCGGCGGTCCCGAGCAGGCCGCGCTCCAGGGCGGCGCCAACCTGACCCACCGTGGCGACCCGGCGTTCGACACCGCCGACTTCGCCGACGTGCCCGGCCCGGGCAACCTGCGGGCCGACTACGTCCTGCCCAGCAGGAACCTGCGCATGCTGGAGGCGCGCGTCTTCTGGCCGCTCTTGACCGACCCGCTGTTCCGCCTGGTCGGGGTGTTCCCGTTCCCCACCTCCGACCACCGCCTGGTGTGGGTCGACGTGCGCGTCGGAGGCCACCGGGCGAACCGGTGATTACAGCATTACACTGTGACGGTGAGCTCGATCCGATTCGCTGACCGTCCGCTCCCCTCCGAGGAGGAGGCGCTGGACGCCTACTCCCAGGTGGTCACGTCGGTGGCCGAGCGGGTGCTCGGCTCGGTGGCCAGCCTGCGGATCAGCCGCCGCCTGTACGGCGGCCGGCAGGCCCAGGGCTCCGGTTCGGCGGTGTCGATCACCCCCGACGGCTTCCTGGTCACCTCGGCCCACGTGGTCGACGGCGTCGACCGCGGCCGCGCCTCCATGGCCGACGGCCGCGAGCTGCGCTTCGAGGTCGTCGGGCGCGACCCGCTGTCGGACCTGGCGGTGATCCGCTCGGGCGGGGCCGACCTGGAGCCGGTGTCCCTGGGGAACGCAGACCGGCTCCGGGTCGGCCAGCTCGTGGTCGCCGTCGGCAACCCGATGGGCCTGGCCGGCTCGGTGACCGCCGGGGTCGTCAGCGGGCTGGGGCGCTCCTTCCCGACCAGCGACGGCCGCGCCAGCCGGCTGGTCGAGAACGTCATCCAGACCGACGCGGCGCTCAACCCCGGCAACTCGGGTGGCGCGCTGGTCGACGGGCGCGCCCGCATGGTCGGGGTGAGCACCGCCGTGGCCGGGGTCGGCCTCGGGCTCGCCGTGCCGATCAACGACACCACCAGGCAGATCATCGCCGCGCTGATGCGCGAGGGCCGCTTCCAGCGCGCCTTCATCGGCATCGCCGGCGGCAGCCGGCCGCTGCCGCCACGGGTCGCCGCGGCGCTCGGCCGCGCCGCCGGGGTCGAGGTCGTCCAGGTCGTCCAGGGCAGCCCCGCCGCCCGCGCCGGCCTGCGCAACGAGGACCTGATCATCGACGTGGACGGCGTGCCGATGGAGGACGCCGGCGACCTGCAGCGGCTGATGGTCGGCGAGCGGATCGGCCGGCCGGTCACGGTCCGCGCCTTCCGCGGCGGCGAGCTGCTCGAGCTCACCGTCGTCCCGGCCGAGCTGGAGAGCTGACCGCGACAACTGCGCCGCCCGCCACAGCGGGGGTCAAGTAGCCCGTTGGAGGGTATTGCGTGGGCCATCGTTGGTGGCGCGCAAGGCTCAGGGCGGCACCGATGGCTCCGCGCATCAGGCGGCGCCTGATACTTGACCCCCGCTGTGGGACAGAAGCCAACGCTTGAGTGCGCCGGTTGGGTGCCGATCAGGTCCGTAGGCCCTGGCAGGCGGATGACGCCAGGGCAGGCACTCACCCACCGGGAGCGAAGGTGCGGACCACCCTCTGGCGATACCACCTCGGCGGCGGCCTCGCCCTCGCCCTCGCCTACGTGTTCCTGCCCGTCCCCGCCCTGCGCACGGCGGCGCTGGCCGTGCTGGGCCTGGCAACCATCGCGGCCACGCTCAGCGCGCTGCACCTGTGGCGTCCGGTCCGACGGCTGCCCTTCCAACTGTTCGCTGCCGGCGAGGCGGTCGGCTTCGTGGCCGGCTCGCTCGGGTCCTCGGTGGCGGTCACCAGCGCCGGCGGCAACCCGGTCGCGGCCGCGCTGACCGTCGTCGCCTACCTGATCGGCATCGCCGGCTTCGCCCTGGTGGTCCGCGCCCGCAATCCCGGCAGGGACCGCGCCAGCCTGATCGACGCGACCGTGATCTCCATCGGCCTCGGCATGCTGGCCTGGGTCTTCCTCATGGCACCGTACGCCAGCGCCGTGACGCTGCCGGTCGCCGAGCGCCTGCTGTCCATGGTGTACGTGGCGCTGGACGTGCTGCTGCTCGCCCTTGTCGTGCGGCTGGCGATCAGCGGCGGCGACCGCACCCGCGCCTTCGCCCTCATCATCGCCGGCTGGCTGGTGCTGGTCGCGGCCGATTCCGGCCGCGCGCTGCTGCTGCTGACCGGCTCCTACGACCCGACCAGCCTCGTCGAGGCCGGCTGGCTCGTGTCCTATGCCCTGTGGGGCGCCGCCGTGCTGGAGCCCTCGGTGGCGACCCTCACCGACCCGGCCCCTCCGGCCAGGGCCGGCCTGACCCGCGCCCGCCTGGCCGCCCTCGCGGCGGCGTCGCTGATGGCGCCGGCCGTCCTCGCCATCCAGGCTGCCCGCGGCCAGCACGTCGACGTCCCGGTGATCGTCGCCGGCTGCGCCCTGTTGTTCCTGCTCGTGCTGGTGCGCGTGGCCGCCCTGGTCCGCGAGGTCGAGGCGACCGTCCGCGAGCTGCGCGGGACCGAGGGCGTGCTGCGGGCGACCCTGCAGGAACGCGAGGCGCTGGCGGCGCAGCTCCAGCACCAGGCATTCCACGACGAGCTCACCGACCTCCCCAACCGGGCGATGTTCAACGACCGGGTGCGCCACGCGCTGGCACGGGCACGGCGCGGCGGCGGCGGCCTCGCGGTGCTCTTCGTCGACCTCGACGACTTCAAGGTCGTCAACGACAGCATGGGCCACGGCGCCGGCGACCGGCTGCTGCAGGAGGTCGCCGGGCGCCTGCGGGGCTGCCTTCGCGAACCCGACACCATCGGCCGCCTCGGCGGCGACGAGTTCGCGATCCTGGTCGAGGAGGTCGACCTGGCGACGGTCCGCGTCCTGGCCGAGCGGGTCCTCGCCACCCTGGCCGCGCCCTACCCGGTGGTCGGCGGCGACGTCACCATCCACGCCAGCGTCGGTGTCGCCTTCGATGAGCACGCCACCTGTGACGACGTGCAGCTCCTGCGCAACGCCGACATCGCGATGTCCGCCGCCAAGAACCGCGGCAAGGGCACCTACGAGGTCTTCCAGCCTCCGATGCTGCGGTCGGTGCGGGACCGCCACGACATGACCGCGGCCCTGCGGGGCGCGATCGAGCGCCGCGAGCTGGTCGTCCACTACCAGCCGATCGTCGACCTGCGCACCTGGCGGGTCGGCGGCACCGAGGCGCTGGTGCGCTGGCCGCGACCAGACCGCGGCCTGGTACCGCCGGCCGAGTTCATCCCGATCGCCGAGGAGACCGGCCTGGTGGTCGACATCGACCGCTTCGTGCTGCGCGAGTCCTGCCGGCAGGCGGCGGCCTGGAACGCCCGCCTGGGCCCCCTGGTGCTGCACGTCAACCTCTCCGTCATGCACCTCCAGCGCGACGACCTGGCCGACACCGTGGCGAGCGCGCTGCGGGCCTCCGGCCTCGCCCCCGACCGCCTCACCCTGGAGATCACCGAGAGCGTCCTGGCGCACGTCGACGTGGCCGTCGTCCGCCTCCAGGCGCTGAAGCGCCTTGGCGTCCACCTCGCCATCGACGACTTCGGCACCGGCTACTCCTCGCTCTCCTACCTGCAGCGGATGCCGATCGACGCCGTCAAGATCGACAAGTCGTTCGTCGACCGCGTCACCGGCGGACCGGAGGAGTCGGCGGTGGCCCGCGCCATCCTGGCGCTGGCGGCCACCCTGCGGTTGGACACCGTAGCCGAGGGCGTCGAGCAGGCCGGGCAGGCAAGGGAGCTGGCCGCCCTCGGCTGCCGCTGGGCGCAGGGCTACCACTTCTCGCGACCGGTGGCGGCGCCCGACATGGCCCGGCTGGCCGGCAGGCCGGCCAGCGCCGTCCCCGGCCAGCCGGCGGTGGCCGCCCTCCCCCACCCCGCCTGACCCCAGCCGGAGGAAGGGCGGCCCGCCTCGCCGGGGCGGACCGTGCGAAGCTCTCGGCGATGGGAACAGGCGCGCTCGGCGCGAGGGAGCGGCGGCGGCTCGAGCCGCTGGCCGCGGCGCTCGACCGCGCCGCCCGGCCCGGGCCACCCCGGCTGGAGCCGGTCGCCGGCCGTCTCTCCCCGAGCCCGAGGGCCGCGCTGCTCGCCGGCACCTTCAATCCCTTCACCCGCGCCCACGCCGCCCTGGCGGTGGCCGGCCACCGGGCCGGCCGCGAGCCGGTCGTGCTCGCCATGGCCCCGGTCAGCCTCGCCAAGGAGGGGCTGGAGCGCGCCCACCCGGTCGACCGGCTGGACTGGGTGCGCTCGTGGGCACGCCGGCACCCTTGGGCCGTGGTCGCGGTCGCCAGCCACCCGCTGCTGGTCGACATGGCCGAGGCGCTCGCCCGCGCCACCGGGGCCGAGGTGGCGCTCCTGCTCGGCGCCGACAAGGCGGCCCAGCTCGTGGAGGCCCGCTGGTACCACGACCCGGCAGCGGCCCTGGAGCGCCTGGGCCGGGCCGCGTCGCTGCTGGTGGCCGAGCGCGCCGGGCACCCGATCCCCGACCTGCCGGTGCGGGCGGTCAGGGTGCCGACCGCCGCCTGGGTGCCGGAGCGGTCCGCGACCGAGGCGCGCGCCGCCGCCGCCCGGGGCCTTGCCCTGGACGGGCTACTGCCGGCGGCGGTGGCACGAGCAGTCGAGCGGACCGGCGCCTACGATATGGGCCCCAGCTACCTGGCCCGGGCCCGGGAGCTCGACGCGCTCAGCGGCCACCGCGGTCCCCGGGCCCTCTGACCGCCGGAGGCAGGCATGGCCGTCCGCGACGTGGAGCACCTCATCATCGGCGGTGGGGTGGCCGCCGCCAAGGCGGCCGAGGGGCTGCGGGCGGCCGCTGGCGAGGGCTCGGCGGTGGTGATGACCGCCGAGCCGGAGCTGCCTTGCGAGCGCCCGCCGCTGTCCAAGGAGTTCCTGCGCGGCGAGGCCGGCCGCGAGAAGACCCGCACCCACGACGAGGCCTGGTACCGCGAGCACGCCGTCGAGGTCATGCTCGCCACCCGGGCGAGCACCCTGGACCCGAGCACCCGCACCGTCACCACCGAGATCGGCGACCAGCTCCGCTATGGCGGCCTGGTGCTCGCCACCGGCGCCACCCCGGTCCGGCTCGGCCTCCCCGGCGAGGAGCTGGAGGGCGTGTACTACCTGCGCACCGTCGCCGACTCCGAGCGGCTACGGGCGGCCATCTCCCGGGCCGAGACGATGGTCGTGATCGGCGGCGGGTTCATCGGCGCGGAGGTCGCCGCCAGCGCCACCCAGATGGACACCAGGGTGACGCTGCTGGAGCTGGCCGAGACCCTGTGGACCAGGGCCGTCGGCCCCAAGGTGGGCCGGTTCTTCGAGGAGTTCCTCCGCGACCGGGGCGTCCATGTCCGCACCCGGATCGGCGCCCAGCGGCTGGAGGGCGACGGCGGCGTGGAGGCGGTGGTGCTGCCCGACGGCACCCGCCTGCCCGCCGACGTGGTGGTCATCGGGGTGGGGGTCCGGCCCGACGTGGACCTGGCCGAGCGGGCCGGTCTGCCGGTGGACAACGGCGTCCTGGTCGACGAGCAGCTCCGGGCCGCCGACCGCATCTGGGCCGCCGGCGACGTGGCCAACGCGGCGCATCCCCTGTTCGGGCGCATCCGCATCGAGCACTGGGCCGAGGCCCTCAACCAGGGGCTGATCGCCGGCCGCAACCTGGCGGGAGCGAGCGAGCGCTACGACCGCGTGCCGTATTTCTTCTCTGACCAGTTCGACCTTTCGCTGTCCTACCTCGGCCACGTCCGCGAGTGGGACGAGCTGGTGACCCGCGGCGACCAGCGCGTCAAGCAGCCCAAGTTCGTCACCTGGTACCTGCGGGAGGGCATCCCACGGGCGGCCCTGATCATCAACGACTGGGACGCGGAGGACCCGGTCCGCGAGGTGATCCGTCGCGCCGAACCGGTCGACCCGGACCGGCTCGCCGACGGCCGCGTCGCCCTCGCGGAGCTGTAGGCCGACCGTTGTAGCCGCCCTCACGGCGCCTGGCACAAAAGGGCCCCCGCGCCATCCGGGGGGGCCAAGACAGCGCGAGGGGCCGCAAAGGGCATAGTACTGCGTTTTCGTCGCGAGTGTTGTGCCGGAGGGGGACGACGGCACGAACTGGGCCAAGATCGGCTGATCGACGGACCCGCCGGCCAACGAGCGACGTAGGCGGGTCTACGTAGGCCGGCCTGCGCCCCTCTTGCGCTTCGTGGCATCGTGGAGCCATGGAACATGTGACCTTGATCAGCCGCCCCCGGCTGCGCCGTCCGGTGCTGCTGGCCGCCTTCGACGGCTGGAACGACGCCGGCGAGTCGGCGACCACCGCCATCGACGCGATCGGCGCCGCGCTCGACGCCGTGACGTTCGCCACCGTCGACCCCGAGGAGTTCTATGACTTCCAGGCGACCCGACCCACCGTGCGGCTGGTAGAGGGCCTCCGCCACGTCGACTGGCCGACGGTCGAGCTGCGCGCGGCCAAGCTCCCGCAGGCCGACCACGACCTGATCCTGCTGCGGGGGCACGAGCCGAACCTGCGCTGGCGAACCTTTGCCACCGAGGTGGTCGAGGTCGCCGCCGGCCTCGGGGTGGAGATGGTGGTGACCGTTGGGGCGCTGCTGGCCGACGTCCCGCACACCCGCCCGACACAGGTGGTGAGCTCGACCAGCGACCAGCTCCTGGCCGAGCAGCTCGGGCTGCCGGTGTCGCGCTACGAGGGACCGACCGGCATCCTCGGCGTGCTGTCCGACGCCGCCGCGCGGGCGGGGATCCCGGCCGTCGGCCTGTGGGCGGCCCTGCCGCACTACCTCCACCTGGCGCCCAACCCGTGGGGTGCCATGGCCCTGGTCGAGGAGTTGGGGCGGCTGCTGCCGGTGGCGGTCGACACCAGCGAGCTGGTGGGCCAGACGCAAGCGTTCGACGCGGCCGTCACCGACCTGCTCGACGAGAACCCGGAGCTGACCGGCTACGTCGAGCGGCTGGAGGCCGACGCCGACGACGCGGACGACCCGCCGGGCCTTGCCGACCTACCACCGGAGGAGCTGGTCGCCGAGGTCGAGCGCTACCTGCGCGACCACCCTGGCGGGTCGCGGGGCGAGAGATGACCCGGCCCGCCGGGCCGGGTGGCCGGGCGGGCCGGTTCTCAGCAACGTCAGGTCACTCGGGAGGCAGCGGGCGCACGTTGGCGGCCTGCAAGCCCTTCGGCCCCTGGGTGACGTCGAACTCCACCATCTGTCCCTCGTCGAGCGAGCGGTACCCCTCCATCTGGATCGCGGAGAAGTGCACGAACACGTCCTCGCCGTCGGGACGAGCGATGAAGCC
>Ga0209846_1000012_pt1 | contig 19238 bp, 40 predicted proteins | sample GWRWS3_20_30_FD_187244 | JGI IMG/M metagenome (GOLD analysis project Ga0209846, IMG submission 187244) | Riverbed sediment microbial communities from areas with vegetation nearby in Columbia River, Washington, USA - GW-RW S3_20_30 (SPAdes)... | ecosystem: Environmental > Aquatic > Freshwater >... | reverse complement strand
GTGTTGTTCTGGACGACAGGCGGGACCGACGCCACCATCGCGTCGGCTACGTCGACATTGGCGTTACCCCAGTGGACGTCGGGGGCGGTCGCGTTCTCGGTGTGGCTCGACGTCAACTTCCTTGGTGTCGCCTACCTCGCCTCGTTCCACGTCGTGCACGGCTCCATCGCCGACCTCCTCGCCGCCATGACCGTCGACGAAACTCTGGTGCGGCTCGGTGACGTCATCGTCGGCGGCGCCACGACCTCGATCTTCTCTGGTACCGCCGCGTTGGAGATCGGGGACATCACTGGCACTGGCGACAACCCCTACCCCGGTCGCATCCGGCGGGCACAAGTCCGATCCGGGACATTCGCTGGGACGATCGCCGCCAACCCCGACTTCACCACCCAAACCGTCGGTGGTACGACCTTCACCGATTCGGCGACCCGTGTATGGACCGTCGAAGGTGACGCCCGGATCAGCAACCGGCAGACACGGTTCGTTGGCTTCGTCGACGCCATCGGCCTCAACTGGCCCAAAGCCACCAAACGAGACATCAGCGACCCGGGGGTGGCGACTGCGACGTTCGGATGTTCCGGGCTGTTGCGGTCGATGCAACAAGGCGCCAAACCGTTCAACTCGACACTTCACCGGTTGATCTCATCGCCGTCGGTCTCCAACCTGGTTCACGCCTACTGGCCGCTCGAGGACGGGCGAGACGCCGACCTCAACGCCTCTCCGATGCCAAACGTGCGCCCCGGGTCGATCCTCGGTGCCACCCTCGCCAACGACGACACATTGGACGCCTCCGAACCTTTGCCGACCGTCGACGGGAACATCCTGTTTCGGTGGCGGTTCGATGTCCCGCCAACGATCCCGCTCAACACCAACTTCCAGTCGACCATGTTCATCAAGATCCCCGCTGCCCCCGTGTCGGCGGACGAGTTGCAGTTCATGGTCGTCGACACGTCGTCGATCCAGGTGCGGACATGGGCGTTGCAGATCAACGACACGATCGTCCGTCTGCGTGGCATCGACCACACAGGCACCGAAGTCATCAATGACACCCTCGCCGCCGACGCCCGCATGTTCGGGATGTGGATGCTTGTCGATCTCAAGATCACCCAGAACGGCGGCAACATCGACTGGGCATACACCATGATCCTGATCCCCGGCGGGTTCGGGTTCGGTAAAAATGGCAGCATCGCCGGCTCCTGTGGGCGCCCGACCCGGTTACGTGCCGGGTCCACCAGCCCCGACACCCCGTCCGGTGGCTCGGGGTTCTCGTTCGGACATTTCATTGTCACCACCAATGCCGCCACCGGCTGGTTAGCCGGCGCGGACACCGCGTGGGTCAACGAAACCGCGGCCCATCGTGCCCACCGGCTCTGCACCGAAGAACAAATCCCGGTCGTGATCGTCGGAGACAACACGATCGCCGACTTCTTCCGTGGCAACACCCAACTATCCCAGCTCATGGGCCCGCAACGCCCCGCGACGTTTCTCGAGCTCCTACAGGAATGCGCCAACGCCGACGAAGGCATCCTCTACGAGCAACGCAACCAGACCGGGCTGGCGTTCCGTACCCACAAGTCGCTCCAAAACCAGGCGGTCGCTCTCACCTTCGCGGATCCGGCGGCGGGTCTGGTCGAACCGTTCGAACCCACCCTGGATGACCAACGGATCCGTAACGACGTCACCGTCACCCGCCCCCAAGGTTCCTCCGCCCGCGTTGTCGACATCGTGTCGACCGCTAGTGAGGGTGTCTACGACGAGGATGTCACCGTCAACGTGTCGACCGATCTACAGCTACCTGACCAAGCCGGTTGGCGGCTCCACCTCGGCACCTGGCCCGAGCTCCGGTTCCCTGCGATCTCCACGTCGATGCTCGCCGCCAGTGACATGATCCTCGTCGACTGGATCGATGTCGACCTCGGGGACCGGATCGTCGCGACGAACCTGATGCGCCAATTCGACGCCACCACCGAACAACTCCTCGAGGGCTACGACGAGACCCTGTCCCTGTTCAACTGGGAGGTCGGGTTCAACGGCTCGCCGGCTCTGCCGTGGGAGGTCGGGGTCCGCAACGACGCCGGCCGCGGCAAACGTGGCACCGCCGGCTCGCAGCTCGCCTCTGGTATCACCACGACAGCGACGTCCCTGAGCGTGGCGACGACTCTGGGCCCGTTGTGGTCGGACGTGGACGCCGACGACGGGTTCGACATCAACATCGGTGGTGAACGCATGACTGTCACTGACATCTCCGGCACCACCTCACCGCAGACCTTCACGGTCGTCCGCTCCATCAATGGCGTGGTCAAGGCGCATTCGACGGCCGCGGCGGTGTCGCTGTGGCGGGCCACCGTCCGGGCCTTGTGACCCCAGTAGGAGACCTCTGTGCCGGACTTGCTCGCGGGGACGACTGTCAACGCCCTCGATACACCTCCCACTGTCGCCGACGGTGAAACCGGATCGTTTACGTTCACGCATACCACCTACGCGATCACCGGTGAACTTGCCACCTGCGGCGTCGCGTTCGTCGCTTCTACGACAGGCCGGGCGTGCCTCGACTACTCGTGCAACATCGCCAACTCCACGACAGCCACCACAGCCGTGACCCCCGTGGTCCGTGAAGGCTCCACTGTCGGTTCCGGTACGACGTTCCTCGCCGCCTCCGACGACAACGCCGTCGTGATCCTTCCCGGTGCCGGCGGCGACCTGGTATTCGGGGGCCGCCGGCTACTTGTCACCGGGCTCACCGTCGGCGCTTCATACAACGTGCGCTTGGAGCACCGCGTATCGGCGGGTACCGGCACCCTCGCCCGCCGGGCAGTGACCATCTCCCCAGCCACCTGATGGCGGAGGGCTGCGACTACAGCTTCTCGCGCCCCGACCCGACCTGTCTTGCCGCCGCCGGGAAACGGTTCGTCATGCGCTATGTCGGCCACGACCCCCGTGGCAGCAAAGACATCACCCGGGCCGAGGCCGACACGCTGATCGCCGCCGGGCTCAAGATCGTCACCATCCACCAGCCGGGTCCGGCATCGCGGCGGCTCCTCGGTGGCTACGACTGGGGATACGCCGACGCGAGGGATGCCCACGAGCAGGCAACCGGGGCGGGGATGCCGCAGTGGGGACCGATCATGTTCTCGCTCGACACCGACCCCGCCACGTTGACCAGCCGGGATTGGGCGAACGTCGAGGCCTACCTGATCGGTGCCGGGTCGGTGCTCGGCAACACCCGAGTCGGCCTCTACGGGGGATTCGAGGCGGTCGAGCGGATGTGTCCGGTGCCGGCGTGGTGGGGATTCCAGACGTCCGCCTGGTCGGGTGGCCGCTGGTCGTCGCTCGCGCAGATCCAGCAGTACCGCAACAACGTGACGTTCTGCGGCGGCACCGTCGATCTCGACCGTTCGACCGACCCCAACTATGGCTACTGGCCGAGGTGACCCATGGCGACTATCGCACCGATGGCCGAGTGGAAACCATTCACCGGCAAGGGCACCACCCCACTGACCCACGAAATCATCTGCGCCCACACCATGGTCGGGAAGCTCATGGGTTCGTGGTCCTGGGCCAATCAGCCGGGGAACAGTTATTGGCACTTCGGGCTCGGTGCCGACGGGCGCCTGCTGCAATGCCAGCCACTGGAGTACCGCTCCGCCGCCAACCTCGAGGGCAACGACCGGGTGATTCCTATCGAGACCGAGGATGGCTACCCCGATGGCCGCACCAGCGACGCCGGCCAAGTGTGGCCCGCCTGGTCGGGCAGCGATGTACCGGCATGGACGTCCGCTCAGCTCGACAAGCTCGTCGAGCTGATCGCATGGCTCTGCAAGAAGTACAACATCCCGCCCGTGCTGATTCCGGACACGCTGCCGGGTCGCCGTGGGCTGGCCTATCACCGGCAAGGCATTGATCCATGGCGTGTGTCCGGGGGAGAGAAGTGGTCGCTGTCGACCGGCAAGGTCTGCCCTGGCGACCGCCGTATCGCTCAGTTCACCGCTGAGGTCATCCCTCGGGTGCAAGCCCTAGTGAACGGAGACGACGTGACCCCCACCGACCTCGCCGACATCCTCGCCGGCGTACGAGCCGAGACCCAACGTCTCGCCCAATACCTTGCCAAGGGTGAAAGCAACCTCGCGTTCCCGGCGGCGACGTGGGGCACGGGCACCACGAACCCGGAGCTCCTCGCCGCGATCCAGCACGCCGAGGCCGCCATCCCCACCATTGGCGACATCGACGTGGCCGCGTTGGCGGCGGCGATCGTTGCTGCCATGCCACCCGTACCCTCCGGCGGCGTCGACCAGGCGACCGTCGAAGCCGGTGTACGCGCCGTCATCCCCGACATCGCAGCGGCGGTTATCGCCGAGATCGCCAGTTGAGCGGCGTGAGCGTGGTGGCTGCGGGCGACGACGACCGGATTTCCATCCGAGACCATTTCGAGCGACTGTTCGTCGAGCACCAGCGGGCGCATAGGGCCGAGCAGGAGTCGACGTTGCGCGCGCTCGACGCCGCCCGGGGCATCTTGGAAACCCGGATGGATGGGCTCGTAGAAGCCGACCGTCGGGTCGCTGACGAGGTCGCCGGCCTGCGCCGGGAACAGGAACGAGGCAAAGGCCAGCGTGCCGCACTCGCCGCCGTCGGCGCCGTCCTGTTGATCGTCGTCCCCATCGTCCTGCAACTCCTCAACATCGGTCGCCCATAGGGGGCACCTGATGGGACGCCGAGGGTGTTTGCCGTGGCGTCACCAGTTTTATCTGCGCCTCGACGATTGGACCGTCGAATGCACCCGTTGCGGGCGGGTCAAACGTGAACCTCGCCGCGCCCACCGGGCCGGCCACCTCACCATTATCCCTCGAGCCGAGCTCGAGCTGATCAAGGAGAACACTGTGCTGTCGAACTACCGCAAGACGCTCGCCGCTGTCGGTGGCGTCGTGCTCCTCGTCGTCCAGGCGCTCGCCGACTGGGACGTCTCACCCACCGAATGGGGCGCCATCGCTACCGCGGTCGCCGCCGCGATCGGCGTATACGCGCTCGAGAACAAGCCCGCCTGATGCGCCGCATCCTCGCCGCCCTCGCGGTCGTTGTGGCGTTGGTGACCGGCGCGGTCGTCTACGACACCGCCGACCCCGAGCCCGCGGTCGCTGCGGACAACCTGTTCGGCATCCACGCCGGGCGGGCAACCAGCTACCAATCCGGATTCTGCATCCAAACCGCGATCATCAACAGCGCCTCATGGGAGACGGCTTTCACCAACGCTGTCGCCTTGTGGTCGAACGCGTCGGCACGGATACTCGGTCGGGCCTACCAGCTCTGCACCTTCGGGACCGCGATCGGCGTCAACAAGCAAGCGCAAGGTCTCGACGGATACCCGATCCACTGGGACTTCGGCCTCCAAGACGTGAACCATCTACGCCCGATCTGTTGCTACAACCTCATCACGATCAACACGTCGTATTCGGGTGGCGACTCGTGGAAGGCCTACCAGGCATGCGACGCGGTCGGTCGGGCGCTCGGTGTCGGCTACGGCTGCGCCCTCAACGGTTGGCCCACCCAAGAAGGCATCAACATCATGAACGCCAACCACAACCACCAGAACACCGGCTACCCGCCCGGGTTCATTCAGGGCGCCGTGTAAGCTCCCGACCCGATGCGGGGGGTCGCGGTCGTCACTGTCGTAGCCGTGCTGGTGCCGGCCTGCGCCGCGGACCATCCGCCCGCAGCCAAACCCGACCCGGACGGCCCGCTCGTCTGCATGGTCGACCTCGACTGCCTACTGGAGGCCGTCCAGGTAGCGGTCGCCCCATACGCCGAGAAGCCCCCGCCGCCTTCGGGTAGCGGGGGCCTCGTCGCGTCCAGGGTCAGATGAGCCGACGGTCGACCGCGGCGAGGGCGGCGACCACCAGCCACGGACACGGTTAGATCAACGCGGCCGGGAGGCCGTTCGTGTAGTCCTGGCCGAACGGTCCACGAGATCGCCGCACGCGGTTGGATCGACCCGCACATCGCCCTCAGGAGCGTGCTCAGCGAACCATTCATCGCTGCCTTGGGCTCGGATGGTTGATGGCTCGATGGCTAGGTGCCAGCTGGCGGTGAGGCCGGTCATGCGCTCCCACAGCGTGAGGAAGCATGTCGGGCACAGGAATGGGTTCTCGGCCGGCTGCTCAACGGTGCCGCCGTAAGCCGTGCAGGCGATGTGCCAGCGGTCGCTGTCCACCCACCAGGAAATCGGGTTCGGTCCTTCACAGCGGTCACAACGAGTCTCACGACGTTCGGGATGCGACCGGTCGATTATCTCGGTCATCCGGGTCTCCTGGGGTGTCGCCGACCCTGCCGCAACCTCACAATCGAGGCAGCAAGTCGCGATGAGGACTCGTTCGCCGCAGTTCTGGCATTCGACGATGTTGCCCACCTGCACTTGGTGATCACTCATTGTGGGTCCCGTTCCGTCCGCCCCACCCGGGCCGGGAGCGTGACGGTCTTGGCTTGTTCGGCGAACCGGGCGACGACCGCACCACGCTCATCGAAGCGTTCAACGTCTCCGCACTGGGGGCAGCGTTCATCCCATCCGGCGATGATCCACCATCCGCCGTCCTTCGATCTGACAGGGAAGCCCCGGGTGAGGTCGGCACGTATGGCCCAGTCGGGGCGGCGGTAGCCGGGAACGTTGTGCCAGGTGAAGACGGAGCGGTACTCCCATTCGCCGCTGAACCCGCAATCGCACTGCTCATGTTCGATTGGGCTGTGTACCAGAACGACTGGGGGATGCCACGGCCCAATGACGTCACTGTTCGCCAGATCACTCATCGCCACCGGTGTCCTCCTGGGGTGTCGCCGACCCCGCCCGCAGAATGTCGGCCCTGGCTACATCAGAGATCAGCCCGGCACCATGTAAGTTCTCGGCTACATTGGTGAGCGCGTGACGCAGCCGTTCGATCTCGATTTCTGCGTCGTCGAGAGCTGCCGATAGCAACGGCCGATGTGGTTCGGTCGGCGTCGCCAACGCTGCCCGCAGGCGCCTCACGAACCCGATGGCCACCTTCAACTCTCGCAATAGAACGATCGGGTCATCTTCGATCTCCCCCGGAATCTCGGCAGCAAGCCACCTATCGGTGCGAGCGAGCAATTCCTCGGTGTCGGTCATTGTGGTTCCCGTTCCGTCCGCCCCACCCCGGCGGCGTCGAACCACCGGAGCGAGCGAGCGACCATCCATGACAGGGTTCGCTGCTCGGGTTCGGCGCCACCTGCCCGTATCCACCACATCGTGTCGTCCCCCTGGTTTGCGATGCCTGCCTCAGCAGCGAGCACGCAGGGGGCACAGCGCCAGTCGTAGGCCGTTCGACCGTCCCTCGGTCGTTCGGGATAGTCGCAGGCCCATAGCGAGTCTTCGTCGTAGATCCCTTCGGGATGCAACGGGTATTCATCCGTCGAGGTCAGCGGCGGATAGTCGTTCTGTGTGGTCATTGTGACTCCTGTTCCATCCGCCCCACCACGAGCTTCCATCGTTCGATGGCATCGTCCAAGGCAGATTTGAGGTCACGGATGCGTTCGGGTTCGGGCCGGGCCGCCAACGCCGCCCGCAACGCCGCGAAGTGGGTCGTGAGCGTGTCAGCGTCGGGACCGAAGTCGTCGACGGTGCAGAGCATCGCTTCGACCAGGTCGCGTAGGGGTGGCTGGTCGGTCATTGTGGCTCCCGCCCCGTCCGCTCCACCCCGGCCGGATGAGGCTTGGGACCGCATAGCCCAGTGCCGAGGTCGCAGCAGTCGCACGAAGCATCAGACGGATGATCGTCGGACGCGCAGGGACATTGGTCCCATGAGTCGTGGCAGTCGCACCGCTTCCAGTGCCATACCCGGTACAGGTCGAGATCCTTGCGCGTGCGGGCTAACCGGTCTTCGAGCTTGACGACTGCCGCGTTGTGCGCCGAACGTCGCATCCACGGCCAGCCGCTCATCGTTCTCCGTCCTGGGCACCGCGCCAGTAATCGGTCACATGGGCGACGACGTTGGCGCGTATTTCGGCGAGCGGGTCGCCATCGCATCTGTCTCGTTGGCAGGGTGTGTACCGGGCGCACACCGTCAGTGACGGCAGGTGAAAGCTGTCGTCTGGTTCGGGCAGCCATGCTTCGGGCCAGTTCTCGGGGAACTCGTCGAGCTCGATCGCCATGAGCAGGTCGCAACCCGGACCGTCGCCCTTGGTGCCGTGGCTGATGTCGTGGTCATGGGTGCACGACGAGCACCAGACGTTTTCCCAGGCTTGGCGTTCGGTGCCGTTCGAGAATGGGCGATGCGAGCACGCCTCTTTCAGTCGGCTAGTCATCGTTCTCCGTCCGGAATGGTCACAGGACGGTCACGGCCGCCGGTTTGGGCCACATAACCGCAGGTCAGGGGCGTATAGGTGGCGGCCTGCAAAGCCGCGTACATCACCGGCATCGTTGGACTCCTTCGATGAGTGCCATCCGGTATGCCTGTTGGCCGGCGGTGGTGTGGTGCAGCAGGTCGGACGTGAACCAGTCCGGGTGTCCGGCGGAGATTGTCGCCCAGTCCACGAACACCCAGCCCTTGAGGTCGGCTAGGTAGCGTAGCCAACGGTTCCATGCGGGCCCGTACACGTTGAGGCCGCGGGGCGCCGTTTCGACGATTCCGACGAGGACAACGCAGGCGCCCGGCCAGTGCTTCAGGTAGGGGACAACGTTCCACTGTGACGTTCCGAGCTGGAACGGGAACGTCGGTGGGGCATAGCGGCGGTCGTTCGACCCGAGCGCCATCACGATCACGTCCGGCGCGGACTGCCAGCCACCCCACATGGACAACGACCGCGTGTCGGCACCGGAACGGGCAGCGATCCGGGCCGCCCAGCCTTCGGCGTTGAGCTGATCGGTCAGGGCATGCCGCTGGTAGTACGGGTCAGACGTCGAGGTCGAGCCGTGTTCGGCCTGCCAGGTGAGACTGTCGCCGACGACGGCGATCCGGGCGGACGGGGTGGGGACGGTCGCTACCCACGTCCAGCCCGACGGGATCGATCCCGCCGCGGCGGGCGCTTGTGACGTGTTGCAGGCGAGCGTCGCCAGCAGGATCGCTGCTGCGAGCTGCGGGGGTAACAGGGTCATGCCTCGGCCCACCAGATGCGCTTGCCTGTATCGGGATGCGGGCCGACCATCCCAACCAGCTCGCTGGCATCGATCGGCCCGGCATAGACGTCGAGCCATCGGAAGCGCGCCAGATAGGCGTTGCGAACGAAAGGCTCAGGCGCGGAGGTGGTGGTTCCGATGACGGCCGTGCCGTCGCGTCTCTCGCCCCGGTAGTGGTACATGGTTGGTCCTTACGCTCTGTGGTTGGGGTTACATTCCGTTGGTGGTCAAACCCAATGTGATATTGTCACCGCATGGCCGGTTCGTCAAGGGCAAGGATCGCGCTCTACGCGAGGATCAGCTTGGATCGCCGCGACGGTGAAGGCGTAGCCCGCCAGCTCGCCGACTGCCGCGAAGTCGTCGCCAAACGCTGGCCCAAAGCCGAGGTCCTCGAATTCGTCGACAACGACATCAGTGCGTTCCGGCGCCGACGTCGCCCCAAATACGACCGGCTAATCGCCGAACTCCAAGCCGGCCAACTCACCGCGGTCGTCGCCTACCACCCCGACCGGCTCTACCGGCGGCTCACCGACCTCGAAGCGTTCATCGACGCCGTCGGCGTCACCGGCACCGAGGTCGTCACCGTCAAAGCCGGCGACGTCGACTTCTCCTCCGCGTCGGGACGCATGATCGCCGGGATACTCGGCGCCGTCTCCAAACACGAGTCGGAGCGCATGGGTGAACGGGTCGCCCGCGCCATGCGGGAACGGGCGGTGCAGGGCCGGCACGCCGGTGGCGGCATCCGGGCGTTCGGGCTCACCGCCGACCGCACCGCCCTCGTCCCGCTCGAGGCCGACGAGCTACGCCGCACCGCGGCCAACCTTCTCGTCGGGGCCACCTGGGGGACCGAGGTGCGGCGCCTCAACGCCGCCGGGATCCGCAACTCCACCGGCAACCAGTGGTACGTCGGCCAGCTGCGCCGCACCATCACCTCGCCGCACGTGGCCGGGTTGCGCACCTACCACGGCGAAATCGTCGGCGACGCCGAATGGCCCGCCATATTGGACCGCGACACCTGGGACCTGTTGCGGGCCGACGCCGCCCAACGCCGCCGCGGCCGGCCACCATCCGACCGGCACCTACTCACCGGGCTCCTCGCCTGCTCCCGCTGCGGCCGCTCCCTACTGGCGAACCGGCGCCGCCATCTGCCCGGCGGCTACGTGTACCGGTGCGCCCCCGTCGCCACCACCACCGGCCGCGGGTGCGGTGGCATCTCCATCGCCGCCGACCGCGCCGAAGACCACGTCACCAGCGTGGTCGGCAGCTGGCTCGACGACCCCATATTCCTCGGCGAACTCGACGCCTACGTCGCCTACGGCGATGCCTCGCTCGCCGGCGCCCAGGCCGAGCTCGACGAGATCGAACGCCGCCAAGCCCACCTCGACACCCAATGGTCGACCGGGGACATCGACGACACCCGGTTCGACCGCATGTCCGCCACCCTCGCCGGACGCCGCACGGACGTCGAAGCCCGCATCCTTGGCGCACCCCGCCACGCCCGCATCACCATCACCAGCGCCGACATGCGCGCCGGGTGGGACGGCCTCACGCTCCCCGAACGCCGCGAAGCCATCCGGCTCCTCGCCCACACACCCATCATCATCACCCCCGCCACGACACCGGACAGGCAACGGCTACAACCCGAGGAACGCATCACGCTCCGGCCCGCTTGGGAGGACTAGCGGTCGCGCCAGCTGCGCTGATCCCACCGACTAGGGCTTGACGGCCGCCCGGGCGGGGTGCAAGATGCGCCCTCGATACGGGCAGCGGGCGGACAACGAAGTCCAGAGGGGAAGAGCGGCGATGATCTGGGGACTGGCGATCCTGGCGGTATTCGTGGCGGCATCGGCCGTCGTGGGGGCCCAGACGGTCCGTGCCAACCGACGACGCATCGATGAGCTCGAGGCGACGCTGCACGAACTGGGCGAGGCAGAACGCATCGTTGCCCGGGCCAACGGCCGCAGGGACCGCAGCCACCTCAAACTCCTCGGTCTTGTCCCGTTGGCGTGGCTCGCCAGGTCGTCGCACGTCCGCATGGCTGCCGCCACTGCGGCGTCGGCTGTAGTGATCGGCGTCGGGTTCACCGCTCCTGATCCGCCACACAATCCGTTACCCAAACTCTCCCAGGTACCACCCGCCGGTGCCATGGAGATGGAGGAGGTGCCGGTGCACCCCCAGCTCCCCGCTGACGCATCGGCATCTCCTACCACCACTACTTCGATGACGGTCTCCGCGGCGGCCCTGCCGCCCGCTCCCGCCGCGGATGTGGAGCCGAGCTCGGCGCCTGCTGCCCCCAGTGTGGCGCCGAGCTCCTCCACCACCACCACCACCACGCTGCTCCCGGTCGAACTGCCACCGGTCACATTGCCGCCCCTGCCGCGGCAATGTCTCAACCCGAAGGTGCCGCTCGACGTCTGCCTAGGCGGCTAGCTCGCACCTCGAGGATCAGCCGCCAGCGCAGCTCCTCGGGTAGCCGCGTGAGCGCCCACAAGTCCCGCTCGTCCTCATCGTCGAAGTCGACGTCATAGCCTGCCGGCGCGCGCTGGGGCGTGCCGGCAAGCATGGGTTCCCTACCGTCGACGATGTGGTGGATGCTGGCCGGCGTCCAGTCCAACCCGCGGCACAGAGCGGCGAGAGTCCGGATCGCATAGCGATTCTTGCGGGCGTTCTCGATCTGGCTGAGAACCGCCAGCGACAAACCGGGCCTGGCACGCCGAACAACCTCGCTCGCGGTCAGACCGAGACTGGTTCGCCGGTCGACCACGTATTGAGCGGCGCGTTCCCACGCGTCGTGATCGGCAACCAGGGTGCGTGCTGGCACACCCGGATATTGACAGAAACATGTAGCAACGTCTAGCCGTAGTTACCTCTGAGTAGACCAGAATGGGTGTTGCAAGGGGTTGTTGGGCGTGGTTAGATGCCGGCGTGCTCATCAACGGCGTCGCCCTCCGCACTATCCGAGAGCGTTCCGGGATGAGCCTTTCCGCGCTGGCGGCATCGGCCGGCATCAAGCATCCCCACCTCTCCAACATCGAAGCCGGCCGCCGCAACGCCAGCCCCGAGCTCGCTCAGGCCCTTGCTCGGGCTCTCAAGGTCGAGCTGCTCGCCATCCTGGCCGACCCCACGTCAGATGAGGTGAAGGTGTCATGAGCACCGACACGTTGGTCACGGAGGCAGCCGAGATGTCGCTTGCTTGCTACGAGGCGGGTCGGCTGCCGGACTTCATCGCTGAGATGTCGGTCCGCATCGACCTCGCCGGCGGCGGCGACCTCCTCGACGAGTGGGCACGCAAGCGGGTCAAGCGGCAGCGGATACGGCGCCGCTGGTACGCACGGAACCGGGCCCGCTGATGTTCGAGGCACCCACCGAACGTCGCCGTGGCTGCCGCGACATGGCCCTCGCCGTAGCCCTCGGACTCCTGCTCGCCGCCATCGTGATCCTGGCGGTGACGTGACGTGAGCCTGCTACCCGTCGAATCCGCCACGACTCTCGCTCTGCCGCGCGAGGCGTATGCCGCCCTGGAACGGGCGACCACGCCCGACGAAGCGAAGCGGGTGGTCGATGTGGCCGCGGCAGCACAGGAATGCGCCCGCCTCGCCGGCGAGTCGCTGACGATGCAGAACGAGTGGGCCGAGGTCCGGCTCCGCGCCCAGCGCAAGGGCGGCGTGCTGCTGGCCGACCTTCCGCTGGAAGCTCGGTCGCACGATGTGACCCACCTTCGTGACATCGGGCTTGACAAGCACCAGTCGTCGCGCTGGCAGCGCATCGCATCGCTGCCCGAGCCAGAGTTCGAGGCATACGTCGCCCAGGCTCACAACGAGGCCAAGGAGCTGACGACTGCCGGGGCGCTCAAGCTCGCCAAGCGCATCGCGGCAGCCGACCCCACCGAGCGCCCGCGCCTCCGCCTCGTGTCCACGGACTGCGGGGCCGACTGCCTCCACGGGGCCATCGTTATCGACCCGCCGTGGCGGTACGACAACGTCGCTACCCGCGGCGCTGCCGAGGACCACTACCCGACCATGAGCCTTGATGAGCTAGCCGCTCTCGATCTTCCGGCCGCCGGGGACGCGCACCTCTACCTGTGGGTGACCGCGGCGTTCATCCGTCCTGGGTTCGATCTGCTCGACGCCTGGGGCTTCACCTACAAGACGACGCTCACCTGGTGCAAGCCATCGATCGGTATGGGCAACTACTTCCGGGTCAACACCGAGCACGTCCTATTCGCGGTGCGAGGCCGGGCCCCAACGCGCAGCAACGATGTCGGCACGTGGTTCGAGGCTGCACGCGGCCGCCATTCGTCGAAGCCCGGTCGCCTCTACGACATCGTGCAGGACTCGTCGCCCGGGCCGTGGCTTGAGATGTTCGCCCGTACCCGTCGCATGGGCTGGCACGTCTGGGGCAACGAGGCATGAGGCGCTTTGAGGCCGGCATGGAGGGCTACGCGGCGGCGGGGAGTCGCCTTCGCTTTCGGATCGTGGCCGGAGGCAAGAAGCCGGGGGACCTACGGCTCGACTGGCTCACTCCCGACGGCTGGGAACCGGTCCCCATGCGGGCTATTGGCATGGTGCACGCCTTCTTCGTGGAGAACGAGGACCACCTGTACCCGCCGGCACAAGGGTTCCTCGGCGGCGACTACTGGCGGGCATGGCTGCGCATCTGCGAGGACGACTGGAAGGCCGCCTCCAAGAAGCTCGCCCAGGAGAAGGCGTGGGCTGACCGCTGTGGTCGGGGTGCGGCGTGATGACTGCCCCGACGCCCTCGAAGGCCGAGGTTGCCCGTCGGGTTGCCCCGTTGTTGGCTGCGGTGTTGGCCCGCCAGGCCGCCGAGCTCAAGGCGGCCAGCTGATGTGTATCCCGAAGCGCACGGGCGTCGAACAGGCCCGCCACGACACGGCGATGCGGGCCATCAACCGTGGCCGCCGCAACCACCCACGGCACCACAACAACCTTGTCCTGCCCGCGCTCACCGTCGCCGGCTGCGCCGTCTGCCTGATCATCGTCGCTGTCGCCATGTGGGGTGCCGCCACCATCCACCGGCCACCGGTCGCCAGCACGACCGACAGCAGCACCACCATTGAGGTTGTGCCGTGACCGCCACCGACACGTTCGAGGGAAAGAACGCCCTACGGCGCCTATTCAGGGGCCCAGCTGGTAGTAACCGGCGCCGCCGGTACAACCAGGCCCGCAGTCTCCGGCGACAACTATTCACCAATGGTGCCTTCGGTCGACTGGACGGCGACATGTACAACGCGGGCGCCGTCGGCACCTCGGCGGAGAAGCCGTCATGACCACTGTTCCGGCTGTCGCGCCGCTCGTCCCGGAGGTTACGGGTCGCCCCCTCCTCCCCGCCTCTGGGACGAGCCGCGGGGTGGGCGGTACAGGCGCGCGGGTACGGCCCGCCCAGGCCAGCTGGGGACCCCGCCCCCCGGCCACCCCAACCACGTAACAGCACAAGTCCCCCGCCCCCAGCTGGACCACAGCGCAGGGGGACGGGGGACCCGAATGAGAAGGAGTATCGCATGGCACAAGTCGAAGGGCCCGTCTTTGAGGACCCACCCGCGGCGACAAGGGGCCCCGGCGCAAAAGGCCGCGTCAATGAACTGGTGGCGCCCCTGCGACGCAGACCGGGGGAGTGGGCACGAGTGTTTGGCCCAGCAACCGCTAAGCAAGCGACCAATTGGGCGCAGAGGCTCAAGTTGGGTCGCTGCTACGACGTCAACGAAGGTGAGTTCGAGGCCATCCGGCGGACCGTCGACGGGGAGTCGTTCGTGTGGGCCCGCTATGTCGGCAACGGAGACGGCGAGTCATGGGGCATCTCGTGACGGCTCGTGACGAAGCGATCGCCCGGATGCAAGTTGCGGAACGCACCTGGCAGACGAAACGCCTCGCCCACTATCTGGAAGTCACGCCGTGACCGCCGTCCTCGCTCTCGTCGTCCTCTGGGAAACCGGTGTCCTCATCAAATGGTGGCTCGACCTCCGTGTTCTCCGCTGGGAGAAGGAGCTACTCCGCCAAGGCAAAGACGCCGCCTGGCCCGCCCTGACCGCCCGCGACGTCGCGATCACCGTCGCCATCTCAGCCATCGAACGAGGCCGGGCCACACGAGTGCGTGCCAAGCGACTCCGGGAGAAGGTGACGTAATGCACGTAGCCACGATCGCACTCATCATCTCACTAGCCGCACTTGCCTCGGGCGCTGCCCTGTACATCATCGGTACCAGCGAAGGTCGCGGCCGTCTCGAGGGTCTCGGCGTCCTCGTGTTCTGGCCCGCAGCAGTCGCCACTCTCATCACGGCAATCGTGGCCGCATATGCGTTCGGTGGGTCGCTCTCATGTGAACGCAAAGCCAACGACATGAACCGCGACTGGCGTTACGGGCTCGCAACCGGCTGCCGGGTCCAGTCCGACGACGGCCGCTTCGTACCGCTCGACAACCTCCTCATCACCAACGAGGAACAGTCGTGAGTATCGCTGATTGGCATGAGGCCAAACAACGCGAGTTCACGTACGAGTGGCTAGCTGTCCAAGCCGCCGACCGCCGCCAACGTGAACGCCGCGCCCGGCGCCGCCAACGCATCCGCCGCTGCGCCCGCTTCTGGTTGTCGCCGTGGCAGATCGCCGACGCACCAAGGCGGCAACCGTGAAGGCTCCCGAGTGGGACAACGCCCCATACGAGTACCCGTGGATCGGGCTCACCAAGCCGACCGCCCCCACCCTCGTCGTCTACCCGCTCGATGATGAGGTGACCGAGGGTCTGCTGGGCGCCAACGGTGAACCGATCGCCAACGGCAGACGCCGCAAGCACCCCATCGGCTTTCACCGACAGGGCGACCAATGAGCGCCGCCCACTTCGACCAGGACGCCCCGATCGTCTGCGACAACTGCGGTGTCCGCGCCGTGTTCCTCATCGGCGATGGCAACGGCAACTACTGCTCGTACACCTGCAACCTGTGTATCGAGCTCCGGTTCCCGGACGGCATCGATGGACGTGACGTCCACCGGCTCTGGCAGCCCGCCGAGGAACTTGACGCCCAGGCCGCCCAGCTCGAACGTGACCGGACTCGGTGGCTCCGCCCTATCGCCGTCTGGGTCGCCTACATCGGCGCACTCACCCTCATACCCGCCGGCCTCTGGTACCTCACCCTCGGCCAACCCATCGGCCTCATCCTCTGGGCCATCGCGGGCGTCGTCTGGGTGCTCGCCCGCGCCATCGAACGGGAGGGGTCGTGAAGATCTGCGCCCTAGATGGCTGCGACAAGCCAGCGAAGCAACGGAGTCGGCTCTGCTCGATGCACGGGAGCCGGTTACGCCGACATGGTGACGTCAACTTCCGCGGACGCCAAAAGCTAAGCGACGATCATCTGCGGGTGCCCCTCATCTGCGTCTGCACGACGGCGCGCCCTGATCGGGGCGGCCAATGCGAAACATGCTGGCGCCCCGTCGTCGCGCTCTGGCCGGCCGGCCGGTACCGGGCCGCGATCGCCGCATACCCCCAGCTCGCCAACCAGAGCGTCGACTGGACGCTACGCACCAAGGCCGTCGCATGACCGCTACCGACACGGCCCGCGCCGGGTGGCTCGCTTGGCGGCGCGAGGGCATCGGGGCGTCTGACGTCGCCGCCATCCTCGGTATCTCGCCGTGGGCGTCGCCGTGGTCTGTGTGGGCCGACAAGCTCGGCCTCCTCCCCGAACAGGCCGAGGACGAGTACATGGCCGCCGGCCGCTGGCTCGAACGGGCCATCGGGCCGTGGTTCGAACACGAGACTGGTCTCACCGTCGCTGGCGAGCAGACCTGGTGCACGCACCGCGAGCACGCCCACCACCGCTGCACGGTCGACGGGTTCGTGTTCGAGGGTCCGGCGCCGGTCTTCCCAAATGAGGTCCGGGTCCTCGACAACGCCCTCGGCTGCTTCGAGGTCAAAGTCACCGGGCCCGGCCGCCGCTGGGAGGAGCTCCCCGCCCACTACCAGGCGCAGGGCCAGTGGCAGATGCACGTCACCGACCTGGAGCGGGTCTGGTTCGCGGTGCTCATGGGCCGCCGCCTCGACATACACGAGCTCGAACGCGACCAGGCCGACATCGACCTCATGGTCGAACGCGTCGACGACTTCTGGCATGACCACGTGGTGACCGCCGTCCCGCCCGACACCGACGGGTCCGACGCCACTGCCCACGCCCTCGCCGCCGTGTACCCCGAGCACACGCCCGGCACGTCGGTCGCCTTCGACGACTACGGGAACGTGCTCATCAACTGGGTCGCAGCCAAGCGGCGCAAGCGTGACGCCGAGACCGACGAGAAGGAAGCCACCAACGCCATCCGTGCGTACCTCGGCGCCGCCGAAGAAGGCACGGTCGGCGGCCAACGTATCGTCACGCTCCGCTCACAGACCCGCACCACGACCTGCAAGCACTGCGGCGCCACGGACACGAGCGAACCCTTCCGGGTGCTGCGCCAGACCACACCCAAGGAGCAGAAGCCATGACCGTCCGTACCGCTGTCGAGAAGGCCGAGACCGCCGCCGTCGAGAAGGCCAAGGCCCCGACGCTCGCTCAGATCGCCCGCCAATACATCGACGCACAGGCCGGCATGCTCGACGCCGTCCTGCCCGCCCACGTCGACCGCCGCCGATTCGCGCAGATGACCGTCAACGCGGTACGGCAGGCCCCGGACCTCGCCGCCTGTTTCTCCACGAAGACGGGCGCTGCGTCGTTCCTTCTCGCTGCCGGCCAGGCCGCCGCCGTGGGCCTTGAGCCGAACACGCCGACCCAGGAGTGTTGGCTGCTCCCACGCAAACGTGGTCGGGTCCAGGAGGCGCAGCTGTCGATCGGCTACCGGGGGCTTCTCAAGCTCGCGCGCCGCTCCGGGACCATCCAGACCATCTACGCAGAGGTCGTCCGTGAACAGGACCACTTCGTGTGGGCCCGTGGCCTGGCATCGGACACGCTCGAGTTCCAGCCGGCCGAGGGCGACGAGAAGGCCCGCGGTGACCTGACCCACGCCTACGCCGTCGCCCGGTTCATGAACGGCGGCTACCAGTTCGTCGTCCTCGACCGCCTGCAGGTCGAAGCCCGGCGGGCATCGTCGGAGTCGTGGACGACGAACAACAACTCGTCGAGCCCGTGGGTCCGGTGGCCCGAGGCGATGTGGCGCAAGTCGGCGATCCGGGCGCTGGCCCCGTTCCTCGACCTTGCCCCCGAAGCCGAGGCCGTCATTGCCCGAGACGAACAATCGGTGCGGTTCGACCCCGAGACCGGTGTCATCGACGTCGACGAAGCCATCGGCGAGCTCGCAGCCGGGGACAGCGGGGACAGCGGGGACAGCGGGGACAGCGGGGACAGCGGGGACACGGTGGCCCTGGATACCGAGGAGGCAGGGCAACTTACCGTTCGCATGACCACGTCGGCCAAGTCCGCTGAGCCGGCCGAGCCGGTCGACGCGGCGTGACGATGGATGCTTCCCAGTTGACCGACGCTCAGCATCGGGCGCTCGCGGTCCTCGCCGCCGCCCACCACGACAGCCGGCCGTGCCGGGCCGGCAACAAGACCACCGCGGCCGCGGCCGCCCCCCACCTGGAGATGCTCACCATCCAAACCCGGGTCGCCGACTGGTTCGAGTCACAGGACCTCGCCTGGATCACGAACCCGGTGCTGAAAACACTCCAGCTCACCGACACCGGACGCGCCCTCGCACGTGAGGCCGGCCTGTGACCGCTACCGACGACCACAGGTGCTGCGTTCGCGAGGACGGCCACGACGGTCCCTGCGAGTGGGAGTGCTCGGATTGCGCCGGCACCGGACGCTGCTGCATCTGCGACGACGAGTGTTCCTGCGACGACGTCGTCTCTTGCGAGTGGTGCGACGGCAACCATGCCTGCCCCGCGGGGTGCTTCGAAGGCCGGGTGGTCGACGAATGACCGCGAGCACTGGGACGGTAGGCCGCGAGCTGGGGCGTGGCCTGCCCATCACCGAAGTCGACTTCCAGCAGCAGATCATCGACCTCGCCCGCCTATGCGGCTGGTTCGTTCACGCCGAACGCCCCGCCCGCACCCAGGACGGGTGGCGCACGGCAATACAAGGCGACGCCGGCTTCCCCGACCTCGTGATGATCCGCGGCAAAGGGGTGCTG
>Ga0209846_1000009_pt1 | contig 19806 bp, 17 predicted proteins | sample GWRWS3_20_30_FD_187244 | JGI IMG/M metagenome (GOLD analysis project Ga0209846, IMG submission 187244) | Riverbed sediment microbial communities from areas with vegetation nearby in Columbia River, Washington, USA - GW-RW S3_20_30 (SPAdes)... | ecosystem: Environmental > Aquatic > Freshwater >... | reverse complement strand
TCGTCCACAGGATCGGCAGGACGACCACGGCCAGCACCACCACCAGGGTCGGCGACAGCAGCGCCAGGCCGGCGCGCGCCTCCTGCTGGCGCAGCGTCCGGGTCCGACGGGGAGCCAACGCTGTCCCCTCCCCCGCCGCCCGCTACTGGATCGACTGGGCGATCTCTTCCACGTCCGCCTGGGCCTGCTGGGCGGCCGCGTCCGGGTCGAGCTGGCCGCCCAGCTCCTCGGCGAGCGCCTTGGGGATGGGCAGCTCGGCGAGCTGGGCGCCGACGAGCTTGCCCTGGCCCTGCTCGAACCCCCAGCGGCTCATCGTGTCGGTGCTCTTGGTGAGGGCGTCGATGACCTCGGCGGGATAGACGGCCGACAGCGGCTTCTTGGTGTCGACGCCGGCCTCGAGCTTGCTCCACGCCTCGGCGTACTCCTGCGGGTTGTCCTTGCTGCCGGGGCGCGTGGGGATCTTGCCCTCGGGCGCCAGGGCGAGCCAGTCGACGTAGCGGTCGCTCATCATGAACTCGACGAAGCGCTTGGCCGCGTCGGTGTTGCTGTCCTTGGTGATGGCGAAGGAGGTGACCTCGCCGAACTGGGCCGGCTCCCCGGTGGCGTTCGGGCCCGTGATGGCGGTGACGAAGCCGCTGTTCTTGGCCAGGAACTCCTTGTCGGCGCGGCACTCCGGGCAGGTCGGCAGGGCGTCCTTTCGCAGCCCGGCCAGCTCGTCCAGGATGAACGACGACCACAGCAGCATCGCCGACTTGCCGGCGAGGTAGGCGGCGCGGGTGGTGTCGACGTCCTGGCCGCCGGTGATCGAGCCGTTCTTGATCAGGTCGCCGTAGAACCGGAACGTCTCCACGCACTGCGGGCTGGTGAGCTGCACGTTGCCCTCGTCGTCGGTGAGCTGGCAGCCGTTGGCGACGGCGAGGTACTCGAAGGTCTGCTGGGTGAAGCCGTCGGCCGGGTTGGTCGCGGCGACGATCCCGGCCCTGCCGGGCTGCTTGAGCCTGGTGGCGGCGGTCTGGATGCGCTCGAAGGTGTCGGGGGGCTGCAGCCCGGCCCGCTCGAACAGGTCCTTGCGGTAGACGAGCAGGTTGGTCCAGGTGTCGCTGGGGATGCCGACCGGCTTGCCGTCGACCTCGACCAGGCGCAGCGCCCGCTCGGAGAAGGTCTCCCGCCCGAGGTTGTCGACCACGGCCGCGGCGGCGTCGGGGTCGGTGATGTCGTCGGCGGCCAGCGAGTGGATGAAGCCGAGGCTCAGCGCGCCGACCACGTCGGGCAGGGTGCCCGCGGCGCTGGCCGACTGGATCTGGCTGGCGAACTGGTCCTCGGCGATCGCCGACAGCTTCACCTGGATGCCGGTCTGCTGCTGGAAGCGGTCGACGATCGCCTGGGTCGCGTTGATGCGGTCGGTGACGTCCTCGAGGCTCCAGAAGGTGAGGGTGTTGTCCTCGCCCTGCCCGCCGTCACCGCCGCCGCCGCAACCGGTCGCGGCGAACGCCAGGGCGAGGGCCAGCAGGGTCATGAACAGGCGGGGCTTCATGCGCGCTCTCTCCCAGCGATCCGCGACTCCCACCGGACCGGCGAAACGTAGCAGGGGGTACCTACCGCGGTCGCCCCATGCCCGAAACGTCGCGGTCGTAGTAGGTTGCCTCCAGCAGCCAGCGACCCGCGGAGGCGCGAATGGCGACCAAGCTCTGGCACGTCCCCGTCCGGCTGGCGAGCGGCGCCGTCATCCTCGACCAGGGCCTGTCCAAGCTCGGCATGGACGAGGAGCACGCCAAGTGGTTCCACGAGCGGGCCGTGATCGTGTTCCCGCAGCTCGAGGACATGGCCCCCAAGGACTTCGTGCAGCTCCTCACCGCCGCCGAGATCGCCCTCGGCAGCGCCCTGCTGGGCATCGGCTTCGTGCCGCCTGGCGTCGCCGGGCTGGGCCTGACCGCGTTCGGGGGCAGCCTCACGCGGCTGTACCTCACCGCCCCGGGGATGCGCCGGGAGGGCAGCCTGGGCCCGACCCAGCAGGGCATCGCACTGGTCAAGGACTCCTGGATGCTCGCCATCGGCGCCGCGCTGGTCCTGGACGCCCTGTTCGGGCCGCGGCGTAGGAAGCGCAAGCGCCGCCGGCGCGGCTGAGGTGGCCGGCCGTCAGCGGCGGCCGGGGGCCGCGCCGCGCACCACCACCAGCCGCGAGGACCGGAAGATGCGGCGCCGGCCGCTGCGCAGGTTGGTGACGTCGTAGGCCGGGTCGTCGGGCCCGGAGTTGGCCACCTCGCCGAGCACGCGCCAGGTGCCCATCTCCCCGCTGCCCGGCTTGCGGACCTTCACCTCGCTCCCCTTCTGGATGGCGCGGGTCTGCACCTCCACACCGGCCTCCTTCACCAGTCGCATCCGAACTCATGTTCGATTCTACTCCAGGCCGGCGACCCGCGGTAAGGTCTGCCCATGACCGGCGAACCCGACTCGGCGTCAACCTTCGACCTCGACCACTACTTGAACCTTCCGAGGGTCGCCGGCCTGGTCCTGGCACCGGACGGCGGCCGCCTGGTGACCTCGGTGGCCACGCCCGGGCCGGACGGCAAGAAGTTCGTGAGCGCCCTCTGGCAGCTCGACCCGGCCGGCGAGGCGGCGCCGCGCCGGCTCACGCGCTCCGCGCCTGGCGAACGCGACGCCGCCTTCCTGCCCGACGGCTCGCTGCTGTTCACCTCCGCCCGCAAGGACCCGGAGGCCGCACCCGCCGACGGCGACGCCGACGAGGAGGTCGCGGGGCTGTGGCTGCTGCCGGCCGGCGGCGGCGAGGCCCGCCAGGTCGCCGCCACCCCCGCCGGGATCGAGAAGCTCGCGGTCGCCCGCGACGCCGGCACGGTCGTCTACCGCACCGGCGTGCACCCGGGCGCCGACGACCTGGACGCCGACGAGCGCCGCCAGCGGGCCCGCAAGGACGCCGGCGTCACCGCCCAGCTCTTCGAGACCTACCCGATCCGCTACTGGGACCACTACCTCGGCCCGCGGGAGCCGCGGCTGTTCGCGGCCGCTCCCCCGCCGGCGGGTGAGGGCCGCATGGCGCCCGGCCGCCCGCTGACCCCGGCCCCGGGGCGGGCGCTGGACGAGGTGGAGCTGGCGGTCACCCCCGACGGCGCCACGGTCCTGACCGGCTGGGACAGCGGCGAGGTCCGCAACCCGCGGACGCTGCTGCTGGCGATCGACGTCGCCGGCGGCGAGCGGCGGGTGCTGCTGGACGACCCCGACTCGTCGGTCGGCAGGGTGGCCTGCTCCCCGGACGGCCGGCTGGCCGTGTGCGAGCGCATCTGGCACGGCGACCCCGACAACGCCATGGACATCACCCTCTGGCTGCTGGAGCTGGACGGCGGCGAGGGCCGCGACCTGCTGCCCGGCCTGGACCTGTGGCCGCAGGAGCCCACCTGGGCGGCCGACGGCCGGGCGCTGTTCTTCGTCGCCGACCAGGGCGGCCGCACGCCGGTGTTCCGGGTCGAGGTGGGTGGCGACGGGGACGGCCGGGTGACCCGGCTGAGCGCCGACGGTGCCTTCTCCGACCTGTGCCCGGCCCCCGACGGCCGCCGCCTGTACGCCCTGCGGGCGGCGATGGACGCACCGCCCGGCGCGGTCGCGCTGGACACCGAGGCGGCAGACCAGCGGCCGGCGCCGCTGCCAACCCCCGGCCTGCCGCTGCGGCCGCCGGGGACGCTCACCGAGGTCCACACCGGCGCCGGCGACGGCACGCCGCTGCGGGCCTGGCTGGTGCTGCCGGTCGGCGCCACCCCGGACCGGCCGGCGCCGCTGGTGGTGTTCATCCACGGCGGGCCGCTGGCGTCGTGGTCGGGATGGAGCTGGCGCTGGAACCCGTGGCTGCTCGCCGCCGCCGGCTACGCCGTGCTGCTGCCCGACCCGGCGCTGTCGACCGGCTACGGCCGGGCGTTCGTCGCGCGGGGCCGGGGCCGCTGGGGCGACGAGCCGTTCACCGACCTGATGGCGCTGGTCGACGCCGCCGAGGCGCGGCCGGAGATCGACCGGCAGCGGACCGCCGCCATGGGCGGCTCGTTCGGTGGCTACATGGCCAACTGGGTGGCCGGCCAGACCGACCGGTTCCGCTGCATCGTCACCCACGCCAGCATCTGGTCGCTGGAGCAGTTCCACGGCACCACCGACCACGCCGCCTGGTGGGAGCGCGAGTTCGGCGCGCCGGAGACGGCGGCCGAGCGCTACCGGCGGCACTCCCCCGACCGCAACCTGGGCCGCATCCGCACGCCGATGCTGGTGATCCACGGCGAGCGCGACCACCGCGTGCCGATCGGCGAGGCGCTGCGGCTGTGGACCGACCTGACCCGCTTCGGGGTCGACGCCAAGCTGCTGTGGTTCCCCGACGAGAACCACTGGATCCTCACCCCGCCCCACGCCCGCCTCTGGTACCAGACGGTGCTGGCCTTCCTGGACCACCACGTCCTCGGCAAGGACTGGGCGCGGCCGGAGCTAATGTAGCGCGGGGCCGCGACCGCTCTGGCCCGGCGCCTCCCCGGTGGTCGCCACCAGGGTGTGCGACGACCGCGCCGTCCCTCGGCGCTGTTCACTCCTGTGGGTATGCTCCCGCCATGTCCCTGCAGCCCGAGATCGAGGCGCTGCTGGCGCGGATGGCCGCGTCCGGCGCCCCACCCCTGGAGCGGCAGTCGGTCGCCGAGGCCCGCCGCCTCCACGCCGCCGGCGCCGCCACCCTCCACGGCCCGCCGGTCCCGGTGGCCGCCGTCGCCGACCGGGCCATCCCCGGCCCGGCCGGCGACCTGCGCGTGCGGGTCTACACCCCGCACGGCGAGCCGCCGGTCCCGATCGTGGTCTGGCTCCACGGCGGCGGCTGGGTCGTCGGCACCGTGGACACCTACGACACCATCTGCCGGGCGCTGGCCGCTGCGGTGCCCGCGGTGGTCGTCGCCGTCGACTACCGGCTCGCCCCAGAGCACCGTTTCCCCGCCGCCGTGGAGGACAGCTACGCCGCCACCCTGTGGGCCTCCCGCAACGCCGCCGCGCTCGGCGGCTCCCAGCAGCGGCTGGCCGTCGCCGGCGACAGCGCCGGCGGCAACCTCGCCGCCGTCGTCGCCCTCGGCGCCCGCGACCGGGGCGGGCCGGCCATCGGCTTCCAGTTGCTCGTCTACCCGATCACCGACGCGGCGATGGACACCGCCTCCTACCGCGAGAAGGCCGACGGCTACTACCTGACCGCCGCCGGGATGCGCTGGTACTGGGACCACTACCTGGGCGGGGCCGACGGGCTGCGGCCCGACGCCTCGCCGCTGCGGGCCGCCTTCGTCGGCGGGCTGCCGCCGGCGCTGGTCGTCACCGCCGAGCACGACCCGCTGCGCGACGAGGGCGAGGCCTACGCCGCCCGCCTGTGGGACGCCGGGGTGGCGGCCGCCGTCAGCCGCTACCCGGGCATGGTCCACGGCTTCTTCCGCTGGCGCGCCGTCACCGCCACCGCCGACGCATGCCTGCAGGAGGCCGCCACCGCCGTCCGCGTGGCCCTGGGCTAGGACGCCGCGGCGACGTGGTCTGCCCGGCTCAGTCGGGGACCACGACCTTGCCCAGGCCCGGCTCGGCGGGTGGGTAGCGCGGGTCCATCGCCGCCAGGGTGTCGGCGATGGTCCGCGCGACCACCAGGTTGCGGTACCACTTCTTGTCGGCGGGGATCACGTACCAGGGCGCGTGCGGGGTCGTGCACTCGCTGACCGCGTCCTCGAACGCGCGCCGGTAGTCGTCCCAGAGGGCGCGCTCCTTGAGGTCGCCGAGCTGGAACTTCCAGCGCTTCTCCGGGTCGGCCAGTCGGCTCTCCAGCCGCCGCTTCTGCTCGTCCTTGGAGATGTGCAGCAGGAACTTGAGCACCGTCGTGCCGGCCAGCGTCAACGCCTGCTCGAACTGGTTGATGACCTGGTATCGGGGCCGCCAGACGGCTTCGGGGACAAGCTGCTTGACGCGGACGACCAGCACGTCCTCGTAGTGGGAGCGGTTGAAGATCTGGATCATGCCCTTGGCGGGGGCCTGCTCGTGGTAGCGCCAGAGGAAATCGTGGTCCAGCTCCTCCTGGGACGGCGCCTTGAACGACGCGACCCTGCAGCCCTGGGGGTTGACGCCCTGGAAGACGCCCTTGATGGTGCCGTCCTTACCGCCGGTGTCCATCGCCTGGAGCACGATCAGCAGGCTGCGCCGGTGCTCGGCGTACAGCCGCGCCTGCAGGTCGGCGATCCGCTCGCGCTGCCGCTTCAGCGGGTCGGCGACGTCCTTCTTGCGCCGGTAGTGCTCGGCCTCGTCGGGGTCGACGTCGGCCAGCCGCAGCCTGCTGCCCGGCTCCACCCGGTAGCGGGGGTAGTCGGGGTCGGGCGGCGGCCTGTCGACGACCCGCCGCTCCGGACGGGTGGTCACCGTGGCGGCCTGGTCGGTGGTCTTGTCGGCCGCGGCCTTGGCGGCGCCGCCCGCCTTGCCGCTCCTGCCGCCGGTCGGCACCGCCCGCCTCCTGCTCGTCCTGGTCCGCTCCGCCATCACCGGTCCCTCTCCGCGCCGTGTGCCCGTTCCCCGCCCTGCTGGCGGGTGTACCCGGCGAAGCGGCAGCGGACGCCTCCGCGGGCCGGTCGGGGCATGGCAGCCTAGGAGGTCGGCTTGTCGGGCGGGCCCTCGTCGGCGGGGTCCGACCCGGCCTGGTCGGGCTCGGGCGGCGGGTGCCAGCGGGCGACCAGGGTGCGCGCGGCGCGGGCCTCGTCGAGCCGCCCGACCGGGGCGGTCACCGGCGCCTGGTGCAGCGGGTGGGCGTCGGCCTCGGCCTGGGCGGCGATCTCGAGCATGGCGTCGGCGAACGCGTCGAGGGTCTCGACGCTCTCGGTCTCGGTCGGCTCGACCATCAGGGCCTCCTCGACGATCAGTGGGAAGTAGACGGTCGGCGGGTGGAAGCCGCGGTCGATGAGGCCCTTGGCGACGTCGAGGGCGCGTGCCCCCTGCCCCTTCTGCCTGCGGGCCGACAGCACGAACTCGTGCATGACCGGCTTGGAGGGGTAGCCGAGCTGGTAGGCGGGCTCCAGGCGGTGCAGCAGGTAGTTGGCGTTCAGCACCGCCCGCTCGGCGACGCTCCGCAGGCCGTCGCCGCCGTTGGCGAGCAGGTAGGCGAAGGCGCGGACCAGGATGCCGAAGTTGCCGTTCCAGCCGTGCACGCGGCCGATGGACCGCGGCCGGTCGTGGTCCCAGCGGTACCGGTCACCGTCGCGGACCACCACGGGCGCCGGCAGGAAGTCGACCAGGTGGTCGGCCACCACCAGCGGTCCCGCCCCCGGCCCGCCACCGCCATGCGGGGTGGCGAACGTCTTGTGGAGGTTGAGGTGGACGACGTCGAAGCCCATGTCGCCGGGGCGGGCCTTGCCGAGGATGGCGTTGAAGTTCGCCCCGTCGTAGTAGAGCTGGCCGCCGACCCCGTGGACCAGCTCGGCGACCCGGGCGATGTTGCGCTCGAACAGGCCGAGGGTGTTGGGGTTGGTGATCATGAAGGCGGCGACGTCCTCGCCGAGGGCGGCCTCCAGCGAGCCGAGGTCGACCAGCCCTTCCGGGCTGCTGGCGACGGTGGTGACCTCGAAGCCGGCCAGCCGCACCGAGGCGGGGTTGGTCCCGTGCGCGGCGTCGGGGATGACCACCCGCCGGCGCGGGTCGTTGCGCGCCTCGTGGTGGGCCCGGATGATCAGCAGGCCGGTCAGCTCGCCGTGGGCGCCGGCGGCCGGCTGGAAGGTGGCGGCGGCCAGGCCGGTCAGCTCGCACAGGGCGCGCTCGAGACGGGCGAGCAGCTCCAGCGCCCCCTGCACCTGCTCGGCGGGCTGCGCCGGGTGCAGCCGCGCGAAGCCGGGCAGCGCGGCGGCGACCTCGGCGACCTTGGGGTTGTACTTCATGGTGCAGGAGCCGAGCGGGTAGAAGCCGAGGTCGACGGCGTAGTTGCGGTGGGCCAGGCGGGTGTAGTGGCGCACCAGGTCGCGCTCGGACACCTCGGGCAGTCGCACGGGCGCGGTGCGGCGCGCCCAGGCGGGCAGGACCCGCTCGGGAGGGGCATCCGGGAGCTCGCCGGGGTCGGGCATGGTGGAGGCGCGCCGGCCCGGCGAGGAGCGCTCGAACACGAGCCGCTCCGGCTCGCTGCCGGGCGACCCTGCCGCCCACGGGACCGCCTCGATCGGCGCGCGGCCGCCTTCGGTCGCCGTGCCCGTCACCGTGCCACCTCCTCACCGTCGTGGCCGTCGGCATCGGCGCCCAGGTCGGCCAGGACCGTCGCCATCGCCTCGGCGAGCCGGTCGACGTCGGCCTTGGTGCGCCGTTCGGTCACCGCCACCAGCAGGCCATCGGCCAGCCCGGGGGCCAGCCCCGCCAGCGGCAGCCCGCCGAGCAGGCCGTGGCCGACCAGCCGCCGGCACACCTCGGCCGGGTCGGCGGGCAGGCGGACGACGAGCTCCTTGACGAACGGCTGGCCGGGGAAGGCCAGCGACACGCCGGGGACGGCGGCGAGCCGCTCGGCCGCGTAGCTGGCCAGCCGCAGGCAGAGCCGGCCGAGCTCCTCCAGGCCGCTGGGCCCCAGCCAGCTCAGGTACACGGCCGCGGCGATCGCGTTCAGGGTCTGGTTGGTGCAGATGTTGCTGGTGGCCTTCTCGCGCCGGATGTGCTGCTCGCGGGCCTGCAGGGTGAGCACGTAGCCGCGCCGGCCGGCGGTGTCGACGGTCTCGCCGACCAGCCGGCCGGGCAGGCGCCGCACGTCCTCCGACCCGCAGGCGAGGAAGCCGAAGGCGGGGCCGCCGAAGTTGGGATGGTTGCCGAGCGCCTGCCCCTCCCCGACCACGATGTCGGCGCCGAGCCGTCCGGGCGGCTCCAGCAGCCCGGCCGACAGCGGGTCGAAGCTGACCAGCAGCTTGGCGCCGGCGTCGTGGGCGACCCGCGCGGCGGCGCCCACGTCCTCGACCACGCCGAGGAAGTTGGGCTGGGCCAGCAGCAGGCCGGCGGTCTGGTCGCCGGCCTTGCCCCTGGCCTCCTCCAGGTCGGTGTGGCCGTCGAGGGCGCCGACCTCCACCAGCTTGATGTCCAGCCCCTGGCTGTAGGTGTCCAGCAGCTCCCGCACCCGCGGGGCGACCGCGCCGCTCACCAGCAGCTCGCTGCGCCGGGTGGCGGTCACCGCCATGGTCGCCGCCTCGGCCACCGCCGACGCGCCGTCGTACAGGGAGGCGTTGGAGACCTCCAGGCCGGTCAGCTCGCTGATCAGCGTCTGGTACTCGAACAGGGCCTGGAGCACGCCCTGGCTCATCTCCGGCTGGTAGGGGGTGTAGGAGGTGGCGAACTCGCCCCTGCCGGCCAGGTACCAGACGGCGGCGGGCACGTAGTGGTCGTACACGCCGGCGCCGAGGAAGCAGGTCAGCTCGTCAAGGTGCCGGTTGCGGCCGGCGAGCCGGGCCAGCTCGGTGGCGACCTCCTGCTCGGCGTGGGGCCTCGGCAGGTCGAGCCCGGTCGGGGCGCGCAGCTCCGCCGGGATGGGCCGGAACAGCTCGTCGACGTCGTCCAGGCCAAGGGACGCCAGCATGCGCCCGACGTCCTCACTGGTGTGGGGTTGGTAGCTCAACCGCTCGCCTCCTGACCCACCCCCGGTGGGGATCAACTTAGGGATTTATCGCTATGTCGATAAATGTCTGTAGCGACCTATCGCCAACGCGGCGGCTCCGGGCGCGGCGTCCGGCCGGGAGCGCGGCGATTGAACCACCGCCCTCCGAGCGACCGCAACGCTCCCGCGCAGCGCGCTGGCAGGGAGGGCCGTCAGCCGGCCCGCTTGGCGCCGGCGGGTTGCCGCCCGACGCGCTCCAGCTCCGCCGGGAGCGCGACCGCGGCCAGGCGCACGAGCTCGGGGTCGGCGGGCAGTGGCGGTGGCGGCTCTGGCGGGTCGGGCAGCGCCCGTGGCCGCCCCGCCGCCCGCACCCGGGCGGCCCCGCCCGGCGCCACCGAGGAGGCGGGCGTCGTGGCGCCGGCGCCCCGAGGCGCCCGCGGCCCGTCCGGGGCGTCCCGGCCGGACATCTGGCTGGGCCGCTCGAGCCCGTACTTGGCCAGCAGCGACAGGTAGTCCCGCTGGTACAGGACCTTGATGCGCACCTGCGGGTAGAGCTCGCGCAGGCGCCGCACCTTGCGGTTCTTCCTGGTCACCAGCCGCTGGTTGAGGGTGGTGATCTCGATGTAGAGGTCGAAGCCGGGAAGGTGGAAGTCGGGGCGGAAGTACTGCACGGGGTTGCCGGCGGAGTCCCACTCGATCGGGAAGGCGGTCGGCTCGTACTCCCAGTCCACCCGGTAGAAGTCGAGCAGGCGGGCGAACTGACGCTCGGAGTTGTGCGCGAAGACGATCTGGTCGGTCGGCCGGGTCGCCTTCGCGCTGCTGGCCATGGCCGGCGCTACGCCTCGGCGCCCGGGGGTGCGCCGCGGCCGGGTAGGCCCCCGGCCGCCTTGGCGACGGGCTGGTCCTCCGAGGTCCGCGACGCGGAGGCGGTGCGCTCGTCGGCCGAGAGATGGGCGAGGTCGCCCTCGGTGTCGGCCCATACCGGCCCTACGGCGATGCCGAACACCGCCTGGCCGCGGGAGAGGACGTCGACGACCTCCTCGCCGGAGTGGCAGGCGTAGATGCGGCGGCCGTCGGACATCAGGGTGACGTCGGTGAGCGGCTTGCCGCCGGACTCCTTGCGCAGGTAGCCGAGGGCGGTGCGGATCTGCCGCAGGGACACGCCGGCGTCCAGCAGGCGCTTGATGATGCGCAGCTCGACCACGTCGGTGAAGCTGTACAACCGCTGGCTGCCGGACCCGTCGGCCGCCCGCACCGAGGGCGTCACCAGGTCGGTCCTGGCCCAGTAGTCGAGCTGCCGGTAGCTGATGCCGACCAGCTTGGTGACGGTGGGGCCGCGGTATCCCGGCTCCGATGGGGCCGGGGACGAACGCGCGGCCATACCAACCTCCCTGCCGGTCCCGGCGTCGAATTACAACGATGTGAGGTTCCAGCGTAGGGGTCCCGCTCCGCCACGTCAACGACGCAAGCGCACCGTTATCGAGCTGCGATCTCTCGACCTCCACCAGAGGGTGAAGTCGGGACGAACCTACTCGAAGTCCTCCGGGCTGACGTGGTCGAGGAACTCGCGGAACTTCTCGACCTCGCGCTCCTCGTCGTCGCTCTTGATGAGGATGGAGGCCTCGCTGAGGACCTCCTCCTCGGCGAAGATCGGCGTGTTCGCGCGCACCGCCAGCGCGATCGCGTCGCTCGGGCGGCTCGACACCGAGAACTTGGAGCCGTTCTGCTTCAGCTCGATGGTGGCGTAGAAGGTGCCCTCCTTGAGCTCGGTGATCACCACCCGCTCGATGGAGACCACCAGCTCGTCGAGGAGGTTCTTGAGCAGGTCGTGGGTGAGGGGGCGCTGCGTGGCCACCCCCTGGAGCGCGAAGGCGATGGCGGTCGCCTCGACGTTGCCGATCCAGATGGGGAGGAACCGCTCGCCGTCGCGTTCCTTCAGCAGGACGATGGGCGTCTGCGTGGGAAGCTCGATCCTGACGCCGACGAGGGTCAGCTCCACCAACGCGAAACCCCCTCGCGCGTCGAAGGTTCCTGCGCCCGAGCGGGCGCCTGCCGCCAGTTGAGGCTATCAGACGCCCCGTGCCGATGCGACATACCGAGCGAAGGTGCCGGCGGCCTAGGAGGACCACGCCGCGGGGGTGTCGAGGAGGGTGGGGTCACGCCGGACGGCTTCCAGGTCGTCGACCGCCAGGATCTCTCCCCTGCCCCGCTCCCGCTCGTCGAGGTCGAGCCCGTAGCCGACGGCGTACACGTCGGGCACCTCGAAGCCGACGTAGGACAGGGGCACGTCGACGATGCGGCGGGCCCGCTTGTCGAGCAGGGCGCAGACGCGCAGGCTGGCCGGGTCGCGGGCGGCCAGCACCCGCAGCAGGTAGGTGAGGGTCAGGCCGGTGTCGACGACGTCCTCGACGACCAGCACGTGCGAGCCGGAGAGGTCCAGGTCGAGGTCCTTGACGATGCGCACCACCCCGGTCTCCTCGGAGGCGTCGAAGCGCGAGATCGCCATGAAGTCGACCTTGCAGGGCATGGCCGCCGCCCGCACCAGGTCGGCCAGGAACATCACGCCGCCCCGCAGGACCGACACCAGGACGGGCTCGACGCCGCGGTAGTCGGCTCGCAGCTCGGCGCCGAGCTCGGCCACCCTCGCCTGGACGGTCGCGCGGTCGAGCAGCAGCCACACCGGCGGCGGCCCGGCGAGCTCCGCGCCAGGCTCGCCCCCCGGGCGTGCGGTGTCCCCCGGATCGCCGCCGCCCACTCCCGGGCCGCCCGCCCCCGGGCCGGCCGGAGGTGGCGGCGCCGCGACCAGCCGCCGCCCGGGCCCACCCCCGACCGTCACGGCGCGCCGCCGGCGGTCACGGGGGCTCCCGCCGCAGGAAGGCGTCGATGGCGGGCGCCCGCTCGCCCGGTGGGACCGGCCAGGGGCGGACGGCCGCGCCGGCGACGAGGGTCGCCCCGAGTGGCCCGCCGCCCGACCCGGCTCCCCCGGCAGCGGACGCCGGCGCGGTGGTGGCCGGCGGGCCGGCCGAGGAGGGCGGCGCGGCCAGGGTCGAGGTGGGCGCCGGTCCGGCCGCGGGGAGGCGCCCCAGCTTCACCGGCACGAGCCGCCGCCGCCCGGCGACGAACCACGCGGAGGTGCCCCCCGTCGCGCCGCCGGCGGCGGTCGCCGCGAGGCTCACCCCGCCGAGCTGGTCGAGGCGGACCATGGCGTCGACGTCGGCCTCGACCAGCAGCGCGGCCGGCCGCGCCAGCCCCAGCGACACCGCCTGCCCCTCGGCGGCCAGCCGGACCCGCACGAACCGCGAGAAGCCATACTCGAACAGCGCCCGCACGTCGGCGAACGCGTCCGGGGAGCCGAGGGCGACCGCCACCAGGCGGCGCCCGCCACGGCTGGCCGAGGCGACCAGGCAGCGCCCCGCCAGGTTGGTGTAGCCGGTCTTGCCACCGACGGTCCAGCGGTAGGCGCCGAGGAGCTGGTTGGTGCTGACGAACCGGCGCAGGCGCAGCGGCCCACCCGGCAGGCGTGCGTCGCGGGTGGCGACCAGGGCGCGGAAGTCGCTCCGGCGCATGGCCGTCTCCCAGAGGTGGGCGAGGTCGCGGGCGCTGGTCTGGTGGCCGGGGCGGTCCAGCCCGTAGGGCGTCACGTAGTGGGTGGCGGCCAGCCGCAGCTCGGCCGCGCGCCGGTTCATCCGCCGGACGAAGGCCGCCTCGCTGCCGTCCACCGCCTCGGCCAGCGCCACCCCGGCGTCGTTGGCGCTCTTGACCAGCAGGCCGAGGAGGAGCTGCCGCACCGTCAGGCGCTCGCCCCGGCGCAGCCGCAGCGACTCCTCCCCCACCCTCGGCGGCCCGGCCCCGATCACCACCACGCGCCGTGGGTCGAGGCGCTCCAGCGCCAGCAGCGCGGTCATCACCTTGGTCGTGGACGCCATCGCCCGCGGCTGACGCGGGGCCCGCTCGAACAGCACCTGGCCGGTCGACTCGTCGGCGAGGACGGCGGCCTTGGCGAGCACCCGCGGCTCGGCGACCGGCCCTGGCGCCGGCGCCGGCCCGGAGGCACCCGGCCACGGGTCCTGGGCCGGCGGCGGAGCGCCCGCCGCCTGGGCCGGCGGCGGAGCGGCCGGCGCCGCGATCCCCGCGGGGGCGCCCGACGCCACCGCCAGCGCGGCAACGAGCAGGGCGGCGGCCAAGGATCGGCCCCACAGCCGGCGTGGTCGAAGCGACATAGCGATTTGTGTCTCTAGCGACATGTCGCTACATCGACACAGCTAGGACGCGGGGATCATCGGTGCGACTCGCGGGCCTCGGCCATACCGCGCACGGCCGCCCGCAGGGCGAGCTCGCGCATGCGGCTGCCGAGCTGGGCGAGCGCCTCGATGGTCTGGCGCGCCCGGGTGCGCGCCTCGGGGTTGCGCTGGCGGACCAGCGGCGCCACCACCTGCTCGAACAGCGCCGCCTCGCGCTCCGCGAACAGCTTGTACATCCGCAGATGCCGCGCCTCCAGCCCGTAGTCGGCCAGCTCGCGGGCCAGCCGCAGCAGCACCAGGTCGTCGCCGCCGTACCAGGCTCCCCGCTCGCCGCTGCCGCGGGCGCTGACCAGGCCGAACGACTCGAGCTCGAGGAGCTGCTCGACGGTGGCGCCGGCGGCCCGGCACAGCTCCTCCCGGGTGAACTGGGCGTCGGAGGGTGGCGCGGCGCCGAGGGGCTGGCCGGCGCCGGTGCCCTGGTCCTGCTGTGCGCCCGCCTGCACCGCGCCGGGGACGGCGGCCCGGCCCGGCGCCGCCTGGGCGGGGGCCGCGCCGGACGCCTCGGCGGCGGTCGGGCCGCCCTTGGCGTGCAGGCCGCCAACCTGCTCGAGGTCGGCGAGGCGCTGGCGGATCACCCGCAGCGGCAGGTACTGGTCGCGCTGGGCGCGCAGCACGAAACGCAGCCTGGCGACGTCGTCGTCGGAGAACTTGCGGTAGCCGGACGCCGACCGGTCGGGCTGGACCAGGCCGGCACCTTCGAGGAAGCGGAGCTTGGAGACGGTGATGTCGGCGAACTCCGGCTTGAGGACCGCCAGCACCTCACCGATGCTCATCGTCCCGGTCGAGCCCGGCCGCTCGGCGCGCTGGCCGGGGACCGCGGCCTGTCCGCCACCGCCCTCCGGGGACGGTGTCTTGCGCTCGACCGGATCCCGCATCACCCCGACCCGCCACCTCCCGGTCGGCTGCCGGCGAAGAAGACCAGCTTGAACTTGCCGATCTGCAGCTCGTCGCCGGCGACCAGCTCGCCGTCCTCGACCCGCTCCCGGTTGAGGTAGGTGCCGTTGAGCGAGCCTACGTCGTGGACGGTGAAGCCGCCGCCGCCGCGGCGGATCTCGGCGTGGCGGCGCGACACGGTGATGTCGTCCAGGAAGATGTCGCTCTCCGGGTGGCGCCCGGCGGTCACCACCTCCTTGTCGAGCAGGAAGCGGCTGCCGGCGTTGGGCCCTCGCCGGACGACCAGCATGGCGGTGTTCTCGCGCAGCTCCTCGACCGGCGCGACAACCTCTTCCTCGACCTCAGCTTCCAGGTCCTGGGCGGCGAGGCTGATGGTGGTCGTCGAGTCGTCGGGGGTCGTGACCAGCGCAGCCCCACAGTTCGCGCAGAAGTGGGCCCCTTCGGGGTTCTTGTGACCGCACTGGGTGCAGAACATGCTGGCCCTCCCGGGGCGTCGTCTCGGGTCGCCCCTCGTATTGGACGGTGACTGTAGATGACGGGTCGAAACAGGGTCAACGCGCTGGCGGATCTCCTGGCAACCTCCACGATACGGTGATGGTCAGGCTTCGGCGACCATCTCGGCGTAGGCGTCGGCCTCCATGAGCTGATCGAGCTCGTCGGCGTCGGTCATCTGGACCACCACCAGCCAGCCCTGGCCGTACGGGTCGGAGTTGATCAGCTCGGGGCTCTTGTCGAGCTCGTCGTTACGTTCCACGATCGTCCCGCTGACGGGGCTGTAGAGGTCGGAGACGGACTTGGTCGACTCGACCTCGCCGAAGGCCTCCCCGCCGCTGACGGTCGTCCCCACATGGGGGATGTCGACGTAGACGATATCGCCGAGCGCCTCCTGGGCGTAGTCGGTGATGCCGACCGTGACCCGGTCGCCCTCGGCCCGGGCCCACTCGTGCTCGCGCGTGTACTTGAGGTCGTCCGGGTACATCCGGTCCCTCCCAGAGATGTGGTCGTGCGGCCGTCCCGGCTGGCGCCCGGGCGCCGGTAAGCCAAGCACAGCCGTGCGGACGTTGCCAGAGCCGCGCCCACAGGCGGTCAGCGCGAGCCGCCGGCGGCCCTCGGCTCGGCCTCCTTCGGCTTGGTGCCGCGGCGCACCACCCGGGTCCACGGCCGGTACACCGAGACGAACTGGTCCTCGCGGACCACCTCGCCGCCCTTGGTGACCGTCCGGGACACGGTCACGTCGAACCCTGACGCGCCCGACTCCTCGACCACCTCTTCGCCCTTCGGCAGCGTCGGGTCGTCCTCGTACCTGGTCGGCGGGGCGCGGAAGTTGCTGGCGGCCGAGGTGGTGAACGCCACCTTGTAGCCCCTTGAGGTCGACCACAACGTGAAGGTCAAGGTCGAGGCGGTGGCGTGGCCGGTGATGTAGATCCCGTACGGCGAGTCGTTGCGGAACCTGAGGTCGGTGCCCGGCCAGTTGAGGGTCGCGTCCCTGCCCATCGGGTAGTGGCTGATGTGCAGCGAGTGGTTGCGCCGCTCCGGCACCGGCAGGCCGGCGAAGAACACCGTGTTGAACATCGTCGTCCCGGCCTGGCAGACGCCGCCGCCCAGGCCGTCGACGATCTCGCCGTTGCGGATCACGTGGGCGGTCCGGTAGCCCTTGGCCGCGGTGCGCTCGCCGGTCGCGCGGTTCATCGAGAAGACCTCGCCGGGGCGGACCAGGCTGCCGTGGACGGCGGCGGCGATCAGGCCGATGTTGTGGACCCGGGGCACGTCGCCGGCGTTGAACGTGGTCGTGAAGGTGGAGACAAGCTCCTTGACGCCGAGGCGCCTGGCCTCGCCGGTGGTGAGCGCCGGCTGGGTGGCGATCGTCGGCAGCGGCACCCGCCTGGCGGTCCCGGCCTTGCCGCCGGCGGCCAGCACCGCGGCGGCCGCCTCACCGGGGTCGACCCTGGCGCCGGCCACCGCCGGGACGACGCCGATGCGGCGGCCGGAGGGACGGAAGCCGGCGTCGCGGGCGGGCCGGTAGGCGAAGCCGGCCCGGCGGCGGAGCAGACGGTCGAGCGCGTCGGGGTCGAGCCGTACCAGCAGGCGGCCGCCGCGCGCCTCGGCGCGGGTCAGCGGCGCGAGGTCGGCCGGTCGCAGGTCGGCCGTGCCGCCTGGCGCGGTCACCTGGACCGGCGCGGCCAGCAGGGCGGTGGCCTGGTCGGTGGCGACGCGGGCGGCGTCGGGACCGACGGTCGGCGGGCGCTCGGTGACCGCGAGCCGCACCACCGCCCCGGCCGGCGCGGCGGCCGCCGCCCGCAGCGCGACCTCGGCGCTCGCCCGGTCGGTCGAGCGCCCCGGCCGCCCGGCCACCAGCTCCACCGCCACGGCGCCGTCCCCGCCGGCCGGGGCGCTCGACCCACCGGCCGCGGCGCCGGCGAAGCGGAGGGCGGGCTCCCGGACCGGGCGGCCGATGCGCCGGTCGAGGCCGGCCAGCTCGCGGTCCAGGCGGTCGCGCAGCACGCGGCTGCGCCACGGCAGGTCCACGCCGCCGAACCAGGTCCGCGGCCGGTCGCCGTCGAGCGGACCGCGGCGGCCGACCGCGAGGGCGGCGGCCACGCTGGCGGCGACGTCGAGCTGCACGCCCGCCTGGGACCTCGGCAGGCGCACGGATGCCGCGCCCGCCGCCAGGACCAGCGGCCGCGCCTCGATCGCGCCGGCCGCGGCCCGCAGCCGCGCCTCGGCGGCCGGCGGGGTCAGGCCCGAGAGGTCGACCCCGCCGACCCGCACCCCACGACGGACCCGTCCGGCGGCGGTGAGCCCGTCGACGGCGACCAGGCCGGCGACGACCGCCACCGTGAGCAGCACGACGAGCAGCGGGCGCGGCACCTGGCCGAGGCGCCGGCGGACGGTGGCCAGAGCGGCGGACGACTCCACGACCGCGATGACGGGCTCCTTTCGGCGGGCCACCCGGGTCGGGCAGGCCACCCGGGCTCGACCAGCGCGAGCGGCCGGCCTGGGGCCGCCGGGGGAAGCGCAGCCGGGCGGGCGGAGAGCCTACGGCGCCCGTCCCGCCTCGGCAACCCCGCCGAGGCCGGCGCCCGGGCTCAGTCGCCCTCGACGGCGCGACGGATCAGCGCCTCGTACTCGTCGGCGAGCTCCGTCGCGCAGGCCTCGCTGCCCGCCTCGGCCCACAGGTGGGTCACCGGCTCGACGGTGTCGGGGATGACCAGCGCCCAGTCGTCCCCGTGCGGCCCGTCGGCGTCGCCGTGCGCCGGCGGGTGGAAGACCTTCACCCCGTCGGTGTCGTCCACGCGCCGGCCCTTGGCGGCCTCCACCACCTGGCGCATCACCGCCCCCTTCCGCTCCCAGGGCGTCGGCACGCGGCGCCGGACCATGAAGGGGTGCGGCAGGGCGGCGACCGCCGCGGCGAGGCCGGTCCCGTGGGCGGCCAACAGCTCCAGCAGCTTGCCGAAGGAGAGCAGGCCGTCGTAGGCGGGGTGCAGGACCGGGAACACGTAGCCGCCGCGCCCGGCGCCGGCGAACACCACCCCCTCGCGCTGGGCGGCCCGCATGATCGCGCTGGCGCCGCGCTTGGTGCCGTGCACCTGGCAGCCGTGGCGGCTGGCCAGCGCGGCGGCCAGCCGCGTGGTCGAGACCGGCAACGCGATGCCGCCACCGGCCTCGGAGCGGACCACCAGGTCGACGTAGAGGAGCAGGGCCCGGTCCAGCCCGAGGATCGAGCCGGTCTCGTCGACCAGGGTGAGCCGCTCCCCGACGGCGTCGAACCGCACGCCGAGGTCGGCGCCGGAGGCGGTGACCAGCTTGGCCAGGCGGTCCAGGTCGCGCTGGCGCTCCTCGACGGTGGGGGCGACGCGGGCCTCGTCGAGCTGGCCGTTGACGATCAGCGTGTCCAGGCCCAGCCGGGACAGCAGGTAGGGCAGGACCAGCGACGCGGTCCCGCCCCCGGCGTCGATCACCACCTTGAAGCTGCGGTGCCGCACGGCGGCCACGTCCAGGGAGTGGACCAGGGCGACCGCGTAGTGCTCGATGGCGCGGGGCGGGTAGCGCAGCTCCCCCATCTCCTGGCCGAAGGCGCGCCGGAACTCCTCCCTGTAATAGGTGCGCTCGATCCGGCGGCGGGCGCCCTCGTCCAGGTCGCTGCCGTCCTCGCCGAACACCACCAGCTCGATCGACTGGCTGTCCTGCTGGGAGGTACGCACGTAGATGCCGCCGGACGCGCCGAGCCGGCTGGTCGAGAAGCGGACCGAGGGCGCCGGCGCCAGCTCGAGGTCCTCGCAGGTGACGCCCGCCGAGTTCAGCCCCGCGATCAGGGCGCGCTTGAGGGCGCGCGACACCCGGCTGGCGTCCCGGCCGAGCGTGACCTTCGACCCCTTCTTGAGGGTCGAGGCGAACGCCATCGCGACCCGTAGCGCCAGCTCCGGGGTGATGTCCACGTTGGCGATGCCGGTCACGCCGTGCTCGTCGAACAGCGCGCGGGCGCCGCGGCCCTCCCAGATGATGGACTTGGTGACGATCGCGCCGGGCTCGACCGTCTTGTACGGATATACCTTGACGTCAGGTTGAAGGATGGCCCCCGGGCCGATATCGGCGTTGTCGCCGACCACCACCCCGTCCTCGACCCTGCCGCCCTGCTTGACGTCGGCGCTGCGCCCGACCACACAGCCGCGCAGGCTGGCCCCCGGCCCGATGTAGGCGTTGTCGTGGACGATCGCCCGGTGCAGGAAGGCGTCGCGCTTGACGATGACGCCGGAGCCGACCACGGTGTATTCGCGCAGCCGGACGGCCGCCTCCACCTTGGTGTAGTCGCCGATCAGCACCGGCGCGCTGAGCGTGGCGTCCGGGTCCAGCTCGGCCCCCTCCCCCAGCCACACCCCCGGACGGACCTGGAAGCCGCGGACGTCCACCTTGACCCGGCCGTCGAGGATGTCCTGGTGGGCCCGCTGGTAGGCCTCGAGGCTGCCGACGTCCTCCCAGTAGCCGTCGGCCACGAAGCCGAACAGCGGCGCGCCCTCG
>Ga0209846_1000008_pt1 | contig 22004 bp, 22 predicted proteins | sample GWRWS3_20_30_FD_187244 | JGI IMG/M metagenome (GOLD analysis project Ga0209846, IMG submission 187244) | Riverbed sediment microbial communities from areas with vegetation nearby in Columbia River, Washington, USA - GW-RW S3_20_30 (SPAdes)... | ecosystem: Environmental > Aquatic > Freshwater >... | reverse complement strand
GATCTGCGCCGGCGTCAGGAACGCCTCCAGGCGGCCGTAGAGCGCATCGGACACCTCGTTGGAGCCGCGCACGAGCTGGACGCCGTACTCGACCACGGTCTGCTCACGGTCGTCGAGCTGGAGCACCGATGGGTCCTCGCCCGACTCGACCAGGATGCGGCGGAAGAACGTCGAGCAGATCAGGCAGTCGGCCCCGGTGGAGATCGCGTGCGCGAACAGCGTGGTCGCCCGCTCCCCGAGGAACCGCGCAACGCGGTCGCGAAGGGGGTACCACGTCATCAGCGCGTGCAGCGCCGTCGCCGAGTGGGCGAGCGTGCGCTTCATGTTGGTGACGCGCCCGTGCGCGGCAAGCTGCCGTTCGAGCTCCGCGCGCGCCGCCGGCTCGGCGGCGGCGACCTCCACCGGTGCGATACGGCTCATTCGTCTCCTTTCCTGGAAGCGGCGCGGCCAACCGGGTTCCGCTGGAGTTTGCGCCTTCGGTCCCTGAGATGCGATCTTCCTGCATCGGCGAGCCAGGGAGAGGTGCCATGAGCGTGTACCAACGGGACACGGAGTCCGAGCAGCGCAACACGAACGGACCGCCGGCCTTCCGGGTGGTACGGCGAGGCTACGACCGCGAGCAGGTCGACGCCTACATGCCGCAGCTCCTTGCGCGCCTGGAGGAGGCCGTCGACCGCTACGCCAAGGCCGAGCGGGCCCGGGTCGAGCTGCAGCGCGAGGTCGCCAACCTCAAGGAGGGCTCGCCGGCGTTCGAGCAGCTCGGCGCCGAGGCGGCCTCGGTGATCGCGGAGGCGGGCCGCTCCGCCGGGCAGCTCGTCGACAAGGCCAGGGCTCGCGCCGAGACGATCGTCGAGGACGCCAGGAAGCAGGCCGAGCAGGTCCGCGCCGACGTCGAGAGCGAGGCGCAGAAGGCGCTGACGCAGGCCCGCGAGGTGGCCGACCACATCCGCCAGGAGGTGGAGCAGGAGCGGGCCGCGCTGTACGCGGAGACCGAGCAGGTCCGCGAGTTCCGCGACAGCCTGCTGGACAACCTCGCCCGGGTGCACGGCGACATCACCACCCTGCTGGAGCGGACCCGCCGGCAGCGGGACGAGGCGCTGGTGCCCGACGGCGCCGCCGGGCCCGCGGAGCCTTCCAAGGCGGACGGCAAGGCGGAGAAGGCTCCCGAGCCCGCGAAGGTCCCCGAGCCCAAGTAGCCTCGCGCCTCCCGCCGCCGGTCAGCCGGCCAGGTGGGGGCCGAGCAGCGACAGGTCGGCCGGGCCCAGCCCAGCGGAAGGCGTGACCTCAGCCGCGGGCGTGGTCGGCGATGAACTTCCGCAGGGCGGCCAGCACCTTGGGCGCGTCGTCGCCGAACTCCAGCATGCTGGTGCCATGGCCGCCGCCGGGGATGACCAGCAGCCGCTTGTCGCGCACCGGGGCCGCGCGGTACATGGTCCGCGCGTCGTCGACGAACGGGTGGTCGTCGGCGGCGGCGACCAGCAGCACCGGCACCCGCAACCGCGAGATCGCCGCCCCGGCGTCCACGTCCTGGTACGACGCCGGCCCCGACAGGCTCACCACCCCCGCGACCGGCGGGCGGATCCGGGTGGCTGCCGACAGCACCGCCGTGCCGCCCATCGACGAGCCGACCAGCACGATCCTGGTCGCGCCGCGGCGGCGGAGCTGCTCGGCGGCGGCGACCACGTCGGCGGCGATCCCCGCGTCCGGGCCCGACCCGGGCTGGGAGTCGCCGAAGCCCTCGAAGTCGAAGGCCAGCACCTGGTGGCCCTGCTCGGCGAACGCCTGCGCCTGCGGGAGCCACTCGCACAGGTCGCTGCCGACCTGGTGGCCGAGCACCAGCCCGGTGCGGCCGCTGCCGAGGACCACGCCGGCCAGGGTGGCGCCGGCGCCGGTCGTGAAGCGGACCAGCTCGGCCGCGGCGCCTCGCAGGCACGGCTTGGCGATCGCGGTGGTGGTCGGTGGCGCCGACGCCTGGCTGGGCGCGCCGCCGTCCCGCCTCCCCTCACCGCATGCCGCGGCCAGCAGCGCGGTCCCGAGCAGCAGCGACGCCACAGGGCGGTGCCCCCATCTCCCCGGTCGGGTCCAGCGCGTCTGGACCACCTCCTCGTCTGGAGACCGTACCGAGCTACCCTACCCGGGGTGGGAGCGGCAGCGGGAGGCGAGCGGACGGTGGGCGAGGACGGTGAGCTGGAGCGTGGGCGCCAGGCCGCCGCCCGGCTCGCATGGGCGGACGCCTACGCGGCGCTGTCGCTGGCCGACCGGTCGTCGTCCCTGCGGGCGGAGGACCTGGAGGTGCTGGCGACCGCGGCCTACCTCCTCGGCCGCGTCGAGGACTGCCTGCGCGCCCTGCAGCGCGCGCAGCAGCTCCACGCCGAGGGCGGCGATCCGCGGCGGTCGGCGCGCTGCGCGTTCTGGCTGTCGTTCCACCTGATCAACCGGGGGGATCTCGCGCAGGCGAGCGGCTGGCTGGCGCGCGCCGGCCGGCTCCTGGAGCACGAGCAGCCGGACTGCGCCGAGCGCGGCCTGCTGCTGCTCCCCGTGGCGTTGCAACGGCTCGACGCCGGCGAGGAGGCGGCGGCGCTGGCGGTGCTGGCCCAGGCGGCCGAGTTCGGCCGTCGCGCCGGCGACGCCGACCTGGTCGCGCTGGCGCTGCACCTCCAGGGCCGCGCCCTGCTGCTGTTGGGCCGCGTGGGCGAGGGCATGGTCTCGCTGGACGAGGCGATGGTGGCGGTCGTCGCCGGCGAGCTCTCGCCCGAGGTCGCCGGCACGGTCTACTGCTCGGTGCTGGAGGCCTGCCAGGAGATCTCGGAGTGGCGCCGCGCCCACGAGTGGACCGAGGCGCTGACGGCGTGGTGCGGCAAGCAACCGGACATGATCACCTTCACCGGCAAGTGCCTGGTCCACCGCGCCGAGATCATGCAGTTCCACGGGGCCTGGCCGGAGGCGGTCGAGGAGGCGGAGCGGGCGCGTGAGCGGTTCGCCTGGGCCGCCGACGGGCACGCCACCGGCGCGGCCTGGTACCGGCAGGCCGAGGTGTACCGGGCATGCGGCGACGTCGCGGCCGCGGAGGACGCCTACCAGCAGGCCAGCCGCTGGGGCCGCGAGCCGCAGCCGGGGCTGGCCCTGCTGCGGCTGGCCGAGGGCAGGGCCGAGGCGGCCGCGTCGGCGATCCGCCGCGTCGTCGCCGAGACCACCGACCGGCTCGGGCGGGCGAAGCTGCTCCCTGCCCACGTGGAGATCATGCTCGCGGCCGGCGACCTGCGGGCGGCGCGGGACGCCGCCGGCGAGCTGGCCGAGATCGCCGAGGGCTTCGACACGCCGGCGCTGCGCGCGCTGGCCGGCCATGCCCGCGGTGCCGTGCTGCTCGCCGGCGGCGACGCCCGCGCCGCCCTGGTCGCGCTGCGCGGCGCGTGGCGGGTGTGGCGGGACCTCCAGGCGCCCTACGAGGCCGCGCGCGTGCGGGTGCTCGTCGGGCTCGCCTGCCGGGCGCTGGGGGACGAGGAGGCCGCGGTGCTGGAGCTGGACGCCGCCCGCGCGGTGTTCGCGGAGCTCGGCGCCGCACCGGACCTCGCGCGGCTCGAGGCGCTCGCCCGGACCGGGGCCGCCTCCGACGCCCACCGGCTGACCGCGCGCGAGCTGCAGGTGCTGCGGCTGCTGGCGACCGGCAAGACCAACCACGCGATCGCCACCGACCTGGTCCTGGCCGAGAAGACGGTCCACCGGCACGTCAGCAACATCTTCGCCAAGCTGGGCGTGTCCTCGCGCGCCGCGGCCACGGCCTACGCCTACCAGCACCGCCTCGTCTAGCCGATCGCCAGCCGGCGCATCCCCAGACGGCGGGCGGCCGCGCCCGCCCATTCCAGGTGCTGTTGCGCCCGTGCCCGGTCTTCCGGCCGGCCGCGGGCCAGCAGCACCTTCGCGTAGCGGTGGCGGCTGCGCGCCTGCAGCGGCACGGCGCCGATGCGCTCGTGGGCCTGGACGGCGGCGTCGAGCTGGACCAGCGCGTCGTCCCACCGGCCCATGGCCGCGGCCAGCAGCCCGAGGAACTGCCGGGAGGAGCCGAGCGTGCCGAGCGGGAGCCTGGCGACCAGGACGTTGTGGTCCGCGTAGGGCGCCAGCAACTCGTACAGCGTGGCCGCGCGGGTCGGGTCGTCGAGGGCGTGCGCGACGATCGCGAGCGCGGCCACGTGGTAGAGGAACAGGTGGTTGCGCGGCAGCCCGGCGAAGTCGTCGGCGGCCAGCCGCTCGAAGTGGGCCCTCGCCTCCCCCATCCGGCCGGCCTCGCACAGCAGCACCGCCAGGGTGGCCCGCCAGCCGAGGTTGGACGGGTAGCGGTCGACGAACGCCGCGAGCGTCTCCTCCAGCTCCGGCAGCCGCCCCTGCCCCCAGCGGAGCCCGATCAGGACGATGGGGTGGTAGATGGCGACGACCGGGTCGCGGGCGCGCCGGCCGAGGGCGAGCGCCTCCTGCACCAGCCGCTCGGCGTCGTCGAACCGGCCGGCGAGCAGCAGCTCCTGGCCCGCCTCGAACAGGGGGACATGCCAGAGGAAGTGGGGCTGGCGGAGCTCCTGGGCCGTGCGCCGGTAGGTGTCGAGCTCACGCCGCAGCGCGGCCATGTCGCCCAGCTCCAGCAGGTTGGCCATGAGGAACCCGCGGCCGCGCAGCGCCATCAGGCTGTCGCCGCTCGACCCGGCGAGCTGCACGACCTCGCCGGAGATGGCGCGGCGCTCCAGCAGGTTCCCGGGCGCCCAGGTGGCCATGTGCCGGTCGTACAGCACCGCCGCCAGCGCGACCGGGTCACCGATCCGCCTGGCCATGGCGACGGCGGTCTCGCTGAGCCCGGCCCGGCGGTCCGGGTCGGGCGAGGACTGCAGCGCCTTGGCGAGCCGCCCGAGCACCCGGGCCCGGAGGATGCTGTCGGTCTCCCCCAGCACCGCAAGGGCCTCCTCCAGGAGGCGGACCTCCAGCTCGTCGACGGTCCCGGCGGTGAACTCCACCCCCAGGCCGAAGGCCGCCCGCGCGAGCTGCTCGCCGTCGCCGGTCCGCTTGGCCAGCGTCGCCGCCCGCTCGTACTGCGCGCGCGCGTCGGCGACCTCGCCGGCGGCCATCCGCGCCGCGGCCAGGGCGAGCAGCAGCTCGCACCGCTCGGCCTGGTCGGTCGGCTCCTGGAGGTCCAGCGCCCGCAACGCCCGCTCGTAGTGGCCCGCGGCCTCCTCGTAGGCGAGGACCTCCATGGCCCGGTCGCCGGCCAGCCTGGCGTACACGACCGCCTGGCGCGCACGCCCCGGCCGCGCCGCCTGCGAGAAGTGATGGGCGAGCTCGGCGAGCTGCGCCTCCAGGTCGTCGGCGCGGAGCTCCGCCAGGGCCGCCCCCACCTGGTCGTGGAGCCGCCGCCGCTGCCTGACCGGCAGCTCGTCGTACAGCGTCTCGCGGACCAGGGCGTGCGCGAACCTGAAGCGGCCCGGCTTGGTGCCGGCCTCGGTCACCAGCCGGGCGTCCATCGCCTCCTCCAGCGCGTCCAGGACCTCGTCGGACGGCAGGCCGGCCGCTCGGGCGACGACGTCGAGGTCGAACTCGCGGCCCTGCACGCTGGCCACCGCGAGGCTGGCGTTGACGGCCTCCGGGAGCCGGTTCAGCCGCCGGCCGATCACGTGGCGGATCCCCTCCGGGATGCCGCCGGCGAGCAGCCCGGACGCCTCCAGGCGGTTCTCGGCGGCCAGCAGCCGCACCAGCTCGCTCACGAAGTAGGGGTTGCCCTCGGTCTGGCCGTGGAGGGCGGCGACCAGGTCGGCCGCCGGGTCGATCCCGGCCACGTTGGCGATGAACCGGCTCACCTGGCCCTCGTCCAGGCCGCCGAGGGCCAGGCGTGAGGTCACCGGCTGGCGGAACAGCTCGGCCAGGGTGCTGCTCAGGCGGTGACGGCGGTCCACCTCGACGTCCCGGTAGGTGCCGACCAGCAGCAGGCGCGAGTCGGCCAGCTCCCGCGCCACGAACTCCAGGAGCAGCAGGCTGGCCCGGTCCGCCCAGTGGAGGTCGTCGAGCACCACCACCAGGCCGGTGTCGGCCGCTGCCTCGCGGAGCGCGGCGGTCATGGCGTCGAAGAGGCGGAACCGGGCCATCTCCGGGTCGAGCCCGGCCGCCGGCAGCGGGCCGGTGGCGGCCTCCGCCAGCTCGGGCATGAGCTGGCCGAGCTCGGCCGAGGCGCGCAGCGCCAGCCGCCAGGGCCAGTAGGCGGGCGCCCCCTCGCCCTCGTGGCAGCGGCCCCACACCACCCGGACCTCCCGGGCCCTGGCGTCGGCGGCGAGCTCCTCGGCGACGCGGGTCTTGCCGATGCCGGCCTCGCCGGCGACGAGCACGAGCTGCCCCTGCCCGCCGAGGGCGCTGTCGAGCGCGGCCCGCAGCCGGGCCCGCTCGGCGTCGCGGCCGACGAAGGGGACCTTGTCGGGATGCTCGGCGCGCTGCGCCACCGCCGGCGGGGGAGCGGCCAGCTCGGGATGCACCAGCGCGAACACGTTCTCGGGCCGGGACAGCCCCCGCAGATGGTGCGCGCCAACGTCGACGAGGCGGGCCCCGTCGGGCAACTGGTCGGCCACCAGCTCGGCCGTCGCCCTGGACAGCAGCACCTGTCCGCCCTGGCCCAGCGCTCGCAGCCGCGCGGCGCGGTTGAGCGTCTGGCCGTAGTAGTCGCCGTCGCGCAGCTCGGCCTCGCCGGTGTGCAGCGCGGCCCGGGTCGGGAGCGTGAGGCCACCCGGCCAGCTCCTGGCGCCGAGCTCCCGCTGGAGGGTCAGGGCCGCGGCCGCCGCGTCGCTGGCCCGCGCGAACACCGACACCGTCGAGTCGCCCTCGCCTCGGGTCTTGATGAGCTGCCCGCCGTGGGCGGCGACGGCCCGGGCGACGAGCTCCTCGTGCTGGGCCAGCGCGACGCCCATCACCGACCGGTGCCGCTCCCAGAGGGGCGTCGACCCCTCGATGTCGGTCAGCAGGAAGGTGAGGATGCCATCCGGGAGCTCGTGACGGTCGGGCCTGCCCCCCATGCGGCCACTCCTGGTCGCGGTTCTTCGGGAGCATCTTCCCCCAACGGCCCCCGTAGACTCCACCCATGCCGCGCTGCGCAGCCTGCGGGCAGGACAACCCGGAGGGCTTCCGGTTCTGCGGGGCCCGCACGACCAGCGGCGCCGGGCTCGGCCTGGCGATCGCGCGGGGCCTGGTCGAGGCCCACGGCGGCACCGTCGCCGTGGCCAACCTGAACGGCGGCTGCCGGTTCACCGTCCGCCTGCCCACGCGGACGGGGGCGGGGACCTTCATCGGGGGCGGGTGAGCGCCTGGCGGCGGCGCCGCAGGAAGTCGCGCTCGGTCGCGTTCTCGGTGCGGGCGATCGCCGCCTCGTACGCCTGCGCCGCCTCGGCGTCGCGACCCAGGCGCCGGAGCAGGTCGGCGCGGATGGCGTGGAACAGGCGGTAGCCCTGGAGGTCGAGGCCGTCGACGAGGGCCAGCGCCGCGTCCGGCCCGTCGACCTCGGCCACCGCGACCGCGCGGTTGAGGGCCACGACCGGGCTCGGGGCGAGCGCCAGGAGCTGGTCGTACAGGTCCAGGATCTGCCGCCAGTCGGTGGCGGCCGCGGTCGGCGCGTCGCTGTGCACGGCGTTGATCGCCGCCTGGATCTGGTACGGGCCGGGCTGGTTGCGCCGCAGGCAACGCCGGACGATGGCCTGGCCTTCGGCGATGCGGTCGCGGTCCCAGCGGCGCCGGTCCTGGTCGGCCAGGAGCACGAGGTCGCCGTCGGGGGTGGTGCGGGCGGCCCGGCGCGACTCGACGAGCAGCATGAGCGCCAGCAGCCCCATGACCTCCGGTTCGTCGGGCATGAGCTCGGCGAGGAGCCGTCCGAGGCGGATGGCCTCCGCGCAGAGGTCCTCGCGAACGAGCCGGTCCCCAGAGCTCGCCGCGTAGCCCTCGTTGAAGATCAGGTAGACGACGGCCAGCACCGCCCGGAGGCGGCCGGGGAGGTCGGCGTCGTTGGGGACCCGGTAGGGGATCCTCGCGTCGCGGATCTTGCCCTTGGCCCGGACCAGCCGCTGGGCCATGGTCGGCTCGGGGACCAGGAAGGCGCGCGCGATCTCGGCGGTGGTGAGCCCGCCCAGGAGCCGGAGCGTCAGCGCGACCTGGGCGCCGGTGGCCAGCGCCGGGTGGCAGCAGGTGAAGATCAGGCGCAGCCGGTCGTCGCGCACGGCGCCCTCCTCGGCCGGTTCGCGCCGCTGGCCGTGCAGCAGGGCGGCCTGGGCGTGCCGGTCCTGGCGGGACGCCTCCCGGCGGAGGCGGTCGATCGCCCGGTTGCGGGCGGTGGTGATGATCCACCCGGCCGGGCTCGGGGGCAGCCCGCTGGACGGCCACCGTTGCACCGCGGCGGTGAAGGCGTCCTGGACGGCCTCCTCGGCGACGTCGATGTCGCCGAAGACACCGACCAGGACCGCCACCGCGCGACCGTACTGCTCGCGGAACACACCTTCGATCTCCGAGGCGGGCAGCGTCGGCACGCCAGGTCTCAGTCCTCGGCCTCGCCCTGGAACGGCCGGACCTCGATCGGGAGGAGGGCGACCGCCCGGGCGTACCTACGGGCCCATTCCAGTGCATGGTCCAGGTCGGGCGCCTTGATGATCGTGAACCCGCCGATGTGCTCCTTGCCCTCGGCGTAAGGGCCGTCGGTGGTGAGCACCTCGCCCTCCTGCACCCGCAGCACGGTGGCCGTGCTCGGAGCGTGCAGGCCGCCGGAGAACACCCAGGCGCCCGCGGCCTTCATCTCGGTCTCCAGGTCCTCGAGGTCCCGCATGATCGGCTCCAGCACCTCGGGCGGGGGAGGATCTCCTTCGGGCTGGTACATGCTGAGCAGGTGCTGCTTCATCGGATTCCCTCCTCCTGGTAGGTCGCGATCACCACGCCGGTGGTGGTCGTCTTGGCGTCGACGAGCCGGAGCGTGGCGGTCGCGCCGCCGTCGGGGAACAGCCGGCGCCCCGACCCCAGCACCAGCGGGTGGATCAGGAGCACGTACTCGTCGACGAGGTTACGCCGCCGCAGCGACTGGACCAGCTCGCCGCTGCCGAGGACCACGAGATCGTTGCCCGGCTGCCGCTTGAGCCTGGCCACCGCCTCCGCGGCGTCGCCCTCCAGGAGCGTGGAGTTGGGCCACGGGAGCGGCTCCTCCAGCGTCGTCGACGCGACGTACTTCTGCGCGTTGTCGAGCACCTCGGTGAAGGGGTTGTCGGTCTGGTGGGGCCAGAAGGAGAAGAAGTCCTCGTAGGTCCGTCGCCCGAACAGCAGGGCCCCGCCCTTGGCCATGCCTTCCGCCGCCACGGCGCCCATGACCGGGTCGTTGTAGCGCACGGCCCAGCCGCCGTGCTCGAAGCCGTCGCGGCGGTCCTCGTCGGGCCGGCCCGGCGCCTGCATCACGCCGTCCACCGTCAGGCTGGTGAACACACCGACCTTGCGCATGGTTCCTCCTCGGGTCGTCGCCGGCACCGTGCCGGCTGCTCACCCTCTATACGAACGGCCTCCAAACGGATCGACAGGCGCGGCGGCCATCGGGGATGATCGGACCCATGAAGGTCGAGGGGATCAACATCGGCCCGTCCGACGCGATCGCGCCGGTCGACTCCGTCAGCGCGCTCGCGGGCAAGGGCCTCCAGGGCGACCGCAAGTTCTTCGGGGACGGCGCCGGGCCGGGCCGGGCGCTGACGCTGATCGAGGCGGAGGCGCTGGAGGACGTCGGCCTCACCGGCGCGCAGTCGCGCCGCCAGGTGGTGGTGCGCGGCGTGCGCCTGAACGACCTGGTCGGCCGGCGCTTCCGGGTCGGCGAGGTCGAGTGCCTCGGTGTCGAGCTCTGCGAGCCCTGCCTGCACCTGCAGGAGATGACGCGGCCCGGGATCGTCAAGGAGCTGGTCCACCGGGCCGGCCTCAACGCGGACATCCTCAACGACGGCCGCATCTCCGTCGGCGACCCGATCCTCGTGGATGAGGCCTGACGGCGCGGAGGAGGCGACCGCGCCGGCCTGGATCTGCGCGACCTGCGGGAACCACTACCCGGAGGGCCGGTCGCCGCCCGCCGCCTGCGTCATCTGCGCCGACGAGCGCCAGTGGGTGCCCGCGAGCGGGCAGCGGTGGACCACGCTGGAGGAGCTGCGCGCGGCCGGGCACCAGGGTGACGTCCGCGAGGTGGAGCCAGACCTGCTCGGGATCGGCGCCGACCCGCCGTTCGCCATCGGCCAGCGGGCGCTGCTGCTGCGCACCGCCGAGGGGAACCTGCTGTGGGACCCGCCCGGCTTCCTGGACGAGCGGGCCCTCCGGGCGGTCGGGGACGCCGGGGGGCTGCGCGTGGTCACCGCCAGCCACCCGCACTTCTACGGCGCCATCACCGAGTGGAGCCGCGCCTTCGACGCCGAGATCCTGCTGCCTGACGCCGACGCCGCCTGGCTCACCCGCCCGCCCGACCGGCCGCCGTCGACCTGGTCGGGCTCGATGCAGGTGCTGCCGGGCGTCACCCTGGTCCAGTGCGGCGGCCACTTCGCCGGCAGCGCCGTCGTGCACTGGGCCGAGGGTGCCGACGGCGCCGGTGCGCTGCTGAGCGGCGACACCATCTTCGTGACACCGGGCGAGGACCGGGTCACGTTCGTGCGGAGCGCGCCGAACCGGCTGCCGCTCCCCGAGCGGGCGGTCCGTGGTGTCGTCGAGGCGGTGCGGCCCTACCGGTTCGACCGCATCTACGGCGGCTGGTGGGCGCCGGTGCTTCGCCGGGACGCCAAGCGCGTGGTGGAGCGCTCCGCGGAGCGGTACATCCAGTGGCTGCGCGGCGAGGCGACCGCGGAATGACCTCGTAGGGTGGCCGTCCGGCGGACCCCGCGCCCCGGGCTCGCCATGGCGCTGGTGGTCGCGCTTGCCGCGGCGGGCAACGCCGCCAGCAACCTGCTCGTGCCCGCCGCGCTGTACGTGCCCGCCGCGGTCCTCGTCGCGCTGCTGGCGGTGCTGGTCGCGGTCCGGGTCGGCGGTTGCGACGCGCGCGACCTCGGGATGGCGGCCGCGGACCTCGGTGGCGGGCTGCGCCTCGGCGCGGTGGCGACGGTGGTGGTGGCCGGGCTGCTGGTGGTCGGCGCGGCCCTTCCCGCGACCCGCGAGCTGTTCGCCGACCGGCGCGTCGACGAGCACTCGGTGGCCGCGCTGCTGTACGCCACCCTGGTCCGCATCCCGCTCGGCACGGTGCTGCTGGAGGAGACCCTGTTTCGCGGGGTGCTGCTGGGCCTGGGGTTGCGGCGCTGGCCGCGGCGGGAGGCCGTCGCCTGGTCGAGCGCGCTGTTCGGCCTGTGGCACGTGCTGCCCTCCGGCGGGCTGGCCGGCTACAACCCGGTGGTTGCCGACCTGCTCGACGGTCCCGCCGGCCGCCTGGCCGTAACCGCGGCGGCCGTTGCCGCGACCGCGCTGGCGGGGGTGGTCCTCTGCTGGCTGCGCCTGCGCGCCGGCAGCCTGCTCGCCCCCGTCATGCTCCACGTGGCGACCAACAGCCTCGCCTACGCGGCCGCCTGGACGGTCCTGTCCTGAGCGCGAGGGCGTATCGTTTCCGGGTGGTCGACCAGTACATGCCGGGCGCCTGCAACATCGGCCCGGCGGAGATCGCCCGCCGCCGGCGGGTCGGGCACGCCGGCCTGATCGCCACGGTGGCGCTGGCCGCCCTCCTGCTGGCCCTGGACGCCGCCCCGGCCTGGCGCCTCACGCTGGCGCTCCCGGCGGCCCTCGCCGCGGCCGGCTACCTCCAGGCGTGGCTGCGGTTCTGCGCCGACTTCGGCTACCGGGGCGTCTACAATTTCGGCGCCCTGGGCCGCGAGGAGCGGGTCGCCGCCGCCGAGGCACGAGCCCAGGACCGCCGGCGGGCCCTCCTGATCGGCGCGGGCTCTGGCGCCATCGGCCTCGCGGTGGCCCTGGTGTCGCTGCTGCTGTAATGGTCAAACCGCGAGGGACCTACACCTTCTGGCGGTGGCCGCCCGGCGCGCACGGCGCCAGCGACCTAGCCTGGGACCTGAGCATCCTGGTCGACCCCGGCCCCACGACGTACTTCTGGGCGCACTCGTGGCGCTTCCAGGACGGCGACGCCGGGTACTTCGGGCTCCAGGCCCACGACCGCCGGGACGACGGCAGCGTCGGCAGGCTGGCGGTCTTCTCGGTCTGGTCGGCGGTTGGCTGCGGGGACAACCCCGGCTGCCACAAGGGCGTCGAGGGCACGCCGTTCTGGACCTGCCGGCTCGCCTACGAGTGGACCGCCGGACGTGCCTACCGGCTGCGCGTGGCCCGCACCCGCCGGGGCTGGTGGAGCGCGTCGGTCACCGACCGGGCCACCGGCACGGAGACGCCCGTCGGCAGCATCCAGGTGCCCCCGCGCTGGGGTGGCCTCGACCTGGCCGCTCGCGATTCCTCGACCTGGGTCGAGTTCTACGCCGCCAACGCCCCCGGCGGGGTCGCCGACTGCGACCAGGTACCCCACACCAGGGTGCGGTTCGGCGCGCCGGCGGCCGACGGCGGTACGGTCGTGGCGGCCGGGCACGCCAACCGGCTCGGCGAGGGCGACTGCACGAACTCGAGGGTCGCCGCCGACGGCGACGGCGTCATCCACGAGATGGGCATCCCACCACCCCCCTGACCACCACCCACCGAAGGAGCGCCCATGGCACGCGACGACTTCCCCGCCCCAAGCGAAGGATTCGTGCTCACCCACTTCATCGTCGCCGAGGACGTGGCGCGCTCGCGCGACTTCTATACGAGCGTGCTCGGCGGCACGGTGGTGATGGACGGCGAGCCGACGATCGTCAAGCTGGCCAACGGCTGGGTGATCATCAACGTCGGCGGGGGGCCGACCGACGACAAGCCCGAGGTCGTGCTCGAGACGCCGAGCGACCCCAACCGGACCAGCGCCTTCCTCAACATCCGCGTGGCCGACATCCAGACGGCCTACCGCGAATGGAGCGCACGGGGGGCCCGGTTCCTCACCCCGCCCAAGGACCACGGCAGGGAGATCCGCTGCTACATGCGTGACCCGGACGGCCACCTGATCGAGGTCGGCCAGACGACCGGCGCGGGCGGCCAGGGTTAGGAGGGGCGTGCCGCCAGGCGGGCGGCTCTGGCCTGGAGGTAGCGCTGCTCGGGGAGGCTGGTGGTGCGGCGCGCGGCCAGTTGGTAGCTGGCGCGGGCGGCCTGGTGGTCGCCGGCAAGCTCCAGCAGGTGGGCGCGGACCGCCTCCAGGCGATGGTGGCCGGCCAGCCGGGGGTCCTCGTCCAGGGGCCGGAGCAGGTCGAGCCCGGCCTGGGGACCGTGCACCATCGCCGCCGCGACGGCGCGGTTGAGCGTCACCATCGGGTTGGGCGCGATCCGTTCCAGGAGCTCGTACAGGGTGAGGATCTGCGGCCAGTCGGTGTCCTGCGCGCGCTCCGCCTCGGCGTGGACCGCGGCGATCGCCGCCTGGACCTGGTAGGGCCCGATCGGGGTCGCGGCCAGCGCGCGGGTGATCAGCGCCACGCCCTCGGCGATGGACGGCTTGATCCACAGGCCGCGGTCCTGCTCGGCCAGCGGGACCAGGGTGCCGTCGGTCCGGGTGCGCGCCGGGCGCCGCGCGTCGGTCAGCAGCATCAGCGCCAGCAGCCCGGCGACCTCACCGTCGTCGGGCAGCAGCCGCTGGACGGCACGGGTCAGGCGGATCGCCTCGCCGGTCAGCTCGACGCGGTGCAGGTCGGGCCCGGAGGTGGTGGTGTAGCCCTCGTTGAAGATCAGGTACAGCACCTGCAGCACTACCCGCAGCCGCTCGGCCCGCTCCGGCTCCGGTGGCAGGCGGAAGGGGACGCCGGCCTGCTTGATGCGCTGCTTGGCGCGGCTGATGCGCTGGGCCATGGTCGCCTCGGGGACCAGGAACGCCCGGGCGACTTGGGCGGTGGTCAAACCGCCGACGGCACGCAGGGTCAGCGCGACCTGCGAGGCCGGGGACAGCGCCGGGTGGCAGCACAGGACCAGCAGGGTCAGCGTGTCGTCGTGATCCGGCGGGTGCTCCTCGTCGCCGGGGTCCGGCGCGAGCGCCTCGTCGGCGGGGAGCTGGGCCGCGACGGTGGCCTCCCGGCGTTGGCGGGCCTGGTCGCTGCGCCACTGGTCGGTCAGCCGGCGGGCGGCCACGGTGATCAGCCATCCCCGCGGGCTCGCCGGCACCCCCTGGTCGGGCCACTGGACCGCGGCGGCCAGCAGCGCCTCCTGCACCGCGTCCTCGCACATGTCGAAGTGGCCGTAGCGGCGCACCAGCGCGCCGAGGACCTGCGGCGCCAGCTCGCGCAGCAGGCTCTCGGTCCCGCCCTGGCTCATGAACGGCCGCGGCTCCATCTCGCACAGTCAACCATCCGGGGCGCCATCGCTGGCACAATCGCGTCGCCACCAGGACATCGGCGAGGCCAGACGAGGCGGTGCGACCTTGAGCGAGCGGGTGAAGCTCACCCATCCGGACAAGGTGCTGTTCCCTGACGACGGCATCACCAAGGCCGAGCTGGCCGACTACTACCGGACGGTCGCGCCCCTGATGCTGCCGCTGGTCAGTGGACGGCCGGTCGCCATGCAGCGGTTCCCCAACGGCATCGGCCGCGGCGGCTTCTACCAGAAGCAGGCCGCCGACTACTTCCCGGACTGGATCGAGCGGGTCACCGCGCCCAACCGCCGCACGCGCGACGCCACCATCCGCGACGAGGTCACCTACATGGTCTGCCGCGCGCCCGACGACCTCGTGTACCTGGCCAACCAGGCCTGCGTCACCCCGCACGTCTGGCTGAGCCGGGCGCCCGACATCCACCACCCGGACCTGCTGGTCTTCGACCTCGACCCGGCCTCGACCGACCCGCGGGTGCTGCGGCTGGCGGCGTCGTCGCTGCACGGGCTGCTCGACGAGCTCGGGCTGCCCTCGTTCCTGAAGTCCAGCGGGTCGCGTGGCCTGCACGTGGTGGTGCCGCTGGTCCCGGCCGCCGAGACCGACGAGGTGAACGTGTTCAGCCAGGCCGTCGCCGAGGTCCTCGCCGCCCGCCACCCCGACGACCTCACCACCGAGGGCCGCATCGCCAACCGGCACGGCCGCCTGTACCTGGACACGGGGCGCAACGGCTACGCGCAGCACATGGCGGCGCCCTACGCCGTGCGGGCGCTGCCCGGCGCGCCCGTCTCGGTCCCGCTGGACTGGTCGGAGCTGGACGCGTTCGACCCCAGGCGCCACACGCTGCGCACGATCGGCGAGCGGCTGGCGCTGCCCGACCCGTGGGCCGGCATCGCCGGCGCCGCCAGCACCCTCGACCAGGCCCACGCCCGGCTGGCCAGGCTCGGCGGAGCGGGTCAGGCGGGGTCGACCGGCAGCGAGTAGTCGAGCCAGCGGTCGTCGCGGGTCGCCCCGATCCGGTCGTAGACGGCCTGCGCGCGGGCGTTGTCCCTGGCCGTCTGCCAGATCAGCTCGGTCGCGCCGTGCTCGCGGCAGCGCTCCAGGCAGGCGTCGATGAGGCCGCCGGCCACCCCGGTGCCCCGTGCCTCGGCGGCCACGTACAGGTCGTTCATCACGCCGACGCGGGCGGCGGACAGCGTCTGCCAGGTCCAGAACAGGGTGGCGAAGCCGACCGCGTGGCCGGCCTCGTCGCGGGCCAGGAGCTGCAGCCCCTCCCGCCGCGGGTCGGCGAGCAGCGCCCGCGACAGCTCGAGCAGGGCGGTGTCGCTCGGCGCCACCTCGTAGAAGTCGCAGTAGGCGCGCAGCAGCGGCAGCAGCTCCGGCAGGTCTGCCGGCCCGACTACGGTGATGCTCACGGAACCTCCCTCCTCCCGTGACGCAGGCTACCTTGTCCGTGAGAGAGGAGGCGCCATGCGGCTGACCAAGTACGGACACTCGTGCCTGCTGGTGGAGGAGGGGCCGGCCAGGATACTGCTGGACCCGGGCACGCTCTCCGGCGGGTTCGAGGAGCTGGAGGGCCTGACCGCCGTGCTGGTCACCCACCAGCACGCCGACCACCTCGACCTCCAGCGGCTCCGGAGGCTCCTGGACCGCAGCCCCGGGGTCCGGGTCGTCTGCGACGAGGGCAGCGCCGAGCAGCTCGGCGCGGCCGGTGCGGAGACCGAGGTCGTCCACGACGGGGACGAGCTGGATGTCGGCGGGGTCGGGGTCCGCGTCAGCGGGCGCGACCACGCGGTCATCCACCCCGACATCCCGGTGGTCCCCAACGTCGGCTACCTGGTGGGCGGGCGGCTGTTCCATCCGGGCGACTCGTTCACCCCGCCGGGCCGGCCGGTCGAGGTGCTGGCGGTCCCGGCCGGGGCGCCATGGCTGAAGGTGTCGGAGGCCATCGACTACCTGCGCCAGGTGCGCCCGAAGGTGGCCGTGCCAGTGCACGAGCTGCTGCTGTCCCAGGCCGGGAAGGCGATCCACTACCGCCAGCTCGAGCAGCTCGGCGGGGCGACGCTGCGGGTGCTGGACGACGGCAGACCGGTGGAGCTGTAGTGCCGTTGCAGAACCGGGTCACGCCCACCGGGGAGATCGTCGCCGACCCGGGGCGCGGCCTGCTGATGGGCAACCGCGGCTGCCTGCACGGGCCGGACCGCCGGCTAGGCGTCGCGCGCTGGCGGTCGAAGCTGTGGATCTGCTGCGTGCTGGACTGGAAGGGCGTGCGGCGCGACCCGATGCCGTCCGGCCGCTGGACGGCGCTGTTCTTCCTGGACGAGGCGACGGCGCTGGCGGCGGGGCACCGCCCGTGCGCGTACTGCCGCCGCGCCGACTTCGTCGCCTTCGCCGAGGCGTGGCGCGGCGCGCACGGGCCGGCGGGTCGGGAGCGGCCGCACGCCGCCGAGATCGACGTGCGCCTGCACGCCGAGCGGGTCGACCCGCGCTCGCGCCGGCAGGTGACCCGGCCGGCGGTGGCCGGCGAGCTCCCCGACGGCGTCATGGTCCGGCACGGTGGCACCCCCGGGCTGCTGGCCGGCGGCGCCCTGCTGCCGTGGACGTTCGCCGGCTACCGGGCTCCGGTCCCGCTGCCGCCGGCCACGCCGGTCGAGCTGCTCACGCCGCCGGCGACGGTGGAGGCCATCGCCGCCGGCTACCGCCCGCTGCTGCACCCGAGCGCCCCCGGGCACGGCCTACGGGTGCTTGGGCGGTGAGCCGAGCGCCTTCATCGCGCGGCCGAGCACGTTGCCGATCCCCCACCTGGCCGCCAGCTCGGCGAGCCTTCCGGCATCCGGTGGTCTGGACGGCAGAGCGGTGTCGACGGTGGGCAGCGGCAGCGTCCGGACCGTGCCGACGACCCGCGGCGCCACCGTGAGGTAGTCCCGGGCCGCGTTGAGCTTGCCCGCGACCCCGGCGAGGTGGGGGTCGCGGGCCGCGGCGGCGTCCAGCAGCGCATCCAGCGTCCCGAACCTCGCCAGCAGGCTGGCGGCGGTCTTCTCCCCGATCCCGGGCACCCCGGGCAGCCCGTCGCTGGGGTCGCCCCGGAGGGTGGCGAAGTCGGCGTACTGGGTGGGGGCGATGCCGTACCGCGCCCGCAGCGCGGCGGCGTCCATGACCTCCAGCTTGGCGACGCCACGGGCGGTGTACAGCACGCGGACGTCGCGGTCGTCGTCGATGAGCTGGAACAGGTCGCGGTCGCCGGTGACGACGTCGACGGGCATGGTGGCCCGCTCGGCGAGGGTGGCGACCACGTCGTCGGCCTCGTGCTCGTCGGCGCCGACGGCGACGATGCCGAGGGCGTCGAGCGCGTCGAGGATGATCGGGACCTGCTCGGCGAGCCCGGGTGGCTCGGCCTCGCCGGGGGGCGCGCCGCCGCCTCCCGGCAGCGCGGTCTGGTCGGCGAGCCGGTGGGTCTTGTAGGTGGGGAGCAGCGCCACCCGCCAGGCGGGGCGCCAGTCCTGGTCGAGGCAGGCCACCATGTCGGTAGGGTGGAACCGCGTGATCAGCGTCGACACCATGTCGAGGAAGCCGCGGACCGCGTTGGTGGGGGTGCCGTCCGGCGCCGGCATCGCGCGCTTCACCCCGAAGAAGGCGCGGAAGTACAGGCTGGCGGCGTCCAGCAGCATCAGGCTCATGCGCCGGCGGGTGCTCGCCGGGCCGCCCGGAACATGCCCACGACCTCCTCGACGGTGGTCGCGTCCTCGGCGGCCTTGTCGTCGCGCCAGCGGCCGGTGAAACGCGGGAACCGCAACGCCAGCCCGGCGTCCTCCTTGAGCTGCCCCCACCCGGCGGTGTGGGTGGGCGACAGCGTCAGCTCGGCGCCGAGCACCTCCACCACCAGGGCGGGCTCGAACCACACGTCCGCCGACCGGAGCGCGTCGACCCGTCCGGGCCGCTCGGGGCGCGCCAGCGGCGCCAGCTTCGCGGGCAGCGCGGCCAGGTCGGCGTCGCTGAACCCGGTGCCGCACTTGCACACCGTCTGGAAGGTGTCGGTGGCCGGGTCGTAGGCCGCCAGGAGCAGCGCCCCGTAGATGCCGGCGCGCCGGCCCCGCCCGTACAGCGCGCCCACCACGACCAGGTCCAGGGTGTCGCTGAGCTCGGTGCGGTAGTCGCGCTTGAGCTTGATCCACGACCAGCCGCGCGCGCCGGCCTGGTAGCCGACCGTCGGCGCCAGCGACTTGCAGATCAGCCCCTCGCAGCCGTCGGCGACCGCCTGCTCGAACAGCGCCTCCAGTGCCGCCTCGTCGTCGACCTGCTCGGCGGTGGTCAGCCGGAGCTGCTGCGACGGGGTGATGGCCTCGGCCAGCCGCGCCCGCCGCTCCAGGTAGGGCAGGCGGGTGAGGTCCTCGCCGTCGGCGTACAGCAGCTCGAAGCAGAACAGGCTCACCGGCACGTCGCTGACCGCCTCGGTGATGCCGTACTTGCGCCGGCGGAACATCACGTCCTGGAACGGACGCAGCTCGCCGGAGGCCGGGTCGAAGGCGACCACCTCGCCCTCCAGGATCGCCTCCCGCGGCCCGAGCCCCGCCTGGAGGAGCTTCACCGTGTCGGGGAACTGGCCGGAGACGCGCTCAAGGCGACGGGTGAACAGCTCGAGCTGCCCGTCGGCGGTGCGGTGGGCCTGCACGCGGATGCCGTCGTACTTGTACTCTGCCGCGCACGCCCCACCCAGCTTGGCGAGGATCTCGGCGGAGCTGCTCATCCGCTGGGCGAGCATCGGCCGCACCGGATTGCCGGCCCGGACCCGCATCCCCTCGACCGCCTCCAGCCCTTCCTGGACCAGGGTGGCGGCGACCAGGCCGAGGTCGGAGCAGATGTTGTAGGCGCGCTCCAGCACCGGGCGGGCCTTGCGGCCGCCGGCGTGGACCTCCGCGAGCGCGTCGAGGATGGTGGCGGTGCCGATCCCCAGGCGCAGCGAGCCGGTGACGGTGCGGACCAGGTAGCGGGCCTCCAGCGGGGTGGCCTCGCGGAGCAGCCCCACCATCGGGGCGAGCTTGCGGGCCTGGGAGCCGGTCCCCTGGGCCTGGGCGATCTGGTGCAGGGTGCCGAACACGACCTCGACCTCGAGGGTCGCCGGCCTGGGGGCCGCGGCCGCCAGCAGGGCCTCGGCGGCCAGGCCCAGGTCGCCGACCTCCTTGGCGCTGGCGAGCACCTGCTCGGCGGTCACCCCCGCGGCCTCGGCGACCGCGCGGGCGGCCATCCGCTCGGCCAGGCCGAGCTCCACGCCGGCGAAGTCGGGCGCGATCTCGCCCTGGCACAGCAGCGTCACCGTCGGCAGCAGGGTCTTGGGGGTCTCGGCGAACAGCGCGGCGAGGCGGTCGATGAGCTCCAGGCGGGCGGTGGCGGCCTCCAGGTCGCGGTAGGCCTCGGCGACGATCTGGTACCGCATCCGCGCTCCTCTCCCCGGCGGGTCCGCTCGGCCGCCCGGCCACGGCAGGATATCGGCACGCCGGCACGCCGCGCCCGTAGGCTCGGCGGCCCGGTCCGGCCGGTGTAGGGTCAGCAGGGATGGACATCCACGACGCTTCGGGCGGAGATGGGACCATGCGGCCGATCCGGCTGACCGCCAACCGGGTCCCGCGCTTCTACCGGGGTGGGCAGGCCATCGACGAGCTGCGGGGCGCGGCGCCGGGGACCGGCGCCGAGACCGCCCCGGAGGACTGGGTCGGCTCGACCACGACCGTGTTCGGGTCGGCGAACGACGGCCTGACCCTGCTGGAGGACGGGCGCACCCTGCGCGAGGCCATCCACGCGGACCCGGAGGGCTTCCTGGGACCGCGCCACGCGGCGGCGTACGGCGCCGGCCCGGCGCTGCTGGTCAAGCTGCTCCACGCCGGCGAGCGCCTGCCGGTCCACTGCCACCCGGACCGCGACTTCGCCCGCCGCCACCTGGACTGCCCGTGGGGCAAGACCGAAGCGTGGGTCATCGCCGGCACCCAGGTCCCCGAGCCCGTCGTCCACCTGGGGTTCCGCGAGGCGATGGACCCCGACCGGCTCGCCGAGCTGGTCCAGCAGCAGCGGGTGGAGGCGCTGCTGGCCAGCCTCAACGCCGTCCCGGTGGCGCCGGGCGACGCCGTGCTCGTCCCGGCCGGGGTGCCGCACGCCGTCGGCGAGGGCGTCCTGCTGGTCGAGCTGCAGGAGCCGACCGACTTCTCGGTCCTCCTGGAGTGGGCCGGCTTCGCGATCGACGGTCGCCGCGGCGGCCACCTCGGGCTCGGCTTCGACCTCGCCCTGCGCTGCGTCGACCGTTCCGGCTGGGGCCTGGCCGAGCTGGACCGGCTGCGCGGCCAGGCGCGGCACGGCACCCGGCCCGGGGTCGAGCGGCTGCTCCCGGCCGAGGCCGACCCGTTCTTCCGGGCCGAGCGCCTGCGCCCCGACCCGGCCGCCCCGCTGGAGGCCGCCTTCTCGATCCTGGTCGTGGTGGACGGGTCGGGCCGGCTGGAGACCCTCGGCGGCTCCCTCGGCCTGGACCGCGGCGACACCGTGCTGGTGCCCTTCGCCGCCGGGCCGGGCGAGGTCCGCGGCCGGCTCGAGGCGGTCCGCTGCCTCCCGCCGGAGGTGCCCAGGTGAGCGGCGGCGAGCTGCTGGTCGGGATCGACGTCGGCACGACCGCGTGCAAGGCGGCCGTGGTCCGCGCCGGCGACGGCGTCGAGGTCGCCCACGGCGCGGTCCCGACCCCGTGGACGGCCGTCCCGACAGGGGCCGAGCTGGCCCCGGGGAGGCTGCTGGACGCGGCGGTGGCCGCGACCGCACGCGCCCTGGAGGACGCGCCCGACGGCCCAGTGGTCGGCGCCGGGGTGACGAGCATGGCCGAGACCGGCGTGCTGCTCGACCGCCACGGCCAGCCGGTGGCCCCGGCGATCGCCTGGCACGACGCGCGCGGCGAGGCGGAGGCGGCCCGGCTCGCCGCCGAGCTGGGCGCCGAGCGGTTCTCGGCCCGGACCGGCCTGCCGGTCCGCCCGCTGTTCTCGATCGCCAAGCTCGCCTGGCTGCGGGCCAACCTTCCGCAGGTCGCCGGCGCGGTGCGCTGGCTCGGGGTGGCCGAGTGGGTGGTCCACGGCCTCGGCGGCGAACAGGTCGCCGAGCTGTCGCTGGCCTCCCGGACCGGCCTGCTCGACCTGGAGCGGCGGGCCTGGTGGGAGGAGGCATGCGCGTGGGCCGAGGCGCCGCGCGGCTTCCTGGCCGACCTGGTCCAGGCCGGCAGCCCGGCCGGCGTGGCCGGGGAGGGCCACCTGCGACGCCTGGCCGGCGTCACCCTCACCGTGGCCGGCCACGACCACCTCAGCGCGTCGGTCGGGGCCGGCGCGACCCGCCCCGGCGACCTGTTCGACTCCTGCGGGACCGCGGAGGCGCTCATCCGGGCCGTGCCGCCCCCGGTCGCCCCCGAGGACGTCGGCCGGCTGGTCGCCGCGCAGGTCACCGTCGGCTGGCACGTCCTGCCGGGCCAGCACGCCCTGCTGGGGGCGTCCCGCGCCGGGCTCGGCCTGCGGCGCTTCCTGGACCTGCTCGGCGTCGACGAGCGGGAGCGCGCCGAGCT
>Ga0209846_1000007_pt1 | contig 25478 bp, 19 predicted proteins | sample GWRWS3_20_30_FD_187244 | JGI IMG/M metagenome (GOLD analysis project Ga0209846, IMG submission 187244) | Riverbed sediment microbial communities from areas with vegetation nearby in Columbia River, Washington, USA - GW-RW S3_20_30 (SPAdes)... | ecosystem: Environmental > Aquatic > Freshwater >... | reverse complement strand
GAGCGGGTCGCCGCCGTCGGCCTCGCCAACCAGGGCGAGACCGTGCTGGCCTGGGACCGGGCCTCCGGCCGGCCGCTGTCGACGGCGCTGTCCTGGCAGGACCGGCGGGCGGCGAGCGTCTGCGAGCGGCTCGCCGACCGGGCCGACCGGCTGCGGGAGCTCACCGGGCTGCCGCTCGACCCCTACTTCGCCGCGCCCAAGCTCAGCTGGCTGCGCGAGCACGTCACCACCGACGGGGTGGCGACCACCACCGACGCCTGGCTGCTGCACCGGCTGACCGGCGCGTTCGTGACCGACGCGGCCACCGCCTCGCGGACCCTGCTGCTCGACCTGGACCGGGTCGAGTGGTCCGGGGAGGCCTGCCGGGCGTTCGGGGTCGCCCCCGAGGAGCTGCCGGCCGTGGTCGGCTGCGCCGAGCCGGTCGGGGAGACCACCGCCTTCGGGAGCGACCCCGTGCCGGTGGCCGGGCTGGCCGTCGACCAGCAGGCGGCGCTGTTCGCCGAGGCGTGCCTGCACGCCGGGGAGGCCAAGTGCACCTACGGCACCGGCGCGTTCCTGCTGGCCACCGTCGGCACCGAGCCGAGGCGCTCCGGCAGCGGGCTGGTCGGCTGCGTGGCCTGGCGGCTCGGCGACGAGACCACCTACTGCCTGGACGGGCAGGTGTACACGGTCGGGGCGGCGGTCGGCTGGCTGCGCGAGGTCGGGCTGGTCGCCGAGGCGGCCGACCTCGACCGCCTCGGGCTCGGGGTCGACGACACCGCCGGGGTCACCTTCGTGCCAGGCCTGGCCGGGCTCGGCGCGCCGTTCTGGCGCCCGAACGCCCGCGGCGCGTTCGTCGGGCTGTCGCTCGGCGGTGGCCGTGCCCACCTCGTCAGGGCCGTCTGCGAGGGCATCGCGGCCCAGGTCGCCTGGCTGGCGAGGGCGGCGGGCGACGACCTCGGCAAGCCGCTGGAGCGGTTGCGGGTCGACGGCGGCCTCACCCGCTCGAAGCTGCTCATGCAGCTCCAGGCCGACCTGCTGCAGGCGCCGGTCGAGATCTACCCGTCGCCCAACGCGACCGCCCTCGGCGTGGCGGCGCTGGCCCGCCTCGGCAGCGGCGAGCTGAGCGACCCGGCGGTGGCGACCGGCGGCTGGACGCCGGTGGCGACCTTCGAGCCGCGGGTCGCGGCCGCCGAGGCCGAGGACCGGCTGCGGCGCTGGCGGCAGGCCGCCGAGGCGACCCTGGAGCTGGGCGGCTGAACGGGCCCGGTCCACCGGGAGACCCCCCGGCTCGGGACGTCGCGGTCGTCGGCGCCGGGGTGGTCGGGACGGCGATCGCCCGCGAGCTGGCCCGCTACCGGCTGGACTGCGTGCTGCTGGAGGCCGGCCCCGATGTCGGCGCCGGCACCAGCAAGGCCAACACCGCCATCTGGCACACCGGCTTCGACGCCAAGCCGGGCACCCTGGAGGCCCGCCTGGTCCGCCGCGGCCACGAGCTGCTCGGGGAGCACGCGCCGGCCCTGGGGATCCCGCTGGAACGGGTCGGCGCGCTGCTGGTGGCCTGGAACGCCGAGGAGCTGGCCGCCCTGCCGGGCATCCGCGAGCGGGCCGAGGCCAACGGCTGCCCCGACGTGCGCCCGGTCACCCTCCAGGAGCTGTACTGGCGCGAGCCGCGCCTCGGCCCCGGCGCCACCGGCGCCCTCGAGGTCCCCGGCGAGGGCATCCTCTGCCCCTGGACCACCCCGCTCGCCTTCGCCACCGAGGCGGTCGCCGGCGGCGTCGAGCTGCGCCTGGCCACCAGGGTCGAGGGGATCGCGCCGGAGGGGTCCGGGGAACCCCGAAGGCCGATGGGCCGGGTCCCGGTGGATCAGGCCCTGGGCGCGCACGAGCTGGCGACCACCGCCGGGCCGGTCCGGGCCCGCTGGCTGGTCAACGCCGCCGGCCTCCACGCCGACGAGCTGGACCGGATGCTGGGGCACGACGGCTTCACCGTGACCCCGCGCCGCGGCCAGCTCGTCGTCTTCGACAAGCTCGCCCGGCCGCTGCTCCGCCACATCCTGCTGCCGGTGCCGACCGCCACCACCAAGGGCGTGCTGGTCGCGCCCACCGTGTTCGGCAACCTGCTGCTCGGACCGACCGCCGAGGACATCGGCGACAAGGCCGACACCGCCTCCACCGCCGAGGGCCTCGCCGGCCTGCTCGCCAGGGGCGCCCGGATCCTGCCCGGCCTGCTCGCCGAGGAGGTGACCGCCGTCTACGCCGGGCTGCGGGCCGCCACCGAGCACGCCGACTACCAGATCCGCGTCCACGCCGGGCAGCGGTACGCCTGCGTCGGCGGCGTCCGCTCCACCGGGCTCACGTCCTCGCTGGCCATCGCCGAGCACGTCGTCGGCGAGCTCGGCCGGGCCGGGCTGCCGTTGCATCCCAAGCCCAGCGTCGAGCGGGTCAGGATGCCCAACATCGGCGAGGCGTTCCCGCGGCCCTACCGGTCGGCGGCGGCGATCGCCGCCGACCCCGACCACGGCCGCATCGTCTGCCACTGCGAGCGGGTCACCCGCGGCGAGCTGCTCGCCGCCGTCCGCGGCGCGATCCCCCCGCGCGACCTGGACGGCCTGCGCCGCCGCACCCGCGCCCTGATGGGCCGCTGCCAGGGGTTCTACTGCACGGGCGCGGTCGCGTCGCTGTTCGCCGAGGCCAGCGGGCGCAGCATGGCCGAGGTCCTGGGCGTGCCGCCCAGCCGCTCCGGCGCCGCCAGGGTGCGGGGGGGCCCGGCCCGGTCCCGTGGCGCCGCGACGTGAACGCCGACGTCGACGTGCTGGTCGTCGGCGCCGGGCCGGCCGGGCTGGCCGCCGCGGTCGAGCTGCGCCGGCTCGGGGTCGGGCGGGTGCTCGCCGTGGACCGGGAGGCCGAGGCCGGCGGCGTGCCCAGGCACACCGGGCACACCGGCTTCGGCCTGCGCGACCTGCACCGGTTCGTCGGCGGCCCGCGCTACGCCGCCGCGTGGGTCGCCCGCGCCGCGGCCGCCGGCGTCGAGCTGCGCACCGCCACCACCGTCACCGGCTGGGCCGCCGCTCCGCACGGCGACGCGGGGTCGCCGGCGCTGGAGCTGACCGGCCCGGACGGGCTGGCGACGGTGACCGCCGGGGCGGTGCTGCTGGCCACCGGCTGCCGCGAGCGGCCCCGCTCGGCCCGGCTGGTGCCGGGCACCCGCCCGCTCGGCGTGCTCACCACCGGCGCCCTGCAGCAGCTCGTCCACCTCCACCACCAGCCGGTCGGCCACAGCGCGGTCGTGGTGGGGGCCGAGCACGTCAGCTTCTCCGCCCTGCTCACCCTCGCCCACGCCGGCGCGTCGGTCGCCGCCGTGGTCACCGAGGCGCCCCGCCACCAGACGTTCGCCGCCTTCCGGGCCGCGGCCGCGGTGCGCTGGCCCCGCACCCGGCTGCTCACCTCCACCAGGGTCAGCGCCATCCTCGGCCGCCCGCGGGTCGAGGCGGTCGAGCTGACCGACCTGGCCACCGGGACGGCGCACCGGCTGGGCTGTGACACCGTGGTGTTCACCGGCGACTGGGTCCCCGACCACGAGCTCGCCCGCGTCGGCGGGCTCGCCATGGACCCCGGCACCCGCGGCCCCCTGGTCGACCAGCGCCTGCGCACCTCCATGCCCGGCGTGTTCGCCGCCGGCAACCTGCTCCACGGCGCGGAGACCGCCGACGTGGCCGCCCTCGACGGCCGCCACGTGGCCGCCACCATCCGCGAACATCTCGCCGGCATGCCCTGGCCGGCCCGGCCGCCGCAGCCGTTCGCCTGCCTCCCGCCGCTGCGCTGGGTCGCCCCGGGCGCGGTCGCCGCCGGCGCCGGCCCGCCGCCGATGGGCCGGCTCGTGCTCCGCGCCGCCGAGCCCCGCGACCGTGCCCGCCTCCAGGCCCGCCAGGGCGACCGCGTGCTCGCCACCGGCCGTCCCGGCCGCCTGGTCCCCAACCGCTCCATCTCCCTGCCCGCCGCCTGGCTGGCCCGGGTCGACCCCGACGGCGGCCCCCTCAGCGTCGGGGTGATCTAGTTGCATGTCCACAACCTGGCGGCAGCCGCTTGACCCGGCGGCCGGTGACCATATGCTCTACCCTATGGTCATGGCTAGGAAGGAGGTCCTCGTCCAGCTCGACGACGAGCTGGTCCGGCGCCTGGACGCCCTCGCCGCCCGGCTCGGCACCAGCCGCTCGAAGCTGGTCCGGCGCGGCGCCCTGGCGGTGCTGGAGGCCGAGGAGCTGGCGGCGGCCGACCGCCGCCTGGTCGAGGCCTACCGGGCGCTCCCGCAGGACCCCGCGATCGTGGCCGTCGCCGCCCGGCTGGCCGCCGAGACCGCGCCACCGTGGTAGCCCGCCGGGCCGAGATCTACTGGGCCGACCTCGGGCCACCCGCCAACCGCCGGCCGGTTTGCGTCCTGACCCGCGACGCCGCCATCGGCGTGCTGGCCACCGTCACCTGCGCCCCGATCACCCGCACCGTGCGGGGCATCCGCTCGGAGGTCGAGGTTGGCCCCGAGCAGGGCCTCCCCGAGGCGAGCGCCATCAACTGCGACGCCGTGGCCACCGTGTACCAGTCGGCGCTGGACCCCCAGCCGGTCGGGCGGCTGGACCAGGTCAAGTGGGCCGAGCTGGACCGGGCGCTGCGCTACGCGCTGGACATCCGCTACTGAGGAGGGCCGGGCTCAGGTCGAGGGCGGGGGCGTGCGCTCGTCGGCGGTGTCGTCCTCGCTGTAGTCCGCGCCGGCGCCGCGGTCGGTCACCACCACGTGGAAGCGGCCGAGCTCGTGCAGGCCGACCGCCTCCGCCACATTTGCGGAGGCGTGGTTGTCGGGGTCGTGGTTGTACAGCACCGCCCGCCCCTCGGCCAGCACCGCCCGCGCGGCCGCCGCCACCACCGAGCGGGCGAGCCCGCGGCCGCGGGCGGCCTCCGCCGTGCCCACCGAGATCTCCCGCAGCCGGTCGTCGTAGCGCTTCAGCACCGCGGTGGACAGCACCTCGCCGCGCTCGCCGAGCACCACCCACGCCTCGCCGGTGAAGTGGCCGATCACCCAGGCGGGCAGCCGCGGGTCGGTCGCGTCGATGACCGTCACCGGGACGACCGGCGGCGGGATCGCCACCCCGGTGCGGGCGACGCCGGAGAACAGGTGGCCGGGGATGGCGGCGGCGACCGCCGCCATGGCGGCCCCGACCGTGTCCGGCCCGTCCAGGTGCCGGCGGAGCAGCCCGGCCCACTCGGGCGCGACCGCCACCACGGCGCCGCCGTCGCGGGTGAGGGCGCGCAGCGGCAGGCGCGGGTGCGGCAGCTCGGCCACCAACACCTGGCCGGGCACCAGCCGCTCCGCCGGCAGCCGGTACCGGTCGGCGAGCACGGCCAGCACGATCGCCTGGTTGTCGACGGGCGCCAGCATGGCAACAGCGTAACCGCCAGCGGCGAGGGCGGGGAGGGCCGGCGTGGTGGCGAACGGCTATCCTGCCTGAACGTCCACGCGGGAAGGAGGCTGCCGGGTGCGGGTTGGAGTGCTTGGAGCGACGGGCCGGATGGGCCAGGCCACCTGCCGGGCCCTGCTGGCCACCGACGACCTGGAGCTGGTGGCGGCGGTCGCCAGGTCCAGCGGGGTCGGCCACGAGCTCCGCGAGCTGGTCCCCGAGGCGCCGGCGGATCTGCTGGTCGGTGAGAGCCTCTCGGACCTGGTGGCCGCCGAGGCCGAGGTGGTCGTCGACTTCTCGCGCCCGGAGGCGACCATGGCGGCCGTCGAGGGGCTGCTGCGCGACGGCGTCCACCTGGTCTCGGGCACCACCGGGCTGCCGGCGGCGGCCCTCGACCAGCTCGCCGCCCTGGCCGGCAAGGTCGACCACGGCAACGCCGTGTGGGCGCCGAACTTCGCCCTGGGGGCGGTGCTGGCCATGCACTTCGCCACCATCGCGGCCCGCTGGTACCCCGCGGCCGAGGTGATCGAGCTGCACCACCAGGGCAAGGCGGACGCCCCCTCGGGCACGGCGATCCGCACCGCCAACGCCATCGCCGCAGTGTGGGCGAAGGGGGAGGAGGCCGGCCAGCCCGCCGGGAAGGAGTCGGTGGCGGGCGTCCGCGGTGGAGAGGTCGGCGGGGTGCGGGTGCACTCGGTCCGCCTCCCGGGGCTGGTGGCGCACCAGGAAGTGCTGTTCGGCGGCGAGGGCGAGGTGCTGACGTTGCGGCACGACTCCCTCGACAGGGCCTCGTTCATGCCCGGCGTGCTGCTCGCCGTCCGCCAGGTGACCACCCGCAACGGGCTGACCGTCGGGCTCGAGCCGCTGCTGGGGCTGGCATGACGGCCCGGCCGGCCCCCTACTGGGTGGAGGACTTCACCGAGGCCGAGCGGGCTCGCCTGGCGCCCTACTTCACCAACCTCGACCGGCCGGTGTTCGCGCTGCGCAACCTCCCGGAGACCGTCAAGGGCGCGCTGTTCGCCCGCTACTCCCGCTCGGCCAAGACCGTGCGGCGGCTGTTCCTGGACGAGTTCGCCGACCAGGTGGAGCAGGGTGGGTCCGGGGGGGCGCTTTCTGCCCCCCCGGTGGGTCAGGCCCGCGCGGCAGCGCTCTACCAGCGGGTCTTCGACGAATATGGCGACGACTCGGTGGCCCAGCTCGGGGGCGCGCACGTCGCCTGCGAGCAGGCCTCAAATCTCCTCACCAAGGCGCTCGAGTGGGGCCGGCTGGCCGCCTACCTCGAGCAGTCCACCCGTTACGTCTCCTACGCCGACCGCCCCGGCGGCCGCTGGCGCTACCACGTCGACCCCGACGTGGACGCCAGCGACCTCGGCCCCGTCTACCGCCGCGTCCTCGACGGGCTGTTCGCCACCTACGCCGAGCTGCTGCCGGCCCTCACCGACCACCTGACCAGGGTCGTGCCCCACGAGCCCGGGTCCAGCGAGGCCGCCTGGCGCCGCGCGGTCAAGGCGCGGGCGCTGGACGGGCTGCGCGGCCTGCTGCCCGCGGCGACCACCTCCAACCTCGGCATCTTCGCCAGCGGCCAGGCCTACGAGGCGTTGCTGCTGCGGCTGCGCGCCCACCCGCTGCCGGAGGCCCGCTCCTACGCCGACCTGCTGCTGGAGGAGCTCCGCCAGGTGATCCCCGCCTTCCTGGTGCGGGTCGACCGCGACGACCGGGGGGTCGCCTGGTCGCGCTACCTGGCCGAGACGGCCGACGAGACCGCCAAGGTGGTCGACGCGGTCCTGGGCGGGGCGGCCGGCGCCGGTGACGAGCCGCCGTCGGTCCGGCTCACCGAGTTCGACCCGGCCGCCGAGGACAAGGTCCTCACCGCCATCGCCTACCCGCACCTGGAGGTGGGCGAGGCCGCGGTGGCGGCGCGGGTGGCGCGGCTCGGCGCCGACGAGCGGGCGCGGCTGCTCGCCGCCTACGTGGGAGAGCGGCGCAACCGGCGCCACCGCCCTGGCCGAGCCTTCGAGCGCGCCGTCTACACCTTCGACGTGGTCGCCGACTACGGCGCCTTCCGCGACCTGCAGCGCCACCGCATGTGCACGATCGTCTGGCAGCCGCTCACGCCCGACCTGGGCTGGGAGCTGCCGGCCGACGTCGCCGACGCCGGCCTCGGCGACCGCTTCGCGGCGGCGATGGCGGACTCGGCGGCGCTGCACGGGGCGCTGCGGCCCCGCTTCCCGGCGCAGGCCGCCTACGCGGTGAGCATGGCCCATCGGGTCCGCTTCGCCATGACCATGAACGCCCGCGAGCTGATGCACCTCGCGGAGCTGCGCTCCACCCCCCAGGGCCACCCTGCCTACCGGCTGGTCGCCCAGCGGATGCACCGCCTGGTCGCCGAGGAGGCCGGCCACCGGGCCCTCGCCGAGGCGATGCGCTTCGTCGTCCACGACGAGGTCGAGCTCGGCCGGCTTGCCGCCGAGCGCCGCCTGGAGTCCCGCCGAGCCGGCCCGGGAGGCTAGCCGCCCGCGACCGGGCCCAGGTGCCGGAGCTTGTCCGGGTTGACGATCGAGCGGACCGTCTGCACCTGCCCGTCGGCGATGTCCAGGCAGACGGCGCCGATGAGGCGGCCGTCTGGGTCGAGCGCGAGCGCCCCGGGCTGCCCGTTGATGGCGGCGGCCCGGATGTGTGTCCCGGTGTGCCGCGCCTGCCGGCCCAGCCCCAGCAGGAGACGGGCGACCCGCTGGCGGCCGTGGATCGGCGTGGCCAGCGCCGGCGCCTTGCCGCCGCCGTCGCCGTACATCACCGCGTCGGCGGCCAGCACGCCCACCAGCCCCTCGGTGTCGCCGTCCTTGACCGCCGCGAAGAAGCGCCTGGCGAGCTCGTCGCGCTGCTGGCGTGAGGCCTCGAACCGGGGCCGGCGCGCCTCGACGTGGCGGCGCGCGCGGGCGGCGAGCTGGCGGCAGTTGTCCTCGGTCTTGTCCACCACCCCGGCGATCTCGTCGTAGCCGTAGCCGAAGACCTCGCGCAGCAGGAACACCGCGCGCTCGACCGGCGACAGGCTCTCGAGCAGGACCAGGAACGCCATCGACACCGAGTCGGCGGTCTCCGCGTGCTGGGCGGCGTCCTCGGCAGTGTCGGTGAGCAGCGGCTCCGGCAGCCACGTCCCCACGTACCGCTCCCGCCGCACCCGGGCCGAGCGGAGGTGGTTGACGGCCAGCCTGGTCGTGACCGCCGACAGGTACGCCTTCGGCGACTCGACCTGGGCGCCCTCCCGCACGGCGCGGTGGAAGCGCAGGAAGGTCTCCTGCACGATGTCCTCCGCCTCGCTCACGCTGCCCACCATGCGGTAGGCGATCGAGAACAGCAGCGGCCGGAGCTCCTGGTAGGCCTCACCGCTCTCCATGTCCACGCCTTCTGACAAGACGGCCCGTCCCCGTGTGACATGTCACGGCGGCAGGCCCTGGATTGTCTCCTGGGTAGAGGTATACCCAACCTGGAGGGCTGTCATGAAGGTGCTCGTCGCTGGCTCGACCGGCGCGCTCGGCGTGCCGCTGGTGCGCGCCCTGGCCGCCGGCGGCCACGAGGTCGCCGGCCTGACCCGCAACCCCGCCAACCGCGACCGGCTGCGGGCGCTCGGCGCCCGGCCGCTGGTCGCCGACGTCATGGACCGCCCCGGCCTGCTGCGGGCGGTCGACGGCCTGACCGCGGACGCGGTGGTCCACCTCGCGACCGCGTTCAGGGACATGCCCATGCGCCACCACGGCATGGCGCCCACCAACGCGCTGCGGACCCAGGGGACGGCCAACATGCTGGCGGCCGCCCACGCGGTCGGCGCCGGCCGGTTCCTGGCCGAGTCGATGATCTTCGGCTACGGCTACGGCGACTGGGGCGACCGGGTGCTGACCGAGGAGGACCCGCCGTTCGGCCCGCCAGGACGCAACGCCGGGCTGGAGGCGCACGTCGCCGCCATGCGCTCCAGCACGCGCCAGACCCTCACCGCCACGGGCGTCGCGGGCATCAGCCTGCGGTACGGCGGCTTCTACGGTCCCGGCCCGGCATCCGAGGCGATCGTGGAGCTGCTGCGGCGCCGGCGGCTGCCGGTGCTCCACGGCGCCGGCGTGATCTCGCTGGTCTTCATCGAGGACGCCGCCGCCGCCACCGTGGCCGCCCTCGAGCGGGGCCGGGCGGGGCAGGCCTACAACGTCGTCGACGACGAGCCGGTCGCCTGGGGCACGTTCCTGCGCGCGCTCGCCGGGGCGGTCGGCGCGCCGCCCCCGCGGGAGCTGCCGGCATGGCTGCTGCGGCCCGCCAACTACGCGCACGCGGCGTTCACCACCTCGATGCGGGTCTCCAACACCAAGGCCAGGCGGGAGCTCGGCTGGGCTTCGTCGGTGCCGACCTGGCGCCAGGGCGTGCCGCTGATCGCGGCGGCGCACCGCAACGCCGCGTAACCCCGCTGGGGCGTTTGTCATCCTTTGTCCGGCGCCGTACCATGCCAGAGCCCCCGAGAGGACCCTGGATGGAGAGCGCCCCCCACCCTCCGTCGACCAGCGCCCGCGCCGACAGCGCCGTCGGCCTTGCCTTCGTCGGCGCCGTTCTGCTGGTGCTGTTCGCCGGCGGCGTGCTCGGCGTGCTCGCCACCGTGGAGGCCGCCCGCCAGCCGGCGGTGCCACCCAGGGCGACCCGCCCACCGGTGCCCGTCGACCTCAGGGAGCGGATCTTCGCCCGCTTCGAGGAGCTGGTGCTGCTGCGCCAGATCGCCCTGCGCGAGCGGGACCCGCTGCTGCTCGGGTCGGTGTACGCGCCGGGCGCGCCCGGCATGGCCGCCGACCGGGCCGAGATCGACCGGCTGCGCCGCGCCGGCCAGCGTCTGGACGGCCTGCGGCTGCCGGTCAGGGTGTTCAACGCCTACCGGCCGGGCGGAGGGCGCTGGGTGGTGATCGCCCGGATGCGCCGCTCCCCGGCCCTGCTGGTGACCGAGCAGGGCCGGCCGCTCGGGACCGTCGCCGGCAGCGCCGACGTGTGCCGCTGCACCCTGGTCTCCCGCGGCGGCCGCTGGATGCTGTCGCGCTGCACGTAGCCACGGTGCGACAGGCCGTCACCTGCCGCGGACCTGGGAACAGCTCTGCGTACCGGATTCGGTCGCCATCGCGGTTGGTCGACTCTGGGCTGGCGTCACAGCCGGTACAGGCGGGTGGCGTTGGTGGCCAGGATCCGCCTGGCGGCGGCGCGGGCGGTCGGCTCGTCGAGCCCGCCGGTCTCGACCTCGGCGCGCAGCACGCTGGCGAGCGCGCGTCGCCACACGGTCGCCCCCCACCAGTGCATCTCCGGGTAGGAGTGGCCGTCGGTGCCGGCCAGCAGCTTGCCCGGCGGGCACAGTCCCAGCGCCTCGGCGACCAGTCGGGCGGCGATCGGCTCGGCCAGGGGGATGGCCAGCGACAGGTCCATGTGGACCTGGGGATAGGTGCCGGCCAGGTAGGCGGCGGCGCCGACGTACGGGTAGCAGTGCAGCAGCACCACCGGGCAGTCCTCGGTGCGCGGGTCGCGCAGCAGCGGCCACAGCAGCGCCGGGTCGGCGTGGGGCAGGTACACGTCCTGGTCGCCGAAGCCGGTGTGGAACTGCAGCGGTACCTGGCGGGCGGCGGCAAGCTCGGCGGCACGGCGGACCAGGAACGGCAGCAGCACAGGATCGTCGAACCGCTGCGCCTGCGCGGCCCTGTCCATGCCGGAGAACGCCCGCCGGCGGTCGGCCAGGCTGGACTCGGTGAACAGCCACAGCCCGCCCCGGTACGCGGCGATCGACTTGAGCGCCACCGCGCCGCGTTCCAGGGTCGTGCCCAGCCGCTCCTCGAAGCCGTTGAGGAAGCGCGACAGGGAGCGGCCGCTCGCGCTGCCCGGCTGCAGCAGCTCCTCCGCCATCGCCTCCAGCCGCACGATCTCGTGCACCGGCCGGTCGGCGGCCCGTTCCAGCTCGGCGGGCCGCAGGGTCCGGTCGCGGGCGAAGCCGGTGTCGACCAGCAACGCCGCGGTGCCGGCGTGGTCGAGCAGCAGCCGCAGGTAGCGGCCGGGGTCGGCGCCGGCCAGCTCGTCGCGGCGGGCGACCACCTGTCGCTCCAGCTCCTCCGCGGTGACCGCCGTGACCGAGGGGTTGGCCTCGACGCCGAGCAGCTCGCCCAGCGCCGTCAGGAAGTGGTGGTAGCCGAGCAGCCCCGGCGCGTCCCGGGCCAGGCTGGCCGGCCGCGTCGCCTCGGTGAAGCAGCGCCGCCAGTCCGGCCACTGCCCGCCGCCGGTGCGCCGCCAGCTCGCCAGCAGGCTGTGGCAGTGGTGGTCGACCAGCGGCACGTCGCCGAGCACCCGCACCGCGGCCGCAGGGAGCCAAGGGCCCGCCGCGCCGGTGCCGGTCACCGGTCCCCGGCCTCAGAACTTGGCGGCATGCTGGGCGCACTCGAAGGCGACGGTGTGGGCGGCGAAGGTGGCCGCCTCGGAGCGCTTCACCGCCAGGTAGGCGGTCCGCCGCAGCGGCCCGAGCGCCTCCATCAGCAGCTCGTCGGCCTCCAGGGCGTCAAGGGCCGCCACCAGCGACTCCGGCAGGCGCCGGATGCCCCGCCGCGACCGGGTGGACCGGGACAGGCCGGCGGGGTCGACGTCGACCGGCCGGCCCGGGTCCAGCTTGTTGCGGAGACCGTCGAGGCCCGCGTGGATATAGGCGCCGAGCGCCAGGTAGGGGTTGCCGGTCGCGTCCGACGGCTTCAGCTCCAGGTTGGTCGACGCCTCGTCAAGGCCCCACATGCGCGAGGGGACCCGCACCGCCGCCTCGCGGTTGTCCATCCCCCAGCAGGTGAAGGCGCTGCTCCAGGTCTGCGGGGCGAGGCGGCGGTAGCTGTTGACGCTGCCGCAGGTGAGCGCCACCAGCCCGGGCAGGTGGGCGAGCAGCCCGCCGATCCAGTGGTAGGCGACCTCGGAGAGGCCGCGGCGGTCGCCGGCGTCCCAGAAGGCGTTGCGCCCGTCGGCCCACAGCGAGGCGTGCAGGTGCGCGCCGTTGCCGGCCTGGTCGGGGACGGGCTTGGGGGCGAGGCTGGCCCACAGCCCCTGGCGCCAGGCCACCCCGCGGGCGGTCTCCCGGAACCACACCTGGTTGTCGGCCGCCCGCAGGGCCGGCGCGTGCCGGACCGACAGCTCCTGCTGGCCGTGGCCGAGCTCCGGGTAGTACTGCTCGACGGTGAGCCCCTGCGCCTGGAGCGCGCGGACCAGCTCGATCGCGTAGTCGTGGGCCAGACCGAAGCCGGTGGTCGAGAAGCAGAGGCTCTCGTCCAGCGGCACCAGCCGGGCCGGGTCGCCCGGGCCGTCCCCCGGCTGCCGCCGACCGAGGGTCAGCTCCGGCTCGAAGGCGGCGAGCAGCTCGAAGCCCTCGGCGGCGAGCTCCTCGACCGCGTCCTTCAGGAACGCCCGCGGGCACGCCTGCCACGGCCCACCGTCGAGCCGCACCAGGTCGGCCACCATCGCACCGGCGCCCGGCGCCCACGGCAGCGGCACGAACGAGGCCGTGTCGGGGACCAGCCGGACCTCCCCGACCGGGCCGAGCCCGTCCACCGGGGCGAGCTCGTCGAGCATGCTCATCGCCTGCATGGCCACGGTCAGGCCGATCCCGGTGGCCAGGCGCTCCTCCAGCCGGGCCCGCGAGGTCGCCTTGCCGCGCACGACCCCGCCGTGGTCGACGTACAGGAAGCGGACCAGGTCGAGGCCGAGCCGCTCGCAGGCCTCCAGCACCCGCGCGCGCTCGCGCTCCACCGGGTCCGCCGGGCGGTCCTTCTTCTTGGCCATGGCCTTCCTCCTCAGCGGCCGGACGAGGGGCGCTCGGTCCAGAAGAACGTGAACGTGGAGTTGGGGTACAGCACGCCGCGGTAGTAGATCCCGTTGTCGAAGACCTCGAGCTTGTCGTCCTCCGACGGCAGCGACGGCGACGGGATCGGATAGGTGTCGAAGCCCTCGAAGCCGACGGTCTTGACCCGCAGGTTGTAGGTCCGCGCGGTCGCCCGCCACGGGAAGTAGCCGCGGCGGTCGACGTACTCCCGGTGCCGGTAGGTGACCTTGACGCGTTCCCCCGGCAGGACCAGGTGGGCGCACCGCACGTCGAACGCCAGCAGCAGCCGGCCCTCGTCGCCGCTGGTCACCACCAGGTTGTCGATCTCCGGGTCCACCACCACCGCGGAGGTGCCGGGGCTGGGCCGCAGCTCGATCGTCGGCCGCGCCATCGCGGTGACCCAGGCCAGCTCGTCGGCGGGGGTGAGCGCGCCCGAGCGGAAGCGCCCGGCGAACTCCAGCGTGTCCGGGATGGTGTTGCGGAACGCCTGCACGACCCCGTCGCCGTTGATGAGCACCGGCTTGCTGGTGGCGTTGACGTCGGTGACGTACTCGTAGGTGATCTGTACGCAGAGCACCTCGTCGCCGGCCGGGGTGGCGTCCGGGAACGGCTCGACGATGGGGTCGTCGCGCTTCAGCTCGAGGGTGACGGTGTAGTCGCGGCGGCTCGGCGCCGACAGCGACTGCAGCAGCCAGTCGCGGCCGAGCCGCAGGTCGTCGACGTTCATGCCGCTGAAGCGCGCCCGGATCACCCGCTCGATCAGGTCGTCGAGGCGGTCGTCCTTCAGGTGCTCCAGGTAGCCGCCCTCCAGCAGCGCCTCCGGCACCTTGGTGCCGAGCAGCCGCTCGAGGTGGACCAGCTCCAGCAGCAGGGTGACCGCCCCCACCTGGAACAGCGTCGCCCCGATCAGCCGGCCCGCCTCGGTCCAGCGCTCGGCGCCCGGGCTGGTCAGGAACACCAGGAAGGTCACGAGGCCGACGAGGATGAGCAGCAGCGACAGGGTCACGATCCAGTTCAGCAGCAGCGTGTCGGCTAGCCGTCGTCGAGCTGCCATCGCCGACCTCCCATCCACGACGGCGCGCAGCCTCCAGCGCGCCCCGGCCCCGCCCCCGGCGAGGTCGGCTATCCGGGCAGCAGGGCGGGGAGCACGTCGCGAACGCTCAGCACCCCGAGGAGCTGGCCGCCCTCGTAGACCACCAGGTGGCGGATGCGCCGGCGGGCCATCTCGCCGGCGGCCTCGACCAGGTCCCAGTCGGGGCCGACCGTCACGACGTCGGCGGTCATGATGTCCTGCACGGTCACCTCGTCCGGCAGCGTGCCGGACGCCACCGCGTTGAGCACGTCGCGTTCGGTCAGGATGCCGATGAGCTGCTCGGCGTCCTGGACGACGGCCGAGCCGACCCGGTGCTTGGCCATGAGCTGGGTGGCTTCCCGCAACGACTGCGCCGGCCCGACCGCCACCACCGCGCTGCTCGCCACGTCCCGTACCTTCATGGCGGCACCTCCTGGGGAGCGGATCGGAATGCCGCTACGTTAAAGCCCGGCGAACGCGCGGTCGAGTAGCTCCTGTTGCTCCTGCTGGTGCAGGGTCGGGCTGCCGGCCGCCGGGGCGGCGCCCTCCTCGCGGGAGACCGGCTGCAGCCTGACGCCGAGCTCCTCCTCCGCCTTGAGCCGCACGTAGCGCCAGGCGCCCATGTTCTCGGGCTCCTCCTGCACCCATACGCGCTGCTCGGCGTTGGGGTAGCCGTCGAGCTGGCGGCGGATCGCATCGGCCGGGAACGGGTAGAGCTGCTCGACCCGCGGCAGGGCGACGGTGGCGAGGTTGCCGTCGCGGCGCCGCTTGGCGAGCTCGTACCAGACCTTCCCGCTGCAGAAGATGACCCGGCTGACGGCCTGCGGCTCCGGCCCCTCCGGGTCGGGCAGGACCTCGTGGAACTGGCCGCCGGTCAGCTCCTCGGCGGTGGAGCGCGCCGCCGGCAGCCGCAGCAGCGACTTGGGGGTCATCACCACCAGCGGCTTGCGGTTGGCCCGCAGCGCCTGCCGCCGCAGCAGGTGGAAGTACTGGGCGGGCGTGGAGGGGACCGCCACCTGGAGGTTGTCCTCGCCGGCGAGCTGCAGGAACCGCTCCAGCCGGGCGCTGGAGTGCTCCGGCCCCTGCCCCTCGAACCCGTGGGGGAGCAGCAGCACCAGCCCCGACCGCTGGCCCCACTTGTCCTCCGCGGCGGCGATGAACTGGTCGACGATGATCTGGGCGCCGTTGACGAAGTCGCCGAACTGCGCCTCCCACAGCACCAGCGCGTCCGGGTTGCCGACCGAGTAGCCGTACTCGAAGCCCATGGCGGCGAACTCGCTGAGCAGGCTGTCGTAGATGAAGATCTTGCCCTGGTCCTCGCTGAGGTTGGCCAGCGGCATGTACTGGTCCTCGTTGGTCTGGTCGACCAGCACCGAGTGCCGCTGGCTGAAGGTGCCCCGCCGGGTGTCCTGGCCCGACAGGCGCACCCACTTGTCCTCCAGCAGCAGCGAGCCGAGGGCGAGCGCCTCGCCGAACGACCAGTCCACGGCGTTCCTGTCCAGCGAGGCGCGCCGCTGCTCCAGCCACTTGACGAGCTTGGGGTGGACGTCGAAGCCGTCGGGCACGGTCGTCAGGCCGACCGCCAGCCGGTCGAGGGTGCCGCGGTCCACGGCCGTCTTGACGGCCGGGTCGGCGGCCATCGGCGCCGGCCGCTCCAGCTCGACCCTGGCGACCTTGCCCTCGTCGGTGTGGGTGTCGTCGAAGGCCCGCTGCAGGCGGGTGCGGAACTCCTCCAGCGACCGCTCGGCGTCCTCCACCGACAGGTCGCCCCGGTTGACCAGCGCCTCGGTGTAGAGCTTGCGGACCGGCCGGCGGGCCTTGATGCGCCCGTACATGAGCGGCTGGGTGAACGACGGCTCGTCGGCCTCGTTGTGGCCGTAGCGCCGGTAGCACCACATGTCGATCACGACGTCCTTCTTGAACGCCTGGCGGAAGTCGAAGGCCAGGCGCGCCATGCGCACGCAGGCCTCCGGGTCGTCGCCGTTCACGTGGAAGATGGGCGCCTGGATCATCTTGGCGACGTCGGTGGCGTAGGTCGACGAGCGGCCGTAGTCGGGGCTGGTGGTGAAGCCGACCTGGTTGTTGACGATGATGTGCACCGTCCCGCCGGTGCGGTAGCCGCGGAGCTGCGACAGGTTCAGGGTCTCGGCGACCACGCCCTGCCCGGCGAAGGCGGCGTCGCCGTGGAGCAGCAGCGGCAGGATCGGCGCCTCCTCACCCCGGTCCAGCAGGTCCTGCCTGGCGCGGACGATCCCCTCGACCACCGGGTTGACCGCCTCCAGGTGGCTCGGGTTGGAGGCCAGCTCCACGCGCAGCTCGCGGCCGGAGCGGGCGACGTGCTTGCCGACGGCGCCGAGGTGGTACTTCACGTCCCCGGAGCCCTGGGTGAGGGTCGGGTCGAGGTTGCCCTCGAACTCGCTGAAGATCTCCCCGTAGCTCTTGCCGACGGTGTTGGCGAGCACGTTGAGGCGGCCACGGTGGCTCATGCCCATGGTCACCGCCTCCATGCCGGCGTCGGCGGCCCGGTCCAGGAGCGCGTCCAGCATGGGGATGAGGCTCTCGCCGCCCTCCAGGCTGAAGCGCTTGTGCCCGGTGTACTTGTTGTGCAGGAAGCGCTCGAAGGCCTCCGTCTCGTTCAGCTTGTGGAGGATCTGGAGCTGGTCCTCCTTGGGCAGCTCGTGCGGGACGCCCTCGACGTGCTCCTGGATCCAGTGCTTCTCGTCGGTCTGGGCGTTGTGCATGTACTCGACGGTGCCGGTGCGGCAGTAGGCGTCCCGCAGGAGGTGGAGGATGTCGCCGAGCGGCAGCTCCCGCTTGCCGGCCAGCCCGCCGGTGGCGAAGCGGCGCTCCAGGTCCCAGATCGACAGGCCGGAGGTGGCCGGGTCCAGCTCGGGGTGCATGTGCGGCGGCTTGGCCTTGAGGGGGTCCAGGTTGGCGATCAGGTGCCCGCGGACCCGGTACATGTTGATGAGCTGGAGGACGCGGGCCTGCTTCTCGACCGCCTCCAGGGTGTCCTCGCCGGTTCGCTGGTCGGTGCGCCACTGCACCGGCACGTACGGCACCGTCATGCTGGCGAACAGCTCGGCGTAGAAGTCGTCCTCGCCGAGCAGCAGCCGGTGCACGCGGGCCAGGAACTCGCCGCTCTCGGCGCCCTGGATGACCCGGTGGTCGTAGGTCGAGGTCAGCGTGACGACCTTGCCGACGCCCATGTCGGCCAGGGTCTGCGGGTCGGCGCCCTGGTACTCGGCCGGGTAGTCGATCGCGCCGACGCCGATGATCGCCGACTGGCCGGCCATCAGGCGGGGGACCGACAGCACCGTGCCGATGGTGCCCGGGTTGGTGATCGTCAGGGTGGTGTCGGCGAAGTCCTGGACGGTGAGCTTGTTGGCCTTGACCTTGCCCACGATCTCCTCGTAGGCGCGGACGAAGGCGCCGAAGTCGAGGGTGTCGGCCTGTTTGATGTTGGGCACCAGCAGGGTCCGGGAGCCGTCCGGGCGCCGGGCGTCCACCGCCAGCCCGAGGTTGACGTGCTCGGGGCGGACGGCGTGGGGCCGGCCGTCGACCTCCCGGTACATCGACGTCATCACCGGGACGGCGGCCAGCGCCCTGACCACCGCGTAGGCGATGATGTGGGTGAAGCTCACCTTGCCGCCCTGCCGCCGGCGCAGGTGCCCGTTGAGCACGGTGCGGTTGACCTCCAGCAGCTTGGCGGGCACGGTGCGGACCGAGGTGGCGGTCGGGACCGCCCGGCTGGCCTCCATCGCCTCCACGATCCGGGCCGCCGCCCCCCGCAGCGGCACGGTCTGGCCAGCCGGCCCGTCGGCCTCGCCCTTCGCGCGCGGAGCCGGCTCCGCCTTGACCTCCGCCTTGACCTCCGGCTTGGCCTCGGCCGGCTTGGGCTCCGCCTGCTCGGCCGCTGGCGCCGGGCGTGGCTCCGCCTCGGCCTCCCCGTCCTGGTCGGGCTCGTTCTCGGCGAAGAACTCCCGCCACGCCTCGCTCACCGACTCGGGGTCGTCGAGGTATTGCCGGTACATCTCGTCGATCAGCCCGACGTTGGGCCCGAACTCCGCCCGCTCGAACCAGCCCATGATCGCCACCCTCGAGGCTTGGTCGCTGCCCGTTGCACCCAGTATCCAGTGTGCCACCCTCGCCCATACGCCCGGGCCGCGCGGATGTCGGGTGGCGGCACTAGCATGGCCCCATGGAGCAGGCAGGACCATCCGCCGGGCTCGGGCGGTTCTCGGCCCTCACCAGGGCCTGGTTCGAGAGCGCCTTCGCCGCGCCGACCCCGGCGCAGGCCGGCGCCTGGGACGCGCTCGCCCAGGACCAGGACGTGCTGGTGGTCGCGCCCACCGGGTCGGGCAAGACGCTGGCGGCGTTCCTGTCGGCCATCGACCGGCTGGCGACCGCGGCCCCCGTCGACCCCCGCCGGCGCCTCCGGGTCTTGTACGTCTCCCCGCTGAAGGCCCTCGCCGCCGACATCGAGCGCAACCTCCGGGCGCCGCTCGCCGGCCTGCGGGCCGCCGCCGCCCGGCTGGACCTTCCCCTGCCCGAGATCACCGTCGCGATGCGCACCGGCGACACCCCGGCGGAGGCGCGCCGCCGCTTCCCGCGGCAGCCGCCCGACATCCTCATCACCACCCCCGAGTCGCTGTTCCTGCTGCTGACCTCCCGCGCCCGTGAGGCGCTGACGTCGGTCGACACCGTGATCGTCGACGAGGTCCACTCGGTGGTCGCGACCAAGCGCGGCGCCCACCTGGCCCTCAGCCTGGAGCGGCTGGACGAGCTGCTGGAGCGGCCCGCCAGGCGGATCGGCCTGTCGGCCACCGTGCGGCCGCTGGACGAGGTCGCCCGCTTCCTCGGCGGCCCCCGCCCCGTCGACGTGGTCGCCCCGCCCAGCCACAAGTCTTTCGACCTCCAGGTGATGGTTCCGGTGGAGGACATGACAGCAATTGGAACTCCCGATGAGAGCTCCGATCCGGCCGGCTCCGCCGACCGGTCGGTCTGGCCCCACATCGACGAGCGGCTGGTCGAGCTGGTCCGCGCCCACCGCTCCACGATCGTGTTCGCCAACTCCCGCCGGCTGGCCGAGCGGCTCTGCGCCAACCTCAACGAGCTGGCCGGCGAGGAGCTGGCCCGGGCCCACCACGGCTCCGTCAGCCGCGAGCAGCGGGTCGAGATCGAGGAGGACCTGAAGGCCGGCCGGCTGCCGGCCGTGGTCGCGACCAGCTCGCTGGAGCTCGGCATCGACATGGGCGCCGTCGACCTGGTCGTCCAGGTGGAGGCGCCCGGCTCGGTCGCCCAGGGCCTGCAGCGCATCGGCCGCGCCGGCCACCAGGTCGGCGCGGTCAGCCGCGGCATCGTGCTCCCCAAGTTCCGCGGCGACCTGGTCGAGTCGGCGGTGGTCGTCGAGCGGATGCTCGCCGGCGCCATCGAGGCGATGCGCTACCCCCGCAACCCCCTGGACGTGCTCGCCCAGCAGGTCGTCGCCATGGTGGCGATGGACGACTGGACCGTCGAGGAGCTGGAGGCGCTGGTCCGGCGCGCCGCCCCCTTCGCCGAGCTGCCCCGCAGCGCGCTGGAGAGCGTCCTGGACATGCTCTCCGGCCGCTACCCCTCCGACGAGTTCGCCGAGCTGCGCCCCCGCCTCAACTGGGACCGGGTCGAGGGCCGCCTGGTCGGCCGGCCGGGGGCGCAACGCCTGGCCGTCACCTCCGGGGGCACCATCCCCGACCGGGGCCTGTTCGGCGTCTACCTGGTCGGCGAGCGCCAGACCCGCGTCGGCGAGCTGGACGAGGAGATGGTCTACGAGTCCCGCGTCGGCGAGGTCTTCACCCTCGGCGCGTCGAGCTGGCGGATCGAGGACATCACCCACGACCGGGTGCTGGTCACCCCGGCACCCGGGCAGCCGGGCAAGCTCCCGTTCTGGCACGGCGACATGCTCGGGCGACCGGTCGAGCTGGGCCGCGCCCTGGGCGCGTTCCTCCGCGAGCTGTCCGGCCTGGACGCGGCGGCGCGGCTGCGGCGGCTGGCCGCGGCCGGCCTGGACGCCAACGCCGCCGGCAACCTGGTCGGTTACCTGGACGAGCAGCGCGAGGCGACCGGGGTGCTGCCCGACGACCGCACCATCGTGGTCGAGCGCTTCCGCGACGAGCTGGGCGACTGGCGGGTCTGCATCCACTCGCCGTTCGGCGCCAAGGTCCACGCCCCATGGGCCCAGGCCATCGAGGCCCGGGTCCGGGAGCGGCTCGGCCTCGAGGTCCAGACCATGTACACCGACGACGGCGTGGTGGTGCGGCTGCCGGAGGCCGACGAGGCCCCGCCCGGCGACTCGATCCTGTTCGACCCCGACGAGATCGAGGACCTGGTCGTCGGCGAGGTCGGCGGCTCGGCGCTGTTCGCCAGCCGCTTCCGCGAGTGCGCGGCCCGCGCCCTGCTGCTGCCACGGCGCCGGCCGGACCGCCGCACGCCGCTGTGGCAGCAGCGGCAGCGCAGCGCCGGCCTGCTCCAGGTCGCCTCCAGGTACGGCTCGTTCCCGGTGGTGCTCGAGACCATGCGCGAATGCCTCCAGGACGTCTTCGACCTGCCAGGCCTCAGGGAGCTGATGGCCGAGGTCCAGCGCCGTCAGGTCCGGGTGGTGGAGGTCGACACGCCGTTCCCGTCGCCGTTCGCCAGCTCGCTGCAGTTCGGCTACGTCGCCGCGTTCATGTACGAGGGCGACGCGCCGCTTGCCGAGCGGCGTGCCCAGGCGCTGTCGCTGGACCGCTCGATCCTGGCCGAGCTGCTGGGCCGCGAGGAGCTGCGCGACCTCATCGACCAGGCCGCCCTCGCCGACCTGGAGCTGGAGCTCCAGCTCCTGACCCCCGAGCGCCGCGCCCGCGGGCCCGACGGGCTGCACGACGCGCTCCGCCTGCTGGGCGACCTGAGCGTCCAGGAGGCCGCCGACCGCTCGGCCGACCCCGACGCCGCGCCCGGCTGGCTGGCCGAGCTGGAGGCGACCCGCCGAGCGGTGCGGCTGCGCGTGGGCGGGCACGAGCGCTGGGTGGCGATCGAGGACGTCGCCCGGCTGCGCGACGGGCTCGGGGCCGCGCCGCCGGTCGGGGTGCCGCGGGCGTTCCTGGAGCCGGTCGCCGACCCGGTCGGGGACCTGCTGGCCCGCTACGCCCGCACCCACGGGCCGTTCCTGGCCGGCGACCCGGCCGGCCGGCTCGGCCTCGGCGTGGCCGTGGTCGAGCAGACCCTCGCCAGGCTGGCGGCGGCCGGCCGGGTGGTGCACGGCGAGTTCCGGCCCGGCGGGTCCGGCCGGGAATGGCTGGACACCGAGGTGCTGCGCCGGCTCCGGCGGCGCTCGCTGGCCGCGCTCCGCAAGGAGGTCGAGCCCGTCCCCCAGCAGGCCCTCGCCCGCTTCCTGGCCGCCTGGCAAGGGGTCGGCCCCAGCGGCCCGCGGGCCACCGACCTGGACGCGCTGTTCCGGGTGGTCGAGCAGCTCCAGGGCGCCGCCGTGCCAGCGTCGGCGCTGGAACGGCAGGTGCTCGCCGCCCGGCTGCCCGGCTACCATCCGGGCCTGCTCGACCAGCTCTGCGCCTCCGGCGAGGTCGTCTGGGCCGGCGCCGGCGCGATCGGCTCCGACGACGGCTGGGTCGGCCTGTACCTGGCCGAAGGGCTCCCGCTGCTGCTGCCGGAGCCGCTCCCGGTCGAGCTGACCCCGCTGGCCGCCGCCGTCAGGGAGGCGCTGGCCGGCCACGGCGCGATGTTCTTCCGGCAGCTCGCCGACGCGGTCGGCGGGGCGGGAGCCGCCGGCGACAGCGAGCTGCTGCTGGCGGTCTGGGAGCTGGTCTGGGCCGGCATGGTCACCAACGACACCCTGGTCCCGCTGCGGGCGCTGGTCGCCGGCGGCTCCCGCCCCGCCGCCCGCCCGCAGAGCCGCCGCCGCTACGGCCGCCGCGGCCCGCCCCTGCTGAGCCGCGCCGGGCCCCCGGCCGGCGCCGGCCGCTGGAGCCTGCTGCCCGCCGCCGCCTCCGGCTCCCCTGACCCCACCAGGCGGCTGCACGCGGTCGCCGAGCAGCTCCTTGACCGTCACGGGGTGCTCACCAGGGGCGCGGTCATGGCCGAGCGGCTCCCAGGGGGGTTCGCCGGCGTCTACCCCGTGCTCAAGGCGATGGAGGAGGCCGGCCGCTGCCGGCGCGGCTACTTCGTGGACGGGCTCGGCGGCGCCCAGTTCGCCGCGCCCGGCGCCGTGGACCGCCTGCGCACCCTGACGGAGGCGCCACCCAACCCCCTGACCCAGGTGCTGGCCGCCGGCGACCCGGCCAACCCCTACGGGGCCGCCCTGCCCTGGCCCGAGCGGGCCGCCACCGCCGACGGCCGGGGCGAGCGGCCGGGGCACCGGCCCGGCCGCAAGGCGGGCGCGGTGGTGATCCTGACCGACGGCGAGCTCGCCCTCTACGTCGAGCGGGGCGGCCGCACCCTGCTCACCTTCACCGACGACCCCGACCGCCTCGGCCGGGTGGCCGACGCGCTCGCCCTGGCCGCCCGCGACGGCGCCCTCGGCCGCCTCGCGGTCGAACGGGCCGACGGCGAGCCGGTGTTCGACAGCCCGCTGGCACGCGCGCTCACCGACGCCGGCTTCCGGCCCACCGCCCGCGGCCTGCGCCTGCGGCGCTGAGATGCCAGAGGGCGACACCGTCCTGGTCGCCGCCGCCCGCCTGCACGCGGCGCTGGCGGGGGAGCGCCTGCTGGCCACCGACTTCCGGGTGCCGCGCTTCGCCACCACCGACCTGGGCGGCCAGGCGGTCACCGAGGTCGCGGCCCGCGGCAAGCACCTGCTGCTGCGCACCGACGCCGGCGTCACCCTCCACAGCCACCTCAAGATGGAGGGCGCCTGGCACCTGTACCGGCCGGGGGAGCGGTGGCGCGGCCCCGACTTCCAGGTCCGGGCCGTGCTCCGCACCGAGCCGTGGGTCGCGGTCGGCTTCCGGCTGGGCATCTGCGAGCTGCTGCCGACCGCACGGGAGCACGAGGTGGTCGGGCACCTCGGTCCCGACGTGCTCGGCGCCGACTGGGACGCCGCCGAGGCGGTCCGGCGCCTGCTGGCCGACCCCGACCGCGCCGTCGGCACCGCCCTGCTCGACCAGCGCGTCATGGCCGGGCCGGGCAACATCTACAAGTGCGAGGTCTGCTTCCTGCGCGGCGTCTCCCCGTGGACGCCGGTCGGCCAGGTCGACGACCCGGCGGGCATGGTCGACCTGCTGAAGCGGCTGATGGAGGCCAACCGGGCCAGCGGCCGCCAGATCACCACCGGCGACACCCGCCCCGGCCGGACCCACTGGGTCGCCGGCCGCAACGGCAGGCCATGCCGACGCTGCGGCACCCCGATCCGCAAGGCCGACCAGGGGAGCGGCGCCGGCTCGCGGAGCGCCAGCCACGACGCCGACCGGGTCACCTGGTGGTGCCCGACCTGCCAGCCGGGCCCGGGCCCGAGTCTCAGATCCGCGCGAACGAGCGGACCGCGGCGCGGGGGCCGCGGCGGCCAGGCCCCCGGACGGAGCGGCTGAGCAGGCGCAGCACCCGGCCGCGGTGGCCCGGGAACGGGGCGAGCAGCTCGAGCATGCGCTCGTCGCTGCCCCGCGGCTCGCCGGCCAGCGCCCAGCTCACCAGGTGGGGGAGGTGGAAGTCGCCGACCGAGACGGCGTCGGCGTCGCCGAGGGCGACGATCGCCACCTCGGCAGAGGTCCACGGCCCGACCCCGGGGAGCGCCTGCAGCCGCCGGCGCGCGTCGGCCGGCGCCATCGCCACGGTCTCCTCGACCCGCCGGGCGCGGCTGGCGGCCATGAGGATGGTGGCGGTCCGCTTGCGCTCGACCCCGAGCGGGTGGAACGCCCAGTACGGGGTGGTCGCCAGCGCCGGCGGCGCCGGCTGCAGCAGCAGCGGCAGCGGGCCGGGAGCGGGCTCGCCCCAGGCCCGCACGATCGCCCGGTAGCCGTCCCTGGCCTCCCGGCCGGTGACCTTCTGCTCCAGGATCGACGGGAGCAGCGCCTCGAACACCGCCTGCGAGCGGGCGATGCGCAGGCCGGGCAGGCGGCGGTGGAGCTCCCCGACGAGCCCGCCCGGGCGGAAGCCGTCCAGGCTGTCACGCGCCCCGAGCAGCTCGGGGGCGGCGGCCAGGCACCACTCGGCCCCCGTGCCCCAGGCGGCGACCCGCACCGTCCCGCCGTCGGCGGCATACCGGGCGGTGGCCGGCCCCTGCGGGGTCCGGGTCGCCCGCCACCACGCCCCGGCGCGGTCGACCAGCATGGTCGGGTCACCGGCCCCGCGCCGCAGCGGCCCCAGCGTCAGCCGCAGGTCGACCGGCAGGCGCGGCCGGACGACCGTCTCCAGGGGTTGCGGTGCGGCGGGCATCGCCCGGGATCGTCGCACGTGCGGGCGACAGCGTCACCACGCCCGCTGGGCCGGGGGGATCGCGGCCCGGTCGGTGGTCCGGTACTCGGCCGCGGCCGCCTGCAGCCGGCCGGCGGCGCCGGCCAGGTCGTCGGCGATCACGCCGAGCTCGCGCGCCCAGCGGGCCCACAGCACCTGGAACCGCTCGGTCAGGGCGGGGTCGCCGAGCGCGCCGGCGACCCCGCCGGCGGCCGGGACGAGGCTGCCGACCACCGACCGCACCTGGTCGGCGCTGGCCGCGAGCCGTCCGGCCGCGCGCTCCAGCTCGCTCGGAAGGACCTGAACCAAGGCCACCGCCATCACCCCTCTACGAAGCGCCACAACCCGAGTGGAAGCATAGATTATGAACGTAAACGAAAGCAAACAGAGCTTAACGACCCGACCAGTGACATGGCGACGAGCCGCCGAGGCGACCGTCCGCAAGATCCCCTGTTCGACTGGGATGCCCGAGTAGAATCCCTGGGTGGCCGCCGGCGGAGTGGGGCCGCCGGCTGTCCAGGGCCGCTCACCCACGCCTTCGGAGGATCGTCATGCCAGGTCGCTTCGGCCGTGTGCTCACCGCCATGGCCACCCCGTTCAGCACCGACGGCAACCTCGACGTCGACGGCGCCCAGCGCTTGGCCCGCCACCTGCTCGACCACGGCACCGACACGCTGGTGGTGGCCGGCACCACCGGCGAGTCCCCGAC
>Ga0209846_1000006_pt1 | contig 25903 bp, 21 predicted proteins | sample GWRWS3_20_30_FD_187244 | JGI IMG/M metagenome (GOLD analysis project Ga0209846, IMG submission 187244) | Riverbed sediment microbial communities from areas with vegetation nearby in Columbia River, Washington, USA - GW-RW S3_20_30 (SPAdes)... | ecosystem: Environmental > Aquatic > Freshwater >... | reverse complement strand
TACGGGCAGCCGCAGCTCGACCAGGTCGCCCAGGTGAAGGCGCTGCCGGACGTGGGCAGCGAGATCAACTTCGGGCCGACGTTCGAGCACTTCGACTTCAACTTCAAGAACGCGTTCCTCGGTGACATCGCGGTGCGCAAGGCGATCGCCACCGGCATCAACATCGGCGACCTGGTCAACCGGACGGTCAAGCAGTTCAGCGACAAGGCGCAGCCGCTCGGCAACCGCCTGTGGCTGACCGACCAGAAGTACTACCAGGACCACTTCGGGCAGTACGGCAAGGGCGACGTGGCCGGCGCGCAGAAGCTGCTGGAGGACGCCGGCTACACCAAGGGGTCCGACGGCATCTACGCCAAGGGCGGCAAGAAGATCTCCGTGCGGTTCTCGACCACCGCCGGCAACGCGCTGCGAGAGACCCAGGGGGAGCTGTTCCAGGCGCAGATGAAGGAGGTCGGCATCGACATCAAGATCGCCAACCTCGACTCGCAGAAGCTGTTCGGCGAGGCGCTGCCCCAGGGCAACTTCGACATCGCCAACTTCGCCTGGGTCGGTAGCCCGTTCGTGGTCTCGGGCAACCGGGACATCTACCGCAGCGGCGCCGGCAGCAACTACGGCAACTACGCCAACCCCAAGGTCGACGAGCTGTTCACGCAGGCGCTCGGCGAGTTCGACGAGGCCAAGGCGGCCGACCTGATGAACCAGGCCGACCAGATCATCACCGACGACATGGCCACGATCCCGCTGTACCAGAAGCCGACGTTCCTCGTCATCCGCAACACCTTCGCGAACGTCGAGGACAACTCCACCCAGGACGGGCCGTTCTGGCACTCCAAGCTCTGGGCCCAGAAGGCCACCTGAGGACGGCAACGCGGATACGCTCGACGCGGGCCGGCGCCACCGCCGGCCCGCGTCGGCTCCTCGTCACCTCGTGAGGGGGCGCCATGATCAGCTTCATCATCCGCCGCATGGTCATCACCATCCCGCTGGTGCTGCTCGCTTCGGTGCTGGTGTTCATCCTGGTGGCCAACTCCGGGGACCCGCTGGCCGACCTGCGGGGCCGCCAGCCGCCGGTGCCGCCGCAGGTGATCCAGGCGCGCGAGAAGATGCTCGGCCTCGACAAACCCCTCCCGCAGCGCTACTGGCACTGGATCACCAACTTCGTCCAGGGCGACATGGGCAAGACGATCCGGGGGGTCGAGGTGCGGCCGCTGCTGTGGCAGCGGATGCAGATCACGCTGCGGATGGTGGTGCTGGCGTCGATCATCGCGATCGTGCTGGCCATCGGCGCCGGGGTGTTGTCGGCGGTCAAGCAGTACACGGTCACCGACTACACCTTCACCTTCGCCGGGTTCCTGTTCCTGTCGATGCCGGTGTTCTGGCTGGCCGCGTTGATGAAGGAGTACGGCGCGATCCGGCTGAACAAGCTGTTCGGCAAACAGGTGGTGTTCACGGTCGGGCCCGAGTCCCCCAACCTGGCCGGCAGCTTCGGGCACCGGCTGGCCGACTACGCCGGGCACCTGGTGCTGCCGACGATCGCGCTGGCGCTGATCAGCTTCGCCGCGTGGTCGCGCTACCAGCGGGCGACCATGCTGGACGTGCTCGGCGCCGACTACATCCGGCTGGCACGGGCCAAGGGGCTGTCGCGGTCGCGGGTGATGGTCCGTCACGCCCTGCGCAACGCGCTGATCCCGCTGGTGACGGTGGTGGCGATCGACACCGGGGCGGTGTTCGGCGGCGCGGTCATCACCGAGCGGGTGTTCGCCTGGCAGGGCATGGGCGCCCTGCTGGTGCAGGGGGTGGAGACCTCCGACCCGAACATCCTGCTGGCCTGGCTGATGGTGACAAGCGTCCTGGTGGTGTTGTTCAATCTCATCGCGGACGTGTTGTACGCGGTGCTGGACCCGAGGATCCGCTATGGCTGACACGCGAGTGCCTCCGGGCGCCGACGCCGACGATGCGGGCGAGGGCCAGGAGCTGCGACGGACCGAGCACGGCGCCCAGATCCACGAGGTCGCGGCCACCACCACGGATCGGGAGTTCACCATCGCCGCCCGCACCCAGACGCAGATGGTCCTGCGGCGGTTCCTCGCCCACAAGCTGGCCGTCGGCAGCCTGGTGGTGTTCCTGATCGTGGTGGTCGCCTCGCTCATCGGCGGCCGCTTCTGGCGGTACGACTACGCCGACATCACCCCGGAGTTCTCCTCCCCGCCCTCGCTGAAGCACCCGATGGGGACCGACAGCATCGGCCACGACTCGATGGCCCAGATCCTCCGCGGGGCGCAGAAGTCGGTCCAGGTCGCGCTGATGGTGGCGCTCCTGGCGACCACCTTCGGCGCCCTCATCGGGGCGCTCGCCGGCTACTACCGGAGCTGGACCGACTCGGCGCTGATGCGCTTCACCGACCTGGTGCTGACCATCCCCGCCATCGCGCTGCTGGCGGTGCTGGCCGCCAACGTGTCCGAGACGGCGGGCAACTGGTTCTTCATCGGCCTGGTGCTGGCGCTGCTGCAGTGGACCTACATCGCCCGGGTGGTCCGAGGCCAGTTCCTGAGCCTGCGCGAGAAGGAGTTCGTGGAGGCGGCCAGGGCGCTGGGCGCCAGCGACGCGCGGATCATGTTCCGGCACCTGCTGCCCAACGCGACCGGGTCGATCATCGTCAACGCCACCATCACCGTGGCGGTGGCCATCCTGCTGGAGACCGCGCTGTCCTACATCGGGCTGGGGATCCGGCCGCCGGACACCTCGCTCGGCCTGCTGGTCAGCACGGGCCAGCAGGCGGCCACCACCCGGCCGTGGCTGTTCTGGTTCCCCGGCATCTTCATCATCATCATCGCCCTGACGGTGAACTTCATCGGCGACGGCCTGCGCGACGCCTTCGACCCGACCCAGACGAGGGTGCGCGCCTGATGGCCACCAACACCCTTCCCGAGCAGCCGGCCGCCGAGACCGGCTCCCACGCGGTCCTGGAGGTCAAGGACCTGACCGTCGAGTTCCCCACCGACGACGGCGTCGTCCACGCCGTCCGGGGCGTCAGCTTCTCCCTCGAGCCGGGGCAGGTGCTCGGGATCGTCGGCGAGTCGGGCTCTGGCAAGAGCGTGACCTCGCTGGCGATCATGGGCCTGCTGCCGCCCTCGGCCCGCATCCACGGCGAGGTCAACTTCCGCGGCCGCAACCTGCTCAAGCTGCCCGACAAGGAGCAGACCAAGATCAGGGGCAAGCAGATCGCCATGATCTTCCAGGACCCCATGACCAGCCTGAACCCGGTGTACTCGGTGGGCTGGCAGCTCCAGGAGGCGATCCTCGCCCACCAGGACATCGGCAAGGACAAGGCCTGGGCCAGGGCCGTGGAGCTGCTCGACCTGGTCGGCATCCCCAACGCCGCGGACCGGGCCAAGAACTACCCGCACGAGTTCTCCGGCGGCATGCGGCAGCGGGCCGTGATCGCCATGGCGATGACCAACGACCCGGACGTGATCATCGCCGACGAGCCGACCACCGCCCTGGACGTGACCGTCCAGGCGCAGGTGCTCGACACCCTGGAGCGCGTGCAGGAGAACACCTCGGCGGGGATCGTGCTCATCACCCACGACCTCGGCGTGGTGGCCGGCATGGCCGACCGGGTGCTGGTCATGTACGCCGGCAAGCCGGTCGAGATCGGCGATACCGACTCCATCTACTACGACCCGAGGATGCCGTACACGCTGGGGCTGCTCGGCAGCCTCCCGCGGCTGGACGCCAAGGGCGCCGAGGCCCTCACCCCGATCAGGGGGGCGCCGCCGTCGCTGATCAACCTCCCCCCCGGCTGCCCGTTCTCGCCCCGCTGCCCGATGAGCCGGCCCAACTGCGACAGCGACGAGCCGGCGCTGCGGCCGGTGGCCGGCCTCGACCACGTGGCCGCGTGCCACTACGCGGAGGAGCTGGCCGGGGACATCGCCGCCGCCGAGGTGTTCGAGACCGCCGAGGCCGACGTGCAGGCCCTGGAGGAGCTCGACCAGCTCGGCACCCTGGACAAGGCCGAGGCGGAGGAGCGCGCATGACCGCGGCCACCGGGAACGGCCCCGCCCCCATCCTCGAGGTCAAGGACCTGGTCAAGCACTACCCGCTGACCGGCGGTGGGCTGGTCCGGCGCCGCATCGGGGACGTCCACGCCGCCTGCGGCGTCTCGTTCGACCTGTACCCGGGGGAGACCTTCGGGCTGGTGGGCGAGTCGGGCTGCGGCAAGTCCACCACCGGCAAGGCCATCCTGCAGCTCCAGCCGCCCACCTCCGGGTCGGTGAAGTTCCAGGGCGAGGAGCTGGTCGGCAAGACCCGCAAGCAGATGCGCGGCATCCGCAGGGACCTGCAGGTGGTGTTCCAGGACCCCTACGCCTCCCTGAACCCCCGCATCCCCGTCAACGCCATCGTCGCCGAGCCGCTGCAGATCCACGGCCTGTACGGCAAGCAGGGCAAGGAGCGCGTCCGGGAGCTGCTGACCGTGGTCGGCCTCAACCCCGAGCACGGCAACCGCTACGCCCACGAGTTCTCCGGCGGGCAGCGCCAGCGCATCGGCATCGCCAGGGCGCTGGCCTTGGAGCCCAAGGTGATGGTGCTGGACGAGCCCGTCTCGGCGCTGGACGTGTCCATCCAGGCGGGGGTCGTCAACCTGCTGGAGGAGCTGCAGGCCCGGCTCGGCCTCGCCTACGTGTTCATCGCCCACGACCTGTCGGTGGTCCGGCACATCTCCGACCGGGTCGCGGTCATGTACCTCGGCAAGATCGTCGAGACGGGCAGCCGTGACAGCATCTACGAGCGGGCCAGCCACCCCTACACCCAGGCGCTGATGTCGGCGGTGCCGATCCCCGACCCCAAGCTGGAGCGGCAGCGGCAGCGGATCGTGCTCGAGGGCGACGTGCCGAGCCCGGTCAACCCGCCGTCCGGCTGCCGCTTCCGCACCCGCTGCTGGAAGGCGCAGGCGATCTGCGCCGAAGAGGAGCCGGCCCTGATCGACCGCGGACAGGGCCACCCGGTCGCCTGCCACTTCGCGGAGCCACGCAGCCTGCTGTAGCCGTGGCATCCTGCAACCATGCTGACCCGTAGGCGGTGGACGCTGCTGCTCGCCGTGGCGCTGCTGGCCGCGGCCTGCAACGGCGGCCCCGACGTGGACGCCGGCGACCGTCAGCCACCCAGGGGGGTCAAGCGGGGCACGCTGCGGATCTTCAACCACGGCGGCTTCGACGCGCTCGACCCGGGCTACGCCTACGCCGCGGTCGACTGGGCCCTGCTGCGCGGCGTGGTCCGCGAGCTGTACTCGTTCGACAGCCGCCTGCGTGGCGAGCAGGCGATGACGCCCGTGCCGGACCTGGCCGACGGCCCCTACCAGCTCTCCGCCGACGGCCGCACCTACACCTTCCGCCTGCGCAAGGGCGTCAGGTACGCGCCGCCCGTCAACCGCGAAGTCCGGGCCGAGGACTTCGTCTACGCGGTGGAGCGCCAGCTCGACCCCGACCATCCAAGGTCGCCCAACCCCTACTCCAGCCTGATCGAGGGGGCGGCCGAGTTCGCCTCCGGCAAGGCCAAGACCATCTCGGGGATGCAGGCGCCGGACGACCACACCCTGAGGATCACCCTCGAGCGGCCGGCCAGCGACTTCCTCAGCATCCTCACGCTGCCGTTCTTCTCGCCGGTCCCCGAGGGCCACGCCAAGGACCTCGAGCCGGGCACCGACTACGCCCGGGAGATGGCCGCGTCGGGGCCGTACACCGTGGACAGCTACGACCCCGACCGGAACATCGACCTGGTGCGCAACCCGAACTGGGACCCACGGACCGACCCGCTCCGCAAGGCGTGGGTCGACAAGATCACCGTTGCCATCGGCCGCTCCGAGACCCAGATCCAGCAGGCGATCGAGCGTGGCGAGCAGGACCTCAACCTCGACAACATCCCGCCGCCCACCGCCGACCTGGAGCGCCTGTCCGGCGACCGGGAGCTCTCCGAGCGGCTCGCCGTCGAGACCACCGGCTGCGTCCACTACCTGACCCTGCAGATGGACTCCGTGCCGACCCGCGAGCTCAAGGTGCGGCAGGCGATCAACTACGCGATCGACCGGCAGGCGGTGGTCCTCGCCATCGGCGGCCGCTACGCCGGCGAGCCGGCCTCGACCATCCTGTCGCCCACCTTGGCCGGCTACAGCGCCTTCGACCTGTACCCGTCGCAGGACTCCAGGGGCGACCCGGACGCCGCCAAGCGGCTGCTCGCCGACGCCGGCCACCCCAACGGCGTCAAGCTCACCTACGTGGGGCAGTCGTCCACCATGTGGAAGGCCCTGTACGGCGCCCTGGAGGCGTCGCTGGCGCGGGCCGACATCCGGCTGGAGCCGAAGTTCTTCAAGACCGTCGAGGTCTACAAGCGGACGCTGCGGCTGCGGTCCAAGAAGGACGAGCATCAGCTCGGCGCGGCCCGCTGGTGTCCCGACTGGCCGGGCAACGGCAGCCGCTCGTTCATCGGCGTGCTCCTGGACGGCCGCAAGATCACCCCGACCGCCAACAACAACTACGGCAACTACGACAACTCCAAGGTCAACGCCATGATCGACCGGGCCTACCGGACCGCGGAGGAGCCCGCCCGCAACACCATCTGGGGGCAGGTCGACCGGCTTCTGATGGAGGACGCGGCCTGGGCGCCGCTGGTCTACGACCGGGAGGCGTTCTTCTGGTCGGCGCGGGTCAGGAACTGGACGTTCACGCCCTGGCTGAGCAACCCCGACATCACCAACCTGTGGCTCGACCCCAACACGCCCTGAGGAAACTCGCTTTTCCGGTGGCGGCGGGGTCGGGCACCATGGCGTGGTGACCGCCACCATCCCCCAGGGACGCCTGCTCCGGCGCGGCCTGCGCGTGATCGGCGCCCAGGTCGCGCTGCACCCCCGGCCGTTCGTGATCGCGGTCGCCGGGGCGATGGTGTACGCCCTGGCCACGGTCGTCCAGGCGTGGGTGCTCGGCCAGGTGGTCGACCGGGTGGTGACGCCGCGGTTCGAGAGCGGCCGCTTCCAGGCCGGCGCCGTCGCCGTCGCCGCCTGCGCGATCGTGGCCGTCGGGCTGGTCAAGACGGCCGGCGTCATCTGCCGCCGAACGGCCGCGACCATCGCCTACGCCAACGTCCAGGCGACCCTGCGCGAGCGGCTGACCGAGCAGTACCACCGGCTGCCGCTGACCTGGCACCACCGCAACCCGGCGGGCGAGCTGCTGTCGCGCACCGAGGGCGACCTGGACGCCCTCTCCCACATCATGTCGCCGCTGCCGTTCGCCACCGGGGTGATCACCATGCTGGTGGCCGCCGCGGTCTGGCTGGTGGTCACCGACCCGTTCCTGGCGATCCTCGGCCTGCTGGTGGTGCCGGCGATCTTCGCGATCAACCTGGTGTTCCAGCGCCGGGTGGAGCACCCCACCGCGCTGGGGCAGGAGCGGCTGGGGGCGATGTCGGCGGTCGCCCACGAGAGCTTCGACGGCGCCCTGGTGGTGAAGGCGCTGGGCGCCGAGGAGGCCGAGGGGCGCCGCTTCGCCTCCGAGGCGGAGCTGCTGCGGGACGCCCGCATCGAGGCCGCCCGGATCACCGCGAACTTCGAGGCCAGCCTGGACGCCGTGCCGGCCCTCACCACCGTGGCGCTGCTGGTGATCGGCGTCTGGCGGATCGAGCAGGGCGCGATCACCGCCGGCACGCTGGTCGGCCTCATCACCCTGTTCGCGCTGCTGATCTGGCCGCTGCGGCTGATCGGCTATGTGCTCAGCGACCTGCCACGGGCGGTCGTCGGCTACGAGCGGGTCTCGGCGGTGCTGCTGGAGCCCCGGCCGCCCTCGCGCCCGGCCGGGCGCGCCGCCGGCACCCCCCTGCCGGCCGGCCCGCTTGAGCTCGAGGTGGAGCGGCTCGGGTACGGCTACGAGCAGGGCGGCGAGGTGCTGCACGAGGTGTCGTTCCGGGTCGCCGCCGGCGGGACGGTGGCGCTGGTCGGCCCGACCGGCTCCGGCAAGTCGACGCTGGCGCTGCTGCTGGCGGGCCTGCTCGAGCCGGAGCGGGGCAGCATCCGCCTCGGTGGCCGCGACCTGCGGGAGCTGGCCGCCGAGGAGCTGGCGGCGACGGTGGCGATCGCCTTCCAGGAGCCGTTCCTGTTCTCCAGCTCGGTCGCCGACAACATCCGCCTGGACGGCAACGGGGGCGACGGGGTCGGCGCCGCCGGCCGGGTGGCGCAGGCCGAGGAGTTCGTGGCCAGGCTGCCGCGGGGCTACGACACGGTGGTGGGCGAGCGGGGCGCGACCCTGTCCGGCGGCCAGCGCCAGCGGGTCGCGCTGGCCCGCGCCCTCGCCCGCCGGCCCCGGCTGCTGCTGCTCGACGACGCCACCTCCAGCGTCGACCCGGTGACCGAGGCGGCGATCCTGGCCGGCCTCGACGCCCATCTGCCGGCGGCCACCACGGTGGTGGTCGCCTCCCGGCTGGCCACCATCGCCCGCGCCGACCGGGTGCTGTACCTGGAGGGCGGCCGCCTGCTCGCCGAGGGCGCCCACGACGACCTGCTCGCCACCACGCCCGGCTACGCCCGGCTGGTCCGCGCCTACGAGCGGGCCGAGGCAACCCGCCGGCGGGAGGAGGCCCCGTGAGCCAGGGCGGCGACCGTATCCGGGCGCTGCCGCTGCTGCGGCGGGGTCTCGCCGCCAGCCCCGAGCTGCGCCAGGGGATCGCGGTCACGCTGCTGCTGGCGCTGGCCGCCGGCGGCGGCCGGGTGATCACGCCGGTGCTGGTGCAGCAGGCCATCGACCACCACGTCAACGTCGACAGGGTGCGCGTGGCCGGCATGCTGCCGCTGGCCGCGCTGGGGCTGGTGCTGGTGCTGGTCACCGCCTGGGCGGCCAGGACCACCAACCAGCGCCTGGCGCGGGCCAGCGAGCGGGCGCTGTGCGGCCTGCGGGTGCGCGCCTTCAACCACATCCACGCGCTCAGCATGGCGCACCACACCGAGGAGCAGCGGGGCGCGCTGGTCAGCAGGGTCACCTCCGACGTGGAGACCCTCGGGCAGTTCTTCCGCTGGGGCGGGCTGGCCTGGATCATCAACAGCGCGCTGATGGCGGCCGCGCTGCTGGCGATGCTGGTGTACGACTGGCGGCTGACCCTGGTGGCGCTGGCGACCGTGCTGCCGATCGTGCTGGTGCTGCACATCATGCAGCGCAAGACGGTGGTGGCCTGGGACGCCGTCCGCACCCGCGTCGGCGAGGTGCTGGCCGCCATCTCCGAGTCGATCCAGGGCGCCGCGGTCATCCGCGCCTACGGCGTGCAGACCCACGCGCAGCGCCGGGTGATGGCCACCGTCGAGCGCCGCCGGCGCGCCGAGATCCGCGCCGGCACCCTCGGGGCGCTGTTCTTCCCCTCCGGCGAGCTGTTCGCGGTGCTCACCACCGCCGCGGTGCTGGTGGTCGGGATGGCGCTCGGCCCGGCCGGGGGCCTGTCGGCCGGCGAGCTGGTCGCGTTCGCCTTCCTGGTCGCGATCTTCCTGGAGCCCGTCGCGGAGTTCACGGAAATCCTGGATATGACCCAGCAGGCGGTGGCCGGCTGGAAGAAGGTCCTCGACGTGCTCGACACCCCGGTCGAGGTCGAGGACCCGCGACCCGGCCGGGACCTGCCCGCCAGAGCCCTCGACATCGAGGTCGACCGGGTGTCGTTCGCCTACCACGGCGGGCCGCCGGTGCTCACCGAGGTGAGCGTCGGCATCCCCGCCGGCACCAGGGTGGCGCTGGTCGGCACCACCGGCTCCGGCAAGACCACCCTCGCCAAGCTGCTGATCCGGCTCGCCGACCCCACCGCTGGCGCGATCCGCGTGGCCGGGATCGACCTGCGCGAGGTCAGCCTCGCGTCGCTGCGCTCCTCGCTGGTGATGGTCCCCCAGGACGGCTTCCTGTTCGACACCACGGTGGCCGAAAACGTCCGCATGGGCCGCCCGGACGCCACCGACCGCGAGATCCACGCGGCCTTCCAGGCGCTCGGCCTCGGCACCTGGGTCGACGGCCTGCCCCGCGGCATCCGCACCCGGGTCGGCGAGCGCGGCGAGCACCTCTCGGTCGGCGAGCGCCAGCTCGTGGCCCTGGCCCGCGGCTACCTCGCCGACCCCGGCTGCCTGATCCTGGACGAGGCGACCTCGGCGGTGGACCCGGCCACCGAGGTCCACCTGCGCCACGCCATCGAGCGGCTCACCGAGGGCCGGACCGCGCTGACGATCGCCCACCGGCTGGCCACCGCCGAGCACGCCGACCTGGTGCTGGTGGTGGAGGGCGGGCAGCTCGTGGAGCGCGGCACCCACGCGGTGCTGCTGGCCGCCGGCGGCGCCTACGCCCGGCTGCACCGGAGCTGGCTGGCCAGCCTGTCCACCGCCGAACAACCTGCGTGATAGGGTCGAAGGTATGCTGCCGGCCGATCTCGCCCTCCTGCGAACCCCATCGGCTCCTTCCCTTTCGCCGGACGGCCGGCTGGTGGTGGTGGCGGTCGGGCGCATCGACCTGGAGGCCAACGCCTACCGCGGCGACCTGTGGGTGACGCCCACCGACGGCTCGGCGGCGCCACGGCGCTTCACCTCCGGCAAGCGCGACGGCCGGCCGCGGTTCTCGCCCGACGGGCGCTGGATCGCCTTCCTGCGCGCCAGCGACGAGGACAAGCCGCAGCTCCACGTCATGCCCTCCGACGGCGGCGAGCCGCGGCGGGTCTGCGAGCACCCGCTGGGGGCCGAGGCGTTCGCCTGGAGCCCGGACTCCACCCGGCTCGCCTACGTCGCCCGGGTGCCGGAGCCGGGCCGCTACGGCACCGACAAGGACGTCCCGCCCGAGAAGGAGCCCCCGCGGCGCATCACCACCTTCCAGTACCGGCTTGACAACCTCGGCTTCACGACCGACCGCCGGCCGCACGTGTTCGTGGTCGACGCCCTCACCGAGGGCGCCGAGCCGGCCCAGCTCACCCGCGGCGACTACGACCACGGCGACCCGGCGTGGAGCCCGGACGGCCGCACGGTGGCGTTCGTGTCCGCCCGCCACGAGACCCGCGACGAGGACGCCGCCAGCGACGTCTTCGTCGTCCCCGCCGAGGGCGGCGACCCGGTCGGCGCGACAACGACCGACCTGGCGGTCTCCCGGCCGGCGTTCTCGCCCGACGGCGGCACCATCTGGTTCTGCGGCGCCCCCGCCGACCTGGCCGGGCGGACCACGGGCCTGTGGTCGGTGCCGGCCGACGGCACCGGGCCGCCGGCGCGGCTGACCGACCCGGAGCGGTTCGACCACGAGCCGGCGTTCGGCGGCGGGGTGCTGCCGCTGCTGGTCGACGAGCAGGCGGTCACCACGGTCTCGATCCGGCGGGGCGCCGTCCCGCTGCTGCGCTTCCCGGTCGACGGCTCGGAGCCGCGGGGCCTGCTGGTCGGCGCCCGCCAGGTGCAGGACTACGACGCCCGCGGGGGCGTGGTGGCCGCGGTGGTCAGCGACCCCACCTCCGCCGGCGAGGTGGTCGTGGTCCACGACGGGCCGGAGGGGCCCGTGGAGCGGACGATCACCGACTTCGGGACGCCGCTGGCGCGCTCGGCGTCGCTGCGGCCGATGACGGAGCTGGAGGCGACCGCGCCGGACGGGGCCGAGGTGCACGGCTGGGTGCTGAAGCCGGCCGGGCCCGGCCCGTTCCCGGTGGTGCTGATGGTCCACGGCGGGCCGTTCGCCCAGTACGGCTGGACGCTGTTCGACGAGGCCCAGGTCTACGTGGGCGCCGGCTACGCGGTGGTGATGGGCAACCCGCGCGGGTCGGCCGGCTACGGCGAGACCCACGGCCGCGCGATCGTCGGCGACTTCGGCAACCTGGACGCCAAGGACGTGCTCGCCCTGCTGGACGCCGCCCTCGCCGACCCCGAGCTGGACGACGACCGGGTCGGGGTGATGGGCGGCTCCTACGGCGGCTACATGGCCTCCTGGCTGGTGGCCCACAGCGACCGCTTCCGGGCCGCGATCAGCGAGCGCGCCTGCAACGCCTTCGACAGCTTCGAGGGCTCCAGCGACATCGGCTTCCTGTTCGTCAGCCACTACAACGGCACCGACCCCGAGCGGGTGCTGGCGCAGAGCCCGCTCACCCACGTGGACCGGATCCGCACGCCGATGCTGCTGATCCACTCCGAGCACGACTGGCGCTGCCCGGTCGAGCAGGCCCAGCGGCTGTTCGTCGCCCTGAAGCAGCGCAAGGTCGAGGTCGAGCTGCTGCTGTTCCCCGGCGAGGGCCACGAGCTGTCCCGCTCCGGGCTGCCGAGCCACCGCATCGCCCGCTTCGAGGCGATCCTGGACTGGTGGGGACGCCACCTCAAACCGGCCACCTGACGCCGCTGTTAACCACCTACCCGCCACTGTTCACCAGGGGTGGACAGGCGTATTCTCCGGGTCGACATCGTGACGGACGGTCTGGACGGGGAGGATGGTCATGGGCGACCGACTGCTGCTTCGTGGCGGGCACGTGCTGACGGTAGACCCTGAGCTCGGCGACCTGCCGAGGGGCGACGTCCTGATCGACGGGGACCGGATCGCCGAGGTGGCACCCCGGGTCGACGCCGACGCCGAGGTGGTCGACACCAGCGGCAAGATCGTGATCCCCGGCTTCGTCGACACCCACCGCCACACCTGGGAGGCGGCGATCCGCGGCTGCGCGCCCAACGCCACCCTCGACGACTACTTCGTGGAGGTGCTGGACACCTACGCGCCCATCTACCGGCCGGAGGACGTCTACGCCAGCAACCTCGCCGGCGCGCTGGAGTGCATCAACGCCGGCATCACCACCCTGGTCGACTGGTCGCACATCAACAACACCCCCGACCACCCCGACGCCGGCATCCGCGGGCTCCAGGAGGCCGGCATCCGCGCCCAGTACGCCTACGGCAGCGCCAACACCTCGCTGGTCGACTACTGGTACGAGAGCACCATCGCCATCCCCGCCGACGACGTGAAGCGGATCCGGGACACCTACTTCTCCTCCGGCGACGGCCTGCTCACCATGGCGCTGGCGACCCGCGGGCCCGGGTTCTGCAAGGACGAGGTGGTGCGGGCCGAGTGGGGGCTGGCACGCGAGCTCGGCATCCCGCTCACGGTCCACGTGGGCATGGGCCGCGTGGCCGGCCGCTTCGGCATGATCAAGCAGCTCAGCGACCTGGGCCTGCTCGGGCCGGACACCACCTACATCCACTGCTGCTACTTCAGCGACGAGGAGTGGCGGCTGGTGGCCCAGAGCCGCGGCACCATCTCGATCGCGCCCCAGGTCGAGGTGCAGATGGGCCACGGCTGGCCGCCGGTCATGAAGTCGATGGAGTACGGGCTGCGTCCCAGCCTCAGCATCGACGTCGTCACCACCGTGCCCGGCGACATGTTCACCCAGATGCGCTGCGCCTTCGGCTGCGAGCGGGCGAGGATCAACGCGGTCACCTGGGAGGCCAACGTCGACGCCCCCGAGAACATGCTCACCGCCCGCCAGATGCTGGAGATGGCCACCCGCAACGGCGCCCACGTCGTAGGGCTCGAGGACCGCACCGGCTCGCTGACCCCGGGCAAGAAGGCCGACGTCGTGGTCATCGACGCCGGCTCCCTCAACGTGGCGCCGGTGATCGACCCGGTGGCGGCCGTCACCCTGTGCGCCGACGTCTCCAACGTCGACACCGTGATCATCGACGGCAAGGTCCGCAAGCGGGACGGCAAGCTGCTGGCCGACGTCGACACGGCGCGGCGGCAGGTCCAGGCGTCCAGCGAGTACCTGGTCGAGGAGGCGGCGCGGCGGGCGGCGGCCAAGCAGGAGGCATGACCGCGCGCCATCTCGTGCGCCGGGCCGGCGAGGCCGCCCCGGCGGTCCCGGAGGGCTGGGCGGGGCACAGCGACGGCTACCGCCGCTGGTCGGTGGTTGACGAGACCTCGGCCTCGGCGCACACCGGCTTCGGCGTCTGCGAGCTCGACCCGGGTGGCTCGGTGGCCGCGCAGGTGCACTCCTTCGAGGAGAGCTTCCACGTACTCGACGGCGAGGTCGTGGTGGAGACCGGCGACGGCGCGACCCTGCTGCGCGGCGGCGACTACGGGCTGCTGCCGGTCGGCGTCGCGCACGCCTGGCGCAACAGGGGCCCAGGCGTCGTCCGCTGGGCCGACATGCTGGCCCCGCAGCCCCGCGCCCGCCTCGGCGGCGACACCCTGTTCGTGCCGCCGTTGCGGGGCGCGCCGACGGTCGCCGTGGACCCCCGCGACCCCCGCACCCGCCGCTTCGGGCACATCGAGCCGGCCAACATGGACGCCGGCCGGCAGTCCCAGGAGCTGCTGGCGGTGTCGGCCAGCATGCGCACCGCGCTGCTGGTCTACAGCGGGATCACGGTGAAGATGATGGTCGACAGCGACCTCGGCGCGCAGCTCCAGACCATGTTCATGGTCCAGTACGAGCCCGCCGGGGTCGCCGGGACCCACGACCACCCCTTCGAGGAGACCTACATGATCCTGGACGGGGAGGTCGACGCCAGCTTCGACGGGGAGCGCCACCGCCTCGGCGCCGGCGACGTCGCCTGGGCCGGGGTCGGCTGCGTGCACGGGTTCACCAACCCGGCGGACCGGCCCGTGCGCTGGCTGGAGACGCAGGCGCCGCAGCCGCCAGGGCGGCACTCCTACCGGTTCACCCGCGACTGGGAGTACCTGGCCGACGCGCTTGGAAAGGAGTGAGCGATGCCGGGCAGCGTGGTGGTCATCGGCGGCACCAGGGGGCTGGGGCTGGAGATCGCGCGGCACTACGCCGACCGGGGCCGGGAGGTGGTTCTCTCCGGCCGTGACGCCGCCCGCGCCGCGACGGTGGCCAAGGAGCTCGGCGGCCGCACCACCGGGATCGGCCTGGAGCTGACCCGGCCGGAGGGGATCGCCGCCTCGCTGGCCGAGGTGGGCCAGGTCGAGCACCTGGTGCTGGCCGCCATCGACCGCGACGACAACACCGTCCGCGACTACGACATCGCCAGGGCGCTGCGGCTGGTGACGCTCAAGCTGGTCGGCTACACCGAGGTCGTCCACCAGCTCGCCCGCCGTATGGACGCCGACAGCTCGGTGGTGGTGTTCGGCGGGCGGGCCAAGGACCGGCCCTACGTGGGCGCCATGACGGTCGCGACCGTCAACGGCGGCGTCTCCGGCATGGTCAGGGCGCTGGCCGTGGAGCTGGCGCCGATCCGCGTCAACGCCATCCACCCTGGGATCGTCGGCGACAGCCCCTTCTGGAGCGAGAAGCCCGAGGCGGTGCTGGAGGGGTTCCGGTCACGCACCCCCACCGGCAGGCTCGCGACCATGCGGGACGTCGTGACCGCGGTGGTGTTCCTGCTGGAGAACCGTTCGCTCGACGGCGTGGAGCTGGACGTCGACAGCGGCTGGCTGATCCTCTGATGGCCGATCCGACGGTGGCGGTGGTCGGCGCCGGGCGCATGGGCGGCGCGATGGTGGGCACGCTGCGGCGCGCCGGCATCGAGGTGCTGGTCTTCAACCGCACGCGCGCCAAGGCCGAGGCGGTCGCCGCGGCGACCGGCGCCCGGGTCGCCGGTACCGCCGCCGAGGCGGCCGCGGCCGCCGGCGTGGTGCTCAGCTCGCTGGCCGACGACGCCGCGGTCCAGGCGGCCTACGGCGGGCCGCGGGGGATCGCCGCCGGGCTGCGGCCGGGCACGGTGGTCCTGGAGAGCAGCACGATCGACCCCCGGACGGTGCGCGCGCTGCGGCCCCTGGTCGAGGAGCGGGGGGCGTCGCTGCTGGACGCGCCCGTGTCCGGCAGCGTCGTGCTGGTGGAGCGGGGCGAGCTGACGGTGATGGTGGGCGGCGACGCCGCCGCCCTGGAGCGGGCGCGGCCCGTGCTCGACGCGCTCGCCGCCTCGGTCTTCCACGTCGGGGAGCTGGGCGCCGGCGCGACCATGAAGCTGGTGGTCAACGGGATCCTGCACGGCCTCAACCTGGCCCTGTCGGAGTGCCTGGTGCTGGCCGAGAAGGCGGGGGTGGCGCGGACCGCGGCCTACGAGGTGCTGGCGGCCAGCGCCATCGCCGCGCCGTTCGTGCACTACAAGCGGGCGGCGTTCGAGCGTCCCGGCGAGACCCCGGTCGCGTTCAGCCTCGACCTGGCCGCCAAGGACCTCGACCTGGCCCTCGGCCTGGCCGAGCGGGCCGGCGCGACCATGGAGCAGGCGGCCACCAACCGGCGGGTCGTGCGCGCCGCCATCGCCGCCGGGCTGGGCGACGCCGACCTCAGCGCCCTGGCCGTCTACCTGCGCGGCGGCGACTAGCCGCCGACCGTCCGGCGGACCGTGTCGGCGAGGCGGTCGGCGGAGGGGACGACGACGTCCTCGAGGTTGGCGGCGAACGGCAGCGGCACGCACTCCCCCGCCACCCGCGCGATCGGGGCGTCCAGGTCGTAGAACCCCTCCTCGGCCACGATCGACGCCAGCGTGCCGCCCCAGCCGCCCTGGTAGGGGTTCTCCTCCACGATCACCAGCCGGCTGGTGCGGGCCACGCTGTCGAGCACCGCGCGCGCGTCGAGGGGAACCAGGCAGCGCAGGTCGACGACCTCGGCGGAGACGCCCTCGCCGGCGAGCCGCTCGGCGGCCTCCAGGGCGGTCGGGACGGTGGCCGCGAGCGCGACGACGGTGACGTCGTCGCCCCGCCGGCGCACCTCGGCGGTCCCGAGGGGCACGGTGTGCCCGTCGGGCGGGGGCTCGCCCTTGCTGGCGAGCAGCTTCTTGTGCTCGAACATCACCACCGGGTCGTCGCTGCGGATGGCGCTGGCCATGAGGCCGACCATGTCCGCCGGCGTGGACGGCGCGGCGACCTTCAGGCCCGGCACGGCCAGCGCCCAGTTCTCCACGGCCTGGGAGTGCTGGGCGCCGAAGCCGAGCCCGCCGCCGTTGGCGGTGCGGATCACCAGCGGCACGGTGACCTGCCCGCCGGTCATGTAGCGCATCTTGGGGATCTCGTTGGCGACGTAGTCCCAGCAGCAGGCCAGGAAGTCGGAGAACATGATCTCGGCGACCGGGCGCAGGCCGGTCATGGCGGCGCCCATGGCGGTGCCGACGATCGCCTGCTCGCTGATCGGGGTGTCCCAGACCCGCTCGGGGCCGAACTCGGCGAACAGGCCCGTGGTGGTCTTGAAGACGCCTTCGGCGGCGCCGATGTCCTCGCCGAGGCAGACCACGGTCGGGTCGCGGCGCATCTCCTGGGCGATGCCCATGGCGACCGCGTCGCGGTAGGTGATCAGGTCCGCCACCGCGCACCCCCGTCCGCCCAGACGTCGGTCAGGGCGGTCGCCTCGTCGGGCGGCGGTGCCGCCTTGGCCGCCTCGACCGCGGCGTCCACCACCTTCTGCGCCCGGTCGCGGCGCTCCTGGAGGGCGTCCTCGGCGACGCCGTCGCCGCGCAGCCGCTCGGCCAGCAGCGTCAGCGGGTCACGCCGCAGCCACTCGTCGACCTCCTCCTGGGGCCGGTACTTGGCGGGGTCGGCGCGGGAGTGGCCGTACTGGCGGTAGGTGAGCGCCTCGATGATAGTCGGGCCGTTGCCGGCGCGGGCGCGGTCGACCGCCCGCGCGGTGGCCTCCCACACCGCCACCACGTCGTTGCCGTCGATCACCTCAGCGGGCAGGCCGTAGGCGGGGGCCCGGTCGGCGGCCGGCTGGGCGACCGCGGTCACCGACGCGATCGGCGTGTACTCCATGTACAGGTTGTTCTCGCAGACGAACAGCGCCGGCAGGCGCCACACCGCCGCCAGGTTGAGCGCCTCGTGGAAGGCGCCGATGTTGGTGGCGCCGTCGCCGAAGAAGGCGACCGCGACCTGCCCGCTGCCGCGCAGCTTGGCCGACCAGGCGGCGCCGCAGGCGATCGGCAGGTGGGCGCCGACGATCGCGTAGGAGCCGAGCATGTTGCCGGCGGCGACGGTCAGGTGCATGGAGCCGCCCTTGCCGGCGCACAGGCCGGTCGCGCGGCTCATCAGCTCGGCCAGGCACGCCTCTGGCGTGGCGCCGCGGGCGATGGCGTGGTGGTGGCCCCGGTAGGTGGCGAAGACGTAGTCGTCGGGGCGGAGCGCGGCGCTGGCGCCGACGGCGACGGCCTCGTGCCCGGCGGCGAGGTGGGTGGTGCCCTTGACCAGGCCGCTCATGAACAGGTCGTAGGCGGCCTTCTCGGTGGCGCGGATCACCGCCATGCGCTCGAACAGGTCGAGCAGCTCCTCGGGCTTGGGCGCGCTCACGGCGTCACCGGCCGGTTGCGGTGCGACTCCGGCTCGCGCAGGGTCGGCAGGGGGCCGTCCATGGACCAGTAGCGCTGCCCGGCGATCAGCAGCTCCTCGGCCGGGAACTTGGTGATGACCTCGCAGCCGTCGGCGGTGACGACGACCTCCTCCTCGATGCGCGCGGCCGACCAGCCGTCCGCCGCGGGCCAGTAGGTCTCCAGGGCGAACAGCATGCCCTCCTCCAGGACCTCCGGGTGGTCCAGGGAGACCAGCCGGCTGAAGATCGGCTTCTCCCAGATGGACAGGCCGACGCCGTGGCCGTACTGCAGCGCGAACGCGGCCTCCTCGTTGGCGAAGCCGAACTCCTCGGCCCGCGGCCACACCGAGACGATGTCCGCGGTGGTGGCGCCCGGCTTGACCAGCGCGATCGCCTCGTCCATGTAGTCGCGGCAGCGGCGGTAGGCGTCGCGCATGGCCACCGAGGCGCTGCCGACCGCGAAGGTGCGGTAGTAGCAGGTCCGGTAGCCGTTGTAGCTGTGCAGGATGTCGAAGAACGCCGGGTCGCCGGGCCGCAGGATGCGGTCGGAGTAGACGTGGGGGTGGGGCGAGCAGCGCTCGCCGGAGATGGCGTTGACCCCTTCGACGTGCTCGGAGCCGAGGTCGTAGAGGACCTTGGCGACCAGCCCGACGCACTCGTTCTCGCGCACGCCCGGCCGCAGGAAGCGGTACAGCTCGTCGTAGGCGGCGTCGACCAGGGTGCAGGCCATGGTGAGCAGGGTGATCTCGTCCGGGGACTTGATGCGGCGGGCCTCGAGGAAGACCTGCTGGCCGTCGACGACGTCCAGGCCGGCGTCCCGCAGGGCGGCCAGCACCGGCAGCTCGGCCACGTCGACGCCGACCGGCTCGCCGGCGAGGCCGTGCGCGTCGAGCTCGCGGCGGATCTTCTGGGCGACGCCCTCGGCGATGCCGGCCTGCGGGTGGAAGGCGCCCCGCAGCGTGGAGATGCCGGCGCGGGCGCGGCCGCGCTCCGGCTCGTCGGTGCGGCCGTCCAGCCAGGGGTTGTAGAGCTGGTGGTGGCGGGCGGCCGAGCCGAAGTCCCACACCACCGGCTCGCCGCCCCGCGGCAGCAGGGCGAAGCGGATCAGCTTGTCCATCGCCCAGGTGCCGATGTGGGTCGACGTCATGTAACGGATGTTGTGAAAGTCGAAGGTGAGCAGCGAGCCCAGGTCGGAGCGCTCCAGGGTCTCCTTCAGCCGCGCCAGCCGCTGCTCGCGCAGCCGGGCCAGGTCGGTCCGCTCCTCCCAGTCGACGGCGTTCGGTCCGTAGGTGCGGATGCCCATGGTCGCCTCCCGCGTTGTTCAGCGAAGCTTACAGGGCCAGATGGCTGTTCAGTGAGAGTGGCGGCCGAGCACGCACCAGACCGCGGCGGCCGGTTCCGTCCCCGGGTTGCTCAGCCGGTGCGGCGTCGGCGCCGGGAAGCTGATGGAGTCGCCGGCGCCGAGCTGGTAGGACTCGAAGCCCACGTCGACCACGAGCCGGCCCGACAGCACGTAGCCGAACTCCTGGCCGGCGTGGCGCATGTACGCGCCGTCGCGTGAGGAGCGGGCCCCTGGCGCATAGCTGACGTGCAGGAACTCGACGCCGGGCAGCGAGCCGGCGGTCAGTCGCCGCCAGTGCACGCCCGACTCCAGCTCCAGCACCTCGTGCTGCCCCGACTGCTGGAACGAGAAGAAGCCCTCGGTCTCGTAGCCGTGGTTGGCGTCCACGGGGCCGCCACCGTGGCCGTCCGCCACCTGGTCGCGGCTCGCCGGCGCCCTCCCGGAAGCGCCGGCGAGCAGCCCGTCGAGGGAGGTCTCCAGCAGGTTCACGATGTCGAACAGCTTGCTGACCGACGGCTGGGCCTTGCCCGTCTCGATCTGCGACAGGGCGCTGGCGCTCACGCCCACCCGCCGCGCCATCTCGCGCAGCGACATGCCCTGGCGCAGGCGCTCGGCCCGCAGTCGCGCCCCGAGGTCGAGGGCGGGCGTGGCGGGGGGCGCCTGCTCGGCGCGCGCCCCCGGCTCGGTCGCGTCCATGGCCTCAGTGTACAGTCCAGGTGGACACGGGACCCGGCGTTTGCTCAGTGGCCGTCGAGCAGGCCGCGGGCGGCGAGGTCGCGGCGGAGCCCGCCGGCGTCGCGGAACCGGACGGCGTCCAGGCCGAGGTCGCGGGCGGCGGTCACGTTGGCGGCCGAGTCGTCGACGAACACGGTGGCGACCGGGACCAGCCCGAAGCGCTCGATCAGCAGCTCGAAGATGCGCCGGTCGGGCTTGGTCACCCCCTCCTCGCCGGAGACGACCAGGCCGTCGAACCAGTCGAGGAACGGGAAGCGCCCACGCGTCAGGCGGAACGTCTCGGCCGACCAGTTGCTGAGGGCGTACAGCGGCACGCACGCGGCGCGCAGCTCGGCCAGCACCGCCACCGTGCCGGGGACCTCGCCGCCGAGCATCTCCGTCCAGCGCTCGTGGTAGGCGGTGATGGCGGCGGCGTGGGCCGGGTGGCGCTCCACCAGCTCGGCGACCCCCTCGGCGAAGGGCCGGCCGCGGTCCTGCTCGGCGTTCCACTCCGGGGTGCAGACGGTGGCCAGGAACTCCTCCACCGCCGCCTCGTCGGCGAGCAGCTTGCGGTACAGGTAGCGGGGGTCCCAGTCGATCAGCACCCCACCCAGGTCGAAGGCGACCGCGTCAGTTGGCATGGTGGGTCCAGGCTACCGCGCCGGCTTACCGGCGCTTTAGGCTGCAACCGGGACGCTTCGGCTCGAGGAGGCCATCGATGGCAGGGTTCCCGGCGCGGAGAGGCTGGCTGGCGGCCGCGGCCGCCGTGCTCGTGCTGGCGCTCGCCGGCGGCGGGTACCTGCTGCTGACGCGCAACTCGGACGCCCCGGCGCCGGCGGCGCTGGACGCGGCCTCCGCCACGACGGCGACCACCGTCGGCGACGCCGCCCGGCCGGCCACCGGCACCCCGGACGGCGCCTGGCAGGTCCGCGACGACGGCTCCTCGTTCGTCGGCTACCGGGTCCGCGAGCGGCTCGCCAACCTGTCGTCCGCCAGCGAGGCCGTCGGCCGGTCCACCCAGGTCACCGGCAGCATGCAGGTCGCGGGCGACCAGGTCGAGTCGGTCAGGGTCGAGGCCGACCTGCGGGGCCTGCAGAGCGACGAGGGCCGGCGCGACAACGCCATCCGGCAGCGCGGCCTCGAGTCGGAGCGGTTCCCGACCGCCGTCTTCGAGCTCGCCGAGCCGATCCGGCTCGACCAGGATCCGGTCAGCGGCCGGCAGGTGAACGGCCAGGGCAAGGGCCAGCTGACTGTGCACGGCGTCACCCGCGAGGTGACCGCGGACCTGCAGGGCCGCTGGGACGGGTCCACCATCCAGGTGGCCGGCCGCATCCCGGTGCGCCTGACCGACTTCCAGATCCAGCCGCCCACCTTCGGCCCGGTGCTGTCGATCGAGGACGGCCTCACCGTCGAGTTCCGGCTCACCTTCGTGCCCGCCTGAGGTGCCGCGACCATGCACGAGGACCGTCCGCGCCTGACCCGGCGGCGGCTGCTGCAGCTCGGCATCGCCCTGCCGCTCCCGGCGGTGCTGGCGGCCTGCGACGGCGCCACCGGCGGGGACCGGGCCGGCGGCGGCGGGCCGGCGACCACGGCCGGTTCGGCGCCGGCCGGCTCGGCGACCACGGCGCCGTCGCAGGCCCTGCCGCCCACCCCGGCCTGCGACGACGGCGACGACCCGACGCCGGCGCAGACCGAGGGCCCGTACTTCACGCCCGACTCGCCCGAGCGCGCCTCGCTGCTGGAGGCCGGGCTGCCCGGCGACCGGCTGACCGTCGCCGGGACGGTGCTGGCCACCGACTGCCGCCCGCTGCGCCGCGCCCTGCTCGACTTCTGGCAGGCGGACGCCGCCGGTCAGTACGACAACCAGGGCTACCGCCTGCGGGGCCACCAGTTCACCGACGCCGACGGCCGCTTCCGGCTGGAGACGGTCGTGCCCGGGCTGTATCCGGGCCGCACCAGGCACATCCACGTCAAGGTGCAGGCGCCGAACCGGCCGGTCCTCACCACCCAGCTCTACTTCCCCGGCGAGGCGGCCAACGCCGACGACGGCATCTTCCGCGAGGAGCTGCTGCTGGCCATGGGCGGCGACCGCCAGGCGTCGTTCACGTTCGTGCTGGAGGCCTGACCGGCTCTCTCACCGTCCGACGGCGTAGGCCTGGTGGCCACGCGGGTTGGCCGCGGCCAGCAGCAGGCCGGTGGCGGGGTCGCGGCCGGCGGCGCAGGTGCGCCCCAGCGACCAGGGACCGGCGACGTCGACCCGGTGCCCCCGCGCCCGTAGGGCTGCCACGGTCGCGGGGCCCAGGCGGTCCTCGACCACCAGCCGGCCGGGCTCGGCCCGGCGCGGCCAGAACGAGCTGGGGAAGTGGTGGCAGGTGAACGCCGGCGCGTCGATCGCCTGCTGAAGGTCCAGCCCCAGGCGCGCGTGGGCCAGGAAGAACTGCAGCGTCCACTGGTCCTGGGCGTCGGCGCCCGGGGTGCCGAACGCCAGGCACGGCTCGCCGTCGCGCAGCGCCAGCGACGGGCTGAGCGTGGTCCTGGGCCGAATACCACCCATGAGCGAGCTGGCCAGTCCCTCCTGGAGCCACAGCATCTGCGCGCGGGTCCCGAGGCAGAAGCCGAGCCCGGGCACGGCCGGGGAGCTCTGCAGCCAGCCCCCGCTGGGGGTTGCCGACACCAGGTTGCCGTGCCGGTCGGCCACGTCCACGTGGCAGGTGTCGCCCAGGGTCGGCTCGGCGATCCCCGCGACCGCCGCCGCGGGCGCAGCCCGGACGGCCGGGAGGCGCGGCGCCCGGCCGCCCGGCGACCCCGGCCGCAGCTCCATGGAGGCGGCGTCGCCGACCAGGGCGCGCCGCCGCGCCGAGTAGCCGGGGTCGAGCAGGCCGTCCAGCGGCACGTCCACGGCCGCGGGGTCGCCGTACCAGGCCTCCCGGTCGGCGAAGGCCAGCTTGGCGCACTCCACCACCGTGTGGACGTAGGCGTCGCTGCCCAGGCCCATGGCGGCCAGGTCGAAGCCGTCCAGCAGGGCGAGCTGCTGCAGGAACACCGGCCCCTGCCCCCACGGGCCGGTCTTGCAGACCGTCCAGCCGTGGTGGTCGAGGGTGACCGGCGACTCCACGGCGGCCCGCCAGCCGTGCAGGTCGTCGCCGCCGAGCAGGCCCTTGTGGCGCCGGCCGCTGGAGTCCATGACCTCGGCGGTGGCCACGAAGGCGTCGATCGCCTCGGCCACGAACCCCTCGTAGAACACCGCCAGCGCCGCCTCCACCTGCCCGTCGCGGTCCTGGGACGCGGACTCGGCCTCGGCGAGCAGGCGACGCCAGGTCGCGGCCAGCAGCGGGTTGCGGAGCCGCGTCCCGGGCGCCGGCACGCCGCCGGCCAGCCACACCTCGGCCGACGACGGCCACTCCGCGCGGAACAGCCCCTCCACCCCGGCCACGGCCTGGCCGACCCCCGGGAGCACCGGGAAGCCACCCTCGGCGTAGCCGATGGCGGGCTCCAGCACGTCGCGCGGCCGGACGGTGCCGTGCTCGGCGAGCAGCAGCATCCAGGCGCCGAAGGCGCCGGGCACGCAGGCCGGCAGCAGGCCGGTGCCGGGGACCAGGTCGAGACCGAGGGCGCGGAAGTGGTCGATGGAGGCCGCCGCCGGGGTCGGTCCCTGCCCGCTCACCACGAACACGCGGTCCTGCCCGGCGGCGTAGGCGATGATCGGCAGGTCGCCGCCCGGGCCGTTGAGGTGGGGCTCGACCACCTGGAGGACGAACCCCGCCGCCACCGCCGCGTCGAAGGCGTTGCCGCCACGCTCCAGCATCGCCATCCCAGCCGCCGAGGCCAGCCAGTGGGTCGACGAGACCATGCCGAAGGTCCCGCGCAGCTCTGGTCGGGTAGGGAGCATCCAGGCCAGCATAGTCGCGGCCGGACGATGAGGATGGGCTAATGGGTTGCCGGCCCGGTGGGCACGCGCGGATCATCGGGGCATCATGCTGCGCGTCGTCGACCTGACCGTCGAGGTGGGTCACCGTCTGCTCGCCGACGAGGTGAGCTTCACGGTCGCGCCCAACGACGTGGTCGGCCTCGCCGGCCCGAACGGCGCCGGCAAGACCAGCCTGCTGCGCGCGATCGCCGAAGCCACCCACTCGCGTCGCAACGGCGCCGTCAGCCTGGTCGGGAAGCTGGCATGGCTGCCGCAGGAGTCGCCGCCGACCACCGCCTCGACCGGGCTCGCCCGGCTGCTGTCGGCGCGCGGCCTGGACCGGGCGCGGCAGGAGCTGGAGGCCGCCAGGCGCCGCATCGACCAGAGCGGCGACGCCCGCGCCAGGGACCGCGCGATCAAGCGATTCTCCGGCCTCCAGGAGCGCTTCGAGGTCGACGGCGGCTACCGCGCCGAGGCAGAGGCCCGCCGGGTCGCGGCCGGCCTCGGCATCCCGGCCACCGGGCTGGACCGGCCGCTCGCCGGGCTCTCCGGGGGCGAGCGGCGCCGGGTCGAGCTCGCCAGGGTCCTGCTCAGCGAGGCGGGCACGCTGCTGCTGGACGAGCCGACCAACCACCTGGACGCCGACGCCAAGCGCTGGCTGGCCGGGTTCCTGGCCGACTTCGCCGGCGGCATCCTGGTCGTCTCCCACGACCTGCCGCTGCTGGACCGCGACGTCACCGCCGTGCTGGCGCTGGACCCGCTGACCGCCTCGATCGAGACCTACAAGGGCACCTGGACCCAGTACCTGGAGGCGCGGGAGGTCCGGGCGAAGTCCGAGGCGAAGCAGCGCAAGGTCCTGGAGCGCGACATCAAGCGGCTGTCGGCGTTCGTGGAGAAGTACCGCCACTCCAACGAGGACATGGCGCGGCGGGCGATGGTCACCGAGCGCCGGGTCGAGAAGATGAAGGCGCGGCTGACCCCCGAGCGCCGGGCCGGCCGCCGGGTCGCGGTCCGCTTCCCCGACCCGCCGCAGTCGGGCCGCTTCCCGCTGGACGCCGTCGACCTGTCCCGCTCCTACGGCGGGCCGCCGGTGTTCAAGCACGTCTCGTTCGACCTGCAGCGGGGCGAGCGGCTGCTGGTCCTCGGCCTCAACGGCGCCGGCAAGACGTCGCTGCTGCGCATCCTTGCCGGCATCGACCGGCCCGACGACGGCGAGGTGCGGCGGGGCCACGGCGCCGAGGTCGGCTACTACGCCCAGGAGCACGAGGGCCTGGACCCGGACGCCACCTGCATGGAGTCGCTGCGGGAGGTGGCCAAGGCGCCGGACGACCTGCTGCGCGGCGTGCTCGGCCACTTCCTGCTCGGCGGCGACCAGGCCTACCAGCCGACCCGCACGCTGTCGGGGGGCGAGAAGACCAAGCTCGCGCTCGCCCGGCTGGTCCTGGGCCGCCACAACGTGCTGCTGATGGACGAGCCGACCAACAACCTCGACGCGCAGGCGGTGGAGGCGGTCCGTGCCGCCCTGGCCACCTACCGCGGCTCGATCGTGCTGGTCAGCCACGACACGCCGTTCGTGCAGACCTTCGAGCCCGACCGGGTGCTGCTGATGCCCGACGGCGCCCTGGACGTCTGGAGCGAGGACTACCTCGACCTGGTCGCCCTGGACTGACCGG
>Ga0209846_1000005_pt1 | contig 26327 bp, 21 predicted proteins | sample GWRWS3_20_30_FD_187244 | JGI IMG/M metagenome (GOLD analysis project Ga0209846, IMG submission 187244) | Riverbed sediment microbial communities from areas with vegetation nearby in Columbia River, Washington, USA - GW-RW S3_20_30 (SPAdes)... | ecosystem: Environmental > Aquatic > Freshwater >... | reverse complement strand
AAGAGGTCGAGGCCTGACCGCCATCCCTGGCGCCCGTTTCGATTGACGATCGCGACCTGGTCGAGGCCGTTTCGCGCTGGCTGCGAGGCTCGGCCGTCGTCAGGTCGTGACCATCCCAGGCCAAGCTCGTGCCCTGAGCCCACACAAGGGTCGTGCTGCTTCGGGGGAGGCGCCATGCGACCAGTCAGGATCATCGCCGCCATCATGTTCGCGGCCGCCGTCGCCGTCACCGGCTGCAGCGCCCGCTCCACCACCGCCGACCCATCAGCGACGCCCCAGCGACCAGGGGCCGCCCCGCCCGTGCCCGCCGCGCCCACAACCAAGCCACAGCCTGGCGATGGGCCGGTCACGCCGCCCTCCACCGGTCGCTGCGACGCCTCGGCGCTACGGGGATCGGTCCAGGGCGGCGACGGCGCCGCGGGCACCATCTGGACCACCATCCAACTGCGCAACGCCTCGGGCAGGACCTGCACGGTCAAGGGCATTCCCGAGGTGCGGCTGCTCGGCGCCCAGGGACAGCCGCTGACAGCTCCATCCGAGCCCGACGGCCCAGGTGGGTCCCTGGTGGGGCTGCGGCCGGGCGAGGCGGCGCGCTTCGCGTTCAGCTTCGCCAACGTGTGCGACCGCACCGTCGCGGGGTCGCGCCTCCGGGTGACGCTGCCCGCGGGGCAGGGCTCCCTGGTCGTGCCGCTCGGCGCGGAGGCCCGCTTCGGCACCTGCGCGAGCGTCCGCGTCCAGGCACTCGAGGCCCCGACCACCCGCACCACTTCCCCCCTCGCCGAGCGGATCTCCGATCCGCAGGTGGCCGCCGACCGCCTGGTCGATGCCTGGGTGCGCGGCGACCGAGCGGCCGCGCGCAAGCTCGCCAGCGCCGCGGTCACCGACCGGCTGTTCAGCGAGTCCCCACCCGCCCAGACGCCCGCGGCCCTGCCATGCCGGCTGGCGGACCCCGCCGTGTTCGTGTGCTCGTACCCCATCGCGGTGCGAGCCGAGCTGACGATCGTCGTGGAGGGCGGCGCCTCGGCCGGCTACGGCGTCAGCGGCATCGAGTTCGGCGACTGAAGCCCCTGCTGCTCAGCCGAGGGCCACGTTACTGCCGGACCGCCCTGACCCGGAGCAGCAGCGCCTGCTCCGGGTCCAGCGCGGGCATCGCCAGCCCGGCCGCGCCGAGCACGGCGCCGGGCAGGGTGACCCCGCCGGCGGCGTACCAGGGCGGCGGCACCCGCTGGGTGGTCCGCGGCGGGCCGGCGGGGTGGACCGGCTCGACCAGGTAGCGGCGGGCCGGGTCCAGGCCAGGAGGCCGGACGGGCGCCGGCACCGTGAACGGCGAGGTGGCGAGCTGGACGTAGGCGTACAGCGCCTCCGAGCGGTCGCGGGCGACCACCCCGTGCACCGCCGCCGCCGGGTCCGGGTGGTCGGCGTGGACGACGTCGCCGCCGTGCAGCAGGCCACGGTGCCGCTTGTAGAAGCCGATCCAGGACGCCAGCGCGGCGCGCTCCTCCGGCGAGGTGGCGGTGACGTCCCATTCGATGCCGGCGTGCCCGAACAGCGCGGTCGCCGCCCGGAACGACAGGTCGTGGACGCGGCCGGTGGTGTGCGACCGCGGCGGGCCGATGTGCGTCCCGATCAGCTCCGGGGGCAGGAACAGGCCCGTCCAGCGCTGGATCGCCTGGCGCTCCAGCGCGTCGTTGCAGTCGCTGGCCCAGACGCGGTCGGTGCGGTCCAGGATCCCCAGGTCGACCCGGGCCCCGCCGGAGGAGCAGCTCTCGATCTCGACGCCGGGATGGGCGGCGCGCAGGTCGTCCAACAGCCGGTAGATCGCCAGCGTCTGCGCGTGCACGCCGGGGCCCGCCTGGTGGCCGGCGTCGACGAGGTCGCGGTTGTGGTCCCACTTCAGGTAGGCGATGTCGTACTCGGTCAGCAGCGCGTCCAGCCGCGAGCGGATGTGGTCGTAGGCGTCCGGGTTGGCGAGGTCGAGGACCTGCTGGTTGCGGGCGGTCGGCGGCAGCCGCCCGCCGGCCTGCAGGACCCAGTCGGGGTGCGCGCGGTACAGGTCGGAGTCGGGGTTGACCATCTCCGGCTCGACCCACAGGCCGAACTGCATGCCGAGCGCGCGGACGTGGCCGATGAGCGGCTCCAGCCCCTGCGGCCACACCGTCTCGTCGACGTACCAGTCGCCGAGGCCGGCGGTGTCGTCGCGGCGGTGCCGGAACCAGCCGTCGTCCAGGACGAAGCGCTCGACGCCGAGCTCGGCGGCGGTGTCGGCGAGGGCCTTCAGCCGTCCGAGGTCGTGGTCGAAGTAGACCGCCTCCCAGGTGTTGAGCACCACGGGACGGGGCCGGTCCGGCCCGGGGTGGCCGGGTCGCCCGCGCAGGTGGCCGTGGAACGCGGCGGCGACGCCGTCCAGGCCGCGTGGGGAGTAGGCGGCGTACACCCAGGGGGTGGCGTACTCCGCGCCCGGCGCCAGCTCGACCTCGCCAGGCAGCAGCAGCTCGCCGGCGCCGAGCACGCCGTCTCCCGACGGCCAGCGCTCCGCGTAGCTGAGGTGGTTGCCGCTCCAGCCGACGTGGACGGCCCACACCTCACCGTGACGGCACCCGAAGCCCGGCGTGCCGGCCAGCAGGCCGACGGTGGCGTCGTGGCCGGTGCGGCCGCGCCGGTTCTCGCGCACCCAGCTTCCGAGCGGCAGGAGGTGGCGCTGCGGGTGCCGCTCGCGGCACCAGCGGCCGCTCAGGTCCAGCAGCTCGGTCGCCTGCGCCGGGATGGGCAGCGCGCACGACAGCTCGTTGACCGTGTAGGGCGCGTCGCCGTCGTTGCGCAGCGTGTGGCGCAGCCGCAGCAGCCCGGCGGGCGACAGCTCCAGCTCGCAGCGCAGGCGCAGGCAGGCGACCGGGTCGACGCCGTGCACCGTCAGCCGGTCCTCGCCGTCGTGGTCCAGCTCGGCGAGCGCGAACGACGGCGACCAGTCCGACCCCGCGCGGTGCCCGGAGAGGGTGGGCCGGCCGGGCCAGCCGGCGGCGTGCTCCCGCACCAGCGAGCTCGGGACCGGCTCGTCGAGCGTGGCCTTGGCCAGCGCGGCAGCCCTGGCCAGCGCCAGGTCGGGCCAGGCGGCGGGCGCCGGGTCGCCGAGGTCGGCGCCCCAGTGCAGCACCGCCGGCAGCCGCGGGCCGCCCGCGTCCAGGACCAGGCTGCAGCCTCCCGCCCGCAGGTGCACGTACCGGGTCAAGGGCTCAACCCTTGGTGGCCCCGAGGGTGAGCCCGCGCACGAACTGCCGCTGCAGGACGAAGTAGATGATCAGCGTGGGCAGCGCGGCCAGCAGGGCGCCGGCGGCGATCAGGTTGTTGTCCTTGAAGAAGACCCCCTCCAGGTTGGCCAGGGCCGACACGATCGGCCGCTTCTCGCCGGTCCGCATCAGCACCAGCGCCCAGAAGAAGTCGTTGTAGATCCAGGTGAACTCCAGGGTGGCCAGGGCGGCCAGCGCCGGCCGGCACAGCGGCAGGATGATCCTCCAGAACTGGCGCCACACCGTGGCGCCGTCGACCAGGGCGGCCTCGGTCAGGTCGTACGGGATGGTCTTCATGTAATTGCTGAGCACGAAGATACAGAAGCCGAGCTGGAAGGCCACGTGGATGGCGATGATGCCCCAGTAGGAGTCGTACAGCGTGCCCAGGTCGTTCATCCAGTACGGCAGGGGGATTGCTAGATAGATGCGGTACAGCGGCGTGATGATGACCTGCGGTGGCAACAGGTTGCCGGCGGTGAACACCATCAGCAGCGCCAGGTTGATCCTGACGTCGAAGCGTGACACCGCGAACGCCACGAACGAGGCGAACAGCAGCGTCAGGATCAGGGCCGGCACCACCACGATCAGCGTGTTCAGGTAGTACCTGGGCAGGTCGGCCTGGGTCCAGGCGTTGGCGAAGTTGTCGAAGTTGAGCTGACCCGGCAACGAGAAGTAGCCGCGCTCGGCCGTCTCGGCGTAGGGGCGCAGCGAGGTGTAGACGGCCCACAGCAACGGGGCCAGCCAGCAGAGGGCGGTGGCGATCAGGAAGGCGTTGAGCACCACGCGACCCGGCCGCAGGCGCCGGCGCCGGCGCCGCGCCACCGCCGGGGCGGCCTCGCGTGGCCTGGCGAGCACGTCGACGTCGACGGTGGCCATCTACCGGACCTCCCCCCGGCCGATGGTCGCGCGGAAGTAGACGACCAGGTACGGGATGATGAAGGCCAGGGAGACCGTCAGCAGGATCACGGCCAGGGTCGAGCCGAAGCCGATGCGGCTGGCCTCGCCGACGATGTTGTCGTACACCAGCACCGACAGCAGCTCCAGGCCGTTCCTGCCGCTGTTGATCACGAAGACGATGTCGAAGGCGCGCAGCGACTCGATCACGGTGACGACCAGCACGACCACGTTGATCGGCTTGAGGGCCGGGAACACCACCCGCCGGAACGCCTGCCACTCGTTGGCCCCGTCGATGGCGGCGGCCTCCCGCAGCGACGGGTCGACGCTCTTCAGGCCGGCCAGGTAGAGGATCATGATGTAGCCGACGTGCCGCCAGCTCGCCGCCACCAGCATCGCCCACAGGTTGAGGTTCGGGTTGCCGAGCCAGTCGATCAGGTTGCCCTGCTCGGTGCGGCCGAGCAGGTTGTTGAGCAGGCCCTGCTCCGGCGAGTAGACGAGCTGCCAGATGAAGCCGACGATCGCCAGCGCCAGCACCACCGGCAGGTACAGGGCGCTCTGGTAGACGCGGGTCGCCCGGAGCTGCTTGTCGAGCTGGAGGGCCAGGAACAGCCCGAAGGTGGTCGGGATCAGCAGGAAGAACACCAGCCAGATGAGGTTGTGCTGCACCGCTGGCCAGAACGGCGGGTAGATGGTGAAGACCTGCCGGTAGTTCTCCAGCCCGATCCACTTGATGGTGTCCAGGCCGCCGATGCCGTCCCAGCGGGCGAACGACAACGCCACCGACAGCACGGTCGGCACCCAGATGAGGGTGAGGTGGAGCAGGGTCGGGACGGCGATCATCACCGCCAGGACGAGCTTGTCCCGCCGGGTGAGCCTGGGGCCGCGCCGGCGGCGCCTGGTGGTGACGGCCATGGCTAGCTGGTGAAGATCGTCTTCTTCTGGTCTTCGATCTTCTTGGTGAGGCCGGCGACGTCGTTGGGGTTGCGGATGAACTCCTGCAGCGACGGGATCATCACCGTGGACGCGAAGTCCGGCCGGGTGTCGCGGTCCAGGAACTGCGAGATGTGCGCGGCCGAGCCGATCAGCTCGACGGCCTTCTTCTGCAGGGCGTTGTAGCTGCTGGTGTCGGCCTTGGTGTTGGCGGCGATGTTGTTGGGGTCGGACTTCAGGTAGGTGCCCACCGCCTCGGTGCCCGCCAGGTACTCGAGGAGCTGCTTGGCGTTGGCCTCCTCCCGCGGCGACTTGGCGAGCATGAAGCCGTCGATCGGCGCCTCGACCGAGTCGGTGCCGATGGCCGGGTCGATCTCGGGGAAGGCGAAGAAGTCGAGGTCGTCGCGGTCGGCCTCCGGGAACTGCTGGCCGACGAACATGCCGAGCAGGTACATGCCGGCCTTCTTCTGCTGCAGCGCCTGGCCGGCCTCCTGCCAGGTCCGGCCGAGCGAGCCCTGCTGGTGGTAGGGGAGCAGCTCGCGCCAGGTGTCGAAGACCTTGGCGACCTTGGGGTCGGTCCACGACTCGTTGCCGCCCATCAGGCTGATGTGGAAGTCGTAGCCGTTGATGCGCATGTTCAGGTAGTCGAAGGTGCCCATCGCCGGCCAGCCGTCCTTGTCGGCGAAGGCGATCGGGGTGAGCTTGTCGCCCTGCATCTGCTTGGCCAGCGCGACGAGCTCGTCGAGGGTGGTGGCCGGCTGGTAGCCCTTCTCCTCGAAGACGCTCTTCCGGTAGAAGACCGCCCACGGGTAGTAGTAGAAGGGGATGAAGTACTGCTGGCCGTCCAGGCCGGTGGAGGCCTGCTTGAGCGCCTCGGTGAAGTTGCCGCCGACCTTCTGCCAGACGTCGGTGACCGGGCCCGCCAGGCCGCGCTGGGCGAAGAACTGCATGCGGTAGCCGGCGAACCACATCCACACGTCGTCGGGCCTGCCCTGCAGGTAGTTGTTGATCTGCTCCTGGTAGGTGTTGTGGTCGACGGTGTTGACCTTGGGGGTGATGCCCGACGCCTTCTGGAAGTTGGCGAAGACCTGCTCGTAGGCCTGCTTGGGGAGCGTGTCGGAGGCGTTGGAGCCGACCGTGACCTCCTTGCTGCCGCTGCCGCCGCCGCCGCCCCCGCCGCCGCCGCTGTCTTCGCCGCAGGCGGCGAGGCCGGCCATGCCCGCGCTCACCCCGAACATCTTGAGCACGTCGCGCCGGCTCAGGCGCGGTCCCGTCCGAGAGCTGGCCATGGCTCCTCCTTGCCCTCCAGGGCGCCCCCCGAGCGCATCCCACCACAATCCAACAACCTCGGGCCTATCTCAGCGCGCCCATCCTGGGATGTCAAGGATTGTTTTGCTGAGAGTTGTTGACTTGTGTGAGAGTGTGGGTGGACCCTTTTCTGCCAACGACCGAGACGCCGGGGGATGGAGATGCTCGCCAAGCAGCGGCAGGCGGTGATCCTCGAGGAGGTCCGCCGCAGCGGCGGGGTCCGGGTCAGCGACCTGACCGAGCTGCTGCAGGTCTCCGACATGACCATCCGCCGCGACCTCGACGTGCTCGCCGAGAGCGGCCTGGTCGAGAAGGTCCACGGCGGCGCCACCGCCGTCGGCGAGCGCAGCACCTTCGAGCCCGGGTTCGAGGCCAAGTCGTTCCGCGAGCGGCCGGAGAAGGAGGCGATCGCCGAGCTGGCCGCCACCCTGGTGCGCCCCGGCAGCGCGATCGGGCTCAACGCCGGCACCACCACCTGGGCGCTGGCAAGGCGGCTCGGGGAGGTGCCCAACCTCACCGTGGTCACCAACTCCATCCAGGTCGCCGGGGTCTTCCACCAGCACGACCGCGGCGACCAGACGGTGGTGCTCACCGGCGGGCTGCGCACCCCGTCCGACGCGCTGGTCGGACCGGTCGCCATCGGGTCGATCCGCTCGCTCAACCTCGACGTGGTGTTCATGGGCGTGCACGGGATCGACCCGCGGCGCGGCTTCTCCACCCCCAACCTCATGGAGGCCGAGGCCAACCGCGCCCTCGCCGAGGCGGCCCGCCGGGTGGTGGTCGTCGCCGACCACACCAAGTGGGGCGTGATCGGGCTCTGCTCGATCCTCGCGCTCGACCAGGCGGACGTGCTGGTCACCGACGCCGGCCTCGGCGAGGAGGCCCGCGAGGTCCTCGCCGAGCAGGTCGGCGAGCTGCTGGTCGCGCCCGTCCGCGGCCAGGACGCCGAGGCCGGCTGAGCGTCATGGGCTCCCTGGTCCCGTCGCTGCCGGGGCTCCTGTACGGGGGCGACTACAACCCCGAGCAGTGGCCGGAGCCGACCTGGGCCGAGGACGCGCGGCTCATGCGCGAGGCCGGCGTCAACCTGGTCACCGTCGGGGTGTTCGCCTGGGCCCGGCTGGAGCCCCGCCCCGGCGAGTACGACCTGGCCTGGCTGGACCGGGTGCTCGACCTGCTGCACGAGCACGGCGTCCGCGTCGACCTGGCCACCGCGACCGCCTCGCCCCCGCCCTGGATGGCCCGCCGGCACCCGGAGAGCCTGCCCGTCGACGCCGACGGCCACCGGCTCTGGCACGGCTCCAGGCAGGCGTGGTGCCCGAGCTCCGGCGCCTTCCGGTCGGCGGCCGTCGCCCTGGTCGAGCGGCTGGCCGGCCGCTACGCCGGCCACCCGGCCCTGGCCATGTGGCACGTCGGCAACGAGTACGGCTGCCACGTCGCGGCCTGCTGGTGCGACGCCTGCGCCGAGCGCTTCCGGGGGTGGCTGCGGCGCCGCCACGGCGACCTGGACGGGCTCAACCACGCCTGGGGCACCGACTTCTGGAGCCAGCGGTACGGCGACTGGGCCGAGGTGATCCCGCCTCGGCGCGCGCCCTACTTCCCCAACCCCACCCAGCAGCTCGACTTCCGCCGCTTCAGCTCCGACAACCTGCTCGAGTGCTTCCAGGCCGAGCGGGACACGCTGGCCCGGCTGAGCCCTGGCGTGCCGGTCACCACCAACTTCATGGGGCTGTTCAAGCCGCTCGACTACTGGCGGTGGGCGGCGCGGGAGGACGTCGTCTCCAACGACTGGTACGCCGACCCGGAGGACCCCCAGAGTCACGTGCTCGGCGCGCTCGGCTTCGACCTGATGCGCTCGCTCGGCGGCGGCCGGCCATGGTTGCTGATGGAGCAGGCGCCCTCGGCGGTCAACTGGCGGCCCCGCAACCGGCCCAAGCGGCCCGGCCAGATGCGGCTGTGGAGCCTGCAGGCGGTGGCCAGGGGCGCCGACGGCGTCTGCTTCTTCCAGTGGCGGGCGTCCAAGGCCGGCGCCGAGAAGTTCCACTCGGGCATGGTCCCCCACGCCGGACCCGACTCCCGCACCTTCCGGGAGGTCAGCGCCCTCGGTGCCGAGCTTCGACGCATCGGCGAGGTCGCCGGCGCCCGCGTGCCCGCCGACGTCGCGCTGCTGCTCGACTGGCCGAGCTGGTGGGCGTCGGAGCTCGACTCCCATCCCTCGGCCGACTTCCGGCTGCTGGACGCCCTCCTGTGCCACTACACGCCGTTGTGGGAGGGCGGCGTGACCGTCGACGTGGCCAACCCGGAGGCCGATCTCAGCCGCTACAAGCTGGTCGTCGCGCCCAACCTCTACCTGGTCACCGACGCCGCCGCCGAGCGCCTGGTCGCCTACGTGGCCGGCGGCGGGTCGCTGCTGCTGTCGTGCTTCTCCGGCATCGTCGACGAGCACGACCACGTGCGGCTGGGCGGCTACCCGGCGCCGTTCCGCGAGCTGCTCGGCCTCCGGGTCGAGGAGCTCTGGCCGCTGCCGGCCGGCGAGACGCTGGCCGTCCGCTCGGCGGAGCTGGGGCCCTTCGGCGGGACTCTCTGGGCAGAGGCGGTGAAGGCCGAGGGCGCCGAGGTGCTCGCCGAGGTCGACGGCGGCGACCTGGACGGCACGCCGGCGGTGCTGCGCCACCGGTATGGCGCCGGCGGCGGCTGGTACCTCGCCACCCGGCCGGAGCCGGCCGCCATGGCCCGCATCATGAGTCGCGCGTGCGCCGAGGCGGGCGTAAGCCCGGCCGCGCCGGTGGCGCCCGGCGTCGAGGCCGTCCGGCGCACCGGCACCGCCGGCAACGGATCCTGGCTGTTCCTGCTCAACCACGACGACCGGCCGGTCGAGACGACGCTGCCGTCGCCCGCGGTCGACCTGCTCACAGGGCGCCGGCTGGAGGGCACAATCACGCTGGAGCGGTTCGGCGTCGCGGTCCTGGCCCAGGAAGGATCATGAGGAGCACCAAGACCATCACCAAGCTCGCCGACGGGCGCGAGCTGATCTACTACGACGAGCGGCCGGGCATGGACCGCTCGGCCGCCGACACCCGCGACCTGCGCGCCACCCGGACCCGCTCGGAGATCCGCTACGACGCCCTGCTCGATCAGTGGGTGATCATCGCCAGCCACCGGCAGGGCCGCACCCATCTGCCGTCCACCGACCGTTGCCCCCTGTGCCCGTCGCGGCCGGGCCGGGCCACCGAGATCCCCGCCGACGACTACGACGTGGCGGTGTTCGAGAACCGCTTCCCGTCGCTGGTGACCGGCGTGCCCGAGGCCGGCGGCGACGACGCCCTGTTCGTGCGGCGCCCGGGGGTGGGCCGCTGCGAGGTCGTCTGCTTCACCGCCGACCACGCGGCCTCGTTCGCGCAGCTCTCCCCGGAGCGGGTCGAGGTGGTGCTGGACGCCTGGACCGACCGCACCCGCGAGCTGGGCGCGCTGCCGGGCGTGGAGCACGTCTTCGTGTTCGAGAACCGCGGCGAGGAGATCGGCATCACCCTGACCCACCCGCACGGGCAGATCTACGCCTACCCGTTCGTGCCGCCGCGGATGCTGCGGATGCTGCGCTCGGCGCGCCTGCACCGCGAGCAGGCCGGCGAGTGCCTGTTCTGCGCGCTGCTGGCCGCCGAGCGGGCGGCCGGGGTCCGCGTGGTCGCCGAGACCGAGCGCTGGACGGCGTTCGTGCCCCACGCCGCCCGCTGGCCGTTCGAGGTCCACGTCTACCCGCGCCGGCACCTGCCCGACCTGCCGGCCCTGGACGGCGAGGAACGCCACGAGCTGGCGCGGTTGCACCTGGACGTGCTGCGCCGCTTCGACGGCATCTTCGGCACCAAGATGCCGTACATCGCCGCCTGGCACCAGGCACCGGTCCGCGTCGACCGCGACCTGGCCCACCTGTACCTCCAGGTCTTCTCGGTGCGGCGGGCGCCGGGCAAGCTCAAGTTCCTGGCCGGCAGCGAGTCGGCGGCCGGGGTGTGGGTCAACGACATCGCCCCGGAGCGGGCCGCCCAGCTCCTCCGCGACGCCCACTGAGCACGCCGGCTACGCCCGGGCCGGCTGGTACTGGGAGCTGACGAACCTCCCCTTGCCGGCGGCCGTGATCGGCACCCGCTCGGCCGCCACCACCTCCAGCGGGAAGGGGCCGCCGGCCAGCTCGAACAGGGCCGCGCGGACGCTCGCCAGCACCGCCCGGCCGGCGGTGGAGTCGGGGTTGCCGTTCGCGGGGACGACGTGGATGCGGACCAGCCCGTCGCGGTCCTGCCGGACGAAGCACGCCGCCACCCCCGGGTGGCTCTCGGCCAGCTCCAGGAAGGTGTCGGAGTAGATGGGGGAGCCGTCGGGCAGCACCACACGGTCGTTGACCCGGCCCCTGGTGAGCCGCATCGTCCGGAAGCGCCGCCCGCAGGGGCAGCGGTCCGGCTCGACGATCCCCGCGTCGCCGAGGGCGTAGCGGACCAGCGGCATGGCCCGCTCCATGAACGCGGTCACCACCACCCGGCCCTCGGTGCCGTCGGGCAGCGGGTCGCCGGCGTCGTCGACGACCTCGACGTGGACGCGGTCCTCGGCCAGGTGGCAGCGTCCCCGGTGACACTCGAAGTAGACGTTGAGGACCTCGTAGGCGGAGTACTCGTCGAAGGCCGGCACGCCGAACCCCTCGACCAGGGCCCGCCGCTGGCCAGGGACGAGCAGCTCGGACTCGCTGAACAGCAGGCGCAGGCTGCGCCGCAGGCGCGCCAGCTCCTCGGGCGTGAGGCTGCGCAGCAGCTCGCGCAGGTGCACCGGGTAGCCGATCAGCACCTGCGGGCGGTTGCCGAGCAGGGCCGCCTTGATCTCCGGCATCGGGCGGTGGGTCAGGATCACGTGCCTGCGGAACAGCCCGAGGCGTTCGAACGCCCGCCGCGGCGGGGTGAAGTGCCGCAGGTGGGACAGGCGATAGGTCGGCAGGTACCTGCCGGTGGCCAGGAACCGGCGGAGGCAGGCGGCCGTGTGGTAGTCGAAGCTGTCGCGGTCGTGGAGGACCCGCAGGCGCTCGCCGGTGGTGCCGCTGGTGTGGAACTCCACGCAGCGGTCGGGGTCGGTGCCGTCGGCCAGGAACTCGGCGGGCGCGCGGGCGCGCAGGTCCTGCTTGGTCAGCACGGGCAGCGCGGCGAGGTCGGCGAGGTCGCGGAGCGGGCCGACCGCGTAGCGCGGGTCGTCGCGGTAGTAGGGCACCCGCTCGCGGCAGAAGGCCAGCATGCGGTCGAGCTGGCGGAGCCGGCGGCGGTCGACGGCGGCCTGGCTGCCGTACTGCCTGGCCATGCTGAGCGCGACGTACCAGGCTTCCCGGAGCAGCATCGTGGCGCACCTCGATGTTTGGGGGCGACCCCCCTGTTGTACCCTCCATCGCGGAGCGCCATGCCCCTCACCGCCGACGTGCTCGACGCCTACGAGCCGGTCCCAGAGGAGTGGGACCGGTTCGCCCGCGAGCAGCGGCTGATCCGGGCCTGGGACGCCGCCGCGTTCGCCGCCGTGGCCGACCGTCCGCGGCGGGTCTGGCTCGCGCTGGTCCGCGACCGCGAACGGCCGGTGGCCGCGTTCGCCGGGCGCCTGCTCGGCCCGGGAGCCGGGCCGCTGGAGTGCAAGCTCCCGCTGGTCGGCGCGCCCGGGTTCGCGTTCGCCGCCGAGCTGGACCAGGCGGACAGGCGGGCGGCCGTGGCGGCGTTCGAGCGGGCCCTGTTCCGCAGGCTCCGCTGGCGCTGCCTCGGCGTGGCCTACCGCCAGGTGGCCACCACCGAGCTGGGGGTCCTGCGGCGCCGCCGCGGCCGGGTCCGCGTCACCACCAGCCCCGACGCCGTGCTGGAGAACCGCTGGGGGTCCATGGAGCAGTACTTCGCCGAGCTGCCGAGCAAGAACCGCCGCGAGAAGCTGCGCTACCTGCAGCGGCAGCTCGCCCGTGATCCCGAGTTGGCGGTCGGGACCGCCGACGAGGGGATCGACGGGGCCGAGGCGAGCCGGCTGGCGCACCTGACCAACCTGCGGCACCGGCGCCTGCAGGCGCCCGTCCCGCCGCCCGCCGCCTACTTCGAGGCGATGGCCGGGCTCCAGGGCGCGCTGTACCTCACCTACCGCGACCGAACCGCCGGGCGGCTGCTCGCCTACGACCTCGCGTTCGACGACGGGACCTGGCTGGTGGCCAGCGTCTGGGGGTCGCTCGACCCGCACGGGGAGGGCCGCCCCAACCTCTACTTCGACCGCTGCCTGCGGCTGGTCGCCCACATGATCGAGCACCGCAGGGCCGGCATCCGCTTCGGCAAGGGGCTGCTCGAGGTCAAGCAGCGCTTCGGCGCCGTGCCTGTCCCCCAGCACCTGGTCGTCGTCGTCCGCTGATGTCCCTGCGCGGCGAGCTCCTCGACCCCGCCGCCGGGCCGGTCCCACCCGAGTGGGGGCGCTTCGTCGCCGGGCAGCGGCTCACGCCCGCCTGGGACGCCGCCGCGCTCGCCACCCTCGCGCCGCGGCACCGGCGTCTGCGGCTCGGCGTGGTCCACGACGAGGACGGCGTGCAGGCCGTGTTCTGCGGTCATCTCCGCGGACCGGCCGCGCTCCCCGGAGCGTTCGAGTGCAAGCTGCTGCCGATGGGCTCCACCCCCGGGTTCGCCTTCGCCCGCGAGCTGGACCCCGCCCGCCGCCGCGCCGCCGTGGCCGCGTTCGAGCGGGCCCTGGCCCGCCGGCTCGGCTGGCGCTGTGTCGGTGTCATCTACCGGCAGGTCGGCAAGGTCGACCTCGACGTCTGCGCCGGTCCAGGCCGGCTGCGGGTCACCACCGCCCCGGACGCGGTGCTGGAGAACCGCTGGGCGACCATGGACGAGTACTTCGCCGGCCTGTCCCATCGCCGGCGCGGGCGGCTGCGGGCGATGCAGCGGGCGGTGGCGGACGACCCCGACCTGGTGGTGACGGTTGGCGACGGCGTCGACGGCGCCGCTGCCAGCCGGCTGGCGTTCCTCACCGAGCTGCGACACCACCGAGGCCGGTTCGACGCCCCACGCCAGCCGATCCCCGCCGCCTACTTCGACGCGCTGGCCGGCCGAGAGGGCGCCCTGTACCTCACCTACCGCGACGCCGCCGGGTCGCTGTTGGCGTTCACGCTGCTGTTCGACGACGGCGAGCGGTTGACCTCCAGCATCTGGGGCGCGCTCCACCCGCACGACGGCGGCCGCAAGCACCTGCTGTTCGACCACTACCTCCGCGTGATCGCCCATGCGGTGGAGCACCATCGGCTCGCGATCAGTTTCAGCAAGGGTCAGCTCGAGGCCAAGCAGCGGTTCGGCTGCGTCCCGGTGGCGCAGTTCGCCGTCGCCGCCGTCCCTCAGGTCAGCAGGTTGACCAGGCGGTCGGGCACGTAGACGGCGTCGCGTGGCCGGTGGCCGCCGAGGTGGCGGCGGACCTTCTCGCTCCGCAGCGCGACCTGGACGGCCTGCTCGCGGTCCAGGCCGGCGGGCGCCGGGAGGGCGTCGCGGCGCCTGCCGTCGACCTGCACGACCAGGGTGATCTCGCGCTGCTGGAGGGCGGCGGGGTCGTGGGACGGCCAGGCCGCGCGGTGCACCGAGTACGGGCGGCCGAGCAGCGCCCACAGCTCCTCGGCCAGGTGCGGCGCGAACGGCGCCAGCAGCAGCGTGAAGGTCGCGGCGGTCCGGTCCCACTCGCCGGCGTCCATCTCCGGCTTGTGCCGGCGGGCCCAGCGCAGCAGCTCCATCAGGGTGGACAGGGCGGTGTTGAGCTTGAGCCGCCCGATGTCGTGGCCGACGGCGGCGACCGCCCGGTCCAGCGGTCGCAGATCGACCCCGCCCGCGCCCGCCGTGTGCGGCTCGGCGACCAGCCGCCAGGCCCTGGCGGAGAACCGCTCGATGCCGGCCAGGCCGGCGTCGCTCCAGTCGCCGCCGTCCTCGAACGGGGCGATGAACAGCAGGTACATGCGCAGGTTGTCGGCGCCCACCGTGGCCAGGTAGTCGTCGGGCACGACCACGTTGCCGCGGCTCTTGGACATCTTGGCGCCGTCCTTCAGCAGGAACCCGTGCAGCCGGATCCTGGGGAACGGCTCGGCGAACGGCAGCAGGCCGAGGTCGTGCAGGGCCCTGGTGACGAAGCGGGCGTACAGGTGGTGGCGGGCGACGTGCTCGGGGCCGCCCGCGTACATGTCGACCGGCAGCATGCGGGCGGTCAGCTCCGGGTCGAAGGCGACGTCGTCGCGTCCCGCCGACGGGTAACGCAGGAAGTACCAGGCCGAGTCCAGGAACGTGTCGGAGACGTCGGTCTCACGCCTGCCGGGGCCGCCGCAGGCGGGGCAGGTGGTGTGCACGAACGCCGGCACCGACGCCAGCGGCGACAGCCCGGTGCCGGTGGGGCGGAAGTCCGCCACCCGCGGCAGCAGCACCGGCAGGTCCTGGTCGGGGACTGGCACGGTGCCGCAGCCGTCGCAGTACACGATCGGGATGGGCGGCCCCCAGTAGCGCTGTCGCGAGATCAGCCAGTCGTGCAGCCGGTAGCGGGTCGCCCTGCGGCCGCGGTCGTTGGCCTCCAGCCAGTCGGCGATCGCCTCCCCGGCCTGCTCCGCCGCCATCCCGGTGAACGGCCCCGACGCCACCAGCCGGCCGTCGTCGCCGACCACCTGCAGGACGGGCAGCCCGGCCGCCGCCGCGAACGCGCGGTCCCGCTCGTCGTGGGCCGGCACGCCCATCACCGCGCCGCTGCCGTAGCCGGCGACCACGTAGTCGGCCACCCGCACCGGCAGGCGGGCGCCGGTCGCCGGGTGCAGGGCGTGGCGGCCCGCGAGCGCCCGCAGCTCGGGATGCTCCGGCGGCACCGCCAGGAACGTCACCCCGAACAGGGTCTCCGGCCTGGTGGTGAAGGCCGCCAGCCGGCCACCGCCCTCCAGCTCGAAGTCGACCTCGACCCCTCGCGAGCGCCCGATCCACTCGCGCTGCTGGCGCTTGGCGGTCAGCGGCCAGTCCAGCTCGTCGAGGCCGTCCAGCAGCTCGTCGGCGTAGGCGGTGATGCGCAGGAACCACTGGCGCATGGTCCGCTGGGTGACCCTGGTGCCGCAGCGCTCGCAGCGCTCGCCTTCGAGCTGCTCGTTGGCGAGCACCGTCAGGCACGACGGGCACCAGTTCACCGGCGCCTCCCGCCGCACCGCCAGGCCCGCCCGGTACAGCCGCAGGAACAGCCACTGGGTCCAGCGGTAGTAGGCGGGGTCGCTGGTGACCACCTCGTGGCCCCAGTCCCAGGCCGCCCCGAGCCGGCGGAGCTGGCCCCGGTAGCGGTCGACGGTCCGGGCGGTCAGCGTGGTCGGGTCCTCGCCCACCCGCAGCGCGTAGTTCTCGGTGTGGATGCCGAAGGCGTCGAAGCCGATCGGCTGGAACACCTTGCGGCCCCGCATCCGCAGCCAGCGCCCGTAGGTGTCGGCGCCCGAGTAGGTGTAGGCGTGGCCGACGTGCAGCCCCTCGGCGGACGGGTAGGGGAACTCCACCAGGTTGTAGAGCTTCTCGCCGGGCGACAGCCGCTCCAGGTCGAGCTCGTCCAGGCGGTCGCGCGCCCAGCGCGCCTGCCAGCGAGCCTGGACCTCCAGCGGGTCGTACCCGGGCATCCGATGCACCTCCGGAAACAGCGAACCGTTACCAGTTCAGGGGGCGTTTTTGAGCGCTTCCTGGCTGGTACCCCTGCTCGGGGTTCCTCCCCCCGGCTGCCAGCGCCGGGGCTTGGTTCTGGTGTCAGTGGCCCCCGCCACCTCGCGGTGGTCTTCCAGGGCCTCGCACGCCCACGCTGCTGCGTGAGCCTGCCCGCCGTGGTCTCCCACAAGCGGCACCGGGGCGGCAACTCCACCCCGCTGGACATCCCGGTCGCCAACGTCGGCGACCGGTCCGGTCCAGTCACGGAGATTCAACGCCGCGTTGGCGTTGCGGTCCACCAGCCCCCCACATCTGGGGCAGTGCCACACCCGCTCGCCCAGCCGGAGATCGGCCCGGTAGCCGCCGCAGCCGTGGTGGGTCTTGGACGACGCAAACCACCGATCGGCGACCACAAGCCGGCCACCCTCCTGTGGGCACTTGTAGGTCAACAGCGGCCGAACCTTCCCGATGCCGGCCTGCGCGACGCCGCGGCGAAACGACCGACGGCCCATCCCGCGGGCCATCGCGGCGACGTCGAGATCCTCGACCACGATGATGCCGTAGCGGCGCGCGAGCTGGGTGGTCAGAGTATGGAGCTGGTGAGCGCGGAGGTTTACCGCTCGCCGGTCAAGCGCCGCCAGCTTGGCGTTCGCCTGGCGGTAGGCTCGGGAACCGACGATCCGGCGGGAGCGCTGCCGGGCGACCCGGCGACGCTGTTGGTGCACTGCAGCCCATGGCGCAGGATGGGCGATGGGCTGGATCGTGTCGTCGCTGTGGGCGATGACCGCCCACTCCCGCCCGATCCCCAAGTCGATCCCACAACAGGCGTCCGGCTCGCTGGGCGTGGCGGACGGCTGGCAGATGATCGCCTGCACCGACACCACCAGCCGACCCCCGTGCCGGCCCTGCTCGGACAGGGTCATCGACAGGATCCGCGCCCGGCCCTTGACGACCAGCCGCTGCAGCCGCCGGGTATTCTCCTTGCAGCGCAGCAGCCCGACCACCGGCAAGACGAGATGGCGGCGGTCGGGCTCCAGGCGCATCGCCCCAGTGGTGAAGCGCACCCGGCCACGGTCGCGGTGGCGGCCCTTGAACCTGGGGAACCCGACCTGCCGCCCGGTCCGACGACCGTGCTTGGCGTCCGACCGGTTGTGCAGCCCCTGCACCAGGTCGGCGATGCCGGACGCGTACGCCTCTTTCGAGCACGCCCGCCACCAGGGCGCGACTTGATCCTTAGCCTGGTTCCACTGCTTGCGGAGCTGGAAGGCGTTCCATGCAAGCAGGGGGACGCCAGGATCGGCTTGGCGGGCATCGAGGTTGGCTTTGACCTGCGCCAGCGCCCAATTATGGGCGAATCTCCGGCCACCGAACTGCTGGGCGATCCGCGATCGCTGCTCTGGGTTGGTTGGTTCCACCTCGAAGCGGAAGCCACGCGCGACCCAGCCAGCAGGAACCACAAACCTCCGACGACCGGCCATGGTGTCCTCTACGTCCTGTTGGAACGGTAGGCGTGAATCGGCCTTATCGAACACCAGTTCGCAGAGCGCGTCAAGCCGATCGGCGCACGCCATAGCGGGCTCGACGTGGCACGGATGCGCATGGTTCCTCACCTCTACGCACGGATCAACTGGCAGTTGCGAACCCCCTGGCCAGGGCACGAGGGTTCGCGAGGAGCGCAGCTGGGTCGGCGCCCGTGGCGGGGTGAGCAGCACGTTTGACGATATGGGTGCAGCATGCCGGCCGAACCCGTCGTCAGCGGAGCAAGCACGAGGGAGGGGCCGGATGGCGGACAACCCGCTGGCCAGGAAGCTGCTGATCAAGCCGGGGACCCGGCTGCTGGTGCTGAACGGGCAACCGGACTGGCTGGAGCGGCTCGGGCCGCTGCCGGAGGGGGTGGAGGTGGCCGAGGGCCCTGGCGGGCCGGCCGACGTCGTCCACCTGTTCGTCTCCCACAGGGCCGAGGTGGACCGCCACGCCGGCGCGGCGATGGCGGCCACGCGGCCCGGCGGCGTGCTGTGGGTGTCCTACCCCAAGCGGAGCGCCAAGGTCGCCACCGACCTGACCCGTGACGTCGGCTGGGAGACGTTCTCCGGGGCCGGCTGGCGCCCCGTGACCCAGGTCGCGGTCGACGAAGTCTGGTCGGCCCTGCGGTTCCGGCCGGTCGCCGAGGTCGGCCGCTAGGCGGATGAGCGTTTCAAGCTTCTGAGAAACGGATAAGAACGGTGTATGCCGACGAGGGTCGCCATGCCCGCGGAGCGGCCCGCTGCGGCCGAGCCACCCAAGCTGGATATCAGCGCGGTGGTCCCCTGCTACAACGAGGCCGAGTCGGTCGACCTCGCCTACGAGCGGATCACCAGGGAGCTGGAGCGCTACGGCGACGTCGAGGTGATCTTCGTCGACGACGGCTCCACCGACGCCACCCTCGAACGGGTCAAGGCGCTGGCCGCGACCGACCCGCGCGTCAAGTACCTGTCGTTCGCGCGCAACTTCGGCCAGGAGGCGGCCTTCTCGGCCGGGTTCAAGTACGCCGCCAAGCCGTGGACGGTGCAGTTCGACGCCGACCTGCAGTGGCCGCCCGAGGAGGTCCACAAGCTGCTCGCCAGGACCGCCGAGGGCTACGACGTGGTGTTCGGCATCCGTGAGCGCCGCCGCGACCCGTGGTTCCGGCGGCTGGGGGCGGCCGCCTCCCAGTGGGTCGCCAGGGCCTGGCTCGGCATCGAGGTGCCGATGGGGGCCTCGGCGTTCCGCGTGGTGCGCAGCTCGGTGGCCAAGAAGATCGTGGCGCTGCGCCTGGACACCCCCTACTTCATCGCCACCGTGCCGAGGGTGGGCGCCCGCTACACCTCGGTGCCGATCGTCCACCATCCACGCCTGCACGGCGTCTCCAAGTGGAGCGTGCGCAAGCTCGCCGTCCACGCCCTCGAGCTGCTGTTCGGGTTCTCCCTGCGGCCGATCGCGCTCGCCTACCTGTTCTCGGTGGCGGCCGTGCTGCTCGGCCTGGCCATCGCCGGGCTCGACCTGGCGGGCCGCCTGGACGCCGGCGGGATCGCGCGGGCCGGCCTGGCCGTGCAGGTCCTCACCCTGGTCGCGCTGGCGCTGGTGGCCCGCTACCTGGTCCGGCTGGTCAAGGGGCAGGGGAGGGGCCCGCAGTTCTACGTCAGGGAGGCGAACATCCCGGTCCAGCCGGAGGACGACCTGTACGAGCACGAGCACGAGCCGGCACCGGAGCCGGCGGTCCAGCGGGAGTTGGCCTCATGAGCAACCTGCTCGTCCTCGGCGCCAGCGCCGACCAGATCCCGACCTACCTGGAGGCCAGGCGGCTGGGATGCCGCACGATCGGCGTCGACCAGCGCGACGACGCGCCGGCGGTGGCGCTGGCCGACGAGTTCCTGCCGGTCAGCACCAGGGAGCCGGAGGCGGTGATCGAGCGCCTCGGCGCGGTGGCGGTGGCCGGGGTGGTCGCACCGGCCAGCGACGCCAACCAGCCCGCCCTGCGGGTCCTCGCCGAGCACTACCGGACGCCGTTCCGGCCGTCGGTGGCGGCGCTGGCCGCCTCCACCGACAAGGGCTACTTCCACCAGGTGGTCCAGCGCCTCGGCCTGCCCGGCTACGGCTGGGCGCAGAGCGACCGCCCGCGGCAGCTCCTCCACGCCGCCGAGCGGATGCGCCTCCCGCTGGTCGTCAAGCCGTCGGACTCCTCGGGCAGCAAGGGGATCTCGGTCGTCCGCGACCGCGAGCAGCTCGCCGGCGCGATCGCCGCGGCCGCCGCCGCCTCCTATGCCGGCACGGTGATCGTCGAGGAGGCGGTGGCCGGGCTGCACTGCTCGGCGGAGTGCCTGGTGCGGGACGGGCGGCCGGACTTCGTGGCCGTGAGCGAGCGGACCATCAAGCTGCCCCACCTGGTCACCGTGTCCCATCTGCTCCCGGCGCGCCTGGGGACGGCCACCGCGACCAGGCTGGTCGGCATGATCGGGCTGGTCTGCCGCGCCCTGGAGATCGACAGGGGGCCGGTCAACGTCGACTTCGTCGTCGACCCCGACGGCGAGGTCTACCTGGTCGAGATGGGCGCCAGGCCGGGCGGCAACGGCACGCCGCAGCTCGTGTCGGAGGCGTTCGGGGCCAACATCGTGGAGGCGTCCATCCGCACCGCGCTGGGGCAGCCGTTCCGCCTGCGTCCGCGGCGCCGGCGGGCCGCGCTGCTCTATCTCCTCCACGCCCAGCGGGACGGCGAGCTGGCCGCCGTGCACGGCACCGACGAGCTCGCCAGGCTGCCGGAGCTGGTCGACTACCAGCTCTACGCGACCGCGGGGGAGACCGTGCCGGAGTACACCAAGGCAGCCGACAAGCTCGGCTACCTGCTGTTCGCCGGTGACACCTGCGGCAAGGTCGTGCAGGCCCTGACCGCGGCGCTGCGGGCGCTGCGGCTGGACGTGCGGGCCGGCGGCGAGGAGGCGGCGGCGTGAGCACGCGACCCGGTGCCCCCAGGCACCTGCCGTTCGTCGCGCTGGCGGCCGCGGCGGCCGCGGCGGCCGTGTTCGTGTGGTTCGCCATGCCGCACGACCGCGAGGTCAAGGCGCTGTGGGTGCTGCTGCTGAAGCTGCTGCCGTTCGTGCTCGCCACCGAGGCGGTCGCGAGGCTGGACCTGGCGGCGCCGGCGAGGCGGCGGCTGGCCGCCGTCGCCCTCCCCGTCGCCTTCCTGGTGTTCTTCTGCTTCTTCGTGCCGCGGATCTTCTTCTACTCCGACGACGGCCCGACGCTCTACTACTACGTGCTCACCCTGACCCCGTTCGTGATCCTGTCGCTCGTGCTGGCCTACCGGCTCGGCGGCGGGGAGGGGAGCGGGGTGCGGCGCCTGGCCTATGCCATGCTGCTGCTGATGCTGTCGGGGCTGGAGGACCTCGCGTTCCTCACCGTCAACCCGCACACCGACCCGAGGTGGACGCCGATTCCCGAGGTCTGGTCCTGGGCGTCGCACATGACCGTCTTCCTCGGCCACCCGCCGACGAAGTACGAGGCGTACGGGTTCATCGCGGTCCACGTCGCGCTGGCCGCGCTGGTGCTGTGCCTGCCCGGGCGGGTCTTCCGCGCCGTCAGGTGGCCGGTGGGGAAGGCGCGCCGGGTCCCGCACGCGGCCGAGCGCTGACGGGGCCGCGCCGCCGGCTGGCCAGCACGACGCCGACGGCGACCAGGGCCAGCGCCACCGCCAGGGCGGTCCCGACGATCTCGCCGACCGAGTCGTGGAACGCGACCGAGATCAGGGCGGCCTGGAGCACCGCGGCCAGCGCCAGCACCCTGCCCATGCGCCGGGCGCTGGCGGCGATCTCCTCGAACAGCAGGAGCTGCACCAGCGCGAGGCTGCAGCCGAGGACCGCGAACAGCGGCAGCGCCCGCCCGATGGCCGCGTAGTCACCGCCGAGCAGCGGCAGCGCCACCCCCAGCGCGGCCAGCGCCGCCAGGCCCACCGCCAGCAGCGCCCCCGAGGCGACGATCAGCGCCGCCGAGCCGGCCAGCAGCCGGCGGCGGTCGCCGCCGGTCACCAGCCGCGCGAACACCAGCGTGGTCACGAACTGCGGCCCCCAGAAGGCGATCTTGGCCACCACCGCGCCGAGCGCGTAGAGCCCCGACGCCTCGGCGGGCAGGAAGTGCCTTGCCAGCGGCACGTCCAGGTTGGTGAGCAGGAACAGGCCGAGCAGGCCGGTGATGGCGACGGTGGCCTCCCGCCCGAGCGCGGTCGCGGCCGGAGCTGCGGCGCGCGGAGCGCCGCCCGCCGGGGGCGCGGCGACGATGGAGCGCCGCACCAGCAGCACCCCGACCGCGGCGCCGAGCCAGGTCCCGACGGCCGCGCCGGCCACCGCGCCGCTCACCCCGAAGCCGGCGGCGACCAGGCCGAGGCCGGCGACCAGCTTGACGACCGCGTTGACGAGCCCGACGGTGATGAACGCCCCGAACGCCTCCCGGCCCTGCAGCATGCCCTGGCTGGTGTAGGAGAACGTGCTCGGCGCCAGCGCCAGGGCGAGCGCCAGCACCGGCGCCGGCGAGTCCAGGTGCAGCCAGGCGCCGAGGACGGGGCTGGCGGCGACCGTCACCGCCGCCAGGGCCGCGCCCCACCAGGCCGCCAGCCGCAGCAGCGAGGACCACAGCGCCTGCTGGTCGCGCTGGTCGGTGGCGAGCAGCGCGGTGTGGCGGGCGGCCATCGCCTGCAGCGCGATGCCGGGGACGCTGCCGAGCAGGATCAGCGCGAGCAGGGCGCCGAGCGCCCCGAACGCCGCCGGCCCCAGCACGGCGGCCATCGCGACGTTGTAGGCGTAGTGCAGGCCGTGGGTGAGCCCGACGCTCGGCGCGAGCACCAGCCCGCCGCGGGTCAGGGGCGGGCGCTCGGCGGCCATGCCAGCGCCTCGGCGTGCCTAGCCGCCGAGGCGCTCGAGCGCCTCGGGGGTGAGCTCGCGCAGGTCGGCGACGACCAGGTCGGCCGCCTCGACCAGCTCCGGCGCCGGCGGGAACCGGCGGTTGGGGACGGCCACCACCCGCATGCCGGCGGCGGCGGCCGCCCGCAGGCCGTTGCCGGAGTCCTCCACGGCGACGCAGGCGGCGGGCGCCACCCCCAGCCGCGCGGCCGCCTCCAGGTAGACGTCGGGCGCCGGCTTGCCGCGGGTCACCTCCTCGCTGGAGACGGTGGCCCGGAAGCAGCCGGCGAGCCCGGAGCGGTCCAGCACCAGGTCGATGATCGGCCGGTTGGCCGAGCTGGCCAGCGCGAGCGGCCAGCGCCCGGCCAGCGCCCTGACCACCTCGCCGGCGCCGTCGACCAGCGGCAGCTCCTGGGTGTAGCGGGCGACGACCCGGGCGACCGTCTCGTCGCTGATCGCCCGCGGCTCCATCGGGACGCCGAGCTCCTCGGCCATGTAGCGCGACCACTCGTGGGAGCTCATGCCCATCATCGCGACGTGCGCCTGCGGGGTCCAGCGGCCGCCGCGCTCGCGCACCAGCCCCTGGCGGACCTCGTCCCAGACCTCCTCGCCCTCGATCAGGACGCCGTCCAGGTCGAGCACCACGGCCTGGAACGCCCGGCCCGCCCGCCTGTCCGGTCCCTCGATCGCCGCCACAGCGGCAGTGTGCCCACCGCTGCGCGACCGTGGCAACGCGAGCGGCGTACGCGCCGCTGCGTACGCCCGCCGTCGCGGTTACGCCCGGGAACGGATGCCGTCCGCGCCGCCGGCTCGCTATCGTGCAGGTATGCAGCTCAGGGACTGGATCGAGCGGGTCCCAGCGCGGCGGTGGGTGGCCGACGCGCTGCTCGCGGCGGCGGTCGGCGCGGTCAACCTCGCCGTCGCGGTCACGTCGGACACCGCCGGCGCCGGCCGGGTACCGTGGCGGCCGCTGGACGCGCTGGGGTACCTGCTGCTGGCGCTCGGGCCGCTGGCGCTGGTCGCCCGCCGGCGCTGGCCGCTCGGCGTGCTGGCGGTCGTGGAGGCGGTATCGCTGGCCTACTCCGCCCGCACCTACCCCGAGGGGGGGACGGGCCTCACCGTCTTCGTCGCGCTCTACACCGTTGCGGCGATGGAACGGCGGCGGCTGGTAGTGGCCGCCGCCGCGGTCACGGTCGCACTCGCGGTCGTCACGGAGGTGACCTTCTACCGCGCCACGATGTTCGAGGGCGAGCCGCTGTACGGGGCCGTGGTGCTGCTCGCGGCCGTCTTCCTGGGGGAGGCGGTCCGTAACCGGCGCGCGTACGTGGCCGAGCTGCGGGACCGGGCCGAGCGGGCCGAGCGCACCAGGGAGGATGAGGCCCGCCGCCGCGTCGACGAGGAGCGCATGCGCATCGCCAGGGAGCTGCACGACGTGGTCTCCCACTCGATCGGGGTGATCAGCGTGCAGGCCGGCGTCGCCGCGCACCTGCTGGAGCGCCGGCCGGACAAGGCCGGCGAGGCGCTGGCAACGATCAGGCAGGCCAGCGACGAGGCGCTGGACGAGCTGCACGCGATGCTGGGGGTGCTGCGCCAGCCCGACGGCCACGCCCCGCTGGCGCCGGCGCCCGGCCTGGCACAGCTCGACGCCCTGGTCGCCATGGCGGAGGGCGCCGGCCTGCGGGTGGAGGTCGACGCCGGCGGCGCGGCGAACCTGCCGCCGGCGGTCGACCTCGCCTGCTACCGGATCGTGCAGGAGTCGCTGACCAACGTCGTGCGCCACGCCGGCGCCAGCAGCGCCACCGTCACCGTCGCCGCCGACGGCGACACGCTGCTCGTCGAGGTCACCGACGACGGGCCCGGCGCGCCCGGCGCCGGCAACGGGAACGGGACCAGGCAGGGGATCGTCGGCATGCGGGAGCGCGCCAGGGCGCTCGGCGGCACCCTCGAAGCCGGCCCCCGGCCCGAGGGCGGCTTCCGGGTCAGCGCCCGCCTGCCGACCGCCGGAGGGGTCCGGAGGACCCCATGATCCGGGTCCTGCTCGTCGACGACCAGGCGCTGGTCCGGGCCGGGTTCCGCTCCCTGCTGGAGGACGAGGACGACGTCGAGGTCGTCGGCGAGGCCGGCGACGGCGCCACCGCGGTCGACCTGGCCCGCTCGGCCCGGCCCGACGTGGTGCTGATGGACATCCGCATGCCGGTGCTGGACGGGCTGGAGGCGACCCGCCGCATCGCCGCCGACAAGCTGCTTCGAGACGTGCGCGTGCTGGTCCTGACCACCTTCGAGCTGGACGAGTACGTGTTCGAGGCCCTGGCGGCCGGGGCCAGCGGCTTCCTGCTGAAGAACACCGACCCGGTGGAGCTGCTGCGGGCGGTGCGGGTCGTGGCCGCCGGCGAGGCCCTGCTGGCCCCCAGCGTGACCCGCCGGCTCATCGCGGAGTTCGCCGCCAGGCCACGGCCGGGCGGGACGCCCGTCGAGCTGGCCGCGCTGACCGACCGCGAGCGGGAGGTCATGGCGCTGGCCGCCGCCGGCCTGTCCAACGAGGAGATCGCCGAGCGGCTGGTGGTCAGCCCGGCGACCGCGCGGACCCACGTGAGCCGCGCGATGGTCAAGCTCGGCGCCCGCGACCGCGCCCAGCTCGTGGTGTTCGCCTACGAGTCCGGCCTGGTCGCCCCCGGTCGCGCCGCCGGCTGACCGTCGCGTCCTACGCGAGCGGACGTAGCAGCGCGGCGCCGCCTGCGCACGCTGCGCAGGCGAAGAGCCGCTCACCGCCCGACGACGGCGCACCGCCCGGACGGCACCATTCGGGCCGAGCCCAACCACCACCTCCGGGAGGACGTCCCGATGCCGCGGCTTTCCAGGTTCCTGCTCGGGCACAAGCTGGCCGTGGCCGGCGCCTGGCTGCTGGTGCTGGTCGCCGGCATGGCCGCGGCGGGCGCCGTGTCGGCGCGGCTGTCCCAGGAGTTCGCGTTCCCGGGGGAGGAAGGCTACGAGGCCAACGTGGCGATCCTGCGCGCCTACGGCACCGGCGGGCCCGGCAGCCCGCTGGTGCCCGTGGTCACCCTGCCAGCCGGCGTGACCGTCGACAGCCCTGGCGTGCGGGCGGCGCTGGCGGCGGCGTTCGGCGAGGTCGCCGAGGACCCGCGGCTGCGTGTGCTCGCCTGGCCGGCGACCACCGAGGACCGCCGCCTGGTCGCGGACGGCGGCCGGACCGTCTTCGGGCTGGTCTGGGGGCCCTGGCGTGGGGTGGACGCCGGCGCCTCCGAGCTGACGCCGGCGATCACCGAGCGGCTGCGCGCCGCCCTCCCGGCCGGCTCGTCGGTCCAGGTGACCGGGATCGAGGAGCTGGCGGCCGACGCCGAGTCGCAGCCCAGCGACACCGGCGTGCTGGTGGAGACCCTGGTCGGCGGCGTCGGCGCCCTGGTGGTGCTGGCGTTCGTGTTCGGGTCGCTGCTGGCGCTGGTACCGCTGCTGGTCGCCGCCGTCTCCATCCTGGCCGCGTTCCTGGCCATCTTCGGCCTGACCGCCGTGACCGACGTCAGCTTCCTGGTGCAGTACCTGGTCGCCCTGATCGGCCTCGGGGTGGCCATCGACTACTCCCTGCTGCTGGTCACCCGCTGGCGGGAGGAGCTGGCGGCGGGCCACGACCGCGAGCAGGCCGTCCACCGGGCCATGGCGACGGCCGGCCGGGCGGTGGTCACCAGCGCCGGCACCGTCGCGGTCGGCCTGCTGGTGCTGGTGCTGCTGCCGGTGCCGTTCCTGCGCAGCGTCGGCTACGGCGGCCTGCTCATCCCGCTCGCCGCCGCCGCGGTCACCCTCACCCTGCTGCCGGTGCTGCTGGC
>Ga0209846_1000004_pt1 | contig 27340 bp, 26 predicted proteins | sample GWRWS3_20_30_FD_187244 | JGI IMG/M metagenome (GOLD analysis project Ga0209846, IMG submission 187244) | Riverbed sediment microbial communities from areas with vegetation nearby in Columbia River, Washington, USA - GW-RW S3_20_30 (SPAdes)... | ecosystem: Environmental > Aquatic > Freshwater >... | reverse complement strand
TGCGGGTCGTCGAGCAGGGCGCTGCGGACCGCCGCCGGCGAGAACTGCTGCACGATCGCTTCCAGCCGGCGGCGCGAGCGGGCGTCGACCGCGACCACGCCCACCAGGGCCTCGGCCGGGACGTCCACCAGCGTCCGCATGGTCTCCTCGGACGGCACGAAGTTGACGGGGACGACCTGGGCGCCGGCAGGGTCGAGCTCGCGGGCCTCGGCGAGGTGGAAGTAGGGGGTGAACAGCGCGTCGGCGCCGCCGAGCCGGGCGGGGTCGGCGCGCGCCTCCCCCAGCAGCAGCGGCTGAAGGCCGACGGGGATGTCGCGTTGGAGCTGCTCGAGGCCCCGCTGGAGGTCGACCGGGTTGCACTCGAGGAACAGCACGCGCGGCGCCGGCCGGAAGACCTCGTCGGCGACGCCGCCGACCAGCTCCGCGAAGGCGCCGCGGTCGCCGCCGGCCAGCCGCCAGCGTACCGCCAGGCGCCGGACGGCGGCCTCGACGTCGCGCTCGCCGGTCTCGCCGGCCGGCAGGTCCCTGCTGACCACCGTGCCGCGCCGGTTGGTGACCCCGACCCAGCCCTGCCTGGCCAGCTCCTGGATGGCCCGGCCGACCGTGCTCGGGCTGGCGCCGAGCTCGGCGGCCAGGGTGCGGACCGACGGCAGCGGGCCACCTGGCGGGTGGGCGCCGCGCAGGATGCGGTCCCGCAGCGCCTCCTCGACGTCGCGGGCGGACAGCATGGTGGGCTTCACCCCTCCGCGACCGTCTGCTGCCGGCACGCGCGTCCTCCTTGGTCCCAAGAGTCTCTTGTCTCTTGTCTCGGACAGTGGGCGGAAACGTATCACGCGAAGGTGGCGGCGGCGAGAACGCCGGCGAGCCCAGGCGTCGACCACTCGTCGACCACCAGGATGCCCGAGCTCGGCAGGTACCAGACCCGCTGCCGGTAGCTGCCCTCCGGCTTCAGGGTGGTGGCGTCCAGGCATGGGACCACCCAGACGCGGTACACCGCCCGCTTGGTCCCGACCTTGGCGAACCCCGCCGTGCGCGGCCGCGCCGGGGTCTGCTCGACCAGCCCGTCGCGGTCCGCCGGGCAGCCCTCGACCCCGGTGCCCGGATGCCAGACCCGCTCCGGGCGGTAGGGGCCGAGCTCGTGGCCGATGGCGATCTGGCTGGGGCCGAGGAGCAGGAAACCGGGGCAGTCGACCCCGCCGACGCTGCGGTGGCAGGCGCCGCCGGAGGCGACCGCGACCCGGTCGGCGGCGTCGCGGGTGGCGCGCCACCCCGGCGGCAGCCGGATGGTCATGGCCCGGAACGTGAGCCGACCGCCCGCCACCCGGCCGGCCTGGCCGGTCGTGCCCGGCGCGGTGGTGGCGGCCGCCCGGGTCGTGCCCTCCAGCGTGGTGGTGGTCGTTCCGCCAGTGGGCGCGGTGGCGGTCTGCGTGGTGGCGATCCCGAGACCCCCGCCGGCCTGGCCGGCCTCGCCCCCGCAGCCGGCCAGGGCGCTCGCGGCGGCGAGCGCCAGCAGGACAGGGGCCGGGGAGCGACGCATGCGCATGTTCCTCCCTCCCGTCCTGCAACCAGCCGTGTGCGGCCATACCGCCCGTACGCGCAGTTCTTCGTATCGAGTTTCCTCGCGGCAGGAATCGGATGGTAGCGTCCACCAGTTTGTCGGCACGGGGGCTTGGGGGGGTCGGGACATGGAGGCGAGGCCGATCGCCGCGTCCTGGCGCCCGGTGGACGGCCCGGCGGTGCGGGCGTTGGCGGTCGCGATCGCCAGGACCGCGCTCCTCGCCGGTGTCTACATGACCGCCGCCAAGGCGGCGTTCGCGCTCGCGTTCGTCCACACGAGCATCGCGCCGATCTGGCCGCCGAGCGGGATCGCGCTGGCGGCGGTCCTGCTGTTCGGCCGCCGCGCCGTCCCCGGGGTGCTGCTGGGGGCGTTCCTGTTCAACGCCTCCACGCCCGTGCCGCTGTGGGTGAGCGCCGCGATGGGGATCGGCAACACCACCGAGGCGGTCGTCGGTGCCTGGCTGCTGCGCCGCGCCGGCTTCCGCCGCGAGATCGACCGGGTCCGCGACGTGCTGGCCCTGGTCGGGCTGGGCGCGCTGGTGAGCACCGCGATCAGCGCCAGCGTCGGGGTGGGGAGCCTGTGGCTGAGCGGCATCCTCCCGGGCTCCCAGGTGCGGGTGGGGTGGGCGATCTGGTGGTTCGGCGACGCCTCCGGCGTGCTCACCGTCGCGCCGCTGCTGCTGCTCGCGTCGACGCGGCGCCACTGGCGGCGCCCGGAGCCGGGCCGGGTGCTGGAGGCCGTCGCGCTGGCGGTGACGCTCGGCCTGATCGTGCAGGCCGGTCTCACCGACCGGGTCGCGCGGCCGTTCCTGGTGTTCCCGGCGCTGGTGTGGGCCGCGGTCCGCTTCCGCCAGGCCGGCGCGGCCCTCGCCAGCCTGGCCGTGTCGGTGGTGGTGGTGTGGCTGACCCTGCACGACCGCGGCCCGTTCGTCGAGCCGTCGCTGACCCAGAGCCTGCTGCTCACCCAGGCCGCCACCGGCGCGTTGATGGCGACCAGCCTGGCCCTGGCCGCGCAGACCGTCCAGCGTGAGCTGGCGGCCCAGACGCTGGGGCGGCGTGAGCATCAGCTCGCCGAGGCGTACGCCCAGGCCGAGCTCTCCCGCCGGCTGCAGAACGGCCTGCTGCCCGTGCTGTCGCTGCACGACCCGGCGCTGCTGCTCCGCACCCGCTACCAGCCCGGCCAACGCCGGGCGCTGCTGGGCGCGGACTTCTACGACGCGCTGGAGCTGCCGGACGGGACCGTGGCCACGCTGATCGGCGACGTGGCGGGGCACGGCCCCGACGAGGCGGCCGTCGGTGTCGCCCTGCGGGCGGCCTGGCGTGGGCTGGTCCTCTCCGGGCATGGGCCGAGCGGGCTGCTGGACGGCCTGGACAAGGTGCTGGTGGCCAACCGGCCGTCGGAGGAGATGTTCACCACGGTCTGCTGCACCTGGATCAGCCCCGACCGGACCCGGGTCACCGTCGCCTCGGCCGGCCACCCCCCGCCGCTGCTGGTGGAGGGCGAGAAGGTCCGGGTCGAGGAGCTGCCCGGCGGCCCGGCCCTCGGCATCCTCGACCACGGCTACGAGTGGGAGGCGAGGACGCTCGAGGTCGGGGACGGGTGGACGCTGCTCTGCTACACCGACGGGCTGGTCGAAGGGCTGCAGGCGCCGGGCTCCATGGAGCGGTTCGGGATCGACGGGCTGGTCGAGACCGTCGCGGGGCTGCTCGCGACCGGCCGCGGCCTGGACGCGATGCTCGACCGCCTCCTGGCCGCCGTCCGCGACGCCAACGGCGGGGAGCTGTCCGACGATGTCGCGATCCTCTGCTGTGCCCGGTCGTCTTGACAGGGGTGTCTCGGCTAGCTTATAAGCATTTCGCCCAGACATACCGATTTGTGTGGAGTCATCCCTCCTGACTCCTACGGCCTCCGCGCCGGGCGGCCACCGCGCTCACCGGAACCGTTCGACCGAGGTCGTCAGCTCCTCCAAGACCGATGGCAGCGGCTGGACCCCGAGCCCGGGGCCCCGGGGCACCGCCAGGTGGCCGTCTTTCAGCACGAACGGGTCGGTCAGGTCCTGGTGGAAGTAGCGGTCGGAGGCGGAGGTGTCGCCGGGGAGGGTGAACCCGGGGAGGGCGGCGAGGGCGACGTTGGCGGCGCGGCCGATGCCGGTCTCCAGCATCCCGCCGCACCACAGGGGCACGCCGCGGGCGTGGCAGAGGTCGTGCAGGCGTCGCGCCTCCAGGTAGCCGCCGACCCGTCCCGCCTTGACGTTGACGATCCGGCAGGCGCCGAGGGCGAGCGCGTCGGTGGCCGCCTTGACCGAGGTGATCGACTCGTCGAGGCAGATCGGGGTGCGCAGGCGGCGCTGCAGCTCGGCGTGGCCGAGCAGGTCCTCCTCGGGGAGGGGCTGCTCGATCAGCAGCAGCCCGAACGGGTCGAGGGCGGCGAGGTGGCCGGCGTCGGCGAGGGTGTAGGCGGCGTTGGCGTCGACCTGGAGGGCCAGCTCGTCGCCGAAGCGCTCCCGCACCGCCGCGACCGGCTCCAGGTCCCAGCCCGGCTCGATCTTGAGCTTGATCCTGAGGTAGCCGGCGTCCAGGTAGCCGGCGACCGCGTCGAGCAGCTCCGCCAGCGAGCCCATGATGCCGACCGAGACCCCCGCGGGGACGCGCTCGCGGGTGGCGCCGAGGTGGCTGGCCAGGGGGATGCCGCGGGCCCGCAGCCAGGCGTCGAGCACGGCCAGCTCCAGCGCCGCCTTGGCCATGCGGTGGCCCCTGACGAAGCCGAGCGCCGGCGCGACCGCCTCCGGCCGCAGGTCGTGGAGGTCGGCGACGGCCGGCAGCAGGAAGCGGCGCAGGACGTCGGCGGCGCCGTCGGCGTACTCCGAGGAGTAGCGGGGCTCGGCGCCGGCCACGCATTCTCCCCAGCCCTCGGCGTCGGCGGTGGCGACCCGCACCAGCAGCACGTCGCGCGCCGTCTCCTCGCCGAAGGAGGTGCGGAACGGCGCCACCAGCGGCAGCGCCACCCGCCGCAGCTCCACCTCGGCGAGCTTCATGGGGGGGTGGGCTTCCGCTGGACGACGTAGCAGCTGGGGCGGGCGAACCCGGTCACGGTCGCGCCCTCGGCGAGCAGGCCGCCGAGCACCTCGCGGACGGCGTGGCGCCAGCGGTGGGCCGCCGCCGGGTCGCGGCCGCGCAGGCCTTCCACGTCGTGGGGCACGCGGACCAGCAGGACCGGCGCGTCCGCCGCGCCGGCGACCGGGAGCCCGCCGGCGTCCTCGTCGAGCGCCGCCACCGCCCCGGCCGAGCGCAGCGCCTCTGGGTCCGGCTCGGCCGGTGACCCGGCGCCGGCGGCCGCCACCCGCGGGTCGTCCAGCCGCCAGGTGACCAGCAGCCGGTCGCTGGCGTCGCCGGCGTTGATGGCGTCGGTCATCGGCCCGTAGAAGTCCGGCAGGTACTCGCTGGCTTCGGCGGCGAGCTTGGTCAGGTTGAACCAGGCGTTGCGGGCCACCAGCGGGTCGAAGGTCCACACCGCCAGCGGGAGCCCGTGGGCGAGCGCCCAGGCCCGCTGGTGCAGCTTGAGCGCGAACCCCACGCCGCGGCGCTGGGTGCCGGGGGCCACGCCGGCGATGTGGGAGTGCAGCGCCTGCCGGGCGGGTGCGCTGACGAAGCCCATGCAGGCGCCGGCCAGCCGCTCCCCCGCCCACGCCCCGGCGACGTAGTTGCCGGCGTGCGCCAGCGCCCGCAGCAGCTCGGCGGAGACCGGCGGCGGGCTGTCCGGCACCGGCCGCCAGATGTCCTCGAACAGCCGTTGCGCCAGCCGCAGCTCGGCGGCGTCGTGCAGCTCGCGGACGTCGACCCCCGCGGCGGTGGCGGCGGCCAGGGCGTCGGCGCCTGCGGTCGCGGCCAGCGTCATGCTCACCTCCCTCGTGTGGCCGGCTGGCATCGTAGCCGAGCGGCCGCAACGCCGGGCCACGGTGATGATCTCCTGGTTGGCGTCCGTCAGCGGATCGCCCGAAGCGACCCACGCAGCTCGTCGTCACCGACGAGCTCCCGGAACGCGTGGCTGGGGCTCACCCGAACAGCGGGAACCGCTCCGCCAGCGGGCCGAGGGCTCGGGCTTCCTCGCCGGTCAGCGGCAGCCGCCCGGTTCCCTTCAGCGCGTAGGTGGCGTCGTCCCAGCCCACCGGCTCCCGCTCGCCCAGCAGCGCGTCCAGCGTCTCACGCGTGACCCGAAGCGACGCGGGCGCGGGCGCTGGCGCGTCCGGCAGCTCCACCGTGACGTCGAGGTGGTGGACGGCGGCCTCCACCGCCCACAGCGCCAGGAAGACCTCCATCGTCACGACGTGCCCCTGGAACTCCAGCCGCCGGTCGGCGTCGGCCGCCCGCGCCAGCCGCAGCGCCGCCCCGGTCGTCAGGTGCAGGTGCCGCACGACGCCGGAGGGCCGGGCGTAGGCGGAGGCGACCAGCCGGGTGAACCTGGCGTGCCCCAGGTCGGGCTCGCCGGGAGCGCAGCAGTCCCGCCAGTAGGCGGCGAGGTCGGTGTCGGCGGGCCGGTCGGTGGGGCTGGCGAACCCGACCAGGATCTCCTGGTTGCCGAAGTCCAGGTGGCAGAGCACGTCGCACACCGCCCAGCCACGGCAGCGGCTCGCGGACAGGAGCTGCTCGTCGGTGAGCGAGGCCGCCAGCTCGTCCAGGATGGTGTAGGCGGCGACGAACGCGTCGCGCGCCCGCTGGAACCCGTTGGCGTCCATCGTCACACCCGCTCCAGGCCGACGTAGTTCTCGGCCAGGCTGCGTGCGGCCGCCTCCGAGCCGGTCACGTAGTCCAGGCGCGCCCGTTGCAGCTTGAGCTGGAAGTCGTCGTCGGCCGGGGACCGGTGCAGCAGCGTCGTCATCCAGGTGGAGAAGTCCTGCGCCCGCCACACCCGGCGCAGGCACGTGCCCGACCAGGCGTCCAGCAGGTCGGTGGCGCCGCTCCGGTACCAGGCGGCCAGCGCCTCGGCCAGCAGCCGCACGTCGGCCACGGCCAGGTTCATGCCCTTGGCGCCGGTCGGCGGGACGATGTGGGCGGCGTCGCCGGCCAGCAGCAGCCGGCCGAACCGCATCGGCTCGACCACGAAGCTGCGCATGGCGGTGACGCCCCTCTCGAGAATTGGCCCTTCCCCCAGCGTCCAGCCGTCGTCGGTGCCGAGCCGCGCCTGCAGCTCCTCCCAGATGCGCTCGTCCGGCCAGCGCTCCAGCGGCTCGTCGGGCTCGACCTGCAGGTACAGGCGGGTGAGCTGCGGCGAGCGCATGCTGTGCAGCGCGAACCCGCGGTCGGAGGAGGCATAGACGATCTCGTCGCTGGACGGCGCCACCTCGGCGAGCACGCCGAGCCAGGCGTACGGGTACTCGCGCTCGTAGATGCCGCGAGCCACCGGCGGGACCGCCTCGCGGCAGACGCCGTGGAAGCCGTCGCAGCCGGCGACCACGTCGCACCACAGCTCCCGCTCCTGGCCGCCGTGGCGGTAGCGGACCAGCGGCCGGTCGGTGTCGACGGCCTCGGGCCGGACGTCCTCGACCTCGAACACGATCTCGCCGCCGGCCTCCAGCCGCGCGCGGATGAGGTCCTTGACCACCTCCTGCTGCCCGTAGATCGTGATCGACCGCCCGGTCAGGTCGGTCAGCGGGACACGGTGGCGCCGCCGCCCGAAGCGCAGCTCGATGCCGTGGTGGACCATGCCCTGGCGGCGCATCCGCTCCCCCACCCCGGCCGCCTCCAGCAGCTCCACGGTGCCCTGCTCCAGCACGCCGGCGCGGACCCGCTGCTCCACGTACTCGCGGCTGCGCAGCTCCAGCACGACCGACTCGATCCCCTCCAGGTGCAGCAGGTGCGCCAGCAGCAGACCGGCCGGCCCGGCCCCGACGATCCCCACCTGGGTTAGCATGAGCGGTGCTCCTTTGGTCGGGCTCGGGCTGTGGATACGATCGGCATGGAGGAGGATGCCATGTCCGAGACGAGAACCGGCCAGCCGCTGCGCGGCTACCGCCGCGACGACCCCGGCGCCCGCCCGCCATACCTGTTCCCCGACTACCTGGCGACCCGCCTGCGAGCCCCGCGCCGGCCGTTGACGCTGCTGCCCCACAGCCTGACCGAGGTCACCGGCCCGCTGCTCGGGGAGGGCCGCGTGGGCGAGCTTGACCACGACCTGACCCGCCAGCACCTGGGCGAGCCGCACGGCCAGCGCATCGTGGTCACCGGGCGGGTGCTGGACGGCGACGGCCGCCCCGTGCCCCACACGCTGGTGGAGGTCTGGCAGGCCAACGCGGCCGGCCGCTACGCCCACGAGGTCGACCGGCACCCGGCGCCGCTGGACCCCAACTTCAGCGGCGTCGGCCGCTGCCTCACCGACGCCGACGGCGGCTACCGGTTCGTCACCGTCAAGCCGGGCGCCTACCCCTGGCGCAACCACGACAACGCCTGGCGGCCCGCGCACATCCACTTCTCGCTGTTCGGGCGGGCGTTCACCCAGCGGCTCGTCACCCAGATGTACTTCCCCGGCGACCCGCTGTTCGAGCAGGACCCCATCGCGGGCGCCGTCCCCGACCCGGCCGCCCGCCAGCGCATGGTCGCGCGCTTCGCGCTGGACGCCACCGTGCCGGAGTGGGCGCTCGGCTACCGCTTCGACATCGTCCTGCGCGGCCGCGACGCCACCCCGCCGGACGAGGAGGAGGGCCGGTGACCCTGCCACCCACGCCGTCGCAGACCGTCGGGCCGTTCTTCGCCCTCCCCCACCCGGCCGCGCTGACCTGGCCGGACGGGCCGTACGTGGTGGCGGAGGGGACCCCTGGCGCGTTCCGCCTGGAGGGCCGGGTGGTGGACGGCGCCGGCGAGCCGGTGCCCGACGGCCTGGTGGAGTCCTGGCAGGCCGACCCCGCCGGGCGCTTCGCGCACCCCGACGACCCGCGCGGCGGCGTGGCCCGGCCGGGCTTCCGCGGCTTCGGCCGTTGCGCGACCGACGCCGACGGGCGCTTCTGGCTGCTCACGGTCAAGCCCGGGACGGTGCCGGCGCCCGACGGCCGGCCGCAGGCGCCCCACCTCGACCTGTCGATCTTCGCGCGCGGCCTGAACCAGCGACTCGTCACCCGCGTCTACCTCGCCGACGAGCAGGCTGCCAACGCCGCCGACCCGGTGCTGGCGTCGCTGCCAGAGGCGGCCAGGGCGACCCTCCTGGCCGCGCCGACCGGCGGCGGCTACCGCTTCGACGTCCACCTCCAGGGGGACCACGAGACCGCCTTCTTCGATGTCTGAGGCCGGCGGAGGCGGCGGCCTGTTCGGTGGGGTGTTCGCGCGCGGGCCGGTGGCCGGGCAGGTCGACGACCGGGCCATGCTGCGGGCGCTGCTGGACGCCGAGGCCGCCCTGGCGAGGGCGTCGGCCGGCGCCGGCGTGATCCCCGCCGCGGCGGCCGCGGCGATCGCCGCGTGCTGCGACGCCGGCCGCTTCGACGTGGCCGCGCTCGGCCGGGCGTCGGCAGCCGCCGGCAACCCGGTCGTGCCGCTGGTGCGGGCCCTCGCCGAGCAGCTCCCCGAGGACGCGGCCGGGCACGTCCACCAGGGCGCGACCAGCCAGGACGTGCTCGACACCGCCGCGGCGCTGGTCGCCCACCGGGCGCTCGGGCCGCTGCTGCGCGACCTGGCCGCCGCCGCCGGCGCCTGCGCCGGCCTGGCCGAGGCGCACCGCGGCACCGTGCTCGCCGGCCGCACCCTGCTGCAGCAGGCCGTCCCTGTGACCTTCGGGCTCAAGGCGGCCGGCTGGCTGGTCGGGCTGGACGAGACCCGCCTGCGGCTGGCGGAGGTGCGCCGGCGGGTCCTGGCCGTGCAGCTCGGCGGCGCCGCGGGGACCCTGGCCGGCTTCGGCGACCGCGGCCTGGAGGTGCTGGCCGGGTTCGCGGCCGACCTGGGCCTTGCCGAGCCGACCGTCCCCTGGCATGCGGTGCGCGCCCGGCCGGCGGCGCTGGCGGGGGCGCTTGGTGCCTGCGCCGGGGTGCTCGGCAAGCTCGCCCGCGACGTCGCCCTGCTCGCCCAGAGCGAGGTCGCCGAGGTCCGCGAGGGCGGCGGGGCGGGCAGGGGCGGCTCCTCGGCCATGCCGCACAAGCGCAACCCGGTCGCCGCCGTGGCCGTGGCCGCGTGCACCGCCCGCGTCCCCGGGCTGGTGGCGACCATGCTGGCCGCGATGCCGCAGGAGCACGAGCGGGCCGCCGGCGGCTGGCATGCCGAGTGGGAGCCGCAGCGCGAGCTGCTGCGGCTGGTCGGCTCCGCCGCGTCCTGGTGCCGCGAGCTGCTGGAGCACCTGGAGGTCGACGCCGGCCGGATGCGCGCCAACCTCGACGCCGCCGGCGGGCTGCCGCTGGCCGAGGCGGCCGTGGCCGCGCTCGCCGGCCCGCTGGGGCGGCGCCGCGCCCGCGAGGCGGTCGAGCTGGCCAGCCGGCGCGCCGCCGAGGAGGGCCGGACGCTCCGCGAGGTGCTGCTGGCGTCGCCGGAGGTCGCCGGCCGGCTCGCCGCCGCCGACCTGGACCGGGCGCTGGACCCGGCCGCCCAGCTCGGCGCTGCTGGGGCCCTGGTCGACCGCGCCCTCGCCGCCCACCGCACGACCGAGGAGCAGGCATGAACGATCCAGGCATAGCGGTCCGCCGCTACTCACCCTTCGAACGTGCCCTGCGCGCGTCCGACGGCGTCGACGGGATCTTCGGGCCCAACACCAAGCAGTGGGTCAAGGAGTTCCAGGGGAACTCGAACCTCGAGGCCGACGGGATCGTTGGCGAGGACACCTGGACCGCGCTGCTGTACGACTGGATCCGGTTCCAGACCGCGGGCTAGGGTCACAGCAGGCCGACGGTTGCGGCGCCGTCGACTTGGAGGGCGGCGCCGCTGACGTACCGCGCCTGGTCGGAGCAGAGGAAGCAGACGACCTTGCCGAAGTCGGCCGGGTCGCCGACCCGCCCGCCGCCGAGGCCACCCAGCTTCTTGAGGCGCTCGGTGGCGTGCGTGCCCGGGCAGGCCAGGTTCAGGGTGATGCCGTCGTCGGCCAGGTCGGCGGCGGCGGTCTTGGCCCACGCCCACAGCCCGGTGCGGGCGGTGTTGGACAGCGCCAGGGTCGGGATCGGCTGCTTGACCGAGATGGAGGCGATCAGGCAGATGCGCCCCCAGCCGGCGGCGCGCATGTGCGGCACCGCCGCCCGCACCAGACGGACCGACGCCAGCAGGTTGGCGTCGATCGCGGCCCGGAGGGCGTCGTCGCTCACCTCCAGGGCGCGCCCGGGCGGTGGCCCGCCGGCGTTGGCGACCAGCACGTGCAGGCCGCCGAAGCGTTCGACCGCGGCATCGACCAGCCGCGCCGGGGTGCCGGGGTCGGTGACGTCGGCCGGCACGGCCAGCGCCTCGCCGGGCATGGCCGTGGCCGCCTCCTCCAGCGCCCGCCCGTCGCGGGCGCACAGCACCACCTTGGCGCCCTCCTGGCTCAGCGCCTGCGCGCTGGCCCGCCCGAGCCCCTTGGACGAGGCCGTCACCAGCGCCACCCTGCCTCCCAGGCCCAGCTCCACAGCGCGCCGCCTACCCGCCGGCGTCCCGCCGGCGCCCCGACCGCAGCAGGCCCGCGAGCTGGGTGACGAGGAAGTCCAGCACGAACCAGGTGGCCAGGAACGCCAGGCACTCCAGCAGGAAGCTGTGGAACTTGTAGAACGTCTCGGCGATCAGCAGCGACGCGACGATCGCGGGCAACTGCTGCTCGAGGAGCTTCGAGCCGGGCAGTTGGCGTAGCAGCGTGTACATGCGGCGCTCCCCTCTCAGACTCCCGACAGGTCGATCCGGAACATGCCGCGCCCGTGCGTCGCGCACACGAGCGTCTCCCCCATCCACAACAGGTCGTCGACCGAGCAGTTGGTCGGCCCCTCGTTGGTCGGGGACCAGGTCGCGCCGGCGTCCTCGCTGGCGAACACGCCGACCTCGGTGCCGAGGTAGACCAGCCGCGCGCGCCGCGGGTGGACGGCGATCGCGCGCACCGGCGCCGCGGGCAGCACGGCGCCGAGGTTCGTCCAGGTCGCGCCGCCGTCGCGGGTCGCCCAGATGTTGCCGTTGACGTAGCCGCCGAAGGCGACGTAGACGACGCCGGGGTCGGCCGGGTCGACGGTGATGCAGGTGCAGTACCGCTGCGCCTGCAGCGGCTGGGCGCCGGCGCCGTCCACGCGCTGCCAGACCGGCTGCGCCGCGGTGCCGTTGGCGGTGCGGAACACCATGCCGTTGGCGTGGCCCACCCACACCACGTCGGAGTCGCCCGGCGCCACCGCCAGCGCGCTGATGTTGGAGCCGGCGCTCGGCTTGATCGCCGACCACCGCGGGCCGGAGGTCGGGGTGTTGGGTTGCTTGGCGTTGTTGGTGCGCCACAGCGACAGCCCGCCGGCGAGCAGACGGTTCGGCTCGTTGGGGTCCAGCACGAACGGCGCGATGAACAGCGCGCGCTGGTTCATCGCGTCGTCGATGCGGAACGGCAGCGGCTTCCAGTCCCATTCGCCGATCGCGGGGTTCCAGAACTGGCCGCTGATGTAGCGGTCGCCCTGGGTGTCGTCGCTGGCGCCGCCGTCGGTGTTGCGGTGGATGTTGAGGAACACGTACTCGCCGTAGAGCACGTTGGGGTCGCTGGGGTCGGCGGCGCACCAGCCGCCGTCGCCGCCGAAGATCGTCGTCCACTGCTCCGTGCCGTTGGCCGGGTCGAAGCAGATGGTGCCGTTGTCCTGCGCGCCGCCGACGATCTTGCCGCTGGCGGCGTTGCCGGCGGCGCCGTAGAACTGGGTGACGCCGTAGTTGTTCACCAGCTCGACCCAGCCGTCGACGTACGGCGGCTCGGGTTCGCCGCCGACCGCCTTGATGTCGGTGGCGGCGAACACGCCGCCGTCGTTGCCGAACAGCACCGTGCGGTTGCCGACCCCGTCGTAGCCGGGATGCGAGACGATCGCGTGCTGGTCGGCGTGCACCGACCGCGGGTGCCACCAGGTGCTGATCTCGGCCAGCGTGTCGCCGCCGTCGCTGCTGCGCCACAGGTCGATCCCGCCGACGACGAGCAGGTTCTCGTCGGTCGGGTCGCCGCACCAGATGGCGTTGTCGTACCAGCCCTGGTCGCCGAGGTAGGGCGCCGGGTCGCCGTTGCCGTCCAGGGTGGCGCGCCGCTGGTAGGTCCTGCCGCCGTCGGTGGAGCGCCAGATCTCCCCGTTGGTGGCCTGCACCGAGGCGTAGACGACGTCGGGGTTCGCGGCCGCGTAGGCGAGCTCGACGCGACCCGACCACGGCCCGTGGGTCGCGACCCGCCAGGTGCGACCGCCATTGGCCGTGTAGTACGCCTCGCCGTTGGTCAGGCCGCCGGCGACCGCCCGGGTGCTGCGCGTCGGGTGGAACCTCACGTCGGCGATCGGGCCGTCGAGGACCTTGGTCCAGGCCTCACGCGCCCGGTCGCTGGAGCGGAACAGCCCGCCGCCGGTGGCGGCCAGCAGCACCGTGGAGCTCCTCGAGATCGCCAGGCGGTTGACCCTGGTGAAGTCCTCGGTCGCGGTCGCCGCGAGCGGCTTCCAGGCGACGCCGTCGACGGTGCGGAAGATCCCCGCGCCACGGACCGCGTCGAGGTTGAAGAAGCCTTCGCCGGTGCCGGCGTACATCACCTCGGGGTGCTTGGGGTCGATCGCCATGCACGAGACGGCGAGGTTGGCCATGAGGTCGTCGACCGGCTCCCAGCGGCCGCCGCCGTCGGCGGTATGCCAGATGCCACCGCCGACGCTGCCCACCCAGAGCCGCTCCGGCTGGGTGGGGTGGATCAGGATCGACCGGGTGCGGCCGCCGATGTTGCCCGGCCCCAGCCACTCCCACTGGTCCTGGGTGAGGCCGGCCAGGCTGGTGGCGATCAGCGCGCGTGGCTGCACGGTGCGCCCGGCGGGCAGGCCCGCGGCACGCGGCCTCGCGGCGGGCGCGGCGCGCATCGCGCGCAGCTCCTCCAGGGCCCTGCCGAGCGCGTTGGGTGGGATGCGCCCGTCGTCGTTGCGGGCCTGCGCCGCGCGGAACGCCTGCCGCGCCCGCGGGAGGTCCGGGTAGTTGAGCCGCCGGATGGCGCGCTGGACCGCCGTGGTGGAGAGCCCGGAGAGGGTGTCGTTGGTGGCGCCGCGGGTGCGCCGCAACAGCCGCACCTGCTCGACGCTGATCTCCTTGCGCCGCGCAATTTCCTCGTCCGAGATCGCCATCGGTGTCCTCCCCTGCTCAGGGCCGCGGCGGTCGCGGCCGACCTCTCGGTGCCTCGTCGATCACGGTCTCCCAGACCGTGCGGCCGGTCGCGCGGTCCACGGCGCGGATGAGCGTCCGGACGCGCTCCCCGGCGCCGTCCCGCACGACGAGCTGGTAGCGGGTCCCGCCGATGTCGGCCTGCTTCAGTACCTCGGGGTCTGACGCCGGCGCGGCGGGCGCGTCGGCGTGGACGGCGGCTGCGGCGGGCTCGGGGAGCGGCTCGACGGCGCCAGAGCCCACGTCCACCCGGGCCGCGCCCTGGGCCTGGCGCTCGGCCGCCGCCTGCACCATGGCGCTCGGCGGCGCACCGCCGCGGTAGCGCGCCTGCGCGCTCCAGCGCAGCACGACGGCGCCGCCCTCCGCCTCGGCCCGCAGCGTGTAGTCCGGCGTGTCGTCCAGCGACGCCTGCGCCCAGTCGGGCAGCGCCAGCGGTTCCGACGCACGCAGCTCGCGGCCGTCCCCGGCGTCGAGCATCACCAGCTCGATCGCGTTGCGGCTGGCGACGCGGGCCGCGACGACCACCTCGCCGACGACCGACAGGGGCCGCAGCGCCGTGCCCGCGCGCCACCGCACCTCACCGGTGGCCAGGTCGAGCGCCAGCACGGTGCCGGCGCGGTCGTGGACGAACGCGCGATCCGCGCCCGGGTCCGCGACGCCGCGCGGGAACCCCCTGGCCGTCGCCGCCAACCCGGCACCTCCCCCGCTCGCTGGGCGTGCCGCTCAGCCGGCCAGGGTGGTGCCGGCCGACTGGAGGTCCTCGCAGGCCTGGACGACCCGGGCGGCCATCGAGGTCTCGGCCTTGGCCATGTAGCTGCGCGGGTCGTAGGCCTTCTTGCTGCCGACGCCGCCGTCGACCCGCAGGACCCCGTCGTAGTTCTTGAGCATGTGGTCGGCGATCGGCCGGGTGAGGGCGTACTGGGTGTCGGTGTCGATGTTCATCTTCACCACCCCGTAGGAGATCGCCTCGCGGATCTCGGCCAGCAGCGACCCGGAGCCCCCGTGGAACACCAGGTCGAACGGCTGCTCGCGACCGACCCGGGCGCCGACGGTGTGCTGGATCTCGCGCAGGATCTCGGGGCGGAGCTTGACGTGGCCGGGCTGGTAGACGCCGTGGACGTTGCCGAAGGTGGCCGCCAGCAGGTACCGGCCGCGCTCGCCGGTCCCCAGCGTCTCGGCGGTGCGCAGCGCGTCCTCCGGGGTGGAGTAGAGCTTCTCGCTCATCTCGCCGACGACGTCGTCCTCCTCGCCGCCGACCACGCCGATCTCCATCTCCATGACGGCCCTGGCCTTGGCGCACTCGGCCAGCAGCTCGTCGGCGAGCTGGAGGTTCTCTTCCAGCGGCACCGCCGAGCCGTCCCACATGTGCGACTGGAACAGCGGCCCGCGCCCGGCGGCGACCCGCTCCTGCGACAGCCGCAGCAGCGGCCGCATGTAGCCGTCGAGCTTGTCCTTGGGGCAGTGGTCGGTGTGGAGCGCCACCTGCACCGGGTACCTGGCGGCGACCACGTGGGCGAACTCGGCCAGCGCCGTCGCCCCGGTCACCATGTCCTTCAGCCGCTGGCCGGACAGGAACGCCGCCCCACCGGTCGACACCTGCACGATCCCGTCGCTGGCGGCGTCCGCGAGGCCGCGCAGCGCCGCGTGCAGCGTCTCCGACGAGGTCACGTTGACCCCCGGGTAGGCGAATCCGCCCGCCTTGGCGCGGTCGAGCATCTCCATGTACGCCTCTGGGCTTGCGATCGGCATGGCCAGGCCCCCGTTCCCGTGAGCAGCGGTCGCCCAGAGTATCCCGCGTCCACGCGGCTACGTCTGCTCCACCCACTGGGCCCGCCACTCCGGCGCCTGGAACGGCTGGGCGTAGTAGTCGGTCTCCTTCACGACCTTCCCGTCGCGGAGCTCGAGGACGCTCACGCCGAGGTAGCGGCTGCCGTCCGCGTAGGTGAGCTCGACCTCGAGCACCGCAAGGTCGCCGCCGGCCAGGGTGCGACGAAACCGCATCGTGGGCAGGCCACCCGGGAAGTTCCGTTCGATGGCCATGGCGTTGTCGCGACCGACGATGCGCTCGCCCGACTGCGGCCACTCCTGCACGAAGTCGTCGTGCAGGTAGCCGCCGGCGGCGTCCCAGTCGCCGGCCTGCAGCGCCCTCCACAATCCCTCGGCCACTTGGCGGGCGTCGCGCTCGTCCATGTCGACCTCCTCCCGTCAGACGTCGAGGACGGCCGGCAGCGGGGCGGACAGCGACGCGCAGGCCGCCGTCAGGATCTGCCAGCTCGCCGGTGCCAGCGGGACCACGCCGCGGGCGGTGAGGTCCAGGGAGCGTCGCTGGCCGCGCTCACCGGGGACCAGCAGCTCGTCGACGCCCGCAAGCCGCTCGCCCTGCTTGATCTGGTCGATCTGCGCGTCCATCCGCGCCAGGAACTCCTGCCGTGGCAGAAACGCCTCGACGTCGAGGGCCCAGAGGAAGTTCCCTGCCGCGCCGCCGGCCACCCCCTGCGCGAACCCGGCGCCGCTCAGCACGCCGCTCAACGCATCGACGAGCAACGCCAGGCCGAAGCCCTTGTGTGGCGCGTGCGGGTGGCCCAGCGGCGCCAGCAGCCCACCCTCCAGGAACGCCGCCGGGTCGGTGATCGGACGCCCGGCGCGGTCGAAGATGACGCCCTCCGGCAGCGGCTCGCCCCGCTGGGCGGCGACGCGGACCTTCTGCATCGAGCTCACGGTGGTGGCGACGTCCAGGACCACGGGCGGATGGCGCCCGGCGGGGAGGCCGTAGGCGAAGGGGTTGGTGCCGAAGACCGCCGTGCGACCGCCGGGCGGGGCGACCAGCGGGACGAAGTTGGTACAGGCGAAGCCGATCAGGCCGGCCTCGGCGGCCAGCCTGACGTAGGGCGCGGCGACCAGGAGCTGCCAGTCCCGCACCGCGGCCACCGCCATGCCCTTGCGCTGGCGGGCGCGGTCGATGCACCAGCGCATCGCCCGGGTCGGCACGGCGGGCCCACAGCCACGGTCTCCGTCGAACAGGATCGCGCCGTCGGTCTCCTGCAGCACGCGAACGCGCGGGCGAGGGTTCAGCGTGCCGTCGCGGTAGAACCCGACCAGCAACCCCAGCGCCGCGACCCCGTGGTCGGGATGGCCGCGGAGCTCGCAGTCCACCAGCAGCCCGCCCAGCCCCTCGGCGTCCGCGGGCGTGAGTCGCAGGCGCTCGAAGGCAATGGCAAGGCAGCGCCGCAGGTCATCGATCCGCACCAGCCGCGCGCCTTCGCGGCGGTCGTCAGCCATGCAGACCTCCTGTCGCCAACATGCGCTGGCAAGAAGCTACAGCAGTTGAAAGATACGAACGATCGTGCTATGAAGGCGGCATGGGTAAGGGCGACGACACCCGCGAGGCGATCCTGGACCAGGCCACCGGCCTGGCGAGCCAGGTGGGCCTGCACGGGCTGACCATCGGCTCGCTGGCGGCCCAGTCGCGGCTGTCCAAGAGCGGGCTGTTCGCCCACTTCCGCTCCAAGGAGGCGCTGCAGGTCCAGGTGGTCGACCACGCCGCCGCCATGTTCGTCGACGCCGTCGTGCGGCCGGCGCTGGCGGCGCCCCGCGGCGAGCCGCGCGTGCGCGAGCTGTTCGACCGCTGGCTCGCCTGGTGCGGCGACCTCCTGCCCGGTGGCTGCGTCTTCATCTTCGCGACCAGCGAGTTCGACGACGAGCCCGGGCCGGTGCGCGACCGGCTGGTGCGGGCGCAACGCGACTGGATGGAGACGGTCGCCACCGTGTTCCGCACGGGGATCACCGAGGGCCAGTTCCGCGCCGACGCCGACCCCGACCAGTTCGCCCACGACCTGTACGGCATCATCCTGGCCTACCACCACGCCCGCCGGCTGCTGCGCGACCCGCTGGCCGAGCGCCGCGCCCGCACTGCCCTGGACCGGCTGCTCGACGCCGCGCGCCCGCCGCGGCCCTGACCCGTCCCCACGCCAAGGGAGCCCAGATGGCCACGACGGAAGAGAAAAGCACGATCGTTCGTATCAGGTATGCCGTGGTGCCACGGCTGGCCCTGACCGCGGCCCGGGCGGCCTTCTGGGTGCTGGAGCGGGCGGCGCCGGCGCTCGGCGCCCGCTGGGCGGAGCGCCTGTGGTTCACGATCCCGCGCGGCCGGCGCGGCCGCCGGCCCGGGCAGCGACGGCTGGAGGGCGCCCGCTTCCGGGTGCCGGTGCAGGGCGGCGGGTCGGTGGTGGGCTGGTCCTTTGGGGACGGCGCGCCCGTCTACCTCGTCCACGGGTGGGGCGGCGCCGCCGCCCAGCTCGGCGCCTTCGTCGAGCCGCTGGTGCGGGCCGGCTACCGGGTCGTCGCCTTCGACGCGCCGAGCCACGGCGCCTCGGCGGCGGGACCCAGCGGGCCGCGGGCCAGCACGATCCTCGAGTTCGCCGCGGCGCTCCGCGCGGTCGCGGCCGTCCACGGGCCGGCGCACGCCGTCGTCGCCCACTCCCTCGGCTGCTCGGCCACGGCGGTCGCCCTGCGCGACGGCCTGGTCGCCACCCGCGCCGTGCTCGTCGCCCCGTTCGTCGACGTCGTGCCCTACACCCACGAGTTCGCGCGCCGCCTCGGCTTCGGCGAGCGCGTCCGCGCCGGCATGGTCCGCCGGTTCGAGCGGCGCTTCGGCGTGCCGATGTCGCACTTCGAGCTGACCGGGATGGCGCGGCAGATGACGCCGCCGCCGGTGCTGGTCGTGCACGACCGGGACGACCGCGAGACCATGTGGTCGGGCAGCAGGGACCTCAGCCGTGCCTGGCCGGACGCGCGGCTGCTGACCACCAGCGGCCTCGGCCACCGCCGCATCCTGTCCGACCCCAAGGTCGTCGCCGAGGTCGTCCGGTTCGTCCGCGGCGACAGCGCCGAGCACCTCGCCTCCTGACGTCCATCCGTGCGCGGGGCTCCCCCGGATCTGGTTACATGCGGCCATGAGCCGTCCAGGCCGGGGGGTGCGAAGGTGAGGCGGGTCCGCCTGGGCGTGATGGGGCTCGGCACCGTCGCGCAGGCCGTCCACCTGCCGCTGGTCACCAGGCGGCGCGACCTGTTCGAGGTCACCGCCGTGTGCGACCTGTCGGCCGAGCTTGCCGAGCAGGTGACCGGCCGCTTCGGGCTCGGCCAGGCCAGCCGCCACCGGTCGGTCGAGGGCCTGCTGGACGGCGGCCGCGTGGACGCGCTGCTGCTGCTCACCTCCGGCTCGCACGGGGCGGTGGCGGCGGCTGCCCTCGGCCGGGGCCTGCCGGTCCTCTGCGAGAAGCCGCTGGCCTACACCCTGGCCGAGGCCGACACCCTGGCGTCGCTGGCCGGCGCGGGGCCGCCGCGGCTGCAGCTCGGCTACATGAAGCTCCACGACCCGGCCGTGCGGCGGGCGCTGCGGGAGCTGACCGGCGGGCGGGCGGCGCTGCGGGCGGTCGAGGTGACCGTCCTGCACCCCTCGGAGGCCGGGCAGCTCGCCCACGCCGGGGTGATCGAGCCCGGCCCGGCCGACGTGCCGCCGGCCACCGTGGAGATGCTGCGACTGGAGACGGCCAGGCTCCAGGAGTGTGCCCTCGGGCCCGCCCCCGCGGAGCTTCGCCGGCTCTACACCGAGGTGGCGCTGGGCAGCCTGGTCCACGACCTGGCCGTGGTGCGCCTGCTCGCCGGCGACCCCGAGCGGGTCGAGCACGCCGACGCCTGGCCGCCCGGCCGCTGGCCGCCGTCGGTCGCGGTGGACGCGCTGCTGCCGGGGGGCGTGCGGCTCACCGTGCGCTGGCACTACCTCGACCGCTATCCCGCCTACCGGGAAGAGGTGCGCCTGTATCACGAGGAGGGCTCGGTCGCGCTGGCGTTCCCGTCCCCCTACCTGCTGCACGCCCCGACCGTGCTCACCGTCACCGGCCGCGACGGCGACGCCGTCAGGGTCTGCGAGCACCGCTCCACGGTCGAGGCGTTCGAGGAGCAGCTCGCCGCCTTCCACCGGCTGGTCACCGAGGGGGCACCGCCCGCCGCCGGCGTCGCCGAGGGGCGCGCCGACATCCTGACCTGCCAGCGGATCGTCAAGCGCCTGGCGGCACGGCGCGGGATCGAGCTCGGCGGGGAGGCGGCCGGCGCGTGACCGCCGCGTCCGTGGTGCACCTGGTGCCCCACACCCACTGGGACCGCGAGTGGTACCAGCCGTTCCAGCGCTTCCGCATGCGCCTGGTCGACCTGGTGGACGGCGTGCTCCAACGGGCGGAGGCCGACCGACGCTTCTGCTTCACCTTCGACGGCCAGACGGCGATGCTGGACGACTACCTGGAGATCCGGCCCGAGGCCGAGCCGCGCATCAGGGCCCTGGTCGCCGCCGGGCAGTTCGCCGTCGGGCCTTGGCGGATCCTGTCAGACGAGCTGCTGGTGGCCGGCGAGACGCTGGTCCGCAACCTGGAGGCCGGGCTGGTGCGAGCGGGCCAGCTCGGCGGCGGGATGGCCGCCGGCTACCTGCCCGACCAGTTCGGCCATGCCGCGCAGCTCCCGCAACTGCTGCGGCGCGCGGGGATCGGGCACGCGGTGCTGTGGCGGGGCGTGCCGGCGCGGGTCGACCACCACGCGTTCGCCTGGAGCGCCCCGGACGGCTCCACCGTCCGCGCCGAGTACCTGGTCGGTGGCTACGGCAACGCGGCGGGCCTGCTGGAGCACGGCGCGGCCGACCCCGGCGGCCTGGCGGCGACGGTCGACCGGCTGGACCGGGGGCTGCGCCCCTGGTTCGGCGCCGACCCGGTGCTGGCGATGTACGGCGCCGACCACTCCGCTCCCCTGCCCGAGCTGCTCGACCTGGTGGACGCCGTCAACCGCGCCCAGGACCGGGTGCTGGTGCGGGTCGGCACGCTGGCCGGCTACCTCGCCGCGGTCGGGGACGGCACCGGCGGGCTGCCGGCCTGGCGTGGCGAGCTCCGCTCGGGTGCGCGGGCCAACCTGCTCATGGGCGTGACCTCGGCGCGGATCGGCCTCAAGGCCGCCTGCGCCCGGGCCGAGCGGCTGCTCGCCCGCTACGCCGAGCCGCTGCAGGCCCTGCACGCCGCGACCTGGCCGGCGCCGTTCCTCGACCTCGCGTGGCGGCGGCTGGTCGAGTGCTCCGGGCACGACTCGATCACCGGCTGCGGCGCCGACGCGGTCGCCGACCAGGTCGCGGTCCGGCTGGCCGAGGCCAGCCAGCTCGGCGAGGGCCTGGCCGAGCGCGCCGCCGCCGAGGTCGCCCTGCGGGTGCCGCGGGGCGCGGTGGCGGTCCTGAACCCGTCCCCGTTCCCGCGCGCGGGCCTGGTCAAGCTGGACCTTCCCGTGCCGGACGCCTGGGACGAGGTGGCCCTGGAGCTGCCCGACGGCCGGCTGCTCGCCACCCAGGAGACCGGCCGCGGCGCCGCGCCGCTGCACTCCGAGGAGCTGCCCGGCGGGCGGATCGGCGAGGTGTTCCGGCGGGTGCACGGCCGCGAGCTGTTCGGCCGCGTGGTCAACGGCGTCCGGGTCGACCCCTCCGGGCGGCGCCTCACCTTCGAGGTCGACGACCACCCCGACCCGCCCCACCTCGACATGGACCGGCTGCGCCGCGAGGTCGACCTCGCCGCGGCCGTGGCCGCGGGCGAGCGCTGGCAGCTCCGCGTGGTCGCCCCACCACGCCGGCGGCTGCTGGCCCGGGTGCCGGTGCCGCCGCTGGGCTGGACGGCGGTGCGGCCACGGCCACGCGGCGGGCAGGGCGCCCATGCCCGGCCGGGCCACGGCGCCGCGTCCGCGGCGGCCCACCCGCCCGGGCCCGGGCCCGGCGCCGCCGTCCAGCCGGGCCGTCGGGGGCCCGACCCTCCGGTCCGCGCCCATGACGGCGGCCTGGACAACGGCCTGCTCGCGGTCACGGTCGCCGGCGACGGCAGCCTGCGCCTGCGCGGCGGCGGCGTCACCCTGGACGGGGTCGGCCGGCTGACCGACGGCGGCGACGCCGGCGACCTCTACAACTACGCGCCGCCCGCGACCGACCTGCTGGTCGCCGAGCCCGACCGGGTCGACATCGCCGCCGTGGCCGCCGGGCCGCTGCAGGGCGTGCTGGCCGTGGAGCGGACCTACCGCTGGCCGCTCGGCCTCGCCGACGGCGCCGCGGCGGCCCGCTCGGCCGAGCGCGCGACGGTCCGGACGGTCACGCGGGTCGAGCTGCGGGCCGGCGAGCCGTTCGTGCGCCTGCGGGTGTCGTTCGACAACCCCTGCCGCGACCACCGCGTGCGCCTGCACGTGCCGCTGGCCCGGCCGGCCGCCAGCTCGTTCGCGGAAGGCCAGTTCGCGGTGGTCGAGCGCGGCACCACGGCGGAGGGCGGCCACGGCGAGGTGCCGCTGGCCACCTTCCCGGCCCGCGGCTTCGTCGACGCCGGCGGGGCCGCCGTCCTCCTGGACCACGTGCTGGAGTACGAGCTGCTCACCGACCCGCCCGAGCTGGCGCTGACGCTGCTGCGGGCGGTCGGCCAGATCAGCCGCAACGCCCACCGCTTCAGGGAGGAGCCGGCCGGGCCGGAGGTCGCCACCACGGCGGCGCAGTGCCTCGGGCCATGGTCGGTCGGCCTGGCGGTCCAGCCGCACGCCGGGCCCTGGCACGCCGACGGCGTCCTGGAGCAGGCCGAACGCTACCAGCACGAGTTGCTCGCCACCCCCGGCGCCGCGCCGGGGCTGGCGCTCCGCGAGGCGGAGCCGCCGGCGGCGCTGCCGGAGGCCGCCGGGCTGGCGGTGGAGGGCGACGGGGTGGCGCTGTCGGCGTTGCGGCGCCGCGGGGAGTGGCTGGAGCTGCGGCTGGCCTGCCAGCACCCGCAGCCGGTCACGGCCACGGTCGGCGGCGGGCTGCTGGGGGCCCGCGAGGCCGACCTGCTCGGCCGGCCGGGCGCGGCGCTTCAGGTGACCGGCGGCGCCCTCCGGCTGGAGCTGGGCGCCTGGGAGATCCGCACGCTCCTGCTGCGGCTCGGCACCGCGCGCTGAGGTCCTTGCGGGGCACGAGGTCATCGGCAACACTCCGGGCATGCGCCCACCCGTCCACCCCGGGCAGACCCTCAAGGGCCACCGCGAGCGGCTCGGCTGGTCGGCCCGCCGCGCCGCCACCGCCGCCGGCGGCAACCATGCCTACTGGGGCCAGGTCGAACGCGGCCTCCACACGCCACCCCGCAGGTGGGTGATCGAGGCCGCCGACGCGCTCGGCCTGGCGGCGCCCGAACGCGACGAGCTGCTGGCCGCGTTCGGGCACGCGCCGGTCGAGGCCGACCAGACGCCACCGGTGGAAGCGGCGCGGCGGCGGGTGGAGGAAGCCGCCGAGCTGGTCGGCGCGTCCCCGGCCCAGGTGGCGGCCGCGCTGGCGGCGCTGGGGATCCCCGCTGCGGACTGACCAGCCCGGCCCCGCGCCGGGTCAGGGCGCCAGCGCGAGCGTCCGGCCCGACGGGTCCAGCAGCCGGTAGGGGCCGGCGCCGGCCGCCACCGCCACCAGGTCGCCACGGACCGCGTGGGGCGCGCCCCCGGCCGCGACCAGGGTGGTCCCGTCGCCGCCGGCGACCAGCACCTCGCCGCCGTGGCGCAGGACGACCGGCCCGGCGGGTTCGGCGGCCAGCGCGACGCGGCCGGCAGCCAGCGCGCCGAGGACGTCGCCGTCCTCGGCCTCGACCCAGGTGGTCGGGCCGCCCGGCGCGATGCCCTCGCCCGGCCGGTGGAAGTCGCTGCCGCCGACCGGGACGCCGCCGCGGGCGAGCCACCACTCCAGCGGCGCCGGGTCGTCGCCGTCCCAGGTCCAATGCCAGACCTCGACCAGCGGCGCGGCGCGCCGCAGCGGCCGGCGCCAGCCGACGTCGCCGGGCAGGAGCGGGTGATTCAGGCACAGCAGGGCGCCGCGGGCCTCGGCGGCGGCCAGCCAGTCGTCGGCCGTGCCGCGGAAGTCGACCCAGCCGCCGTCGCCGAGGCAGTTGGCATGCCCGGTGTCGGTGGTGACCTCCTGGCCGGGCACCAGCAGCACGCCGGTCCGCCCGGCCGCTGCCGGCAGCTCCGCGTGATGGCTGACGGTGTTGTGGTCGGTGACGGCGAGGAAGTCGAGCCCGCGGCCGCGGGCCACGCCGGCCAGCTCGTCCACGGTGAGCGACCCGTCGGAGTGGACGGTGTGGGCGTGCAGGTCGCCGGCGAGCCAGCGCCGGCCGGGCGCCGACGGCAACGCCCGGCGCGGCGGCCGCGCCGGCAGCGGCGGGGGTGGTGGCGCCGGAGGCGGCGTCGCCGCCCCGAGCCGCACCTCGAGGGTGAAGTCGATCCCGCCGGCCGGGACCCGGTACAGGCCGAGGATCACCCGCCACTCCCCCGCCACCAGCTCGCCGGGCAGGTAGCCGGGCGTCGCCGCCGCCGGGGTGATGACGAAACCCGAGCGTGCGCCACCCGACCAGCCGCGGAACCCCGCCGGGTCGAGCACGCCCAGGTCCAGGGTGGCGGCGGCGCGGTCGTAGTCGAGCTCGACGGCGACGGCCCTGGCGTCCAGCCCGACGTCGAAGGGGAGGTAGCGGTAGGGCGCCTCGGCCTTGTCCTCGGCCGTCCAGCGGCCGCGGTGGACCCTCACCCGCCCAGCAGCTCGTCGACGGCGGCGCCGAAGACCTCGGTGTGCAGGTCGACGCCGGCCGCGGTGGTCGCCGGGCACATCAGCGCCATGTTGTGGAACGGCGTCATCAGGATGCCGCGGTTGTGGAGGTACAGGTGCAGGTAGTCGTCCAGCTCGTCGTCGCCGGCGGCGGCCGACCGCGCCCCGTCCCGCGGCGGCGGGGAGGTGAAGCGGTACTCGGTCCGCGCGCCGAGCTGCACCACCGACCACGGCACCCGGCGGGTGGCGAGCACGCCCTCCACGCCCTCGGTGAAGCGGGTCGCCAGCGCGGTCATCCCCGCGAACGCCTCGTCGGTCAGGACGTGCTCGAGGGTCGCGCGCATCGCGGCGACCGACAGCGCGTTGCCCGCCAGCGTCCCACCGACGCCGCCGGTGTCGACCAGGTCGGCGTCGCGCCGGCCGGCGACCCGCTCGGCCACCTCGGCGGAGACCCCGAAGGCGGCGGCGGGGACGCCGCCACCGATCGACTTGCCGACGGTGACCAGGTCCGGCTCCAGGCCCCATGCCAGCGTGCAGCCGCCCGGGCCGGCGGAGAAGGTGTGCGTCTCGTCGTTGACCAGCAGCGTGCCGTGCCGGCGGGTCAGCTCGCGGACGCCGTCCAGGTAGCCGGGGAGCGGCCGCACGATGCCGATGTTGGTCAGCGCCGGCTCCATCAGCACGCAGGCGACGTCGCCGGCGGCCAGCTCCGCGGCCAGCCCGTCCAGGTCGTTGAACTCCGCCACGCGGGTGGTGCCGGACGGGTCGACCGGCGGGCCGACGTTGCCCGCCCGCGACACCGCGCCGTCCTCGCCGAGGGTCACGAACGCCTCGTCGACAGTGCCGTGGTAGCACCAGTTGAACACCAGGACCTTCGGCCGGCCGGTGACCAGCCGGGCGAGCCGCAGCGCCCAGCGGTTGGCGTCGGTGGCGGTGAGGGTGAAGCTCCACAGCGGCACCCCGAAGCGGCGGGCCAGCTCCGCGCCGACCCAGGCGGCGTCGGTGGTGGGCAGCATCGCGGTCGCGCCGCCGGCCTCCAGGTAGCGCCGCTGCACCGCCTGCACCGTCGGCGCCGGCGAGTGGCCCGCCATCGCGCCGGTGTCGCCGAGGGAGAAGTCGACGTAGCGGTGGCCGTCGACGTCGACGACCGACGCGCCCCTCGCCTCGGCGAGGTAGACGGGGAACCCGCCGGCCGCCTTGTTCATCCACGTCATCGGGACGTTGCCGAGGAGGCTGCCGGCGGCCCGTAGGTAGGCGTCGCGGCTTCGCGGGTGCCGCGCCACGAACCCGGCACGCTCGCGTTCCAGCAGCGCGCGGAGCCGCCCGCGGTCGATCACGGCGGCGCCACCCGGGTCTGGGTCCGGAGCCGCGCCGCCGCAAGCGCGCCGGCGGCCAGCAGCAGGCCGAACAGGCCCGGCATGCCGGCGCTGCCGACGCCTGCGGTCACGACGCCCCCCACGGGCCGCACGTCAGGCGTGCGCCACCTCCCCGCTGACGACCTCGATGGCGGCGAGCGCCTCGCGGATCCGCTCGACCGAGTTGGCATAGGAGAAGCGCAGGTAGCCCTCGCCGTGGGCGCCGAAGGCGGTCCCGGGCAGGCACGCCACGCCGCCGCGGACCAGCAGCAGCTCGGCCACCTCCGCGGCGGGGATGCCGAGGTCGCGGACCCGCGGGAACACGTAGAAGGCCCCCTGCGGCTCCAGGCAGGAGATCCCCGGGATGCGGTTCAGGCCCGCCACGATCACGTCGCGCCGCTCCCGGAACGCGGCCACCATCCGCTCCACCGGCCCCCACGGTCCCTCCAGCGCCGCGATCGCCGCGTGCTGGCTGAACGCCGACGTGCACGAGACGGAGTTGATGATCAGCCGGGTCACGGGCTCGACCAGCGCCACCGGGAACACGCCGAACCCGAGCCGCCAGCCGGTCATCGCGAAGCTCTTGGACCAGCCGTCCAGCAGCACCGTCCGCTCGGCCATGCCGTCGACGTCCAGGACGCTGGGGCACTCGTCGCGGTAGCGGACCTCGGAGTAGACCTCGTCGCTCAGCACCACCAGGTCGTGCTCGATGGCGACCCGGGCGATCGCCTCGACGTCCTCGCGGCTCAGCATGCTGCCGCAGGGGTTGTGCGGCGAGTTCAGGATGAGCAGGCGGGCCCGGTCGGTGACCAGCGAGGCCAGCTCGGCGGGGTCGATGCGGAAGCCGTGCTCCTCGCGCAGCGGGACCGGCACCGGCCGGGCGCCGGCGAACGCCGCGATCGACTCGTACATCGGGAAGCCGGGGTCGGGGTAGAGGACCTCGTCGCCCTCTCCGCACAGCGCCAGGATCGTGAAGAACATGATCGGCTTGGCCCCTGGCGTCACCACCACCTGGTCGGGGGTGGTGCGAAGCCGCCCGGTGCGCTCCAGGAACGCTGTCACGGCGGTGCGCAGCTCGAGGATCCCGGGTGCGGGGACGTAGTGGGTGTGGCCCCGGTCCAGGGCCTCCCTGGCGGCGGCCACGACGTGGGCCGGCGTCTCGAAGTCCGGCTCGCCGATCTCCAGGTGGATGACCCTGGCGCCGCTGCGCTCCAGCGCCTGGGCCCTGGCCAGCACCTCGAAGGCCGATTCCGTCCCCAGCCGCGCCATCCGACCCGCCAGCCTCATGGCCGGACTTGTAGCACAGCCAGGGTGGCCCAGCAATCGAACCACGGCGGCTGCGCGACCCCACGCGCCGGGCTGGCGTACCAGCGGCCCCCGCCAGCGCCACCCAGCTCACGTCCCCGCCTCCTTCGCCGGCGGCGGCCCGGCAGCGCGGTCACCGGCCGCGCCCACCGTCGGGTAGCCTGCCCGTGGTACCAACCGGTGCCCGTCGCCGGACCGGTCGCCAGGCCGAGTATCGACAGGGGTCGCGAGTGGCTGGAGGGGCCGC
>Ga0209846_1000003_pt1 | contig 27767 bp, 25 predicted proteins | sample GWRWS3_20_30_FD_187244 | JGI IMG/M metagenome (GOLD analysis project Ga0209846, IMG submission 187244) | Riverbed sediment microbial communities from areas with vegetation nearby in Columbia River, Washington, USA - GW-RW S3_20_30 (SPAdes)... | ecosystem: Environmental > Aquatic > Freshwater >... | reverse complement strand
GACCGCCCCGGGCAGCAGCCGCCGCCACGGCACCCACGTCCCGGTCAGCACCTGGAACAGGACGATCAGCAGCAGCAGGTTGAGCAGCAGGGAGCCGGCGAACGGGAGCAGCCGGCCGAGGATGCCGGGGCTGATCCTGCCGAGCTGGGCCAGCGCGGTGGCCGCGAAGACGGCCACGACCACCACCAGCAGGGAGCCGAGCCCGCGGGCCAGCCGCAGCCAGTAGTTGGGACGCTGCTTGCGGGGGATGTTCCAGACCGCGTTCATGGCGTCCTGGGCGCTCTGGGTGATCCCCAGGCCGCCCCACAGCGTGCCGAGGATGCCGACGACCAGCGCGATGCCGGAGCCCTGGATGGTGGTGACGCTGTCCTCGATCTGGGTGCCGAGGACGGGGAACTGGGCGGCCAGGGCATCGATGACCCGTTCCTGCAGCTCCTGGTCGTTGGCGAGGGCGTAGCCGAGCAGGGTGACGAACACCAGCAGCAACGGGAACAGCGACAGGAAGCCGTAGTAGGCGAGCAGCGCGGCGTGCTTGCCGGCCTGGTCGTCGCCGAACTTCTTGACCACGCCGATCGGGAAGCCGAGCAGTCCGTGCCGCTGCTGGAACCGGTCAACGGCCCGCAGCACCCGCTCGATCCGGTTCACCCCACGCGGGTGGCTGGTGTGGTCAGGTGGCGACCTTGCCGCCGTGGACCGCGAGCGCCCAGATGACGAACACGTCCAGGGCGATGATCAGCAGCGACCAGAACGGGTAGTAGGGAATGAACGCGAAGTTGGCAATCGCGCTCAGTACCGCGAGCGTGATCCCCACGACCCGCGCCCAGGTCGCCCCCGACAGCAGCGAGAACCCGGCCAGCGCCACGATCACGCCCAGGATCAGGTGGATCCAGCCCCAGGAGGTCACGTCGAACTCGAACAGGTACTTGCGGGCCGCCACATAGAACTCGTTCTCGAAGATCGCGATGAGCCCGGCCAGGGCCTGGAACACCCCGCTCATGATCATCATCACCGCGGCGAAGACGATGAAGCCCACCGCCCAGCCAGGCGGCTGCTCCCGGACCCGCGACCCGTACCCCGACTCGGTCATCTGGATGACTCCTCTCTCGTGCTCGCCAATCCGTGCTCCGCTGAGGAGTTTGCCGCCGGCAAGGGTGAGGCGGCCTCACCCGGATGGGGTGATTGCTCGCCCATGGCTCGCCTCAGCCTTCGGGTAGGCGCCGGACCTCGACGAGCTCCAGGCCCAGGGACTGGATGCGGTCCAGCAGGCCGTAGAGCGCCGCCTGGTCGCGCACCGGGCCGCGCAGCACCGTCTCCCCCGGCTCGACGGATGCGGTCAAGCCCTCGAACACGGCGAGCATCGAGTCGGTCAGGCGCCCCCTGATCCGGATCTCGTAGCGTCCTCCGCCGAAGGGCACGGGCGACCCCTCCCCCACCTCTCGAGCCCGTGGCGACGGCCCTGGCGGCGATGCCTCCTCGCTCACGGGCGATCCGATCCTGGCGGCGGGGAGGGTGATCGGGCTTCACCCGATGGGGGTGATTCATCGACCGGGCGGTAGGACCAGTCGTAGATCACGGCGCTGCGGACGAGGAGGTCCTGGACGGAGGCGTTGCGACGGCTGACGAGGATCCAGAGCAACCCGGCGGGGAAGGCCACGTACATCGCGGCCCGCAGCAGCGCGCGGCCCAGAGGGAGCAGACGGCCGGCATGATCCAGCAGCCGCAGCCCGGCCACCTGCTTGCCCAAGGTCCGGCCGGTGGCCGCCCAGCCGGCGGCGAGGTAGACGACGGCGATGCTCAGGAAGGCGACGGTGCTGAGCCAGCTCGGCAGGACGGGTATGCGGAACGGCGGGCCGGTCAGCAGGTAACGGACCACCCCGGCGAACAGCAGCGCCGACAGCCCGATCGCCCAGACGACCCCGAAGTCGACCGCGTCCGCGACGATGCGGGAGACGAAACCGGCCCGGTGGCCCTGGAGCACCTTGGCATCAGGGTTACGGACCGGCCGTGTCACGCTCATCCTTCCGCTGCAGGACGCGGTCGACGACCCGGCTGAGGAGGCGGTCGACGCGCATGCCCTGCACCCGGAGCGCATCGACCGTCTCGGCGGCCATGGTGCCGCTCGACTCGCGGATGATCTCGCCGAGGTCGACCTCGTCCATCACCTGCTCGGTGAGGCCGGCCATGTCGACGCGCGCCACCACGGCGTCGAAGTCGATCCGGGCTGCGATCGCGTTGAGGTCGATGCGCTCCACGATCCGGTTCAGGTCGACCTTGGTCACCACGGCGTCCACGTCGACCTGCTCGAGGACGACGGCGGCGATCGCGCCGACCAGGGCACGGGCGGTGTCGGCGGCGAGCTGCCGGTTGCGCCGCTGGTCGGCCAGCCCGCGCGCCGCCCAGCGATCCAGGTCGACGCGCCGCCAGGCCGCCAGCAGCGGCGTCCGGGCGGCCGCGACGGCCGGGCGGGCCAGGACGCGCAGCGGCTGCGGGAGCCGGGCGCCGAGCGCCGCGGCGGCGTCCAGGGAGCGCCGCTGCGCCTCCAGCCCGAGGCCGAGCGCGGCCGCGGGAAGCAGGCGCAGCGTCCCGGGCGGCCCTGGGGGCGTCGCGGCGCCGGCGGCACCGGCGCGGGCACCAGGACCGGCGGGCCCGGAACGCTCCAGGAGCACCTCCAGCGCCGTCAGGGCCAGCCCGACGGCGCCGAGCGCGAGCCGGGTGGCGCGCCCGACCACGTCAGCGGGTGTGAGTCCTGCGCCGCTGGCCGGCAGCCGCACCAGCGCGCGCTCGCCCTCCTCCACCAGCACTACTCCTCGCGTCGTGACCGGCCGACCTCGCCTCAGTGTGGGCCGCCGTCGGTGCGCCGTCCTCACCCGCGGCGGGTGATCTCGCGCGAATCACCCCAACGGGGTGACGACGGTATGCCCCGGGCGGCAGCATGGTCTCGGGAACGACGAGAGGAGGAGCTCGCATGGTGCCCCCCGGACCGCCTCCTGCCAAGGACATGAACTGGGTGCCCGGCGGCACGTTCCTGATGGGGTCGGAGGACTTCTACCCGGAGGAGCGGCCGGTCCACCGGGTCACCGTGGACGGCTTCTGGATGGACACCCACCCGGTGACCAACGCGGCGTTCCGGCGCTTCGTCAAGGCCACAAACCACGTCACCGTCGCCGAACGCCCGCCCGACCCGGGCGACTACCCCGACGCCGACCCGGCGCTGCTGGTGCCCGGGTCGCTGGTGTTCCGGCGCACCCGCGGCCCGGTCGACCTGCGCGACTGGAGCAACTGGTGGGCCTGGGTCCCCGGTGCATGCTGGCGCCACCCCGAAGGCCCCGGCTCCACCCTGCACGGCCGCGACCGGCACCCGGTGGTCCAGGTCGCCTACGCCGACGCCGCGGCCTACGCCGCCTGGGCCGGCAGGGCGCTGCCGACCGAGGCCGAGTGGGAGTACGCCGCCCGCGGTGGGCTGGCGGGCGCGACCTTCACCTGGGGGGACGACCCTGCCCCCAAGGGACGGATGATGGCCAACACCTGGCAGGGCGAGTTCCCTTGGCAGAACCTGCTGCTGGACAGGTACGAGGGCACCTCGCCGGTGGGGGCGTTCCCCCCCAACGGCTACGGCCTGGTGGACATGGCCGGCAACGTCTGGGAGTGGACCACCGACCACTTCACCCCCCGCCACCCCGACGAGGTCGAGCGGCCCTGCTGCGTGCCCCGCAACCCGCAGGTGACCTCCCCCGTCATGGCCGAGCGGATCCCCCGCCGGGTGATCAAGGGCGGCTCGCACCTGTGCGCGCCCAGCTACTGCCTGCGCTACCGGCCGGCGGCCCGCCAGGGCGAGGCGGTCGACACCGCCACCGGCCACATCGGCTTCCGCTGCATCCTCCGCGCCCCTTGACGCTGACCACCCATCCCGGCGGCCTCAGAGCAGGTGGAGCTGGCGGGCGCGGCGGACGGCGTCCCAGCGTCGGTTGGCGTCGAGCTTGCGATAGATGCTCTTGATGTGGGTCTTGACGGTGTTCACGGACACGTACAGCTCGGCCGCGATCTCACCGGCCGACAGCATGCTCGGCAGGTAGCGTAGGACCACGTGCTCCCGCTCGCTGAGCGACTCCACCAGCACCGGCAACGTGGGCGGTGGGCTCCCGCCGCCCACCGAGGCGACGGGCCCGGTCATCTGACTCAGCAGGCCCTCCAGCAGCGCCTTGGCCAGCGCCCGGTGCGCGGTGCCGCGGTGGAGGTGGTCGGCGAGCAGCGCCCGTACCGGCGCGCCGCCCTCGACGAACACCCGCGGGTAGCCCTCGGAGGCTGCCAGGGCGAGGGCGCGCTCCAGCGACTCGGCGGCCGCCGTGTGGTCGGCCAGCCTCCGGTGGGCCACGGCGTCCAGCAGCCACGCCTCGATCAGCGTCGCCGGGCACGGCGCCGGCGCCCACCCGCCGTGGAGTGGAGCCAGGACGCCCGCCGCGGCGCCCGGGTCGCCACGGGCGAGCTGCAGCCGGGCCAGGATCACCGCCTCCCCGACCGGCCGCTCGCCGGCATCGCCACCGCCGAGCAGGTCAGCCACGCCCGTCTCGTCGCCGGCGGCGAGGAGGAGCCCGGCCTCCGCGGACCGCGCGGCGTCGGCGAGCAGGCGGGGCAGCCGCCACCCGGCGACCTCGGCGATGGCTGCGCGCAGGCGCGCCAGCCCGTCGCCGGCGTCCTCGCGGCTGCCGCTCGCCGCCAGCCTCGCTTCCAGCAACGCGACCGCCAGCACGGCCGGCGGGTCGCGTCCGGCGCGGGCCGCTCGCCGCGCCCGTTCCAGGGCGCCGAGCGCGCCGGCGAGGTCGTCGCGGCACCAGGCCACCCAGGCGAGCGCCAGCTCGCCGCAGGCCGCCGGCGCGCTCGCCGACCAGCCACGGCGCTCGACCACCTCGGCGGCCTCGCGGCCCAGCCGATGGGCGCGGGCGAGACGCCCGCGGACGGCCTCCAGCAACGCCAGGTGGCCGGTGGCGTCCAGGGCGAGGTGCTCGCGGCCGCCACGTTCGGCGAGGGCACGGCTCTCCTCCAGATGCGCGGCCGCGTCGTCGAGCCGAGCGTTCCACAACTCGGCGGCGCCCAGGATCGACAGCACCAGCGCCCGCCGGTCCGCCTCGACGGCACCCTCCCCCCATCCCGCTTCCGGCGGCGACGCCAGCAGCGGGCCGGCGGCCGAGACGACGCCGTCGACGTCGCCGCGCAGGCGTGCCCGTAGGACCCCGGCAAGGCTCCCGGCCGCCCCAGAACCCGGCCGCCGCGCGCCGGCCAGCTCCAGCCAGGCGTCGGCCTCCTCGAGCTCGCCCAGCGCCAGCCGGCCCGCACCGGCGACCAGCGCCAGCTCCCGATCGGCCCGCACCTTGCTGACCGGCAGCCGCCCCAGCAGCTTCCGCAGGGTCTCCGCCTGCCCGTCGAGCAGGATCGCGAACCCGTGCGTCGCCAGCAGCCCGGCCGCCCCATCGGGGTCGCGGCCGGCCAGCGCGTGGTCGACCGCCTCCTCGACCAGCCCGTTGGCCGCATGCCAGGCGGCGGCGCGGCGGTGCAGCTCCGGGATGTCCTCGGGCAACCGGTGGCGCAGCTCGGCGCGGAGCAGCTCGGCGAACAGCGGATGGTAGCGATACCAGGCCCGGCCCGGGCCCAGCCCGGTCGTGAACGCATGATCGTGCTCCAGCAGTGCCAGCATCCGCTCGCCGTCCCTCCGGTCGGTCAGCGCATCCGCCAGCCCCCCGCACAGCCGATCGGCGACGCACGTCCGCAGGAGGAACTCCTGCACCTCGGACGGCTGCCTGGCGAGCACCTCCTCGACGAGGTAGCCGGCCACGGCATGGTCGTCACCGGCGAACTCGGCCACGAACCGCCCAGGGTCCGGGTGGTCGCGCAGTGACAGCGCGGCCAGCCGCAGCCCGGCCACCCAGCCCTCGGTCCGCGTGCACAGCGTTTCGAGCTCGCCGTCTGGTAGCCCCACCCCCAGGCCGGCGAGCAGCTCACCCGCCTCGGCCGGGGTGAAGGCCAGCTCGGCCGCGCGGATCTCGGTGAGCTGCCCGGCCACCGACAGCCGCTGCAGCGACAGGGGCGGGTCCGCCCTGCTGGCCAGCACCAGCCGGAGCTGCGGCGGGGCGTGCCGCAGCACGAACTGCAGCCCGGTCGCCACCGCCGGGCAGGTCGCCTCGTGCAGGTCGTCGAGCACGAGGACGACCGGACCGGGCAGCTCGGCCAGCCCGTTCACCAGCGCCGCCAGGAACTCCTGGGTGGCGTCGGGGGCTGGCGGGCCCAGGCCCGCCAGGAGCCCGTCGGGCGGCACGGCGCCGCTGGAGCGCAGCGCCGCCACGACGTGTGCCCAGAAGCGGGTCGGGTCGTGGTCGCCACGATCCACCGTCACCCACGCCACCGGGCCGGGTGGGTGTCCACCCATCATCCAGGAGGCCAGCAGGATCGTCTTGCCGGCGCCGGGTGGCGCGGCGAGCACGGTGAGCGGGCCGCGCGTCCCGGCCTCCAGCAGGCGGAGCAGCCGGGGCCGGGACACCGGCTGCCATCGTGGCAGCGGCGCCACCAGCTTGGTGGCCAGCAGGTTCCCAGACCGGAGGTTCGTCATGCGCGCCCCCTGGCGCCCCCCCAACTCCTCCTGTCCGGTCGGGTGTTTCAGGCGAATAGGGTTGGCAGAGCCTTCGCCGCAGAGGAGACTAGGAATCGGGTGCAAGGATTTCGCAACGGTCGGACGCGCCATGTCGGTACGGGTCAGCCTCGCCGGTCGGCTCGAGGTCGAGACCGACGGCAGAACGCTCGACGCGGCCCGCCTGCCCGGGCGGCAGGGCCGGGTGGTCCTCGCCTACCTGGTTGCCGAGCGCGACCGGCTGGTGCCGAGCGAGGAGCTGGCCGAGGCGGTGTGGGGATCCACGCCGCCGCCCACCTGGCGGCCCGCGTTGCGCGGGGTTGTCAGCAAGGTCCGCGAGTTCCTGGAGGCGCTGGAGCTTCCCGCCGACGACATGCTGACCAGCTCGTCCGGCTGTTACCGGCTCGTCCTGCCCGGCGACGCCACCGTCGACGTCGAGCTGGCCGTCGGCGAGGCCGACGCTGCCGATCGGGCGCTCGCCGACGGCGACCTGGAGCGCGCGCTCGCGGCCGCCGAGACGGCGCGCGCACTCGCCGGCCGGCCGCTGCTGCCGGGCCAGGAGGGCGGCTGGGTCGAGCGGCGCCGCGCGGCCTGGCAGCAGGTCCTCGTCCGGGTCCTCCAGGTGATGGTGGACGCCTGGCTCGCCCGCGGCCGCGGGGACGCGGCCGTTCAGCCGGCCACCGAGCTGGTCGGGCTCGAGCCGTTCCGGGAGTCGGCGCACCTGCGGCTGCTGCGCGCGCGCGCCGCCGCCGGCGACCGCGGCGAGGCGCTGCGTGTCTATGACCGCTGCCGGCGCCTGCTCGCCGAGGAGCTCGGCGTCGACCCGTCGCCGGAGCTGGAGGCCGCCTACCTCGAGCTGCTGCGCGACCAGCCCGCCGCCCCGCCGAGCCCGCAAGTCCCCCTGGAAGGCGCGCCCCCCGCCGTGGCACGGGGAGAAGGACCGTTCGTCGGCCGCGGCCCCGAGCTGGCGCGTCTGCGGGCGGCGTGGACCGGCGCGCGGGCCGGCCGGCGACGGCTCGTGCTGGTCACCGGCGAGGCCGGCATCGGCAAGAGCCGGCTCACCGCTGAGCTCGCCGGGCTCGCCGAGCGTGACGGGGCGACCGTCCTGCTCGGACGCTGCGACGAGCAGGTCGGCGTCGCCTACCTGCCCCTGCGGGCGGCGTTCGGTCCCCACCTGGCCGCCTGCTCGGCGGAGCGGCTCCGTGCGCTGGTCGGTCCCCTCGGCGGCGAGCTGGTGCGGCTCTGGCCCGAGCTGGCCAGGCGGCTACCCGGCCTGCCGGCCCCCACGCAGAGCGGCCCGGAGGAGGAGCGGTACCTCCTCTTCGAGGCGGTGACCGGCCTGCTGGACGCGATCGCGTCGAGCGGGCCGGCGCTGCTGCTGGTCGACGACCTTCACGAGGCCGACGAGCAGAGCCTGGCGCTGCTACGCCACCTCGCCTCCGCCACCCGTCCCGCGGCCCTGCTCGTCGTGCTCACCGCCCGGGACGAGGAAGCGACCCGTGGCGACCTGGCGGGCGTGCTGGCCGACCTGCTGCGGGCGCCCGGGTCCGAGCACCTGGCGCTCGGCGGCCTCGACTCGCGTGAGGTCGCGGCCATCGCCGAGACGTTCACCGGCCTGCCGTCCAGCCCGGCGACGGCGGCGTTGGCCGGCGTCGTCCACGGACGCTCGGGTGGCAACCCGTTCCTCGTCGGCGAGCTGCTGCGGCACCTGGCCGAGACCGGCGCGCTCGCCGCCGATGCGATCGCCCGGACAGCGGCCGGCCCCGCGCTGGACGACGTCCCAGCCACCGTCCGCCTGGTCGTCGGCCAGCGGCTGGCCCGGCTCGGGGGCACGGTCCGGCACCTGCTCGAGGTCGCCTCGGTGATCGGCCACAACGCCGACCTCACGCTCCTGGCGCGGGTCGTGGACATCGGCTACGACGACCTCCTCGACGCGCTCGACGCGGCGGTCCGGGCCCGGCTGCTTGACGAGCCGCCCGGGGTACCCGGCCGCTACGTCTTCCACCACGGGATCGTGCACGACCTCGTCTACACGGGCGTGCCGGCCGCCCGCCGCGCCCTCCTCCACCACCGGGTCGCCGAGGAGCGGAAGCCGAGGTGGCTCATCCCGGTGTCGATCATCTGCGGGCGCCGCGCGGCGGGCCGGTAGCGCAGGCAATACGAGTCGGCGCAGAGGTGGGAGCCGCCCTTGATGACCTTGCGGGAGATCGGGAACTGCGCCTGGCTCGGGTCTCGGCTGCCTTCCGCCGTGCCCCCGACCGGGTTGGTCGAGACGCAGCAGGGCTTGTCGGCATCGGCGGGATGCCGTGCCGTGTACCAGTCGGCGGTCCATTCCCACACGTTGCCGGCCATGTCGTAGAGGCCGTAGCCGTTGGGTGGGAACGAGCCGACGGGCGACGTTCGGGCGAACCCGTCGGCCAGGCTGTTGCGCCACGGGAAGTCACCGTTCCAGACGTTGGCCATCAGGCGACCACCTGGCCGTGGTTCGTCACCCCACGTGAACGCGACCCCGTCGAGGCCGCCGCCTCCTCCGGATAGTGGTGGTCGGAGCCCATCAGGAAGCTCCCGCCAGGGATCCAGACCATGGCGGCCGGCGCAGACGAGGGCATGGTCGTCACGGCGGGCGTGTCGCGCTACCGGCCCGAGGTGAGCGCCATCTCCAGCTTGGCCACGACCTGGTCGATGGTGAAGCTCGCAGCCTTCTGCCGTGGCGGGAACTCCCTGAAGGTCGCCAGGAACTGCGTCATCACGGCGGTTGCCGCCAGCGCGATGTAGTCGTTGTCGACGAACCAGTCGTAGTAGGTGTTGGACGTGCCATCGGCGCGCTCGAACGGGTCGGTGCGCAGGTTGAACAGCTTGGGAACGCGCAGCGCCACGAACGGCTCGGCCCAGATCCGCAGCGTCCCCTGCGCCCGCTGCTCCATGAACACGACCTTCCAGTTGTCGAAGCGCAGCGCCAGCACGTCGCCGTCGTCGGAGAAGTAGACGAACCCCGGCCGCGGGCTCTTGTCGGTCTCGCCGGTCAGGTAGGGCAGCAGGTTGTAGCCGTCGATGTGGACCTTGTAGGTCGTGTCGCCGATCGTGTGCCCGGCCTTGAGCTTCTCGACGATGTCCGGCTCACCGGCGGCGGCGAGGAAGGTCGGCAGCCAGTCGTGATGGCCGACGATCTCGTTCGACACCACGCCCACCGGAATCCTGCCGGGCCAGCGGATCATCTGCGGCACGCGGAAGGCGCCTTCCCAGTTGGTGTTCTTCTCGCTGCGGAACGGGGTCATGCCGGCATCCGGCCAGGTGTTCATGTGCGGGCCGTTGTCGGTGGAGTAGATGACGATGGTGTCCTCGGCGATGCCCAGCTCGTCCAGGAGGTCGAGCAGCTCGCCCACGTGCTTGTCGTGGTCGATCATCGTGTCGTGGTAGGGCGACTGCCAGCGGCCGGCCTGCCCGACGCTCTCTGGCTTGGGGTGGGTCCGCAGGTGCATGTGGGTGGTGTTCATCCAGACGAAGAACGGGATGCCGGCCGACTGCTGGCGCCCGATGAAATCCTTGGCCGCAGCGACCGTGTCGTCGTCGATCGTCTCCATCCGCTTCTTGGTCAGCGGGCCGGTGTCCTCGATGCGCTGCTTGCCGACGCGGCCGAAACGCCCTTCCTCGGTGGGGTCATCCTCGTCGGTCGCCCACGAGTGGATGACGCCGCGCGGACCGAAGCGCTCACGGAAGTGCGGGAAGTCGCTTGCCGGCGGCCAGTTCGGCAGCTCCGGCTCCTCTTCGGCGTTGAGGTGGTAGAGGTTGCCGAAGAACTCGTCGAAGCCGTGCACCGTCGGCAGGAACTCGTTCTTGTCGCCCAGGTGGTTCTTGCCGAACTGCCCGGTGGCATAGCCCAGGGGCTTCAGCAGCTCGGCGATCGTCGGATCCGCAGCTCGCAGCCCGACGTCGGCGCCGGGGATCCCGACCTTGCTCAGGCCGGTACGGAACACGCTCTGCCCGGTGATGAACGACGACCGCCCCGCCGTGCAGCTCTGCTCACCGTAGGAGTCGGTGAACCGCATCCCCTCGGCGGCGATCCGGTCGATGTTGGGCGTCCGGTAGCCCATCAGCCCGTCGCTGTAACAGCTCAAGTTCGTGATCCCGATGTCGTCGCCCCAGATCACCAGGATGTTGGGCTTCTTGTCGGCCACAGCGGCCCCCTTCTCGGTTCTTGGCGACTTGTGTTGCCTCGTCGTGGCGTGCCCACCCTCGCCGGGCGTGGGGTGAGCCGTCTTCACCCCGAATGGGTGATTCCGCCCTAGCCCGCTTCGGTGGGGGCTTGCCGGGCGGCCTCGACGGCGTCCCGCACGCTCGGGTACGCCCGCACGAGGGGCCGCTGCCCCTCCGCGCGTGCCAGGGTGAGGGGCCCTCACCCGCCCCGGGTGATTCGGTTACCCTCACCGCCGCAGGGGCGCATACCGAGGGACGAGGGTGGACGAGGTCAGGGTCGCGGTGCTCGGGTACGGGCTGGCGGGGGCGGTGTTCCACGCGCCGCTGATCGCCTCGGTGCCGGGCCTGCGACTGGCGGTGGTGGTCACCGCCAACCCGGAGCGTGCGGCGCGGGCCACCCGCGAGTACCCCGGGGTGGTGGTGCTCGACACGGCCGAGCGGGTCTGGGAGCGGGCCGGCGAGCTGGACCTGGTGGTGGTGGCGACCCCCAACCGGACCCACGCGCCGCTGGCGCTGGCGGCCCTGGACGCCGGCCTGCCGGTGGTGGTGGACAAGCCGATGGCGGTGGACGCCGCCGAGGGGCGCGAGCTGGTGGACCGGGCGCGGGCGCGTGGCCTGCTGCTGACGGTGTTCCAGAACCGCCGCTGGGACGGCGACCTGCTGACGGCGCGGCGGCTGCTCGAGGAGGGCGCGCTCGGGCGGGTGTGGCGGTTCGAGTCGCGCTTCGAGCGCTGGCGGCCGGCCCCCAAGCCCGGCTGGCGGGAGTCCGGCGGGCCGGAGGATGCCGGCGGGATGCTCAACGACCTCGGCAGCCACCTGGTCGACCAGGCGCTGCACCTGTTCGGCCCGGCGACCCTGGCCTACGGGGAGCTGGAGCGCCGCCGCCCCGGCATGCGGGTGGACGACGACGCGTTCGTCGCGCTCACCCATGCCTCCGGCGTGCGCTCGCACCTGTGGATGAGCGCGGTCGCGGCGCAGCTCGGCCCGCGCCTGCGGGTGCTCGGCGACCGGGCCGCCTACGTCAAGCACGGCCTGGACGGGCAGGAGGAGGCGCTGCGCGGGGGCGGGCGGCCGGACGAGCCGGGCTGGGGCGAGGAGCCGCCCGAGCGGTGGGGCCTGCTCGGCACCGAGGACCAGGCCCGCCCCGTGCGGACCGAGCCGGGCGCCTATCAGCGCTTCTACGAGGGCGTGGTGGCGGCGCTGCGCGGCCAGGCGCCGCCGCCGGTGGACCCGGACGACGCGGTCGCGGCGCTGCGGGTGCTGGACGCCGCCCGCCGCTCCGCCGCCGACGGCGAAATCACCCGGCCAGGGTGAGGACGGCTCCCCCCACCCGCGACATCCTCAGGCGAGCCCACCTGAGGGCCAGCGGGAACCTGCGCGAGGAGGGCTGGGATGCCGAAGCAGTTCAAGGGGACCATCAACCTCGACATCCGCGACTCGACCCCCGACTGGCCGGCGTTCCTGCCCGACCGGGCGCCCGAGGATGCGCCCAACGTGCTCGTCGTCCTGTACGACGACACCGGCTGCGCCGCCTGGTCGCCCTACGGTGGCCGCATCAACATGCCGACCCTGCAGCGGCTGGCCGACAACGGGCTCGCCTACTCGCAGTGGCACACGACGGCGCTGTGCTCGCCGACCCGCTCGGTGTTCCTGACGGGACGCAACCACCATCAGAACGGGTTCGCTTCGATCTCCGAGACCTCGACCGGGTTCCCCGGCTACAACTCCCACATCCCGCGCGAGAACGCCTCGCTGGCGACCGTGCTGCGCGACGCCGGCTGGAGCACGTTCTGGGTCGGCAAGAACCACAACACCCCGGTCGACGCGTGGACGATGGGCTCGTCGAAGAAGGACTGGCCGCTCGGGCTGGGCCACGACCGCTTCTACGGGTTCATCGGCGGCGAGACCAACCAGTGGTATCCGGACCTCGCCGAGGACAACCACTACATCGACCAGCCGTACGGGCCCGAGGACGGCTACCACCTCTCCAAGGACCTGGCCGACAAGGCCTTGGAGTTCATCCGCGACGCCAAGCAGTCGGAGCCGGACAAGCCGTGGTACCTGTGGTTCTGCCCGGGAGCCAACCACGCGCCGCACCACGCGCCCAAGGAGTACATCGACAAGTACCGGGGCCGCTTCGACGACGGGTACGAGGCCTACCGCGAGTGGGTGCTGCCCCGGATGATCGAGCGGGGGATCCTGCCCGAGGGCACGGAGTTGACCCCGATCAACCCGATGACGCCGGGCACCTTCAGCGAGGGCGACTCGGTCCGGCCCTGGGACTCGCTCTCCGATGAGGAGAAGCGGCTGTTCTCGCGCATGGCCGAGGTGTACGCGGGCTTCTCGGAGTACACCGACGCCCAGGTCGGGCGGATCATCGACTACCTGGAGGAGTCTGGCCAGCTCGACAACACGCTGATCCTCTACTGCGCCGACAACGGCGCCTCGGGCGAGGGCAGCCCCAACGGCTCGGTCAACGAGAACAAGTTCTTCAACGCCTGGCCGGACACGATCGAGGACAACCTGGCGATGCTCGACAAGCTAGGGACCCCCGAGACCTACAACCACTACCCGACCGGCTGGGCGGTGGCGTTCTCGACCCCGTTCCGGATGTTCAAGCGCTACAGCTATCAGGGCGGCGTCTGCGACCCGCTGGTGATCCACTGGCCCAGGGGCATCGGGGCGCGCGGCGAGGTGCGCGAGCAGTACCACCACTGCACCGACATCGTCCCGACGATCCTGGACTGCTGCGGCGTGGAGATGCGGGAGGTCGTCGACGGCTACCGGCAGACACCGTTGCCCGGGGTGTCGATGCGCTACTCGTTCGACTCGGCCGACGCGCCCACGCGCAAGGAGACCCAGTACTACGAGATGCTGGGCACCCGGGGCATCTGGCACAAGGGCTGGAAGGCCGTCACCGAGCACGGCCCGGTCCCGATCGGGCTCGGCAGGTTCGACCAGGACCGCTGGCAGCTGTTCCACACCGACCAGGACCGCGCCGAGGCCCACGATCTCGCCGACCAGCACCCGGAGAAGCTGCGGGAGCTCACCGACCTGTGGCTGGAGGAGGCCAGGAAGTACGACGTCCTGCCGCTCAACGACCTCTCGATCTTCGAGTTCCGGGCGCTCGAGTACACCGTGGCCGTGCCACCGAGCCAGCAGTACACCTACTACCCGGGCACCTCGGAGGTTCCCGAGGCGTCGGCGGCGAACACCATCAATGTCTCCTACAAGATCCTGGCCGAGGTCGAGTTCACCGCGGACTCCCAGGGCGTGATCTTCGCCCAGGGCTCGCGCTTCGGGGGCTACTCGCTGTTCGTCAAGGACGGCAAGCTCACCTACGTCTACAACTTCCTCGGCATCCCGCCCGAGCAACGACTGGTCGCCGACGCCCCAACCTCCGGGACCCACATCGTCGGCGTCGAGTTCACCAAGGAGCGCGTGGGCGAGCACCACGAGCCGTACGGGCCGCTCAAGCTCCACGTCGACGACCGGGTCGTGGCCGAGGACGAGTTCCGGACCATCGCGTCGCGCTACAGCCTCTGCGGCGAGGGCCTCTGCATCGGCTACGACGGCGGCGACGCGGTCTCCAGCGACTACACGCCCAACTTCGAGTTCACCGGCGGCAGGATCGTCAAGGTCGTCTTCGACGTCGGCGACGACGCCTACGTCGACCTCGAACGCCACCTCGCCGGCGCCATGTCCCGCGACTAGCCCGCCGACGCCAGGGCGGCGTCGACCACCCGCCCGGCCTCGTCGAGGATCCGCTGCAGGTGGTCCTCGCCGAGGAAGCTCTCCGCGTAGACCTTGTAGACGTCCTCGGTGCCTGACGGCCTGGCGGCGAACCAGCCGTGCTCGGTGGTGACCTTGACCCCGCCGATCGGGGCGCCGTTGCCCGGCGCGGCGGTGAGCACCCCGGTGATCGGCTCGCCGGCGAGCTCGGAGGCGGTGACGTGCTCGGGCGACAGCTTGCCGAGCGCGGCCTTCTGCGCCGGGGTGGCCGGCGCGTCCACGCGCCGGTAGGCGGGGCTGCCGAAGCGGCCGCTGAGCTGCCGGTAGCGGTCGCCCGGGTCGCGGCCGCCGCGGGCGGTCATCTCGGCGGCCAGCAGGCACAGCACGATCCCGTCCTTGTCGGTCGTCCAGGGGGTGCCGTCGCGGCGCAGGAACGAGGCGCCGGCGCTCTCCTCGCCGCCGAAGCCGATGGAGCCGTCCAGCAGCCCGCCGACGAACCACTTGAAGCCGACCGGCACCTCGACCAGCCGGCGGCCGAGGTCCGCTGTGACGCGGTCGATCATGCCGCTGGACACCAGCGTCTTGCCCACCGCGGTCCCAGCGGGCCAGTCCCGCTCGCCGCCGAACAGGTAGGCGATGGCCACCGCGAGGTAGTGGTTGGGGTTGAGCAGGCCGGCGCCGGGGGTGACGATGCCGTGCCGGTCGGCGTCGGCGTCGTTGCCGAACGCCACGTCGAAGCGGTCCTTGAGCTCGATCAGGCCGGCCATGGCGTACGGCGAGGAGCAGTCCATGCGGATCTTGCCGTCCCAGTCCAGGCGCATGAACCGGAACGTCGGGTCGACCGTATCGTTGGTGACCTCCAGGTCAAGGCCGTAGCGGTCGCCGATGGCCGCCCAGTAGGCGACCGCGGCGCCGCCGAGCGGGTCGACGCCGAGCCGCAGGCCGGAGCCGGCGACCGCCTCGAGGTCCAGGACGGCCGGCAGGTCGCCGACGTAGGCGCCGACGTAGTCGTGGCGGTGCACGCTCGGACCGCCGACGGCGCGCTCGTAGGGCACCCGCGGCACGCCGTCCAGGCCGGCCGCGAGCAGGCCGTTGGCCTGGTCCTGCATCCAGCCGGTGACGTCGGTGTCGGCCGGGCCGCCGTTGGGCGGGTTGTACTTGAAGCCGCCGTCGTCGGGTGGGTTGTGCGAGGGGGTCACCACGATACCGTCGGCCAGGTGCTCGCGGCGACCCCGGTTCCAGGTGAGGATCGCGTGGGAGACGGCCGGCGTGGGCGTGTACCCGCCGGCGGCGTCCACCATGACGTCGACCCCGTGGCCGGCCAGCACCTCGACGGCGGTGCGGAAGGCGGGCTCGGACAGCCCATGGGTGTCGCGGCCGAGGTACAGCGGCCCGTCGATGCCATGCTGGCGCCGCCAGCGGCAGATGGCCTCGGTCATGGCGAGGATGTGCGGCTCGTTGAAGGCGGCCTCGAAGGCCGAGCCGCGGTGCCCGGAGGTGCCGAACGCCACCCGCTGCGCCGGCACCGACGGGTCCGGTCGCCGCTCGTAGTAGGCGCGGACGAGCGCCTCGGCGTCGACCAGCGCCGACGGCTCCGGCGGCTGGCCGGCGTGCTCGCTGACGGTCACGGTGCCCATCCTTTCGCTGCGCTGGCCCTGGCCCGCAGGCGATACGGTACCGTTGCGGCACGATGACGGCGATCCCGCGCCCGCGGACGTCATGGGAGCTGCTCGCTCTGGCGTCCCTGCTCCTGTTGCTCGGGCCGGCGGGCGCCGCCAGCGCCGCGGCGATCGCCGAGCCGGTCGAGCGGCTCGCCGCCAGCGTCCCGCCCGCTGCCGGTCAGGCCACGCTCCGCGACGGGGTGACGGGGCTGCGGACCGTCGCCGACCGCCGCGACCAGCGCGACCGTCACGGCCCCGCCCCGCTGGCGGTCGTCGCCGCGGCCGCCGGGGCGGCGCTGCTGCTGGCGGGCAGGTCGCGCGAGCCCGCCGGTGGCCATGGCCGCCACGGTCGCCTCGGCCCCGCCGCCCCCAGGGGCCCGCCGCTCCCCGAATCCGCCTGACCTGGCCATCTGCCATCGCGGCGCGACGCCGCGCGTGGCGCATTCTTCCGGCCGTCCTGTCTGGCGGTCGGGAACCGAGGGGGTCCGGACATGAACGTCCGCATCGAGCGACCAGGCACCGGGACCGACCGCCCGGTGCAGATCCTGCTCGCCGTCACCGTCGCCGTCGCCGCCATCGGCGCGCTGTCGCTGGTGCGCGCCGCGCTGGGCGACCGGGTCGGTGGCTACCGAACCGTCCGTGTCGACAACCAGGCCGGCTTGCCGCTCCAGGTCGACGCCGTCGACGCCACCGGCGGCACCATGGGGCTCGGCGAGGCCAGGCCGCGCTCGACGACCACCTTCCAGGAGGTCGCCGACCTCGGTCGGGTATGGACGTTCGTCGCCAGCTACGGTGGCCGGGAGGTGGCAAGGCAGACCTTGACCGGGCGGGAGCTGGCCGCACGCGGCTGGACGGTCCAGATCCCCGGCCGGGCGACCGCCGGCCTGGAGGCCGCTGGGTTCCTGTGACCGGCCGGAAGGAAGGAGCGTGCACGGGCATGGACATCACCGAGACCGCCCTGCCCGGGGTCGGGCTGCGCCACGACTTCACCACCAGGGCGGGCCGGCAGCTCGGCGTGGTCACCCACCGGACCGGCCGCCGTGACCTGCTGATCTACGACCGCGACGACCCGGACCGCTGCGAGGTGATCCAGCTCACCGACGACGAGGCCGACGCGCTGGCCGACCTGCTCGGCGCGGACCGGCTCGTCTCGCACCTGGCCAAGCTGCAGCAGCAGATCGAGGGGCTGGCGATCGACTGGCTGGAGGTCCGCGCCGGCTCGCCCTACGCGGGCGGCACGATCGCCGACACCCAGGCGCGCAGCCGCACCGGCGTGTCGATCGTCGCCATCGTGCGGGGCGAGCGCGCGATCCCGGCGCCAACGCCGGACCAGCGGCTGGAGGCCGGCGACACGCTGGTGGTGGTGGGCACCGCCAAGGGCGTCGGGGAGCTCACCGCACTGCTGGGGAGCTGACCGCGTGCGCCACGCGGTCGTGCTGCTGGAGCTCGGCGGGGTGTTCCTGGGGCTCGGCATCCTCGGTCGCCTGGCCGGCCGGCTCGGCCTGTCCGCCATCCCCCTGTACCTCCTCGCCGGGCTCGCGTTCGGGGAAGGCGGCCTGCTGCCGCTGGTCACCGCCCGCGAGTTCATCGAGATCGGCGCCGACGTTGGGGTGATCCTGCTGCTGCTCCTGCTGGGCCTGGAGTACTCGGCGAGCGAGCTCACCGCCAGCCTGCGCGCCGGCGCCCCGGCCGGCCTGGTCGACCTGGCTCTGAACTTCACCCCCGGGCTGGCCGCCGGGCTGCTGCTCGGCTGGTCGCCGCTGGCGGCGGTGGTGCTGGGCGGGGTGACGTACGTGACCTCCTCGGGCATCGTCGCCAAGGTCCTCGGGGAGCTGGAGCGGATCGGCAACCGCGAGACCCCGGTGGTGCTGTCGATCCTGGTCATCGAGGACCTCGCCATGGCCGCCTACCTGCCGCTGGTCACCGGCCTGCTGCTCGGCGGGGGGCTGCTGGCCAGCGCGCTGCCGGTCGGGGTCGCGCTCGCCACCGTGGCGCTGGTGCTGCTGGTGGCCCTGCGGTACGGCGAGACGCTCAGCCGGCTGGTGTTCAGCCCCAGCGACGAGGTCCTGCTGCTGGTCATCCTCGGGCTGGCCCTGGTCGTCGCCGGGCTCGCGGAATGGCTCAATGTCTCGGCGGCGGTGGGCGCGTTCCTGCTCGGCATCGCCCTGTCCGGGCACGCCGCCGAGGCCGCCCAGGCGCTGCTCACCCCGCTGCGCGACCTGTTCGCCGCGGTGTTCTTCGTGTTCTTCGGGCTGCAGACCGACCCGCGCTCCATCCCCCCGGTCGTCGTGGCCGCCGCGACCCTCGCCCTGGTCACCACCGCCACCAAGCTCGCCACCGGCTGGTGGGCCGCGCGCCGCGCCGGGATCGGCACCCGCGGGCGCTGGCGGGCCGGCGCGGCGCTGGTCGCCAGGGGCGAGTTCTCCATCGTGATCGCCGGGCTCGCGGTCGCCGCCGGCCTGGAGTCGAGCCTCGGCCCGCTGGCCACCACCTACGTGCTCGTGCTGGCCGTCCTCGGCCCCATCCTCGCTCGCTTCATCGAGCCGCTGCGGACCGTCAACCTGCCGCGGTGACGAGCTGGACGAGCTGGGTGGCGGCGGCGAAGTCGAGGGTGAGCCGGTTCTTGGTCACCGCGAACGCGATCCCGCTGGCGGTGTCCCCGTAGGCGAAGCTCCCGCCGGCGCCGCCCACGCCGAACGCGGTGGGCGAGTCCTGCGGCGTGGAGCCGAGCAGGCCGATCGAATACCCCAGCCCCCACGCCGACGGCATGCCGAAGACCTCGTCGGTGCCGCTGGTCGACACCGCGGTCGCCGCGCGCAGCCGCTCCGGTGAGAGCAGCCGCACCCCGTCCACCTCCCCCAGCAGCGCGGCGTACATCCGGGCGATGGCGCGGGCCGAGGTCTTGCCGCCGGCCGGGATGTCGGCCTCCAGGATGTCGGTCCGGTTGCCGAGCTGGGCGGTCGGGAACACGGTCAGCGGCCCGGCCTTGAACATCGGCAGGTCGGGCGGCATCGCCGCCGCCATCTCCTCGGCGCCGGGTGCGTCCTCCAACCGGGCCAGCCGGTGGTGCTCGGACACCGGCATGCCGAACCAGAGCTCCTCGGCCACGCCCAGCGGCCCGGCGACCTCTTCCCGCAGGACCTGCGAGATCGGCTTGCCGGTGGTGCGGCGGACGATCTCCCCGATGATGTAGCCGAAGGTGTAGGCGTGGTAGCCGACCTTGGTCCCGGGCTCCCACCACGGCTCGGCATCGGCGACCGCCGCGCACATCTTGTCCCAGTCGCAGAGGTCCTCGGGCGTGGTGTCCGGCGGGATGCCCGGCACGCCGGCCGAGTGGTCCAGCACCTGCCGCACGGTCACGGCCTGCTTGCCGTGGGCGCCGAACTCCGGCCACAGCTCCGCCACCGGCGTGTCGTAGCCAAACAGGCCGCGCTCGGCCAGGACGTGGGCGACGGTGGCGGCCGCGCCCTTGACGATCGAGAAGTTGTAGAACACCGTGTCGGCGGTGACCGGACGTCCGGTCGCCGGGTCGGCGACGCCCGCGACGGCGTCCACGATCTGCTCGCCGTGCCGGTAGACGGCGACCTGGACACCCCGCTCGGCGCCGGACTCGACCAGCTGGTCGATGGCCTCCTGCACCTGCGTCTGGATTTCGCTCATGCTCGTCTCCTTCGCGTTTCCGCCAGCAGCCGTGCCGCCATCACCGAAGCCCACCCCAGGCCCAGCGCGACCGCGCCGTGGACCGGCCTGGTGCCTCGGCGTCGACGGTCATGGTGGTCTGTGCCATCGTCCTGTCCTCTCAGCCGCGCAGCGACTTGCCGGTCTCCAGCAGCGTCTTCAGGTCGCTGAGCACCTCGGCCCAGCCGCCGCCGGCGCCCTCGCTCTCCAGCTCGCCGGCGACCATGGCCGCGAGCTTCGGCGCGCCCGCCAGGTCGTGGGTCACCGTGAGCCTGGTGACGCCGCCCTGGGTCTCCTCGATCTCCCACGTCAGGCGGGTGAACCCCTCCGCCGCCATGCCGGGGTCCATGAGCATGCGCCACGTCTGCACCAGCCGGCGAGGCGGGTCCGCCTCGACGACCTCGCCGTCGACGACGACGTCGGGGATCGGGTAGCCCATCTCGGCGGCCCCCCGCCGCATCGCCTCGCCGGGGAATGCCCGCGCGACGCCTCCTGGACGCAGGTCGAACTCGGCGACGCCGCCGTAGCCGTACCGCTCGGTCCACTCGGGCTTGGTGATCGCGTCCCAGATCGCCTCCGGCGTCGCCTTGATGTACACCCGGTAGACCTGCGTGGTCGTGCCGGATTCCGTCCTGGTCGTCATGCCTGCTCCTCCAGCTCGTTCTTGAGGTCGGCCAGCGCCGACACCTGGCGCTCGGTGTACTTGTCGATCCACCGGTCGTGGATCAGCCGGATCGGCACCGGGTTCAGGAAGTGCAGCTTCTCCCGGCCCGACCGGCGGGTGACCACGAGGCCCGCGTCCTCGAGGACGCGCAGGTGCTTCATCACGCCGAAGCGCGTCATCGCCAGCGCCGACTCGAGCTCGGTGAGCGTGCGGCCGTCACGCTCGAAGAGCCGGTCGAGCAGGAAACGCCGCGTGGGGTCGGCGAGCGCCTTGAAGACACGGTCGTCGTCGGTCATACCTCAAGGATAGGTGACCGCAAGGTCACGTGTCAAGACGGTCACATATTAGGCGGCCGGGGCGCCGCCGCGGAGCGCGCCGCCGAGCCGCCGGAGTCGCAGGCCGAGGCCGATCAGCGCCGCGCCGAACAGGATCGCGAACAGGCCGATCAGCCAGACGACGGCGACGGCGCCGTCGCCGGGCCGGACCACCAGGAAGACCCCGAAGACCACCGAGACGACGCCGCCGAGCGCCAGCAGCCACTCGCCGCGCAGCTCCCGGCGCAGCCAGATGGCGACGGCGACCTCGAGCACGCCGGTGGCGATCGCCCAGGCGGCGATCAGGTACAGCAGCACCAGCGCGGTGATCTCCGGCCACAGGAAGGCGATCACCCCGGCGGCGATCCCCGCGACGCCCTCCACGATCAGCCAGCCACGCCGGTCCCTGACCAGGTCCCCGCCGAGCAGCAGCGCCGCCAGCGCCAGCAGCCCGTCCACCAGCGCGTAGAAGCCGTACAGGAACACCAGGGCGCGCAGGGTGATGTCCGGCCAGATCAAGGCCACCACGCCGAAAACCACCGCGATCGCGCCGCGGAGGGCCACCGACCACCACTGCCGGGACAGGTACTCCAACATCGCGACAACCCCTTCGCTCCGACCCTGTGCCCGAACTCTCCCATGTGCGACGCTGGCAATGCTCGCGCGAGGGAGGGCAGATGACGACCTGCGGGGAGCGATGGCCGGGCGCCACGTGCTGGTGCAGGAGCTGCCGGCGGTGGAGGTGCTGTGGCGGATCCGGCGCGCCGGCCGCCGGCGGGCTCAGCGCTCGTAGGCCAGGGTCGTCATCATGCCGCCGGCCTGGTGGTAGGCGTTGTGGCAGTGCAGCATCCAGCGGCCGGGGTTGTCGGCCTCGAACTCCACCGTGACCCGCTCCAGCGGCCGCACGATCACGGTGTCCTTCCTCGGCCCCGCGCGCCGCTCGCCGGCCCGCCGCACCTGGAAGGTGTGGCCGTGCAGGTGCATGGGGTGGAACATCGTCGAGCGGTTCTCGAACACCAGCCGCACCCGCTCGCCCCGCCGCGCGGCCAGCGGCGCGGCCCCGTGGTGCGCGTGGCCGTTGATGGTCCAGCGGTAGGTCTCCATGTCCCCGTCCAGCACCAGCCGGTGCGTGCGGCTGACCGGGCGCCGACCCAGGTCGACGGCGCCGTCGGCGAACAGGTCGGCGACGGTGACCACCCAGCGGTCGAGCTCGGCGGGACGGACGCCGGCGCGGGGCGCGGCCCCCGGGCTGGTCCGGACGACCGCGAACGCCTGGGCGTCCTTGCCCTCCGCGAGCGCGACCAGCGGGAAGACGCCGTCCCCGAGCTCGACCTGGACGTCGTAGCGCTCGCCCATCGCGATCAGCAGGGCGTCCCCGGTGACGGGGCGGATGGGGAAGCCGTCGGCGTGGGTGACCTTCAGGCGGTGGCCGCCCACGGCCAGCCGGAAGGCGGTGTCGGCGGCCGTGTTGATGACGCGGAGCCGCATCCGCTGGCCCGGCCGGGCCCGCAGGACGGTCGGCGAGCGGGGCGAGCGGCCGTTCACCAGGTACAGCGGGTGACGGACGTCGCCGGCGTCGGCGCCGAGCGGGCTCGTCGTGTCGAAGGTCGCGGCGCCGCCGGCGCCGTGGTGCCCGTGGTGCCCGCCCGCCTGGCCCGTGTGCCGCATGCCGCCCCGCCGCAGGCTGGCGAGGGTCGCCTCGGGCGAGGGGCCGACCCCGTGGGTCCAGTCGTCCAGCACGAGCACGGCCTCGCGGTCGTAGCGGACCACCTCGCCAGGGTCCTCGACCACCAGCGGGCCGTACAGCCCGCGCTCGATCTGGAGGCCGACGTGGGGATGGTAGAAGTAGGTCCCCGGGTCGGGGACGTCGAACTCGTAGTCGAACCCCTGGCCGGGCTCCACCAACGGCTGCGTGAGCCCGGGGACGCCGTCCATCTCGTTGCGCAGCGCGATCCCGTGCCAGTGGACGGTGGTCCCGGCGGGCAGGCGGTTCTCCAGCCGCACGCGAACCATCTGGCCGGCCCGCAGCCGCAGCTCGGGGCCGGGCAGCTCGCCGTTGAAGGTCCAGGTCTCCACGATCCGCCCGCCGAGGTCGACGGTGGCCGGCGCCGCCAGCAGCCGGACCGCGCCGGGCCGCGCCGCCTCCGGTGGCCGTTCCCGCGGCCGGTGGCCTGCGTAGGCGTCGACCGCCAGCCCGGCGGCCGCGAGCCCGGCGACGGCGAGGAAGGACCGTCGCGTGGTGGCGGCGCGGGTTCCCATGGGGACGAGCCTAGGTGGACCCGCCCAACCGGCCGCTAACGGCTCGTTTCAGCCGCAGGCGCGCTGCACGTAGGCGAAGGGGTTGACCGGCGTGCTGCCCGGCCCGCCCGGATGCACCTCGAAATGGACGTGCGGCGCGGTGTACTGGGCGTTGCCGCTCTGGCCGTTGTAGGCGACGAGCTGCCCGGCCCGGACCCGGGTGCCCGCGGGGACGGCGTAGCGGGAGAGGTGGGCGTAGAAGTACTCGACGCCGTTGTCGCCCTGGAGATAGAGCTGGAGCCCGCCGTTGGTGCTGGTGGACTCGCGGCTGACCACCCCGGCGGTGTAGGCGTAGACCTGGGCGCCGTAGGGGGCCATCACGTCGGTGCCCTGGTGGGTACGGCCGGACGACCGCGCCGCGCCCCAGGTGTCCACGTACGAGTAGGGACGCGCCAGGATGCAGGCGATGCCGCCACCGCCCGCCGGTGCCGCCGGTGCTGCCGGCGTCTGCGCCGGCCGCCGTTCCAGCCTGGCCAGGCGGGTCTGCACCGCCTGCGCCTCCTCCAGGCTCGCCTCCAGCCGCCTGACCGCCCGCCCGGCCCGGTCGCGCAGGGCCTTGGCGTGCTCGTAGCTCTCCGTGACCCGCCCGAGGGTCGCCTGGTAGGAGCTCTCCGCCACCTGCGCGTCCTCGATGGTCTGCGCCTGCCGCGACACCAGCACGGTGGCCAGCTCGATCCGGTCGGGGACGCCCTCGGGGTCGCGCTCCAGCAGGGCGCTGGCAACCAGGAGGCCGCCGGAGCGGTACATGGCCGCGACCTGGCCGGCCACGGCCGTCCGGGTGGTGGCGAGCTGGCGTTGGGCGACCCGGAGCTGCCCGCGGTCGAACGTCAGCCGGTCCTCGGCCTCGGCGAGCCTGGCCTCGGTGTCCTGCAGCTCCGCGGTCGCCTGCTGCAGCTCCGCCCTGAGCGCCCGCTCGCGGGCGCGTGCGTCGGCGAGGGGGCCGGCGTGGGCGGTCGGGACGGCAACCGCGGCCAGGGCCAGCAGGGTCGTGCCGAGCACGAGTCGGCGCATCGGCGGGACGTCCTTCCGTTTGGGGGAAACGGATGGTCGAGCGGGGGTGCTGTTGGGGGAGTCCTGGGGGGAACAGGAGTCTAGCCCGGGACGGCGAGCAGGACAAATCGCTCGCCGTCCCGGGCCTGGTGACTCCGGCCGGCTGTCAGGCGCGGCCGGCGGCCTGGCGGCCCCTCCTGGAGAGGGCGTCCACGGTGGCGGCGAGCAGCAGGACCCCGCCTTGGACCATGAACTTGGTCGACGACTCGACCCCGAGCAGGTTCATGCCGTTCTCGATCGACAGGATCACCAGGCCCCCCAGCAGCGCCGAGTAGGCCGACCCGCGGCCGCCGAACAGGCTGGTGCCGCCGATCACCGCCGCGGCGATCGCGAGCAGCAGCGTGTCGCTGGCGCCCGAGGACTGGTTGACGGCGAACAGCCGGGAGGCGGCCAGGATGCCGCCGGCGGCGGCCAGCGTCGAGGCCAGGACGAACACCATCAGGCGGACGTTGTCGACCTGGATGCCGGCCCTCCGGGCCGCTTCGGTGTTGCCGCCGACGGCGAGCACGTGGCGGCCGAAGCGGGTCCGCCTGATGAGCAGGTCGACCAGCACCACCAGGCCGACGAAGATCACCATGGACAGCGGTAGGCCCCGGTCGGCCGCCAGCACCGCCGCGGTGGCCAGCAGGGCGACGGCGATCACCACGATCCGCGTGACCAGCACCTGCATGGGCGGCACCGGCAGGCCGGCCGCGGCCCGCTTGCGCCGTTCCCACAGCTTCTCCGCCGCGTAGGCGACGATCACCACCACCGCCAGCAGCCAGGCGTATAGCGGGATGAAGAAGGTGTTGACCAGCCCGGTGATGATCTCGTCGGCGATGTTGACCGTGCCGGTCTCGCCCAGCACGACCAGCAGCGCCCCGGTCCAGGCGAGGAAGCCGGCCAGGGTGACCACGAACGCCGGGATGCGGAAGCGGGTCACCCAGAACCCCTGGAAGGTGCCGATGACCGCGCCGGTGGCCAGCCCGGCCAGGATCGCCAGCCAGCCGGGCCACCCCTGCTTGACGTTGAGCACCGCCATGACCGCCGCCGCGAGCCCGCTGACCGCCCCGACCGACAGGTCGATCTCGCCGAGCAGCAGCACCAGCACCACCCCGACCGCGATGGTGCCGATGGCGGCGAGCTGCAGGAGCAGGTTGGTGAGGTTGACCGGGGTGAGGAAGCGGTCGTTGGCGAGCCAGAAGATCAGCCAGATGACCGCGATGCCGACGATCACCGGGAGGCTGCCGAGCTCCCCCTGGGCCATGCGGCGCCGGAAGCCCGCCCATGCGCCAGCCAGGCCGGGCTCGTTGGCGACCAGGCGCGGGTCGAGGTCGGAGACGGTCACTGCTCGCTCACCTCCGCTGGCTGCTCGTCGCCGGCCTTGGCCCCGGTGATGGCGGCGACGACCTCGTCCGAGTTGGTCTGCTTGGTGTCCAGCACCGCCACCTGGCGGCCGAGCCGCAGCACCACGATCGTGTCGGCGACCTCGAACACGTCGGCCAGGTTGTGGCTGATCACCACCACCGCGAGCCCATGCTCGCGGAGCGTTCGGATCAGCTCGAGGACCTGGGCCGTCTGGGCGACCCCGAGGGCGGCGGTCGGCTCGTCCAGGATCACCATCCTCGGCTCGCCGAGCATCGAGCGGGCGATCGCCACCGACTGGCGCTGGCCGCCCGACAACGAGGCGACCTGGGTGCGAACGCTGGGGATGCGGACCGCCAGTCGCTTGAGGACCGTGCTGGCCTCCTGCTCCATGCCGGTCTCGTCCAGCAGCCGGACCCCGCCGAGCTCCTCGCGGCCCAGCCACAGGTTGGCGACCACGTCGAGGTTGTCGCACAGCGCGAGGTCCTGGTAGACGGTCGCGATCCCGAGCCCGGTGGCCGCCTGGGGCGTGGTGACGTTCACGGGCTTGCCGTCGAACCGGTACTCTCCCGTGTCCATCTGGTTGATGCCGGCGATGGTCTTGATCAGGGTCGACTTGCCGGCCCCGTTGTCACCGACCAGCGCGGTGACCCGGCCGGCGTGGGCCTCGAAGTCCACGTCGGTGAGCGCCTGCACCGCGCCGAAGCGCTTGCTCACCCCGTGCAGCTCCAGCAGGGGCGCGCCGTCGGGCATGCTGCCTCCCTCGCGAAGAGCCGGTGGACGGCGGGCTGGGCCGCCGTCCACCGGGGTGCCACTAGGAGATGCCGGCCGCCGTGCAGGCGGATGCCGCGGGGCCGGAGCAGATCTGGTCGGTCGGCAGGAAGTTGTCCGCGACGATCGTGTCCTTGACGTTGTCCTTGGTCACCGGGACCGGCGTCAGCAGCACCGAGGCGACGTCCTTCTGGCCGTTGTTCACCTTTGCGGTGGCCAGGGCGTCCGCGGCCGCGCGGTTGCCGTTGACCAGGTTGACGGCGAGCTCGGCGGCCTGCTCGGCCTCCGGCTTGATCGCCTTGTACACCGTCATGTACTGCTCGCCGATCAGGATGCGCTGGATGGCCGCCAGCTCGGCGTCCTGCCCGGTGGTCGGCCGGGTGGCGGGGTCGATCCCCTGGCCCTTCATGGCCGCGATCGCGCCGCCGCCGGTGCCGTCGTTGGCGGCGTAGACGCCGACGAAGCCGCTCTTGCCGAGCGCGGTGATCGCCTGCTCCATCTCGGTCTGGGCCTTGTCAGGGCTCCAGTCCGGGGTGTCGTACTCCTTGCCGACCTTGAAGCCGCTGCCGTCGATCACGCTGTGGGCGCCCTGCTTGAACAGCTTGGCGTTGTTGTCGGTCGGGGCGCCGTTGATCATCACGATCGAGCCGGTCTTGCCGTCCTCCTTGAGCTTGTCGACCAGTGCCTGCCCCTGGAGCTGGCCGACCTTCTCGTTGTCGAACGAGATGTAGTAGTCGACGTCGGAGTTGAGGATCAGGCGGTCGTAGCTGATCACCGGGACGTTCTGGGACTTGGCCTTGGTCACGATCGACGCCGCCGAGGCGGAGTCCACCGGGTCCAGCACCATCACCTTGGCGCCGTTGGTCAGCGCCGCGTCGGCCTGGTTCTGCTGCAGGTCGGCCTTCTGGTCGGCGTTGGAGTAGATGATCTTACAGTCCGGGCACAGGGCCTTGACCTTGGCCTCGAACAACGGCCGGTCCTGCGCCTCGTACCTGGTCGTCTTGGTCTCCGGCAGCAGCAGCGCGATGACCTTCTCGCCACCGCCACCACCGCCGCCACCACCACCCTCGTCGGTGGTCTGGCAGGCGCCCGCGAGCAGCGCGACGGACCGCGAACGCGAGCGCCATTTGTCAGCGGCACCACGCAAACATGCTCTGGGCAGGGAAGACTTCGTCGGCGTCGTTGTCTGCCGGTAACAGCTCCTGCAGCAGGTACTGCGCCCTGGGCGGGACGGGCTGATGCGGGTAGAGCGACTGGACGTGATCGAGAGGTTGACGGGTGGTGTCAGCCGAACAGGCGGCGGCGGTAGGCCTCGCCGACGGCGGCGGCGCGGTCCCGCACGCCGAGCTTGGCGTAGATGTGCAGCAGGTGCGTCTTGATGGTGGCCTCGCTGACGAACAGCTTGGCGGCGGCCTCCCGGTTGGTGGCGCCGTCGGCGATGAGCT
>Ga0209846_1000002_pt1 | contig 30853 bp, 28 predicted proteins | sample GWRWS3_20_30_FD_187244 | JGI IMG/M metagenome (GOLD analysis project Ga0209846, IMG submission 187244) | Riverbed sediment microbial communities from areas with vegetation nearby in Columbia River, Washington, USA - GW-RW S3_20_30 (SPAdes)... | ecosystem: Environmental > Aquatic > Freshwater >... | reverse complement strand
ACGGTGAAGCGCAGCTCGCGGGGGACCAGCGCCGGCGGCCGGTCGCGGGTCAGGTCGTACAGGGCCGGGCGGTTCTGCCGGCCGATCTCCAGCACGTCCCTGAAGCCCTCGGTGGTGACCAGGGCGGTGCGGGCGCCGCGCCGCTCCAGCAGGGCGTTGGTGGCCACCGTGGAGCCGTGGGTGAAGCCGGCCGCCGCGCCGGGGGCCAGCCCGGCCACCTCGATCGCTCGCATCACCCCGCGCGCCTGGTCCTTGGGGGTCGACGGCACCTTGGCGGTGACCAGCTCCCCGTCCACCAGCGCGACCAGGTCGGTGAAAGTCCCGCCCACGTCCACGCCGAGCCTGGCCCCCGGCCCGGTCACGGCCGGAACCGCTCGCCGCCGTCCTCGGCCCGCACGCGGCCCTCGCCGACCAGCTTGGCCAGGTGGGCGCGGACCGACAGCTCGGCCGCCGGGTGCAGCACCGGGTCGACGCCGGCGTACACGCGGGCGACCACCTCGGCCGGGGTGCGGTCGCCGGCCTCCAGGGCGGCGAGCACCTGCGCCTCCCGCTCGCGGCGGTGGGCCAGGTAGCCCTCGACGCGGGCGCGCGGGTCGTCGACCACGGGCCCGTGGCCCGGGTACAGGCGCGCCAGGTCGTGGTCGAGCAGCAGTTTCAGGGAGGCGAGGTAGGCGACCATGTCGCCGCCGGGCCACTCCACCACGGTGGTGCCGCGGCCGAGCACGTGGTCGCCGGTGAACGCGGCCCGCTCGGCGGGCAGCAGGAAGCAGCAGTGGTCGGCGGCGTGCCCGGGGGTGGGCAGCGGCCGAAGCTCCACCCCGGCGGCCTGAAGCGGCGCGCCGCCGGCCAGGTCGGGGGCGCCGGCGCTGGCCCAGCCGGGGGCCAGGGCGGCCAGCGGCGCGCCCGCCCGGTCGGCGAAGGCGCGCGCGCCCTCGGCGTGGTCGGGGTGGGTGTGGGTGAGCACCACCAGCTCGACGCCGCGGCCGCCGCAGGCCCGCACGACCCGGGTGGCGTGGTCGTCGCCGGCCGGTCCGGGGTCGACCACCACCGCGGTGAGCGCTGCCGGGTCGGCGATGACGAAGGTGTTGGTCCCCTCCAGCGTCAGCGGCGAGGGGTTGGGCGCCAGGACCCGGGTGACGCGCTCGCTCCACCGCTGTGCCGCATCGCCCATGGGCCTCACCCCTCCAGCAGCGGGGCCGGCACCGGGTAGCGCTCCTGCCAGGGCATGACCAGCTCGGCGCCCTCCAGGACGGGCAGGACGCGCTCGACCGGCCGCTCGGTCCCGGCGGCGAGCGCGGCCGCCGCCGAGTCGAAGCCGGCCAGCTCGCGGAGGGTGATGCGGGTGGGCGGCAGCATCGGCAGCTCCCAGTCGGCCGCGGCGGTCGCTGGCGCGACCCAGCGCTCGCGCTCGGCCTCGGCCGGGTGCGCGGTGGCCGCCGCGCTGGCGGGGAGCCCGGCGAGGAAGAAGCGGGTGTCGTAGCGGCGGGCCTCCACCTCCGGGGTCACCCACCAGGCCCAGTAGCGCAGCCGCCCGGTGTCCAGCCGCACCCCGAGCCCGGCGAGCAGCTCCGCGAACCCCAGGGTGCCGGCCAGCAGGTCGCGCCGGGCGCCGGCCAGGTCGTCCGGGCCCGGTTGCGGCTCGGCCAGCAGCAGGCCGGCCTCCTCCAGCGTCTCGCGGCAGGCCGCGACCACGTGCCCGCGGGCGCCGTCCACCGGCAGGCCGAGCCGCGCCGCCCAGGCCGCCGCGGGCGGGCCGGCCCAGCTCGCGTCCACCGCCGGGTCGCGGTCGGCGTCGTCGACGCGGCCGCCGGGGAACACCCACAGGCCGCCGGCGAACCCCATGCTGCGCGGCCGGCGCTGCAGGTACGCCGCTGGGCCGTGACGGCCGTCGCGGAGCAGCACGACCGTGGCGGCCGGGCGTGGCGTGGCGGCCAGGCGGCTCCCTCCTCGCGCGCGGGTCCAGGGTGGGCATGGCGATGGTACGGGAGGGCCGCGGTTCGTCGACAATGGCGGCATGGACACCGACCCGCGCCGCCTGCTGCCAAAGGTCGACGTGCTGCTCGGGCACCCGTCGCTGGTGGACCGGGCCGCGACCTGGGGTCAGGGGCCGGTGCTCGGGGCGGCCCGCCGGGCGCTCGACGAGAGCCGGCGGGCGGCGGCGGGCGGCGCGCCGGTCCCGGGCGTGGACGAGCTCGCCGCCAGGGTGGCCGGCGAGCTGGACGCCATGGCCGCCAACCGCACCAGGGCCGTCCTCAACGCCACCGGGGTGGTGCTGCACACCAACCTCGGCCGCGCGCCGCTGTCGCCGGCGGCGCTGGCGGCGGTCGCCGAGGCGGCCGGCTACGCCACCGTCGAGTACGACCTCGCCGGCGGCCGGCGCGGGCGCCGCGGTGCGGCCGCCGAGGCGCTGCTGCGCGAGGCCACCGGGGCCGAGGCCGCCCTGGCCGTCAACAACGCCGCCGGGGCGCTGCTGCTGGCCCTCGGCGGGCTGGCCCGCGGCCGCGAGGTGGTGGTGTCCCGTGGCGAGCTGATCGAGATCGGGGGCGAGTTCCGCCTGCCCCAGGTCATGGAGGCCGCCGGGGTCGAGCTGGTCGAGGTGGGCACCACCAACCGCACCCACCTCCGCGACTACCTCGAGGCGCTCGGGGAGCGCACCGCCCTGGTCCTCGCCGTCCACCCCTCGAACTACCGGGTCGAAGGCTTCGCCACCAGGCCAGCCCTGGGCGAGCTGGCCGCCCTCGCGCGCGAGCACGGCCTGCCGCTGCTCCATGACGTCGGCTCCGGGCTGCTCGCCGGCGAGCTCGGCGCCGAGCCGTCGGTGACCGGCAGCCTGCGCGCCGGCGCCGACCTGGTGCTGTTCTCCGGCGACAAGCTGCTCGGCGGGCCCCAGGCCGGCCTGCTGGTCGGCCGGACGGAGCTGGTCGGCCGGCTTGCGCGCCACCCCATCGCCAGGGCCGTCCGCGCCGACAAGCTCACGCTGGCCGCGCTGGAGGCGACCCTGGCCGCCCACGTCGCCGGCCGCCGCGACGAGCTGCCCGTCTGGCGGGCGCTGCTGCTCGGCCCCGAGGACCTGCGGCCGCGGGCGGCCGCCCTGGCCGCGGCGGTCGGGCCGGCAGCGTCGCTGCGCGAGGGGATCAGCGTGGCCGGGGGCGGGAGCCTGCCGGGCGAGGGGCTGCCGAGCGTGCTCGTCGAGGTCGACCCGGCCCCGCTCGGCGACGAGGCGGTGCTGGCGCGGCTGCGCGCCGGCGACCCGCCGGTCGTCGCCCGCGCCGAGCACGGCCGCGTGGTCCTGGATCTGAGAACGGTCCCGCCGGAGCACGACGAGCAGGTCGCCCGCGCCCTGGCCGCGGCCCTTCGACCGGGGGGGCAACAAGCGCCCCCCCGGACCCCCCCGGAGGGTGCGTAGTGCCCCACGTGATCGGGACCGCCGGGCATGTCGACCACGGCAAGTCGGCGCTGGTGCAGGGCCTCACCGGTACCGACCCCGACCGGCTGGCCGAGGAGAAGGCCAGGGGCATGACCATCGACCTCGGCTTCGCCTGGACCACCCTGCCGTCCGGCCGCGAGGTCGGCTTCGTGGACGTCCCCGGCCACGAGCGCTTCGTCCACAACATGCTCGCCGGCGTCGGCGGGATCGACTGCGCCCTGCTGGTGGTCGACGCCAGCGAGGGCTGGCGCCCGCAGTCCGCCGAGCACCTGGCCATCCTCGACCTGCTCGGCATCCCGGCCGGGGTGGTGGCGATCTCCAAGGTCGACCTGGTCGACGAGGCCGCCCGCGAGCGGGTGGCCGCCGAGGTGCGCGAGCGGCTGGACGGCACCACCCTCGCCGGCGCGGCGGTGGTGCCGACCGCGGCGCCGAGCGGCGTCGGCCTGGAGGCGCTGCGGGCCGCCCTGGACGAGGCGCTCGACCGCCTGCCCGAGCCGCCCGACCGGGGCCGGCCCCGGCTGCCGGTCGACCGGGTGTTCACCATGCGGGGCAGCGGCACGGTGGTGACCGGGACGCTGTCGGGCGGGACGCTGCACGCCGATGGCGAGGCAGAGCTGCTGCCGGCGCGCCGCCGGGTCCGCATCCGCGCCCTGCAGGGCCACGGCGCCCCCCTGGCCGCCGCCAGCCCCGCCAGGCGGCTGGCGGTGAACCTGGCCGGCGTCGCCACCGGCGAGGTGGCCCGCGGCGACGTGCTGGCGCTGCCCGGCCAGTGGGCGGCGACCAGGACCGCCGACTGCCGCCTGCGCTGCCTGGCGGGCGCGCCAGGCCCGCTGCGGGGCCGCGGCGCCTACCTGCTGTACGCCGGCGCGGCCGAGACGGCCGTGCGGCTGCAGCCGCTGGACGCCGACGAGGTCCGACCGGGGCGGGACGCGCTCGTCCGCCTCCACCTGGAGCGGGCGCTGGTGCTCGACGTGTTCGAGCCGGTGGTGCTGCGCGACAGCGGCCGCGACGAGACGGTCGGCGGCGGTCGCGTCCTCGACCCGTTCCCGCGGGGGACGGTCCGCGGCACCGCCGGCCGGGTGCGGCGGGTCGAGGAGCTTGAGGCCCGCGAGGCGGCTGCGGGCGACGGGCTGCTGGAACGGGTGCTGGCGGAGCGGGAGGTGGTCCCGCTGGCCGAGCTGCCCATGCTGGTCGGGGTCGGTCCAGGCGGCCTGGCCGCGCCGCTGGCGGCGGCGACCGAGGCGGGGCGGGCGGTGCGGTCCCGCACGCTGGCCTGGACCACCGGCGCCTTCCAGAACGCCAAGGCCGCGGTCGTCGCGGCCGTCGAGCGCCACCACCGGGCCGAGCCCCTGGCCGCCGGCCTCCCCGCCCAGGCTGCCCGCGCCGCCGCGCTCCACCCCGGCGGCCGGCCACCGTTGGCGGCAGCCGCCGCCGGCGCCGAGGTGGTGGAGGCGCTGGTGGGGGACGGGCGGCTGGTCGCCGACGGGCCGGTCGTGCGGCTGCCGGGCCATGGGGTGCGGCTGGACCCGGCCCAGCGGGCGGTCCGCGACCGGGTCGAGGGCGTGCTCGCGGCCGGCGGGGTGGAGGTGCTCACCGAGGCGGCCCTCGCCGCGCTCGGCGCCGACCGGCGCATGACCGCCGTGCTGGTCCGGCTCGGTGTCCTGGTCGCCATCGCCCCCGGGCTGTACCTCGGCCGCTCGACCCTGGAACGGGCGGTCGAGGAGCTGCGCCGCGCCTTCCCCGGCGGCCGCCAGTTCGCGGCCACCGAGGCCAAGGAGGCGCTCGGGACCACCCGCCGCAGCGCCATCCCGCTGCTGGAGCACCTGGACCGCAGCGGCGTCACCGTCCGCCTCGGCGACCTGCGGCGGCTGGCCGGCTGAGCGGTCGATGCGCCACCATTGGGGCATGAGCACCACCGCGCCGGTGCGCGAGCGCACCGAGGAGGAAGAGGAGGTCGTCGAGCCGGACGTCCCCTGGGTGGTGATCGTCTGGAACGACCCCGTCAACCTGATGTCGTACGTCGTGTTCGTGTTCCAGAAGCTGTTCGGCTACTCCAAGGAGAAGGCCACCAAGCTGATGCTCGACGTCCACCACCGGGGCAAGGCGGTGGTGTCCAGCGGCCCCAGGGAGAAAGCCGAGTTCGACGTCTACCGGCTGCACGACGCCGGGCTGTGGGCGACGATGCAGAAGGACCGCTGAGCGGTGGCGGCGACGTTCAAGCGGCTCGGGCGCGGCCGCGTCCGGGTCCGGCTCGGCCCGGACGAGGTGGCGGTCCTGCGCGGCCTCCCGGAGCAGCTCAGGGCCGTGCTCACCGAGGCTGCCGACGACCCGGTCAACCGGCGGCTGTTCCCCCCAGCCTACCTGGAACCCGAGGACGCCGAGCGCGACGCCGAGTACCGGCGGCTGATGCACGACGACCTGGTCCAGGGCAAGCTCGCCAACCTCGAGGTGGTCACCGACACCCTCGCCAGGGGGTCGTCGACCGTGCGGCGCTGGACGGTGGACCTCACCGCCGAGGAGGCGACCGCCTGGCTCGGCGTGCTGAACGACCTGCGCCTGGCGCTCGGGGTGCGGCTGGAGATCACCGAGGACTTCGACGGCCAGGTCGACGACGCCGACCCCCGCGCCCCCGCCATGCACCTGCTGAGCTATCTGGGCTGGTTGGAGGAGCACCTGCTGGAGGCGCTGTCCTCGGCATAGCCCACGTCGTACCCTGCTCTGGTGACCGTCGAGTTGACCCTGCTGTCGCGGGTGGCCTACCGCGATCAGGAGGTCACCGGCCCCCGGCTGCGCGGACTGCTCGCGCTGCTCGCCGGCGACCTGCGTACCGGCTGCAGCACCACCCGGCTGGTGGACGGGCTCTGGCCATTCGAGCAGCCCGAGAACCCGACCAAGGCGCTCCAGGTCCTGGTCTCCCGTGCCCGAGCGCAGCTCGGCGCCGACGTCATCGCCAGCACACCGACCGGCTACCGCCTTGCCCTGGGCGAGGACCAGGTCGACACCTCCGCGGTGCTGCTGCGCGCGGCGGCGAGCGCGCGGCACGCCCGCGCGGGTGACCACGAGGCGGCGCTCGCGCACGCCGAGGCGGGCCTCGCGCTGTACGAAGCGGCCGAGCGTGGCGACACCGACTTCGACGACCCGGTGTCGGCGCTGCGGGCGGAACGGGCATCGACGCACCGGACGCTGCTGCGCGCCCGCGCGCTGGCGCTGTCGCGGCTGGGTCGCCGCGCCGAGGCGGTCGAGGCGCTGACCGAGCTGGTCGCCGAGCGACCCCGGGACGAGGAGGTCCTGCTGGAGCTGCTGCGGTGCGAGGCGGCGACGATGGGACCGTCCGCGGCGCTGGCCAGGTATGACGCCTACCGCCGCTCGCTGCGCGACGAGCTTGGCAGCGACCCCGGCCCGGCAGTCCAGGCCGTGCACCTGGAGCTGCTGCAGGGTGAAGCACCCGCGGTCCGGCACGGGATCCCGCACGAGCCCAACCCGCTGCTCGGCCGCGCCGACGACCTCGCCGCGGTGGCGAACCTGCTTCGCACCTCCCGCGTCGCGTCGATCGTCGGTGCCGGTGGCCTCGGCAAGACCCGTCTCGCGCAGGTCGTGAGCCGCCAGGCCGAGCAGCGCATCGTGCAGCTCGTCGCGCTCGCCGGTGTCACCACCGATGACGACGTCGTCAGCGAGGTCGGATCGGTCCTCGGCGTGGGTGACACCCGGCGCGCCTCGGCCAGCCATCGCGCCATCCCGCCGGACGTCCTGGCCGGCATCGTCAACGCGCTCGGTCCTGGCCCCGCCCTGCTGGTGCTGGACAACTGCGAGCACGTCGTCCACGGCGCCGCCGAGCTGGTGCACGCGCTGGTGTCGATGACCAGCGACCTGCGCGTGCTCACCACCAGCCGCGCCCCGCTGGGCCTGTCGTCGGAGGCGGTGTACCTGCTGCCGGAGCTGTCGCTGGCAACGGCGGTCGAGCTGTTCGAGCAGCGCGCGCGGGCGGCGCGCCCTGGGGTCGACCTGCCCGCCAAGGTCGTGGAGGAGGTGTGCGGCCACCTGGACGGGCTGCCGCTCGCGGTGGAGCTGGCGGCGGCGCGCATCCGGGTCATGTCGGTCGCCGAGATCGCCCGTCGCCTGGACGACCGCTTCGCCTTGCTGCGGGGCGGGGCGCGCGACGCGCCCGAGCGGCACCAGACCCTGCATGCCGTGGTCGACTGGAGCTGGAACCTGCTCGAACCGGCCGGGCAGGCGGCACTGCGCGCGTTGTCGGTGTTCCCCGGCGGCTTCACCGCGGATGCCGCGCGGCACCTGCTCGGCGACGACGAGGTGCCGCGGGTCCTGGAGCAGCTCGTCGACCAGTCGCTGCTCAAGGTGACCGACACCCCGTCGGGAACGCGCTTCCGGATGCTGGAGACCGTGCGGGAGTTCAGCACGGCGCAACGGGAGGCGGCCGGCGAGACCGGCCGCGTGCTCGGGGGCTTCCTCGCGTGGGCCCGCGACTTCGGCGTGGCGCATCACGAGTCGGTCTTCGGCGCCGATCCCTTCTCGTCCGCGGAGCTGATCCGGGCCGAGCGGGACAACCTCGTGCAGGCGCTCCGCCAGGGGCTCGAACAGGCGGACGGCGCCACGGTGGCGGCGACGGCCGCCGTGCTCGGCGGGGTGTGGGTCGTCGACTCCAACAGCACACGCATGGCGACGCTGATCCAGGACACCGCCTGGATCCTGTCGCACTTCCGACCGGGTCCCGATCTCGTCGAGGTCACCCGGACAGCCGCGACGCTGTCCGCCGCCTACACCTTCTTCGCCCAGGGTCCCCGCGCGGTGCGCCCGCTGGTCACCCTGCGACGCCTCCCGCCGGGGCCTCCCAACACGGTGATCGGGGCCCTCGCGAAGGTGCTGAACACCGCGCCCGAGTTCCTGGGGTCGGAGCGCTCCGCACTGGAGGCGCTGTGCGAGAGCGACGAGCCGGTGCTGGCCGGGATCGCCAACGGCTTCGCCAGCTATCTGTTGGAGACCGAGGGCGACCTGGACGGCGCGCTGAAGGCCGCCCGGCGGATGCTGGAACCGTTCGAGGACCAGGAGCCACAGACGCCGTGGATGCGGGCCCTGGCCCATTCCCGGATCAGCGAGTTGTGCATGCAGGTCGACCAGGGCGATGAGGCACAGCGGCACCTGAAGGCCTCCCTCGGCATCCAGGAGGAGTTCGGGGAACGGTCCGATACGTTGGGGACCCGATGGGGGCTGGTGCTCACCAGCCTGCAGCTCGGCGCCATCGACGAGGCGGAGCACTGGCTGGAGCAGGCGGTGCTGAATGAGCTGGACGACGCGGGCGGCACGTTCGCGTACGAGCTGAGCGTGCGAGCCGAGATCCTGCTCGCGCGAGGTGAGGTCGATGCGGGGCTGCGCCTGTGGCGGCGACTCGTCGACCAGCTCAACAGCCCCGAAAGCCCGACCTACCACCTCGAGCCAGCCGGCCTGGATCCGTGGAGCCTGGAGGTCCAGGCGGTCACCGTGGTCGCCCATGCGCACCACGGCCGGCTCGACCTCGTCGAGCAGCTCACCGGCGAGCTGCCGCACAAGCTGTCGGCGATACTCACCAGTCCCATCGGCACGCCGTTGCCCTACGTCTTCGAGCTCCCCGTCTGCGGCGCGCTCCTGCTGGCGCTGGGCATGGTGGACCTCGACCGCGGACAGCGCAGCGGCGACGAGCGAGCCACCAGGTCGGGCGTGCGGATGGTCGCCCTGGCGGAGCGCTTCCGGTTCCCTCGGTACTTCCAGCCGACCATGTCCGCCGCGCGCGCCCGCGACGCGGCCGAGCACGCCGACAGGTCGGCATACGCCGACGCGGTGTCGACGTATACCGACCTGGGGCGCGGGGAGCTGCGAGCCGCTGCCCAGACGGCGCTGGCTGCCCGTGCTCGGCGCTTACACCCGGGCTAGCGTGCGGGGTCGCGAGGGTGCGGGGTCGCGGTTGAACGCCGAGCGTGCCCAGAGGTATCCGGCCAGGGTGAGGACGACGCACCACGCGAGCGCGACGACCGCGTCGTTGCCGATCGGGGTGCCCGTCAGCAGCCCCCGTAGCGTCTCGATGATCGGGGTGAAGGGCTGGTGCTCGGCGAACCAGGCCACCCCGGCCGGCATCGATTCCGTCGGGACGAACCCACTCGAGATCAACGGCAGGAGTACCACGGGCGTCGGGAGGTTGCTCGCGGACTCGACGCTCTTGGCCGACATCCCGGCGCCGGCCGACAGCCAGGTGAGCGCGAGGGTGACCAGCGTGAGGAGGCCGATCGCCGCGACCCACTCGACGGGATCGGCGTCGGGCCGGAATCCCATGAGCACCGCGACACCGATGAGCAGCCCGATGCTGATCAACGTCTGGATCACGCTTCCCACGACGTGCCCGGTCAGCACCGACGCTCGGGCGATCGCCATGGTGCGGAACCGGTTGATGATGCCCTCGCTCATGTCGAGGGCCACGCTCACCGCCGTCGAAACGCTTCCGGAGGTCGCGGCCATCAGGATGATCGCGGGAGCCACGAAGGCGATGTAGCTGGTGCTGCCGTTCGGGCCGCCGATTCCGGCGCCCAGCGTGCCACCGTAGACGCCGACGAACAGCAACAGGATCAGCACCGGGATCAGCAGACTCGTCAGTGTCAGCGTCGGGTAGCGCAGCGCGTGCCGGAGATTGCGCCGCAGCATCGTCACCGAATCGCGCACGGCATAGGAACGAGCGCTCATAGGGCTTCCTCCTCCTTGGGCTGGCCGGTGAGGGCGAAGAAGACGTCGTCGAGGTCGGGGGTGTGCACCGACAGTCCGTCGACCTTGATATGTGCGTCGTCGAGCCGGTCGATGAGGGCGCGCAGTGCGTCGACGCTGCCGTCACTGGGGATCTGCAGGGTGAGCGCCTCGTCGTCGCGCACCACCTCCCCGAGGGTGCGGGCGGCCGTGTCGAGCCCGTCGGCGTCGGTGAACTGCAGGCGGATGTGGCCGCCGGGGATGCGGCGCTTGAGCTCCTCTGGGGTGCCCTCCGCGACCAGCTTCCCCTGGTCGAGGAGCGCGATCCGGTCGGCGAGCTCGTCGGCCTCCTCGAGGTATTGGGTGGTGAGGAGGATCGTGGCCCCGCCGGCCACCAGGCCGCGGACGATCTCCCACGTGGTGCGGCGGCCGCTCGGGTCGAGGCCGGCGGTCGGCTCGTCGAGGAAGATGATGCTCGGGTCGCCGACCAGGGTCATCGCCAGGTCGAGCCGGCGTTGCATGCCGCCGGAGTAGGTGGCGGGCGTCTTCTTGGCGGCCTCGACCAGGTCGAACCGTTCCAGCAGGTCGGCCGTGCGCCGCCGGCCTTCGCGGCGGTCCAGGTGGTACAGGTCCGCCATCAGGAGCAGGTTCTCCTCGCCGGTGAGCAGGTTGTCCACCGCGGAGAACTGGCCGGTGACGCCGATCGCCGAGCGGACCGCGTCGGGCTCTCGGGCCAGGTCGTGGCCGGCGACCCGAACCTCGCCACCGTCCGGGCTGGTCAGCGTGGACAGGATCTGCACCGTGGTGGTCTTGCCGGCGCCGTTGGGGCCGAGCAGGGCGAAGATCGTTCCCTCGGCGACCTCCAGGTCGATGCCGTCGAGCACGACCTTGTCGCCAAAGGACTTGCGCAACCCGGCCGCTGTGATCGCCAACTGGGATGAGCTGGCCGTCATGCTCCCTCCTTCCGTCACCGTGGCCCTGGTGGCCACGGCCTCGCCGAGCGTGCGGGAGGTGAGCTTCACGGCGGTTTCACGGTGGTTTCAGGGCGAGCTGTCCAGATGGTCAGCCCGCCCTCTCCCAGCGGCTATGGCCTGGCGGCCAGGCCGGTGCAGCCGCGGAGGGCCTGCCAGGCGGCGACCGCCCGCTCGGCGGCCGCGCCCGCGAGCGGGACCGGGATGCCGCCCGAGATCACCGCCGGGACCCACTGGGCCTTGGTGACCGCCCGTCCACGCAAGGTGAGCAGCAGCACGCCGCTCTGGGCGGTGACCCCGCCGCGCGAGTAGAAGACGAAGTTCCCGAGCCCGTAGTGGACGTAGGCGCCGCGCAGGTAGCCGCCGCCGAGCAGGACGTGGGCATGCGAGCCGACGACCACGTCGGCCCCGGCCGCGACCAGCTTGGGCGCCAGCGCGCGCTGCCGGTCGATCGGGCAGCCCTCCAGCTCACGGCCCCAATGCAGGTCGACCACCACGGTGTCGGCCTCGGCCCGGGCGGCCCGCACGGCCGCCAGCAGCCGCTTCTCGTCGTAGGCGGACGCCAGGCCCGGCTTGCGGTCGCCGGCGCTCCAGGCGGCGGCGAGGCTGGCGTCCAGCACCTGGGTGGCGCCGATGACGGCGATGCGCTGGCCGTCCACGGTGAACCGCTGGGCCCGGAACGCCTCCTCGGCGTCGCTGCCGATGCCGATCACCGGGACGCCGGCCCGCCTGGCCGCCGCCAGCGAGTCGCGGATCCCCACCACGCCGTAGTCCGCCCCGTGGTTGTTGGCCATGGTGGCGATGTCGACGCCGGCAGCGTCCAGCGCGGCAAAGGCCGAGGCGGGCGCCCGGAAGGTGAACTCCTTGGCCGCCGGGGCGCCCCGCTCGGTGATGGCGGTCTCGAGGTTGACGATGGCCAGGTCGGCGCGGCGGAGCACGGCGGCGATCGGCCCGAAGGTGGTGGCGGGGTCCCTGGCCAGGCGGGTGGCGACGGCACCCTCGAAGTGGACGTCGCCCCCGAAGGCGATGGTCACCGGGGCGCCGGTCGGTTCCCTGCCGGTACCGGCCCGCGGCGGCGAGGTGGTCGTCGCCCGCGAGCGTGCCGTGGTGCTCGTCGAGGTCGCGGCGGAGACGCCGGCCCCGCCGTCGTCGCGGACGCCGACGCAGCCGCTCAGGGCCAGCGCCGCCAGGGCAAGGACGGCGGCGGTCCGGCGACTGGCCTCACGTGACACGGCGGACTCCAGGCTCGGACTCGGGCGAAGCAGGTCCAGCGTGTCACGCCGCGGCCCGCCGTGTCAGGCGGCGCTCAGTGGCGCAGGCTCGGCCGGGACGGGTTGATCAGCCACCCGACCACGTCGTTGGCCCAGGCCGCCACCGCGGTCGGCTGGCGCAGCCAGCGGCGCGCCCGCGATCGCCTGGCCTCCCGCGCGAGGTGGTCGCGCTCGGCGGCGGCCCGCAGGTCGTCGACCCGTTGGCTCACCAGCTCGAAGTACGGCCAGCTACCGGGGGGTTGCGGTGCCCAGCTCATTGCGTCCTCCTCGTCTCTCAACACCATCAAAGAGTCTACACTGGTGTTCCGGGATCTGCAACCGGTAAACTAGGAAGAACGGTGTTGTAGGGAGGAGCTTCGATGATCACCCCAAGCGAGCTCGCGCCGATCGAGGCGCTGGTCAACACCGTCGACCTCGACTCCGGCGAGGAGCAGCTCTCCTCGCCGGCCGCCCTGCGCGACTGGCTGGCCGGGCAGGGCCTGCTCGACGCCTCGGCGGTGGTCGGCGACACGGACCTGGCCGTGGCGATCGAGCTTCGCGAGGCCCTGCGGGCGATGCTGCGGGTGAACGACGGCGAGCCGGTCGACCCGGCCGCGGTCGAGGCCGTCAACCGCGCCGCCGCCGGGCTGCCGCTTCGCGTCACCTTCGACGGCGACGGCGACCCCGGGCTGCGGCCCGGCCAGCAGGGGGTGCGCGGGGCGCTGGCCACGCTGCTGGCCGGGATCGCGGTGGCCAGGGCCAACGGCACCTGGGAGCGGCTCAAGGCGTGCTCGGCGACCGACTGCCAGTGGGCCTTCTACGACCGGTCCAAGAACCACTCCGGCCGCTGGTGCTCGATGCGGACCTGCGGAAACCGCACCAAGACCCGCGCCTACCGCACCCGCCGCCGCGCTGGGGCCTAGCAGCCACCCGGCATGGGCGCGCTGCTGCTGTGGCGCGACCGCGCGAGCTAGCCGACCTCGGCGATCGCGTCGACCTCGACGGGCACGCCGAGCGGCAGGGCGGCGACCCCGACGGCCGCGCGGGCGTGCCTGCCCGCCTCGCCGAACACCTCGCCGAACAGCTCGCTGGCCCCGTTGGCGACCTTCGGCTGGTCGCTGAAGTCGGGCTCGCCGGCCACGAACACGGTCACCTTGACCATCCTGCGGACCCGCGACAGCTCGCCCAGCTCGGCCTTGAGGGCGGCCAGGACGTTGACCGCGCAGCGACGGGCGGCGGCGACGCCCTCCTCCAGCCCGACCCCGGCGCCGAGACGCCCGAGGTGGCTGGGCTTGCCGTCGACCAGCGGCACCTGGCCCGAGACGTAGACCAGGTTCCCCGTGCGCACGCAGGGGACGTAGGCGGCGACCGGGGCGGCGGGGGCCGGCAGGGTGACGCCGAGCTGCTCGAGGCGCTCCTCTGGGGTGGGCATCGCGGGCTCCTTGGCGAGGGGGCTCCAGCCTACTCGGCCAGGAAGGCGCGGACGTCGTCGAGGGAGCGGGTCAGCGGCGCCGGCGGCAGGCTGGCCAGCAGGGAGGCCCGGTAGCCCGCATCGGCCAGGCGCCGGTCCAGCACGGCCATGACCCCGCGGTCGGTCTCCGACCGGACCAGCCGGCCGAGCGCCTGCTGCAGGGAGACCGCGGCGGCGGGCAGCCACACCTCGGCGAAGCGCGAGCCGCCGGCGGCCTCGACCCGCCGGCCGCGCTCGGCCAGCAGGGGGTCGTCGGGCCTGGGGAACGGCAGCCGGTCCAGCACCAGCAGCGACAGGCTCTCGCCAGGCACGTCGAAGCCCTCGAAGAAGGTCCGCGTGGCCACCAGCACGCTGGCGACCTCGTCGCGGAAGCGGGCGGCCAGCCGCGCCGCGGTGTCGTCGCCCTGCACCAGCAGCTCGTAGGGCAGGCCGGCCAGGGCGGCCGCGAACGACTCGACCGCCCGCCAGGAGGTGCAGAGGACCAGCGCCCGCCCGCGGGAGGCCTCGACCAGCCCCTGCAGCTCGCGCTCGGCGGCCGCCTGGAAGCCGGCGGAGGACGGCGGCGGGATGGCCCTGGGCACGTACAGCAGCGCGTTGCTGCGGAAGTCGAACGGCGAGGCGGCCACGACGGTCGCCGGCGACCCGACCCCGAGCGCGCGGGCGGCCAGGTCGAGGTCGCCGGCGACGGCCAGCGTGGCCGAGCAGGCGACCGCGGTCGGCACCCGGCTCCAGAGCAGCTCCCCCAGGACCGCGCCGGGCTCCACCAGGGCCGAGCGCACCGACCGCCCCCCGGCACGCGTCTCCTCGACCCAGACGGCCAGCGCCCGGGCGGCGTCGTCGGCGGGGGGTGGGTCGGGAGGCGGGTCGGGGTCGGTGAGGCGGCCGAGGTCGCGGGCGAGGCCGGCGAGGCGGCGGCGGGCGGCGTGCACGGCCGCCTCGACCTCCTCGCCGGCGTCGCCGAGGTCCCTGAGCGCCGCGGCGGCGGCCTGGGCCTCATGGGCGAGGGGGACGAGCACCCCGGCCAGGTCGGCGGCGGCCGCCGAGCCGGGCAGCACCGGCCCGGGAGCGAGGCGCTCGGCGGCCCGCTCCCAGCGCGACCGCAGCCGGCGGGCCCAGTCGCTGCGCAGGCCGACCGCCTTGCCGGCGGCGTCGGCGGCCGCCCCCGCCCTGCCTACCCTGGCGGCGGTCACCGTCACCCCGTAGAGGTCGGCGGCGTGGTCGGCGAGCCGGTGGGCCTCGTCGACCACGACCACGTCGGCCTCGGGCAGCATCACCCCCGGCGCCTCGGCGAGGGCGCGCAGCTCCAGCTCGAGCAGCAGCAGGTGGTGGTTGGTGACGATCACGTCGACGTCGCGCGCCTGCTGCCGGGCACGCTCGGCGAAGCAGCGCCCGTGGAAGGCGCAGCCCTTCTGGCCGGGGCATTCCTCGCCGGCCGTCGCGACCAGGTCCCAGGCGTCGTCCCGCACGCCGGCCGGGGCGTCAAGGCGGCTGCCGGTCTCGGACCCTGTTGCCCAGGCGACCAGCTCGAGGGCCCGCTCCTCGGTGGCGGTGGCGGCCAGCCGGGTCGCCGCGACCAGCGCGTCCATCTTCGCCAGGCAGGCGTAGTTGGCGCGCCCCAGCGCCAGCGCGGAGGTGGTGCCGAAGGCGTCCGCGAGGCGCGGGAGGTCGCGCTCGACGAGCTGCGACTGGAGCGCCTTGGTGGCGGTGGCCACGATCGCCCGCCGCCCGGCGACCGCCACCGGGACCAGGTAGCCCAACGACTTGCCGACCCCGGTAGGCGCGTGGACCAGCAGCGGCACCCGCTCGTCCAGGGCGTCGGCCACCGCCTCGGCCATGCGGCGCTGGGCCGCCCGCTCGGTCAGCCCGGGCAGGGCGGCGAAGGCGGCGTCCAGGTCCACGAGCCAGAACCTAACGGACGACCGCGACACCGGCACGCCGCTTCCACAGGAGCGCGTGGTTGCGGCACAATGCCGGACCGCAGCGACCAGCCAAGGAGCACGCGATGGAGGCGCAGCAGCGCGCGGCCGAGCTCTACCTCGACCTGCTCAAGAAGTGCCTGACCCGCTACCTGTTCGGCGAAGGGCACGTGCCGGTCGTCCCCCAGCGCGGCACCGTCAAGCACGTGCTGTTCCGGCCCATCAGGTCGTGGCTGGCCGGCAAGGACATGGAGGTCATCCGCCACGTCCCCTTCGACCCGCAGACCAGGGCCGAGGGCCGCGACTGGCCGGCGGAGGCCGAGAGCATGGCCGGGCTGCGCCGGCTCGACAACCTCCAGGACCTGGTCACCGACGTGCTGCGCCGCGGCGTGCCGGGCGACCTCATCGAGACGGGGGCGTGGCGCGGCGGCGCCACCATCCTCATGCGGGCGGTCCTGGAGGCCTACGGCGACACCGAGCGCCAGGTGTGGGTGGCCGACTCCTTCCAGGGCCTGCCCAAGCCAGACCCTGGGCGCTGGCCGGCCGAGGCGGGCGACGAGCACTGGACCCGGGAGCAGCTCGCCGTCCCGGTCGAGCAGGTGCAGGCGAACTTCGCCCGCTACGGGCTGCTCGACGAGCGGGTGCGGTTCCTGGTCGGCTGGTTCAAGGACACCCTGCCGAGCGCCCCCATCCAGCGCCTGGCGGTGCTGCGCCTGGACGGCGACATGTACGGCTCCACCATGGAGGCGTTGCAGGCGCTGTACCCCAAGCTGTCGGTCGGCGGCTACGTGATCGTCGACGACTACGGCGCCATCCCCCAGTGCAAGGAGGCGGTGACCGACTTCCGGGAGGCGCACGGCATCAGCGACCCGATGGAGTGGGTCGACTGGACCGGCGTCTGGTGGCAGCGCTCGGCGCCGGAGCGCTAGCCCCTCGGGCGCTTGAAGAAGGCGATGGTGCCGCCCACCTCGGCGGTGTGGACGGCCACCAGCTCCCAGCCGTCGTCGCCCCAGTTGTCCAGGATCTGCTTGGTGTTGTGGGGCAGGAGGGGGACGGTGGCGTACTCCCACTTGGTCATGGCGCGGTCTCCGGTCCTCGGCGGTCGGTCTCGGCGCCGAGGCTATCGGCTAGCCGGCCTGGCGGGCCAGGAGCTGCCGGCGCTCGTACTCGTTGAGGCCACCCCAGATGCCGTGGGGCTCGCGCACCAGCAGGGCGTACTCCCGGCACTCGGCCAGCACCGGGCAGCTCCGGCAGATCGCCTTGGCCGCCGTCTCCCTGGCCAGCCGCTCCTCCTTCCGCTCCAGGTGGTTGGGCGCGAAGAAGAGGTTGGACTGCGGTCCCTTGCAGGCGGCCCGGTACTGCCAGCCGATCTGGAGCTCGGACGACGACAGGCCGCTGGCTGCGGCGCTGGATGAGATGGACATGCCGATGTTCCTTCCTCGCCCCGGTCGCCAGCGCGTCACCTGCGTGCCCGCGGCCGGGCCCACCGCCCAAGCCGTTCGGGCGGTTCGGGATGGCAGCGTAACCCACGGCACCGGCGGCCTCAATCCCCGGGGAATAACGCTTCGGTTGCGGCCCTGTGATATCTCACGGACCGCTTCAACACGGCATAAAGGCGCTAACCGGGGCGGCCGTTCTCCTCCCCGGAGGCGCGGCCGTCGTCCGGCCCGGACGCCGGCGGGGGCGGGGGCATCGCCGGGCGGCCGTCGTCGGGGCCGCCACCGACACCGCCCACCTTCCCGAGCACGCTCAGCAGCTCGACCGGGATCGGCATGACCAGGGTCGAGTTCTTCTCGGTGGCCACCTCCGCCACCGTCTGCAGGAACCGGAGCTGCATCGCCCCTGGGTACTGGGCCATGACGGCGGCGGCGTCGGCCAGCATCCTGGAGGCCTTCAGCTCGGCCGCGGCGGCGATCTGCAGGGCGCGGGCGTCGCGGTCGGCCTCGGCCTCGCGCGCCATCGCCCGCCGCAGCTCGTCGGGCAGCTCCACGTCCTTGACCTGGACCGACTGGACTTCCACGCCCCAGTCGTAGGTGACCCTGGCGATGATCTGCTGCAGCTCCCGGTTGATGCGCTCGCGCTCGGCGAGCAGCGTGTCCAGCTCGTACTTGCCGATCACACCCCGCAGGTTGGTCTGGGAGGACTGGCTGGTGGCGAACAGGTAGTTCTGGACCTCGACCACGGCCCGGATCGGCTCGACGACCCGCGAGTAGACGACCGCGTCGACCTGCATGGTGATGTTGTCCTTGGTGATCACGTCCTGGGGCGGCACGTTCATGGCGACCACCTGCATGTTGACCTTGCGGATGCGGTCGATGCCGAACGGCAGCATCAGGATCAGGCCCGGGCCCTTGGGCCGCCCCAGCACCCGGCCGAGCCGGAAGATCACCCCCCGCTCGTACTCCTGCAGCACCTGGATCATGGTGGCGAGCGCGATCCCGACCAGGACGAGGACGGCGATCACCAACAGAACAACGACGCCGGTGCTCATCGATCGTCCCTCCCGTCCAGGTCGTCCGACTCCGGGGTGCCGGGAGCTAGTTTGTCACGGGATGGGCGACGCGGGAGCCCCCTTCGCCCAGATCGGTCACCGGCTCCTCGGTGAGGCCGCCGGCGCCGCCCGTCACCGTCCGCAGGAACGCGTCGGCGAGCACCGCGAACGGCGGGTAGCCGAGGTAGCCGAGGACCGGCATCTCGAACAGCGGCAGGAAGCCGACGTAGGGGATGCGGTAGTCCCAGTGCGGCACGGCGCCCCAGTTCCACATCTCCCACATGATCCCGGTGCCGAGACCGGCCACGGCGATCAGCAGCACCGGCCCGGCCCGGCCCTCCCTGACCAGGGCGAGCACGTTCGGCCGCCGGCCGCGCAGCTCGGCGACGCCGTCCAGGACGCACCACGGCGCCACCCAGACCAGCGGGAACGCCTGCTCGGGGAACAGGTACAGCAGCGGCACGCAGGCCAGGCCGACCACCACCAGCACAGGCGCGACCCACGACGGCAGCCGCACCGCCGGCGGGTTCGGGAAGCGGACGAAGGAGCGCAGCAGGTCGCGCGAGGTGGCAAGGGCCGGCAGCACGAACACGAACGACAGCGTCTTCAGCAGCACGTGGGCCTGGTCGCCGTAGACCGACGTCCCCACGTAGCGCCAGTTCCCCAGCCGCCAGTTGGCGATCTCGAACGCCCACCACAGCGGCGCGCTGAGCGCGAACAGGGCGGCCACGCGCCAGCCGCCGCCGTGCAGCAGCGAGCGCCCGGCGCGGCGCCAGACGACCGCGTCGGCGGCCAGGATGTAACCGGCCCAGACGAAGTCGAACCAGTAGCCGCGGACCGGTTCCACCCCCGCGAGGCTCGTCCCCCAGCCGAAGCCGCAGATCGCGAGCCCGGCCGCGAGCTGCAACGCGACCAGGCGGCGGTCCGGGCGCATCTCGCCGCCTACTCGCGGTGGGCGGGAGACGGGTCGGGCGGGGGTCCGGGCCTAGCCCTCCGGTCGGATGGGGCCCGCCGGCCCCGGCGGGTGGGGCGCACCGCCGCCGGGTCGTCGGGGCGGACCTGGAGGATGCCCTCGACCACGGCGTCGACCGTGACCCGCTGGCCGGTGCCGAGGCTGCCGTCGCCGGCGGCCAGCCTCGCCCGCCACATGCCCCCGTCGACCACCACGATGCCGCCGGGGTTGAGGATGCTGCGGACCACGCCGCTGGACCCGACCAGCGCCTCGGTGCCCATCGGGGCGTTGCGCTGGGAGCGGAGCACCACGGTCAGGGCGACCACGAACCACCCCAGCGACCAGAGCACCCCGAGCACGGCCAGGCGGCCGTCGACCCGGAGCAGGGCGGAGGGGCTGGAGAACAGCCACCAGGAGCCGGCGGCGGTGAGCGTGGCCGCGCTGGCGGTGCCGAGGCCGAGCCCGCCGACCGCGGCGTCCACGGTGAACAGGGCCTGGCCGGCGAGCAGGACCGCCAGCGCCAGCCAGTTGGTCGGCAGCACGGCCAGCGACCAGGCGGCCAGCAGCGCGCAGACCAGGCCGGCCGCGCCGGCCACCCCGAACCCCGGCTGGAACCACTCGAAGGCCAGGCAGGCGGCCGCCGCCAGCACCAGCAGGTAGGCGAGGCTCGGGTTGGCGAGCCCGTGCCTGACCCGGTCGACCAGGGAGCGGGAGAGGAAGCGGACCCGGAAGCCGGTCACCTCCAGCGGCCGGCCGTCGGCGGTCTGGCCGTCCAGTCGCCGCACCGCGTCCGGCAGCGACTCTGCCTGGTAGTCGGCCAGCCCGGCCGCCTCGGCGGCCGCGCCGTCCAGCGTGCCCCGCGCGACCGCCGCCGGCAGCCCGGCGCCGGCCACCAGCGCGGCCTCGGCGCCGGCGTCCCGCCCCCGCCCCAGCTCGACGGGGAGCGCCGGGCCGATGCGGGCCTGCCTGGAGACCCCGACCACGTCGGCCCCTGCCAGCAGCAGCGCGGCGGTCCCGGCGGCGGTGGCCGCCCGCGGGCCGACCCACACCGCCACCGGCACCCGCGCGTCGGCCACCGCCGCCCTGGCCGCCGCCGGGTCGACCCCGAGGCCCCCGAAGCTCGAGAGCTGGATCAGGAACACTCTGGCCCCGCGGCGCTCGGCGCCGGCCAGGTCGCGGCGGAGCGCGCCGAGCACGCTCGCGTCCAGCACCCCGGAAGCCTCGAACACCTCGACCACCGGCCCGCCCTGCTGGGCGCCGCGGGCGGGAGCGACGCCGAGGACGGCCAGCAGCACGCCGGCGAGGCAGAGGAGGGAGGCGGCTCGTCGCATCGCCGTCCATTGTCCCTATCCGCACCGGAGCGCGCCATGGCAGCTACGATGGCGCGATGCCTCCGCTGGAGCTGCTCGACCGGGCTCGTCTGCTCGTGGTCACCGGCAAGGGTGGGACCGGCAAGACGACGGTCGCCGCCGCGCTGGCCATGGCCGCCGGGCTGCGAGGCCGGCGCACGCTGGTGGTGGAGGTGGAGGGCCGTCAGGGACTCGCCAGGCTGTTCGGCCGGCGTTCCCTGGACCACCAGGAGACCCGGGTCGCCGAGCGGGTCGAGGGGCTGGCGGTCGACCCGGAGGCGTCGCTGCGCGACTACCTTGGCCGCTACGGCTTCGCGCCGCTGGCCAGGCTGCTGACCTGGGCCAGGCTCACCCACTTCATCACCGCCGCCGCCCCCGGTCTCGGCGACGTGCTGCTGGTCGGGAAGGTCTGGGAGGCGTCAACGCGCCGTCGGGGCGGCTACGACCTGGTGGTGCTCGACGCGCCGCCGACCGGGCGGGTGGTGCCGTTCCTGCGGGCCCCGGAGACGGTCGCCGAGCTGGCCAGGGTCGGTACCATCCGCCACCAGGCCGAGCGGGTCAGGGAGCTGCTGGACGACCCCGAGCGGACCGGGGTGGTGCTGGCCTGCCTGCCGGAGGAGCTGCCGGTCGCCGAGACCCTGGAGAGCGTGGCGTCGCTGCGGGCCGCCGGGCTGCCGGTCGCCTCGGTGGTCGTCAACCGGGTCACCGACGACCGGCTGGGCGGCCGCGCCGGCCGCCTCGCCGCCCTCGCCAAGGACCCGGCGCCGCTGGTGGAGGCCGCCAGGCGGGCCGGGGCCGAGCTGGACGGGCACGGCCTCGGGGTGCTGCTGGCCGAGGCCCGCGACCGCCAGCGCCAGGTCGCGAGGGAACGCCGCCTGCTCAAGGAGCTGCGGGCCGGCGTTGGCGACCTGCCCGTGGTGGAGCTGCCGTTCCTGGCCGGCGGGGTCGGCGGCCCGGACGGGGTCCGCGCGCTCGCCCGCCGGCTCGCCGAGGTCCCGGTGGAGCCCGGAGCACGCCGCTCGCTGCGGGCCGGGGCACGCGCGTGACCCGCGCAATCGCCACCGCCGCGCCCTCGCCGCTGGCCGAGCTGGCCCGGTCGGCGCGGATCGTCGTCTGCTGTGGCTCCGGCGGGGTCGGCAAGACCTCCACCGCGGCGGCGGTCGCCCTGTGGGCGGCCGAGGCCGGCCGGCGGACCTGTGTGCTCACCATCGACCCGGCCCGCCGGCTGGCCCAGGCCCTCGGCCTGGACCTGCTCTCCAACAGCCCCAGGCCGGTCACCGGCAGGGGCCTGCCGGCCGCCGGCCCCGGCAGCCTGGACGCGATGATGCTCGACATGCGGCGCACCTTCGACGAGGTGATCGAGCGCTACGCCCGCGACGAGGAGCAGGTCGACCGCATCCTGGCCAACCGCTTCTACCAGCGCCTTTCGTCCACCCTGGCCGGCACCCAGGAGTACATGGCCATGGAGAAGCTGTACGAGCTGCACGAGTCGCAGCGGTACGACCTGCTGGTGGTGGACACGCCCCCGACCCGCTCGGCGCTGGACTTCCTGGACGCCCCCGACAACCTCAACGAGCTGCTGGACGCCCGCGCCTTCCGGTTGCTCATCGCCCCCGCCCAGCGCATCGGGCGCGGCTATCTGCGGGGCCTGAACATGGCCACCACGGGGATGACCAGGATGGTGCGCCGCGTCACCGGGTCGGAGCTGCTTGCCGAGGTCGGCGAGTTCTTCGCCGCCTTCGAGGGCATGTACGACGGCTTCAAGGAGCGCGCCCGGCTGGTCTACGACCAGCTCAGGCACCCGAGCACCGCGTTCGTGGTGGTGGCGACCCCCGACGAGGCCGCGCTGCGCGAGGCGGCGTTCTTCGCCGGGCGGCTGGCGGCCGACCGGATGCCGCTCGGCGCCCTGGTCGTCAACCGCATCCACCAGGCCGGACGGGTCCCCGAGGTGCCGGACGGGGCGCGGCGGCGGCTGGCCGACGGCGGCGCGGACGGCCGCCTGCTCGCCGACCTGATCGAGCTCCACGACGGCCTGGAGGCGCTCGCCGCGGCGGAGCGGCGCCGCATCCGCGCCCTGCTCACCACCGTCCCCAACCTCGGCGTGGTCCGCGTCCCCCTCCTCGCCGACGACGTGCATGATCTGCCGGGGCTGCGGCGGCTGGGTGGCTACCTGTTCGCGGGGGCGGGGCCCGCCTAGCGGAGGCTGGCCTCCCGCAGGGCCGTCTCGGCGGCCTCCAGCACCGCGCTGCGGACCCGCACCACGTCGGCGGCGCGTGGGTCGACCCAGAACCAGAGGCGCAGGCTGAGGGTGCTCTCGCCGAGGTCCTCGGTGAGCAGCCGCGGCGGCGGGTCGTCGCTCACCCCGTCCACGCCGGTCGCCGCCGCCAGCAGCAGCTCCCTGGCCCTGGCGGCGTCCTGCCCGTAGGGAAGCTCCAGGACCACCTCGACGCGGCGGCGCATGGTCGCGCTCGCGTTGGTGAGCACGTTGGTGAAGAGCTGCTTGTTCGGCACCAGCACCCGCTGGCCGTCCGGGCTGCGGAGCTGGGTCGCGCGCACGCGGACGTCCTCCACCGTCCCCTCCGCGCCGTCGGTGGCGATGTAGTCGCCCCTGGTGAACGGGTGCTCCAGCAGCAGCACGATGCCGGCGGCGAAGTTGCCGACGATGTCCTGGAGGGCGAAGCCGAGCGCGACGGTGGCCAGGCCGAGGCTGCCGACCAGCACGCTGAGGTTGACCCCGGCGAACGACAGGGCGATCACCACGCCGACGGTGGCGACGGCGAAGTAGGCCAGCTTGGCCAGGAGCAGCTCGACGTGGGGCTCGGTCGAGGTGCGACGCAACGCCCTGCCCACACCGCGCCGCACCGCCCGCGCCACCAGCACGGTGACGACGAAGAACAGCAGGGCGGCGAGCAGGCGCGGCAGCCGGTCGATGAGCTGCCCGGCGAACTGCTGAAACGAGTCCGCCAGGCGCTCCAGCGTCAGCGGCTCGGTCGGTTCGAGAATCGCGGCGAGCAACGGCGGGAACACGGACGAACGGCCTCCATAACGTTCGGGCGACGGTTTACCCCTGCCAATCGACCACCCTATATGATCCGATCAGCATGGCCGACGCCCCGATTTCCGCGCCGCCGGCCCGTCTCCCCCACGGCCGCACGATCACCGTGGTGGGCGGCCGGCTCGTCATGATGGTGGCCGTCATCCTGGCCGTGGCGCTGATCGGCAGCGTCGCCCTGCTCCCCGTGGTGGTGCCGGCCGGCGGCCTCGCCAGGGACACCGTCCGCAACCTCGGGAACGTCCCGCCGCTGCAGGAGGCGCTCCCCGACCCGGCGCAGCGCTCGGTGGTCTACGCCGCCGACGGCAAGACCGCCCTCGCCGAGCTGGTCAAGGACGAGAACCGCCAGGTCGTGCAGCTCAAGGACGTCCCCAAGCGGGTCCGCGACGCCGTGGTCGCCATCGAGGACGACCGCTTCTACCAGCATCACGGGGTGGACTTCCGCGGCATCGTGCGCGCCGCCTTCGCCAACCTCAGGAGCGGGCGGGTCAGCCAGGGCGGCAGCACCCTGTCGCAGCAGCTCATCAAGAACATCGTCACCGGCAACTCGCGGACCATCGACCGCAAGCTGCGCGAGGCCATGTACGCCGTCGAGCTCGAGCGGCGCATGACCAAGGACCAGATCCTGGAGCGCTACCTCAACCAGGCGTATTTCGGCGAGGGCGTGTACGGCATCGCCACCGCCGCCCGCCACTACTTCAACAACAAGTCGGTCCGGTTCCTGACGCTCTCCGAGGCGGCGTCGCTGGCGGCCACCATCGCCGCCCCTGAGAACTACAAGCCGACCCGGAAGAAGGCCAACCTGGCACGGCGCAACCTGGTGCTGGACCGGATGCTCGCCCTCGGCTTCGCCAAGCCGAAGGACGTCGCCAAGGCCAGGCGGGAGAAGCTCGAGGTCGAGCGGTACAAGCAGCCGAACCGCCAGCCGTACTTCGTGCGCTACATCACCGACCAGCTCCTCAACGACCCGCGCTACAACGAGGCCCTCGGCAAGCCCGGCAGCGACGCGCGCGTGAACAAGGTGTTCCAGGGCGGCCTCAAGATCTACACCACGCTCAACAAGAACCGGCAGAGCCAGGCCGCGCGGGCGGTCCAGGGCCACATGGACAGGTTCCGCGGCGACCCGGCCGGCGCGCTGGCCAGCGTCGACCCGACCAGCGGCAGGATCGTCGCCCTCTACGGCGGCCGTGACTTCAAGAAGTCGCAGGTCAACCTGGCCACCGGCCAAGGCGGTACCGGCTTCCAGCCCGGCTCGGCGTTCAAGATGTTCTTCCTCGTCGCCGCCCTCGAGCGGCACATCTCGCCAGGGACCGTGTTCGCCGCGCCGTCCCACATCACGATCCCCGACCGCCGCTGCGAAGGCCCCCAAGGGCTCTGGAACCCGGGCAACGCCGGCGAGTCCAGCGCCGGCGTCTACAACATGTACGAGGCCACCGCCCGCTCGGTGAACACCTGGTTCGCCCAGCTCGCCGTCAGGGTGGGTCCCGAGAACGCCGTCGAGGTCGCCCGCAAGATGGGCATCAGCAACATCCCGCCGCGGGGCGCCGACGGGTACGCGAACTGGGCGGTCTGCTCGCTGGTGCTCGGGGCCAGGGAGGTCTCGGTGCTGGACATGGCCAGCGCCTTCGGGGTGCTGGCCAACAAGGGCGTCCGCTGCGCCCCCTACTCGATCGTCAAGGTCGTCTCGCCAAACCAGGGCAAGCCCCTGATCGAGAACAAGCCGGAGTGCAAGCGGGTGATCGACCCGAGGATCTCCGCCCAGACCGTGGCCATGCTGCGCGGGGTGATCAACGGCGGCACCGGCCACCGGGCCGCGCTGCCTGGCCGCCCCGTGGCCGGCAAGACCGGCAGCGCCCAGGACAACACCAGCGCCTTCTTCTCCGGGTTCACGCCCCAGCTCTCCACCTCGGTGTGGGTCGGCTACCGCAAGACCCGAGTGCCGATGCGCAACCTGTACAACGGCGACCCGGTGTTCGGCGGCACCTTCCCGGCGCTGATCTTCCACGACTACATGGCGGCCGCCCTGGCGGGGGCGCCGGTCATCGGCTTCCCGGCCGCGCCGCCGCCACCGCCGCCGGCGAAGGCCAAGGTGCCCGACGTCGTCGGCCTGAAGGCCCAGACCGCCGAGTTCCGTCTCGGGCAGGCGGGCCTGCGGGCCGCGGTCAGGGAGGTCCCCAACTCGGCGCCGAAGGGTCAGGTCGTGGCCCAGAACCCGCCGGCCGGCAGCTCGGTGCCCGGCGGCACCACCGTGACCCTGCTGGTCAGCAGCGGCAAGGGCGGCGGCGGCAACATCGGGCTCCCCAACGTGGTCGGCCTCCCGGTCGGCACGGCCAGGAACCTCCTTGGCGCGCTCGGGTTCCAGGTGGGGATCGGCTACACCAGCGGCGGGCCGCCGAACCGGGTGGTGAGCCAGAGCCCGGCGGCGGGCACCCAGCTTCCCAGGGGCGCCTACGTGACCCTGGTGGTCGGCCGCGGCGGGCGCTAGCCGCCGAGGCGCTCCAGCACCAGGCGGCGCACCTCGTTGCCGTCGGCGCGGCCCTTGACCTGCGGCATCAGCCGGCCCATCACCTTGCCGAGCTCCTTCGGCCCGGTCGCCCCGGTGGCGGCGACCGCCTCGTCGACCAGCCGCGCCAGCTCGGCCGGCTCCAGCATCGACGGCAGGAAGCGGTCGAGCACCGAGCGCTCGAACGCCTCCCGGTCGGCCCGCTCCGGCCGGCCGGCGTCCCGGTAGGCCTGCTCGGCCTCCCGGCGCTTGCGCGCCTCCCGCTGCAGCACCGCCACCGCCTCGTCGTCGCTGAGATCCCTGCGGGCGTCGATGGCGGCCGACTTCAGGGCCGACAGCGCCAGCCGCAGCGCCGCCACCTCCTCGCCGCGGCGCGCCTTCATCGCCTGGAACATCGCCTGCTGGACGTCGTCGATGAGCATGCGGCGAGCCTACAGCTACAATCCGCGTCCACCCCAACCGACCGAGGAGCCGGACCGATGCCCCTGACCACCCCCGCCCGGGCCGCGGGCCTGCTGAGCGCCGGGGTCGCCGCCGCCGGCGCCGCTTGCGTGGCCTACGGGGTGCTGGTGGAGCGGGACTGGTACCGCCTGCGCCGCGAGACGGTCCCGGCCCTGGAGCCGGGCCGGTCGCCGCTCACCGTGCTGCACCTGTCCGACCTGCACCTGACGGTCGCCGACGGCAGGCGGGTCGAGTTCCTGCGGCGGCTCGCCGACGAGCCGGCCGACCTGGTGGTGCTCACCGGCGACATGCTCGGCGAGCCGGAGGGCCTCGGCCCGGCGCTGGACGCCCTCGGCCGCTTCCGTCCGGCCCTCGGCGCCTGCGCCGTGCTCGGCTCCAACGACTACTGGGCGCCGCGGTTCCACAACTGGCTCGGCTACTTCCGCGGGCCGAGCACCCGCAGGCGGCGCCGGCTCTCCGGCCGCAACCCGTGGCGGGAGCTGGTCGCGGGCCTGGAGGAACTGGGCTGGGTGGTGCTGTCCAACCGTCGCGGACGCCTCGGCGACGTGGAGCTGGCCGGCATGGACGACCCGCACATCCGCCGCGACGACCCGCGGGTGGCGGTGCCGCCCGGCGGCGAGCCGGCCCGCCTGCGCGTCGGCGTCGTCCACAGCCCCTACCGCCGCAGCCTGGACGCCTTCGAGCGCAACGGCTACACGCTGCTGCTGGCCGGCCACACCCACGGCGGCCAGGTGCGACTGCCGGGGGTCGGCGCCCTGGTCACCAACTGCGACCTGCCCCGGGCGCGGGTGCGCGGGCTGTCGCGCTGGGGAGCGAGCTGGCTGCACGTCAGCGCCGGCCTCGGGACCAGCAAGTACGCCCCCTTCCGGTTCGCCTGCCGGCCGGAGGCGTCGCTGCTGGAGGTGGTCCCTCGCCAATAGGCTCTACCATCTTCCCAGGAGGGAAGGCGGATGGGCGAGGCGGAGGCCGAGCCGCGCGGGCCGGAGGCGCGGATCGAGCAGGCGATCGCCTGGCTCTACCGCATGCTCGCCCGCAACCGCTGGACGCGGTTCCCGTGGGCGGTGGTGCAGACGTTCTCCCATGCCCAGGGCGCCCTGCTGTCGGGGAGCATGGCCTACTACACCTTCCTGTCGCTGCTGCCGCTGCTGGTGGTGGCGGGGGTGGTGATCGTCAACATCGCCATCTTCGCCGTCCCGGAACCCGACGCCGAGCGGGCGGTCGCCGAGGCGCTCAACCAGGTCTTCCCCGGGATCGGCAGCGCGATCTTCGACGAGGTCATCACCCAGGTCGTCCGCAACAGCGCCGCCCTTGGGGTGTTCGGCCTGCTCACCGTCGCCTACGGCGCCAGCGGCTTCGTCGGCGCCATGACCGCCTGCATGAACCGCATGTGGGGGGTTGCCAGCGGCCGCAACCCGGTCGGCCAGAAGCTGCTCAACATCCTCATCGTGGTCGTGCTCGCCTCGGTGCTGCTCGGCTCCGCGCTCCTCACCGTGTGGGTGTCGGCGACCGCCCAGACGACCCTCGACGTGGCACCGACCAACCCGCTGATCCGGCTGATCGAGGAGCTGGCCGCGCCGAGCTCGATGGCGCTGGTGCTGCTGCTGCTGTACCGGCTGCTGCCGGCCCGCAGCCACTCCTGGGCCAGCCAGGTCCCCGGCGCCGTATTCGGCGCCGTCGGCTTCTACCTGCTGAAGCGGGCGTTCGACTTCTGGGCGGGCCACTCGGCCGGCATCGCTTCCCTGCCGAGGTCGCTGGTGTCGGTGGTGCTGCTGCTGGTCTGGATGGGCTTCTTCGGCCAGCTCGTCCTCTACGGGGCGGCGCTCAACGTGGTCCTGGAGCGGTGGCGCCGCGGCCTGCCGCTGGTCGCCGAGCCGCTCGGCACGGACGGCGCGAGGATGACCGAATCTTGACGTGGCGTCAGGAAGGGGCGAGATTCGCCGTGCCCGCCGCCGGGCTTCCCCCCGGCCCGCGCGGCGGGTGACGCAAGGACGACGGCGCCCGGTCAGTGAACCCCGCTGCTTCAGGGCCGCCGCTCCCGTCACACCGAGGGCCTGGGCCCGGGCGCCGCCGACAATCCTGAACATCGTCGGCTGGGCGATCGTGCGCATGGCCCGGCGGAAGGAGATCCGCCTGGCCCGTTCCGGCCATCCCCGGCTGGCCACACGGCCGCGAGGGGTAGGCTATGGCGGAGTCCAGCGAACGAGGAGATGGCGCGGCCGTGGCGACGGACACCAGGTCGGAGGCGCAGCCGCGCCTGGAAGCGGTCCCGGAGACCCCGCCGTCCCCGGATGGCGTCGGCGAGTACAAGTCGCTTGGGTACCGGGCCAAGCGGCTGCTGCTCGGGCCCCCGTTCAAGACCACCCAGCTCGTCCACGAGCGCATCAGCAAGCGGGTCGCGCTGGCGGTGTTCTCCTCCGACCCGATCTCCTCCACCGCCTACGCCACCGAGGAGATCCTGCTGGTCCTGGTGACGGCCGGGACGGCGGCGGTGGGGCTGGCGCTGCCGCTGGCCGCCGGGGTCGCGGTGCTGCTGCTGATCCTGGTGCTCTCCTACCGGCAGGTGATCGCCGCCTACCCGCAGGGGGGCGGCGCCTACATGGTGACGCGGGACAACCTGGGAGGGCTGTTCGCGGCGGTGTGCGCGGCGGCCCTGCTGGTCGACTACGTGCTGACGGTGGCGGTGAGCGTGTCGGCCGGGACCGCGGCGCTCGCCTCCGCGATCCCCGAGCTGCGCGACCTGCGGGTGCAGATCTCGGTCGGGTTCGTGGTGCTGCTGGCATGGGGCAACCTGCGCGGCATCCGCGAGTCGGGCAAGATCTTCGCCATCCCGACCTACGTGTACATCCTGAGCCTCGGCGGGGTGGTGGTGCTCGGGATCTACCGCGTCCTGTCCGGCTCGGTCGGCCCCATCGTCTACGACGAGGCGGCGGCCCGGGAGCTCGCCGGCACCACCGGAGGGCTCGCCGCGGTGTCGCTGTTCCTGCTGATGCACGCCTACGCGGCGGGGACCACCGCGCTCACCGGGGTGGAGGCGATCGCCGACGGCGTGCCGGCGTTCAAGAAGCCGGAGGCGCGGAACGCGCAGCGGACCCTGACCGCGATGGCGCTGATCATGGGCTTCCTGTTCATCGGCATCACCTGGCTGGCCATCCAGCTCGACGCCCGCCCGTTCGAGCCGGCGGGGGGCCACCCGACCCTGGTCGCCCAGATCGCCCAGCAGGTGCTCGGCGGCGGCGTCGGCCAGGCGCTGTTCGTGTTCGTGCAGGTCGCGACCCTGTTCATCCTCGTCCTGGCCGCCAACACCGCCTTCAACGGCTTCCCGATCCTGGCCAGCTTCGCCGCCCAGGACGCGCTCATGCCCCGCCAGCTCCGCAAGCGGGGCCACCGCCTCGTCTACTCCAACGGCATCGTCGTGCTGGCCGGCGCCGCCGTCTTCCTGGTGATCGCCTTCGAGGCCAACGTGCACCACCTGATCCCGCTGTACGCCATCGGGGTGGTGACCTCCTTCACCCTCGCCCAGGCGGGCATGACCCGGCGCCACCTGCGGCTGCGGCGGCCCGGCTGGCGCAAGGGCCTGGCGATCAACGGCTTCGGCGCCACCGTGACCGTGGTCGTGCTCGTCGTCATCACCATCACCAAGTTCGCCGAGGGCGCCTGGATGGTGGTGGTGGCCGTGCCGCTGCTGACCTGGCTGTTGCTGCGAACCCAGCGCACCTACCAGGGCGAGCTGGGCGAGCTCAAGGTCGAGGTGTCCCACCACCTGGCCCCGCCCAAGCCGCGCCACGAGGTGGTGGTGCTGGTCGAGGCCCTGGACCGGGCGACCATCGGCGCCCTGCAGTACGCGCGCCAGCTCAACCCGCTACGGCTGACCGCGCTGCACATCGCCGTCGACCCGGACAGGGCGAGGGAGCTGTGCAAGCTGTGGAGCAAGGTCGACATCCCGGTGCCGCTGGAGGTGGTCGACAGCCCCGACCGCAACCTGCTCGCCACCGCCCAGGCGGTCGTCGGCGAGCTGCTCCGGCCGGACACCGAGGTGACGGTGCTGGTGCCCAAGCGCCGCTACGCGACCCTCTGGCGGCGGGTGCTGCACGACAACTCCTCGACGGGGCTGGTCAAGGCGCTCGGCAGCCTCGACGGGGTCAACGTGACCATCGTGCCGTTCAAGCTCGGCCGCAGGCCGCTGCTCCGTTCGGTATCCACACCGACCACCTTCTAGGGGGGGAACCCACTTGGCGACGCTGTCGTACAGCGTGCTCACCGAGGATGCCGCCGCCGTGCTCGACGGGGAC
>Ga0209846_1000001_pt1 | contig 34019 bp, 18 predicted proteins | sample GWRWS3_20_30_FD_187244 | JGI IMG/M metagenome (GOLD analysis project Ga0209846, IMG submission 187244) | Riverbed sediment microbial communities from areas with vegetation nearby in Columbia River, Washington, USA - GW-RW S3_20_30 (SPAdes)... | ecosystem: Environmental > Aquatic > Freshwater >... | reverse complement strand
AGGACCTCGGTCCAGGCGGCGTCGGCGCAGCTGGTGACCGGCCCGTCGCCGAGCCGGCGCCCGCTCATCCCGACCGCGTGGACGATCCCGTCGAGGCCGCCGAGGGTCGACTCCGCGAGCTCGACCGCCTGCTCGGCGCCGCCCGGCAGGGTGACGTCGACCGCATGCACCTCTGAGGGAGCGCCACTGGCCAGGGTGGCGTCCACCGCGCGCAGGTGCCGTTCGGCGGCGGCGAGGTCACCGGCGAGCGTCTCGGTGCGGCCGGCCTGCCAGGCGACCATCGCGACCAGCCAGCGCACGCCGAGGTCCTCGGCGCGGTCGTGCGCTGCGGCGAGCACCCGGCGGGCCTGGTCAAACCGTCCATGCCTGCCTTCAAGGAAGGCGAGGGTGGCGAGCACGGCGGTGGCTGCACGCGGGTCGTCCAGCCCTTCGCGGAGCAACTGGGCGCAGCGTCGGATGCCGGTGTCGGCGGGGGTTGGGCCGTAGCGTAGGGCGGTAGCCACCGCGAACAGGCTCTCTGCCTGCTCGCGGAGGTCACCCGCCCGTCGGGCATGCTGCAGCGCGCGTTCGGCTGCCGCGCCGGCGTCGGCGAGCCGGCAGCGCAGCGCGTGCACGTCGCACACCAGCCGCCATGCCTTGGCGAGGCCGGCGTCGTTGCGGTGCCGCTGGAAGACCGCGCGTGCCCGTTCGGCGAGGCGCAGCATGTCCTCGGGTGCCCACCGGTCGGGGTGCATGGCCCACTCCAGCGCCGACCGCTCGAGGGTGGCGTGCCAGTGGGCCGGCTCGTCGTCGGCGGCCGTTGCCGCGGCAGCCACGCCGGCAAGGACCTCCAGCGCCCGCTGCTGCTGGCCGGCCTCGGCGAGGGCAACCCCGTGCGTGATCGCCAGGCGGAGGCGCTCGGGGTCGCGGTCCGACAGGAGCGCGGCGGCGCGGCCCAGCAGGTTGGCGGCAGCGGGCATGTCGGCGCGGGCGAAGGCGCGCCGCCCAGCGGTGGCCAGCTGGCCGGCGGCGGCCGCGGCCAGCGAGCGGCTTTGTTGGGTCTGGGGGCCGAGTTGGGTCAGGTAGCGAGCGGCCTGCTCCAGATGCCAGCCGAGGATCTCGACGTATTCGCTGCGGCGCGGCCCGACGGTCTCCTCCAGCCAGGCAGCGAAGCGCTCGTGCAGCTCGGCGCGGAGCCGCTTGGGGAGCCAGTCGTAGGCCACGTCGCGGAGCAGCAGGTGGTCAAACTGGAAGGCGTCGTCCCCGACCAGCCCCGATCCTGCCCGCCGCAGCAGCTCCATGACGACCAGCCGGTGCAGCAGCGCAGGAAACCGGTCGTGCAGCTCGGCTGGCGCAAGCGCGAGCGCGGCGCGCTGCTCGAACACCTGGCCGATCACCGCGCCCCGGCTGAGCGCGACCTGCTGGTCAGTAGCGAGGTGGTCAAGGCGGGCGGCCAGCAGCGCGTGGATGGTCGGCGGGAGCGGCATGGCTGCCAGGTCGGCGGCCTGGACGCCTCGGCCGTTGTCGCCTTGCACCTCGCGTTCCTCCATCAGCATCGCCGCCAACTCTCGGAGGAACAGCGGGTTGCCGTTGGCCGCTCGGGTGGGGCGGCCGGCAGCCGACCGGTCCAAGCCGCCGCCAAGCAGGTGCCCCAGCAGCTCGGCGGACTCGGCGTCCGACAGCGGCTCCAAGCGGACCAGCTCGGCGTTGGTCCTGCCCTGCAGCCAGCCGGGGCGTCCCTCCAGCAGCTCGGGACGGGCCAGACAGCACAGCAGGATCGGGGCGCGGCGCGACTGCTCCACCACGTGCTCCACCAGGTCCAGCAGTGTCGGCTCGGCCCAGTGCAAGTCCTCCAGGATCACCACCAGCGGACGCCGAGCCGCCAGCGTCTCCAGCAACCGGCGGACCGCCCAGGCGATCTCCTCGGCGGCGGCGTCCACCTCCAGCAGCCCAACAGCGCCGGCGACCAGGTCGGCGACCCGGTCGCCCGCGGGCTCAGCCTCCAGCAGCACCCGCAGCCTGGCACGGGCGGCTTGCGGGGTGTCGACCTCGGCCAGGTTGGCCGCGCGGCCGACGACCTCGACCAACGGCCAGAAGGTGATCCCGCGGCCATACGGCAGGCAACGCCCGCCGAGCAACGTCGCCTCGCGCTCCCGGCCGGCAAGCGCCTCGGCCGTCATGCGGGACTTGCCGATGCCCGGCGGGCCGACCACCGTCACCGCCCGGCAGCCCCACTCAGCCAGGGCTCGCGCCCAGGCGCGATCCAGCACCGCCCGCTCCGCGATCCGCCCCACCATCGGCACACCGGCACGGGCGGGTCGGGCGGGGCGGTCCGGGCGCAGGGCCTCCAGCCGCCAGGAGCGCACGGGACGCTGCTTGCCCTTGACCGCCAGCGGCGCCAGCGGCTCGGCGACAACCCGGTCGCGGACCAGCTGCCAGGTCATCTGGCCCAGCAGGATCTCCCCCGGCGCGGCCGCCTGCTCCAGCCGAGCGGCGAGGTTGACCGCGTCGCCCAATTGTCCCGCCCCCCAGGCCAGCATCCGCAGTCTCATGGGACTCCCCCCTTCCCGGCAACCAGGTTGCCGGTGGACATTTGAGCAGGGGGCACCCTCCCATGGGCCTGAGCAGGGCTCCGGCGTTCTGTGGGTGTGTCTGGTTGGTGAGGTACTGCGGGATGGCGTGAGCAGGCACGAGCGTCCGGGATCATGCGGTTCTCACAGCCTCATGACCACGGTGGAAGCCCGTGCCTGCCGACCCATCATCCTCGATCCCCGCCGCCCTGGCCCAGCTCGCCCACGCCGACCCGCTCCGACCGGCCGAGCCACCGCACCTGCTCGCCTACCTCGCCACGGTCCACGACCCCAGGCGGGCCTGCGGCCGCCGCCACCCCCTGGTCGCGATCCTGGCATGGCCGCCGCCGCGGTCTTGACCGGTGCCCGGTCGATGACTGCGATCGCCGAGTGGGTCGCCGATGCTCCCCAGCCGGTGCGTGCGGCGCTCGGCGCACGTCGTGACTCCCCCGACCGCTGGGTGGTGCCCACCGAGGCCACCATCCGTCGGACCCTTGCCCGCGTGGACCCAACGGCGCTGGCGGCGGTGATCGGCGTGTGGCTGGGCGACCGTGACCGCCCCGGGCGACCCGGCCAGCAGCATCGACGGCGGGCGGTCGCGGTCGACGGCAAGACGCTGCGGGGCGCCAAAGGCGACGACGGCCGGCAGGTCCACCTGCTGGCCGCGATGGATCACGCCACCCGTGCCGTGCTCGCCCAACGCCACGTCGACGGCACCCCCGGCGAAGTCCCGGGCCTGGTCCCGCTGCTGGCCGACCTGGACCTTGCCGGCGTGGTGGTGACCGCCGACGCGCTGCACACCCACGCCGACGCCGCCGAGTTCCTGGTCATTGGCAAGCAGGCCCACTACCTGCTCACCGTCAAGGCCAACCAGCCCACGCTCCTGGAGCGCTGCGCCCGCCTGGCCTGGCACCACGTCCCCGTCCTGGACCGCACCCGCGACCGCGCCCACGGCCGGTCGAGCTGCGCACCCTCAAAGCCGTCACCGTCAACCACTTCGGCCTCCCACACGTCGCACAGGTCATCCAGGTCACCCGCACCACCCGCGAGCTTGGCACCCGACGGTGGCGGACCGTGACCGTGTACGCGATCACCAGCCTCACCCACGCCCAGGCCAGCCCCGCCCGGCTCGCCGACCTCCTGCCGGGGGCACTGGACGATCGAGAACGGCCTGCACTGGGTCCGGGATGTGACCTTCGCCGAGGACGCCTCCCAGCTGCGCACCGGGACCGGCCCGCAGGTCATGGCGTGCCTGCGCAACCTCGCCATCGGCACGCTGTGCCGCGCCGGGCCGGTCAACCTCGCCGCCGCGTTGCGCCACCACGCCCGCGACCCACGCCGCCCGCTGGCCACCCTCGGGATCACCCTCGGATGCACCCGACATCACCCAAGAACGCCGGAGCTCCGCGCCTCCACCTGAGGAACCAATCGGGCAATGGCGGTGTAGTGGGAGCAGCGCGCGCAACCAGATCGGGGCCGAGATTTCGGAGGCGCACGATGCCAACCACGCGAGGAGCCCGGCTCCTCCTCACCATCGGGATGGCCGCAGTGCTAGCCGCCTGCACGCCGCCATCCCCACCAAGCCAGCCCCCACCTCCGCACGGCGCTGCCGCGCCCACGACCGCCGCCGCCACGCCGCTGGCCCCGGCGCTCGCGCCGTCGGCGCGCGCCGGCCGCGGCGAGGTGGTCATCACCCTGTTCCACGAGACCCACATGCACGGCGCGCTGCTCGGCCTGGACCAGCAGAGCACCGCCGGGCCGGTGCCGGCCGACGGGCGGACCTTCGCCAACTACGCCGGAGTCCTCGACCAGCAGCGACGGCGCCTGAAGCCCGGATCGAGCCTGTTTGTGGGCAACGGCGACGACCTCAGCGACCAGCTGGAGGTCCCGGCGGTCCTCGGCGGCGGCACCGTCCACACCGGGAGCCGGCACGTCCTGGAGGCGTTCGCGGCCGCCGGGCTGGACGCCAACACCTTCGGCTTTGACGTGAACATGTACGTGCCCGACCGGATCGGCCACTTTCGTGAGCTGGTGGCGTGGTCGCGGTTTGCGTGGGTGAGCGCCAACGTGCGCGAGGGCAGCCACTCGGACCAGGTGTTCGCGGCCGAGCAGGGCGCGCGGCTGTGGGTGCTCAGGAAGGTCGCCGGCGTCCAGGTCGGCATCACCGGGGTGGTGTCGCCGGACTTCGTGCTGGGCGATGGCGCCCACGCGGCGCGACTCGCGCCGACCGTGACCTTGCTGGACCCGGTGACGGCGCTGCGCGAGGTGGTGCCGCGGATGCGCGCGGCCGGCGCGCAGGTCGTGGTGGTCCTGTCGCACCTGGTCTTCGAGCAGATGGAGCAGGTCGCCAGGCAGGTCGAGGGCGTGAACGCGATCCTCGGCAGCCACGAGGGCCCGCAGCCGTACGGCTACCTGGACGAGCCGCGGGTGGTCGGCACCGCGATCCTGTCGGTGGCCGGCAACAACATGGCCGCCCTCGGTCAGCTCGACCTCGTGGTGCGCCGCAGCGACGGCCGGGTCGTGCGGTTCGGCTTCCAGCGCCACGTGATCGCGCCCAACGGGCCGTCGTCGCCGGCGGTCAAGGCGATCCTGGATCGCTACCTCGCCGCCCGGTAGCCGAGCGGAATCGTGAACAGGTCCTGGTGCCAGCGGCCGCCGCACCGCGCTGCTGCGGCCCGACCACGAGCCCCCCTCACCAGCGCCGCCACCGACGGGCCGCGCCCGGCGCCGCCCACTCCCGCCCGCGCCAATACCGGCCGACGAGGCTGCCACTGCTGACCTGCCCGATCCGAGGCTGCCGCCGACCATACGACCGGCCCGACAGCCGCCGAAGACCGCCTGCACGCGCTCCTCGGCCAGGCGGCTCGCAGCCCGATCCTCCACCGGCGCCCCCGGCGCCCGAGTTCGTCGCTCCGCGACCAGACGGTGAACACCACGACGATCACGCCGCCGGCAAGGCCGGGTTGGCAGCTGCTCCCGGCCAGCATGTCGTGCCTGACCTGCGGCCGGAAGCGCCCCTCGGGATCACCTCGGATGAACCCGACACTACGCAAGAACGCCGGGGCCCTGGGGGCCTGAGTGGCGTCCATCGGGCATCGGTCGTAAATACACCTATGCAGCGCCATACAGATGAATCAGCGCGAGCCTGGCCCGCCCCGGGCGCTGGCACGGAGTCTTGGTCGGCAATCGCGTGACCAGCGCCGGACTGGGCCGATCCCGGCAGCAGCGGGCGGACAAGTCCAGCGCATGACACCACCAGGGTCAGTCATTCCCAGGGTTACACCCGCCGCTACCGGTCACGGCTCGGATCATCACCGAACCGCGGGCAGTCTCACAGTCATTCTCCCGCGGGGGAATGGAGCGGCCGCGCCGCATGGATCCGAGGTCTTCTACAACCGCCACCGTCGCCACTCGACCCTCGACTACCACACCCCTGTCGACGACGAGCACCAGCATCCATCACCAGCACCCGCCGCATAGCCAACGTGTCCACGAAAGCAGGTCACCTCCAATTCCGACATGACGGTCATCGGCCGGTCCAGGCGCGAGCTGTCAAGGGAGGGGCGTGGGGTCGGGCGCAGGAACCTCCAGCCGGGCATACATTTCGGGGTTGGGTGGCGGATGCGCTTTCGGCGGCACGTAGAGTGTGCACATCGGGGTTAGGTCGGCGGTAGGCAGATCGCTGAGCCGGACCGTTTGCACGATCGGGTCGAACACCGGATAGGGTGAGGCCTGGTACAGGACCACCTCATGGTCGGGCCCGTAATGGTCGTGGAGGAACTCGGCCAGCACCTGGAGCCCAGCGGTGCTTGGCTGGGTGACCCCTTGCCGCACCCCGACCCCGGCGACCTGCCAGAGGAGCAGCGGCGTCGAGGTGTCAAAGCTTCTCCGATACAACAGGAAGTTCGTCGCCTCGAAGCTTTGGCACCCCCGAGCTCCTGGGTCGACCCCGAGGTCCGCGAAGAGGCAATCCTCGGCGGAGACCCCAGGGAGCATCCGGGCACGGAAGCCCTCCTCGCGGGCCTGTTGGATCGCAGCGTCGGACGGAGCGACGAAGACCCCAGGGTGACCGTAGAGGACCACGCACACGTCCAGCCCTCGCCGGACCCAGGACAGAATCTCTTCTACCATCTCCTGGTAGGTCTGCGTTCGGTCCTTGGACGGCGAGTAGAACCTCTCGAGGGACTGCGCGGACGGGTTGAGCTTGCTGACCCACCTGGCCGAGACCGGCTCCGCAAACAGGTACAGCACCTTGTCGGCCCGCTGGATGCACCGTATGGCCTCGGGGATCGTCTGAAGGCCGGTCTTGATCCCGCTGCCAACGACCGTCAGCGACCCGGGTGGGAACGGTGCCATGGTTTAGTCCATGACAAACTTGTGGATGTAGAAGACCATGTTGTCGGCGCCGGTTTCCTCCTTGACGACTTCCATGGCGGCCCGCAGGTCGTTGTTCCTTAGGATTTCCTGCAACTCCTGCGGGAGCCCCCGCTCTTCCACCAGACTTTGGAATCCCTCGTCGGTGTGATACCGCTCAAGGCGTTCCGGTTCCTCGATGAGCCACGCCAGGAAGTCGGTGAGCGGTCGCTGCGAACCCATCTCGGCCCCTCTCGGCGACGCCGCAGCCGACCGTACGACCCCCCAGTTTCGCCGTCAAGGAGCGACCAATCGCCAGGTCAGCATCAATCGCCTCTGGTCTGGAGCATCTGAGAGACGAACCGACCCTGCTGTCGCGCTTTTCTGTCCCCATTCTTCGTTATGGGAGGAATGATCCTCTGACAGCAGCGCGACGGCAACCGTGATGACCCTGGTTGCAGCGGGCATGAGCACCCATAGATGTCCACCATCGGACGGGCCCAGACCCAATCTGGGGCTGCACTGGCTTGCCGTGTGCGGAGAGGAAGATGTGACGGTCTCGGGAGGCGACAGCGCCTCCGACAAGGAGTACAACAGGGCGGATGCGGTCTTCCTCCTCGAGGGGTTCAGAAAATATCGACCAACGTCCCGATCCCGTCCCAACGGCTCCGCCAGCATCGGCTCGTGCAGATACCCGTCGGCGCTGATACGTCTGTTCAAGGTGCGTCGACAGCCTGTCCGAGCGAACCGCTTCCAGGCCGGGAGGGAAGGAAGTGGAGCAGCACGTCGCCCAAGCTTGGCGGGGGGATGGCAGCGAGCCACTCCCGCTCTCCAGCTACGTTTCCGCGCTCGCCGCCCGGCGCCTTGTGGGCCGCCATGAGCCGCTGCGTGAGCCCGAGAGCGAGCAGCTCGCCGCGGCGGTCCTGTTCGCCGACATCTCTGGTTTCATGGCCCTCACCGAACGGCTGGCTGGAACCGGTCCGGGCGGTGTCGAGGAGCTCACGGAGCTGCTGAACGGCTGCTTTGGCGAACTGGTCGGGCTGGTCGCCGACCACGGCGGCGATGTCGTGAAGTTCGCTGGTGACGCGCTGCTTGCGCTGTGGCCTGCCGACGAGGACCTGCCGGCGGTGACGGCGCAAGCCGCCAGCTGCGGGCTGGCCATGCAGCGGGTCCTGCATGCCGGCGAGCTGGCGGCTGGGACGCGCCTGGGGGTGCGGATCGGGATCGGAGCGGGTCTGGTGTCGGCCGCGCACCTTGGTGGTGTGCTTGGTCGCTGGGAATTCGTCGTCGGTGGGCCGGCGATTGCGCAGACGTGTTCCGTCGAGCAGCTCGCGCGGCCGGGCGATGTCGTGCTTTCCCCGGAGGCGCTGGACCAGGTGCGCGACGTGTGCGCCGGCGAGCAGGTGCCGGTTGGCATCGGGCAGGCAGTTGCCCTGCGCGTCACCGCGGTCCAACCGCTCGCTGCGGCGGCGCCGCTGACCAGCGTCCCCACCCGGCAAGTAGCCGAAGCGGCGCTACGAGGCTATGTGCCCGGCGCGATCGTGGCCCGGCTGGCCGCAGGCCAGAGCGCCTGGCTTTCGGAGTTGCGCCATGTCAGCGTGGTGTTCCTGCGGCTCCCGGACCTGGACGACATCACGCCAGGCACGCTGCAGCGGGCGAACGACATCGTGTGTGCCGTGCAGGCGGCGCTGTACGAGTACGAGGGCTCGGTCGACAAGCTCGGTGTTGACGACAAGGGCGCGACGATGGTGGCCGCCTTCGGCCTCCCACCGGTCGCCCACGAAGATGACGCTGTTCGTGTGGTGCAGGCGGCCCTTGGCATCCAGGCCAACCTGCGCCGGCTTGGAGTGCGCTACGCCATCGGGGTGGCTACCGGGCGAGCGTTCTGCGGCTCGGTGGGCAACGACCTGCGCCGCGAGTACACGATGATCGGCGGGGTCGTGAACCTTGCCGCCCGTCTCATGCAGACCGCCTCCGACGACGTTGTCTGCGATGCTGCGACCCAGCAGGCAGCGGAGGCGAAGCTGGCGTTCGAGGCGCTGCCACCGCGCCAGATGAAAGGCTTGGCGGAGCCGGTTCCCGCCTTCCGCCCGAGCGGTCATGGCCGCGCCAGCGCCCGCAGCTGGTCTGTGATTGGTCGGGCGCACGAGCGCGGCATCCTCGCTGAGCGGCTGGTGGGGTTGCGGGACGGTCAGGGTGGAACGCTGCTCATCGAGGGGGAGGCGGGGATCGGCAAGTCGCGCCTGGTCGACGACCTGGTTGGGCAGGCCACCGGCCAACCGGTCAGGACGCTTGTCGGCGCGGCGGATGCGATCAGAAGCACCACGCCATACCACGCGTGGCGGCCGGTATTCGAGTCGCTGTTCGAGATCGCGGACATCAGCGAGCCCGAGGTACGGCGCACCCGCGTGCTGGAGAGGCTCCGGGGCCGGCCGGACCTGGAGCGCCTGGCGCCGCTGCTCAGCGACGTGCTGCCCTTCGAGCTGCCCACCGACGAGATCGTTGGGCAGCTCGAAGGGCAGGTGCGCGCCGACAACACCCGCAGGCTGCTCGTCGGTGCCCTCCGGGCGGCTTCGGAGCAGCAGCCGCTGCTGATCGTGGTCGAGGACGCCCACTGGTGCGATTCGGCCTCGTGGGCGCTCGTGTGGCTGGTCTGCCAGCGCGTCCCCAGCGCGCTCGTGGTGCTGGCGCTGCGTCCGCTGGCAGAACCCGTCCCGGACGAGTACGAGCGCCTTCGCCGCGCCCATGGGAGCCAGCAGCTTCAACTCGATCCGCTGCCGGCCGACGACATCGCCGCGCTCGTCGGGCAGCGGCTGGGGGTGACCTCGGTTCCGCGGCTGGTCGCGGACCTCATCGGGGAGCACGCTGGCGGGAACCCATTCTTCAGCGAGGAACTGGCCTACGCACTGCGCGACACCAGCGCCATCACCGTCACGGACGGGACGTGCCGGATCCCTCCAGGTGCCGACCTGCGGGCGCTGTCGCTTCCCGACACGGTGCAGGGTGTTGTCCTCACCCGCATCGACCGGTTAGCGCCACCGCAGCAGCTGACGCTCAAGGTGGCCAGCGTCATCGGGCGCAGCTTCGCTCACCGCCTGCTGCGCGACATCCACCCGATCGCCGCCGACCGCCTAGGCCTGCCTGATCAGCTTGACCGCCTGCAACGACGCAGCCTCGTCCTGCTCGAGGCGCCAGAGCCGGAACCGGCGTGGATGTTCAAGCACGTCATCACCCGGGACGTGGCCTATGACCTGATGCTGGGAGCGCAGCGGCGGGCGCTGCATCGCGCGATCGCCGAGTGGTACGAGCAGCGGCATCAAGTGCAGTTGCCGAGGTTCTACCCGTTGCTTGCCTACCACTGGACCCGGAGCGGCGTCACGGCCAAGGCGATCACCTACCTGTCGCTCGCCGGAGAGCAGGCACTCGCGGGCGCCGCCTACCGGGAGGCCATGCTCTTCCTGGCCGATGCGCTCGCGCTGGACCAACCCACCCCGCCCGGCGGGTCACCAGAGGACCGGCTGCGGCGAGCGCGCTGGGAACGGCAGCTCGGCGAGGCATACCTCGGGCTCGGCCAGACCGGCGAGGGCCGCACCCACCTCAGCCGGGCGCTGGAGCTGCTCGGGGCGCCCCTGCCCACCACCAAGCGCCAGCTCGCCGGCAGGCTGCTGCAACAGCTGGCCATTCAGGCCGCCCACCGCGCCCTCCCGGCCAAGGCCGTGCGCCGCCGGGGACGGCAGCGCGAAGAATCCCTGGAGGCCAGCCGGATCTATATCCGGCTGACCGAGGTCTTCTGGTTCGCCAACGACACGCCGGCCCTGGGGCACGCCGGCATCCGGGCGCTGAACCTGGCCGAGCGGGCCGGGCCGTCACCCGAGCTGGCCCGCGCCTACGCCATGTTGTGCCTGGCGGCAGGGAGCATCCCCATCCCTCCGCTCGCCCGGATGTACAGCCGGCGGGCACTGGAGATCGCGCGCACGGCCAACCAGCTCGCTTCGGTCGCGTACGTGCGCTTCGCGACCAGCGTGTACAAGATCGGCGCCGCTCGCTGGGACGAGGTGCAGCAAGCGCTCAACGAGGCCGAGGCCATCTTCGAGCGGCTCGGGGACCGGCGGTTGCTCGGCGACACCTGGACGGCGCAAGGCATGCTCGGGATCTACCGCGGCCAGTTCGAGGCTGCCGGCGCCCTTTTCACCAAGCTGTACGACCACGGCGTCCGCAACGAGAACGTCCAGCACCAGGTCTGGGCGTCGCTCGGCAAGGCCGCGTGCGAGCTGCGGACCGGCCGGCCGGCTGAGGCGGCGCATGTCCTCGAGCGCATGCTCGAGTTGCTGGTCGACCACCCCGACCCGGCGGAGCAGATCCAGGCCTATGGCCTCCTCGCCGCCGCGCGGTGGCGACAGGGTGAGGACGCCGCCGCAGTCGCCGCCGCATCCTCGGCCGCGAGCCTCATGGCCGAGCACAAGCGGCCAACAGCCTTCTACCTGTTCGAGGGCTACACCGGGGTCGCTGAGGTCTACCTGGACCGGTGGGCGGCCGGCGACCGCGTACCCGCGACCAAGCAGGCAGTACGCCAAGCCCGTGCGGCGCTGCGCACGTTCGCGCGCATCTTCCCCATCGGCAAGCCTCGTGCCCGGCTGCTCAAGGGGCAGGTTCTGCACCTCTTCGGCCGGCCGCGGCGGGCCCGGGCGGCCTGGCGGGCGAGCCTGTCCGCAGCCCAGCGGCTCGGCATGCCGTTCGACGCCGCGCTCGCGCACGCCGAGCTTGGTCTCTCCTCAACGGGAACACCCGAGGGGCAATGGCACATGGAGCAAGCCCGAAGCCTCCTGCACCAATCGGGCGCCCCCCACGACCTCACGTGGGTCCACACTCCTGGAGGGCGGACGCGTCAGCGCTGAGCCGGGTCGGCGTGCACGTCCTTGACAAGAAGCCTCCCCGCGGGGCCGAGCGGGGTGGAAGGCGCGCCGTTCACGGATTACGAGACGATGCGGCGACGCCGCGACCGCATCGTCTGGGAGGGCGGGAATGAGCATATCCCTGTTCGACGGCGTCCCGGTTGACGGGGTGGCCGCCGCGTTGGCTGGGCTGGAGCGCCGCCGTTTCGGCGTCGGCTCGACCGTGCTGTTCGAGGGCGACTACCCCGGCGAGCTCTACCTCATTGAGTCGGGCGCCGCCGACGTCTTCGTCGCCGGCCGCGACGGCACCGAACACCACCTGGCCCGTGTCGGGCCCAAGACGACACTGGGGGAGATGTCGCTGTTCACCGGCCAGCCCGCCTCAGGGACGGTGCGCGCCGGGACCGACCTGCAGGTGGTGGTCGTGACCGCGCGGGCGCTCGAGCGCCTGGGTGATCGGCTTCCCCGCGTTTACCGCAACATCGGTGCGATCCTCGCCGAGCGCCTCGCCGCCGCCAACCGGCTCTCGGTGGGCGATCGGCCGGGCCGGATCACCGTCCTGATCGACCGGGGCGCCCCACCCGACCTCGCGCCCGCGCTCGCCGCCAGCGTCGCTTGGCATACCCGCGCGAGTGTGGCGCTCACGGATTCGGCGGAAGCAGACGCAGCCCACGTCCTCGTTCGTGTCGCCAACGAGGCCGATCCGCGGCCCGGCGGTGCGCCCATCGTGGAACTCGTGGGTCCGCGAGGCACGCCGAGGGTGCCAGAGCGACGGCTGACCGTCCGCGCGTGGGTCGACGGGCCGGTACGGCGGGGCCCGGACGCCGACGGGACAGTCTCGATCCCGCGGCTCTCCCAGACCGATCATGCTGAGCTGGCTCGCGGTGTCGTCCCCACCTCCACGCCGGCCGGTGCTGCGCTGGGCTGGGTGGCCCGCGACGTCGCCGGGCTCAAGGTGGGCCTCGCGTTCGGCGCCGGTAGCTACCGGGGCTACGCCCACATCGGTGTCCTGCGGGCGCTGGAGCGGATTGGGCTGGAGCCCGACTACGTGGCCGGCACGAGCATCGGCGCAGCGGTCGCGGGGTTGCATGCCATGGGGCGCAGCGCCGAGGAGTCGGCCGGGTTCCTGGACACGCTCGACAGCGTCTTCTTCCGGCCCACGCTCTCGCGGCGGAGCTTGCTCTCCAACGCCGCACTGGCGGCCAAGATCCGAGAGATCTGCCTGGAGGCCCGCATCGAGCATCTCCCGCTCCCGTTGGCGGTCGTTGCGGCCGACCTGGAGACGGGCCGCGAGATCGTCTTCCGCCGCGGTCTTCTGTGGCTGGCCGTGCTTGCCAGCAGCTCAATCCCTGGCATCCATCCCGCCCTGCGTATCGGGCCATACATCGCCGTAGACGGCGGTATCGTCAATCCGGTCCCAAGCAGCGCAGCGACGGCGATGGGCGCCGACAAGGTCCTGGCCGTGCGGCTCGGTCGGCCCCGGCCAGCGAGTGACGATGACGCCGAGGCCCGCCAGAGCGAGGGGCGAGGGCCGTCAGCGATCGAGACGATCGTGCGCTCAGTCGACCTCATGCAGGCCACGATGCGGGGCCAGAGGTCGCCCGCCACCATCGTGGTCGCACCGGAATGCGAGGACGTTGCCGCCATTGGGCTGCGGCGGTTCAGCCTCGGCCGACGTTATGTCGAGGCCGGCGAGGCGGCGGTAGAGGCGGCGCTTCCGCGCATCGCCGCCGCGCTGCCGTGGATGCAGCGCTGAGTGTGCTGGCCAGAGAGGCATCTCCGACCTCCAGGCACCACCGTTGCCTTTCGCGTCGTGACTGCAGACGATCACCTCAGGCCGCATGTCGACCGCAACAATCGGAACGGGGATTCACATCGCATCTGGACGCGACCATACTGTGAGGGTTCGCGCAAACAAGTCGTTCGTGCGCCAGGACAGCCTTGCCGCATGCGTCATCGTTAGGGGTACGAGGCGCGCGAGCGGGGATCCGGGTCGTCACGCCCGAGGCGGCCTTCGGTTCGCGTGGGCGCATGGAATGGCGTGTTGTGCGCCGCCAACTCCCAGCGGGTGAGCCCTCCACCGAGCGATCTACAAAGCTCCGATTCGGCAACGCACGAGATCCGGGCACCGCTGCCGGGGCGCGACCGAGCCAAGACCCAAGGGTCGAAAGGAGAACTGGACTCCGCATAGCCCGCCGCATCGAACCGAGGTGGCCGTGACCTCGGACCCCAGTCCACTGCCGTGGGGTATCCGGGGACGTTCACGGTTCAACGGCGCTCACGTCAGGTCGCGGGCTAGGAACGGCCGAGCTGGCGCCGTCTGTTGAGAACTGACCATCACATTTCGTGAAGGAATGCAGAGGAGCCATGGAGTACGCGAGTCAGGACCCCCGAGAACGCATCAACTGGCTAAGCTCGATGCCCTTCTTTGCCTTCCATGCCTTGGCTGTAGCCGCCCTGTTTGTTGGCGTGGACAGACTCTCGTTGATGTTATGCGGCGTGCTTTATTTCGTACGGATGTTCTTTATCACCGCTGGGTACCACCGCTACTTTTCCCACCGTTCGTTCAAGACCGCCCGGACGATGCAGTTCTTGCTGGCCCTTGGCGGGACCACCGCGGTACAAAAGGGCCCGCTGTGGTGGGCCGCCCATCATCGGAAGCACCATCTGTATGCCGATACCGACCGTGACATCCACTCGCCACAGAGGGGCTTCTGGTGGAGCCACGTTGGGTGGTTCCTGTGCGACAAGTACAAGAGAGTCGACTACAGCGACATCCGCGATCTGGCCAAGTATCCTGAACTTCGGTTTGTGGATCGGCACCATTGGATTGGGCCCGCGGCCCTTTTCGCTACCTGTTTTCTGGTCGGTGGATACCGCGGCGTACTTGTCGGCTTCTTCCTATCAACAGTGGTACTTTGGCATGCAACGTTCGCCGTAAATTCAATCGCGCACCTCTTCGGCCGGCGTCGGTATGAGACGAAGGACACCAGCCGGAACTCGCTCGTGGTGGCGCTGATGACCAACGGCGAAGGCTGGCACAATAATCATCACTACTACCCCACCTCCGCCCGGCAGGGATTTTTCTGGTGGGAGATCGACCTAAGCTACTACCTCCTCCATGGGCTCGCTGCCATCGGCCTGGTCCATGACGTACGGACCCCGCCGGAGAGGATCCTCCTGGCCGGTCCTGCTGAGGTTGCTCGGCGAAGGCCGTCCATGCATGGGTTACCCAGATAGCCAAGACCCGAGCGAGTTCTGATGTCGAGATAGGCGCTCGTCCTGGTCGTGGACGGCGATTGCCTGAAGCGGCAGCTGCTCGGCCAGGCACCCTGGCCGACGGGTATCGGCAGTGCCGCCAATGGAGCCCTTGTCATGCCGTCCGGCGAGGGAGTGAGGCAGGAGCAATGGAGGGTAGGCGATGAAGACTCCGTCGCGTCTCAGCCGTAGCCCACTTGAAGACAAGGTCACGCGGGTCTTCGACCGATTGTTCGCTGGCACCGCATTCGAGCTTCAGCTGCCCGATCGCCCGTCCCGCAGCTTCGGCAACGGCGAGCCTGCGTTCCAGTTTCTCGTTCGCAACCAGGCCGGCCTGACCGCGCTCGGATCGCTCAATGAGAAGCGCATCGGAGAAGCCTATCTGGCCGGTGACATCGACCTCAACGGCGACGTCGTGGCGGCGCTGGACCTCAGAACCACCCTGAGAAACCAGCGTCGGCTGGCTGACCTGTTCACCACCTATGGGCTCGGCTATCTGTGGGCGACCTACGTGCAGCCACGCCTCTTCGGGCAAGTCAAGTGCGACGAGCAATGGATCAGCCAACACTACGACCTTGAGTCGGACTTCTACCTCCTGTTCCTCGACAAGCAGGCCCACTGCTATTCGCACGGGTACTTCAGCTCCGACGACGAACCACTGGAAGCAGCCATCCAACGGAAGCTGGACACGGCGATCGCCGCGTGCGGGATGCGGCCCGGATGGCGCGTGCTGGACATCGGAGCGGGTTGGGGCGCGTTCACCGAGCACGCCGGGCGCCAGGGCATCCAGGTCACGTCGTTGACGATCTCAGCCGAGTCCGAACGCTACGTCCGCGACCTCATCACACGTGAGCAGCTTCCTTGCCGCGTGCTCCTGGAGCACTTCCTGGAGCACGCAACCGACGAACCGTACGACGCGATCGTGAACCTCGGTGTGACAGAACACCTCCCCAACTACCAAGCCACCCTCGCCCAGTACCGACGCCTTCTCAAGCCGGGTGGCCGGGTCTTCCTGGACGCGTGCGCTTCACGCAAGAAGTACCCGTTCACCTCCTTTGTCCGGTCCTACATCTGGCCGGGCAACACCACACCGATGCATCTGGCCTCCTACCTCAAGGAAGTGGGCAAGACACCCTTCGAGGTGCTGTACCTCCACAACGATCGTCACAACTACCTGCTCACCACCAGGCACTGGGCCCAGAATCTGGATCGATGCCGCGATGAGGTGGTGAACCGCTGGGGGGAACATGTCTACCGGCGGTTCAGGATCTATCTCTGGGGATGCGTCCACTACTTCGGCACCGGCACCATCACCGCCTACCGACTCCTGCTCCAGTTGCCCGACCAGCCCAGCGATCGTCGCGCCGAGGCTCGATCAATGCCCGACACAGAGGGTGGTACCGGTCGAGGCGACCACTCAGTCGATCCGAGCGACCCGGTTCTCCGTCACGATCACGGACTCGCCGAGTCACTCCAACAGCGCTCCTCAACCTCCTGATCCCGATCGCAAGCTGCACCAGCTCCTCCAGAACGCCTCACATCCGGTCCCGGGATCGAGGCGCTCCGGCGACTGGACGGGGCGACGCTCGCAGCGTCTCCTACCCGGGTGGGGTGCGTGCAGATCCCGCCGGAACAACCGTCGTCAGGGAGATCGGCCGGCGCCGTGGCAGATCCCCATGCAACGTCAGACCCGTTATCACGGTGATGCCCCGAGACCTCGCCGGCGGGCGCCTCGGGTCACAACTTCGGTCGCGCGGGCGGTGGCCAACACGTCGCCGGCTTCGCTCGTGAACCTCACCTCGACATGTCCGATCTGTCGGCCCCGGCTAACGACGACGCCCTCGAATCGCAGGCGGCCACCCCGCACCGGACGGTAATAGGAGATGTGCAGGTCCGCTGTGGCGAAACCCTCTTCGCTGTCAAGTGTCGTAGCCACCGCATGGCCGGCGGTGGCGTCGGCAAGAGCGGCGAGGTAGCCGCCGAACAACGCTCCATCCGGGTTGCAGATCTCCGGGTCGACGTCCCACTCGCCCCAGACCCGCCCAGACTCCCAGCCACTGAAGTTGGGAAGCCCCAAGCGGTGCAACGCAGGATGCTGGAAGGACCCCCTCACCGTACCGTCGAGCATCTCCTGCCAGTTCACGGCCAATCCTTTCAAGGCCCGGAGCCGCACGAGTATCTCCTACCGACCGCATCGGTGCCGTGATCCACGCCCTGTTCGCAGTTCGTACCCGCGAGCTGGCCGACCTGCCCTGCTGGCCGTCGGTACCTATCGGAACGTGGGCGCACTCGGTCCCCACCCCGCCGGGCTGCGCTTGCTGAGCTTACCCGGGCGCCTGTCACCCGCCGGTACGGCTGGACCGACTACAGCAGGCCCAAGTCGCTCAGCTTCTGGGGATGCCACCGGCGCACAACCTCCGGACGAGCTGGTCGACAGCGTGCACACCGCACCGCCGGCAACCCGTGCTACGTCACTGAACTGCTGCAGCTACTGGCCGAGGACGGCGCGGTGCTCGGGACCGGCCATCCGGTCGGAAGCGGCACGCCGCCGCAGCTGCGCCAGACCGGCTGTGGCAGGCGGTCCCGCCAGCCGGCTGGACGTCATCCGCTGGCGCGCCACACGCCTGCCCGAGCAGACCCAGGCGCTGACCCTCGCCGCAGTAGGGGCCGAGAGTTCGACTCACCGTCCTCGCGGTGGCCGGCGGCGCCACCATCGACCAGCTTGCCGACGCCACCGACGCGGCCGTCGCCGCTGGGTTCCTCGTCGAGCCGCCGCCACCTGCCGCTCCCAGCCCACACCTGACCGGGCTCGGCCACCACTTCCTGCATTGGTTCCGCTCGGTCAGGAGGGTTCTTTGGTCGGGGGTGGGGGGACGGGTTTGCCTGCGGCTTCTGCCGCGTCCGGCTCGATGAGCCGCAGCGTCTCGCCGGCCTCCACGCCCATCAGCTTCTGGTAGGCCTCTGGTCCCAGACGCCTCATCAGCTCCTGTTGCGTCTCCACCGACAGTTCGTTGAGCGCGTCCGCCAGCTCGGTGCCGGTCAGCCCACTGGCGATGATGGCGTCCTTCTTCTCGAGGAAGTTGGCATGCAGGTCCCTGAAGCTGGCGGGATCGACGTCGGGAGCGAAGTGCTGGGTGACGGTCGCCGCCTCGTCCATGATCACCTTATTGGAAAGCGGCCGCTCAGGATCGGCACCCGCCATGGCGTAGGCGGGCGCCGGGGCGTACAGCACCCCTTGGTCAGCGGCGGCGGCGTGCACCCTTCGGAGCTTCTCACGAAGCCCGTCGTCGGCTTGTTCTGCTGCGAACATGCCTGCCATCATGCCTTCTTCCGTAAACGGGTGCAGCCACCAGCACGCCGCGTAGATGCCCAGCCACGCCGGAAACAGTCTGCCCCAGACCCCGTACGCCAACACGCTGAACCAGTAGCCCCGCACCGAGAAGTCGAGCGTGACGCCGGCGGAGAACAGGAAGCAGTTGGCCGACTGATGGCAGACGCCGTGGACGGCGTACACCCCGATGCAGGCGGTGTCGGGAAACGGCCCCACGGGGCAGCGGTAACAGTCAGCCAGAAAGTAGTTCCCGTTTCCTGCGGTGATCTGCCGCATCTCCGGCCCGCTGGACCCAGCCCAGCAGCCGAACGACTGCCCGTTTTCGGGACTGAGCACGAAGGTGTGGTCGGCCCAGTCGTTGATCTTGAACACCCAGCCCTCAAGCCGTGCCATGGCAGCTGCCCCTCATACCTTGTTCAGCTCCGGTGGCCTGGCCTGATACGGAGCCGCAGGAACGAGCACGATCGTTGTCGGTCCCGCCCCCTTCCCGGCGGCACACGCGAGGCGCCGCTCCGTCAGGCCTCGTCGGCACTCTGCCTGTCGGCGCACTCCAAGGTGATCGGGAACCGAACGCGTGACTCGGCCCGCCCTCAAAGAGCTGAGATGACTGGATCAAGGCCTTCTGGGTTGATGCTCGAATCCCCCTTCGTGGTTGATCCCCCGGCAGCTATCGCGAGCGGGCAACTTCGGCAGGATACGCCTACTTGGCATCAACGAGAAGATCCGGATCAGCGTGCCGAGGGCCGCGGATGGGTCCCGCCAGTGGTCCCTGCATGAGCCCACCGAAACGACGTGCCGGAGACGACCCAACGCAGGCCAAGCCGAGTCTTGCCCGACCCGCCCAGCCAGTCAGCGACACCAGCCCTACCTCGGGAGCGCCAGCTGCAGCCTCAAACGCGAGCTCGGCACCGGTTGGGCCAGCGTCGCGCAGGCGCGGCAGGCGGTCTTCTCCTGGATCGCGTTTACAACCACCGCCGGCGGCGCTCCGCCTGGGCTACCACAACCGGATCGACGAGGGGATCACCGCACACCGGCAGCTCGACGCTGCTGAACAAGGTGTCTACCGCTGCTCGGGGGGCCCCCCAGACCGGCGCTCCGCCGGATTTGGCATTCCTTGCTTGACAGCAGGAAGTGCGCTGCTCAGCATCGATTTCACCGGTTGCCGTGGCGGGCAGCGGACCGCTCGGGGAGGCGTTCGGCAGGTCGGGCGTGGGCTTCCCGGGCCGCCGAAGGGAGGTCTCCCGTGGGCAGAAGGATCTCGGCCATCAGCGCGGTACTCGTACTCGCCGTGCTTGGGGTGGCGGTGGTGGCATCCCCCGCTGCTGCCCTGGCGGGCGACACCATCGTCGTCACGACCACCATCCAGGCGGCCGTCGACGCCGCGCAGCCGGGCGACACGATCCTGGTGCCGCCGGGGACCTATCGCGAGAGCGTCCTGGTCGACAAGAGCGAGCTCACGATCGTCGGCACCCCGGCCGCGATCCTCGACGCGGCGGGGTTCCGGACCGGCATCCGGGTGGGGACCGGGAGGATCTCACGGGACGGGCCCGAGCCGGCGTGTCCGCCGCTGGCGGTGACGGGATTCACGCTGGAGGGCCTAACGATCAAGCACGCCAGCTTCAGCGGGGTCTTCCTGATCGGCGTCGACGGCTATCACCTGACCGGCACCAAGTATGTCGATAACCCGGTGTATGGGCCGTTCCCGGTCTGCTCGAGCAACGGGCTGATCGACTTCAACCACGTCGTGGGGGGCGGCTCCGCGGCTGGGCCGAGCCTCGACACGGGCATCTACGTCGGCGACGACGACCGGGTGACGGTCCGGCACAACTCGGTCACCAACTACGTGATCGGTGTCGTGGTGGAGAACACCATCAACGCGAACGTCCAGGACAACCTGCTGAAGGGGAACACGGCCGGTATCTACGCGGCCGTCCTTCCGGACCACCCGAGGCCGTTCACGAATAATATCGTGATCGAGCGAAACCAGGTGGTCAACAACAACCTTCCCAACCCGATACCGCCCGATAGCGGCGACGACATCGGGGGGGTCCCTACCGGGGTGGGGATCGTTAACCTGGGCAGCGACCACGTGGTCGTTCGCCACAACCGGGTGCTGGGCAACGATTCGCTCGGCGTGATCGTGTTGCAGAACCTGTTCGGTCCCGTCGATCCGCGCATCGAACCCAACCCGGACTTCAACCAGGTTCGCGGGAACGTGATCCTGCAGAACGGCCGGAATCCCGATCCGGTCCGCGCCATCACCCCCGGTGCCGACATCGTCTATGACGGCACCGGCACGGGAAACTGCTTTGCCGACAACGTCTTCGCGACCGAGTTCCCGGCCGGCATAACTGCGTCGTTCCCCTGCGGCAACTAGGAGCGGCACAACCGAGCGAAGATCAGTGTTACTTGTCAACAGGCTGGCCAACCTCTGTTTTCCCATGGGAGGGGGCGGAGAGTTCCCCCCCGGGCCTCCTGGCCGTCGGATCACCCCCGGGTCGATGATGCAGGTGGGATAACGAGGCCCGGCGGCTCCAGCCGGAGCGCCAGCCGCTGCATTTCTTGGAGCAGCGCACGAGCCGAGAGGCGGCCGGGGGACGCTCAGGCTTGACGGCCCGCTCGGGACCATCGCGACCACCCATCACGACCAGCCGCGGATGGCCCGACTAACCACGATCGACAGCTTGGCGCTGGCATTCCCAAGGTCGTTGCTGTTGGAGGAAGATCCCTCAGAGGAAGCCGGCCAGGAGTTGGCCCTTATGGGTCGAGAGCCCGACCAATCGAGGAGCAACATCAGCCGGAGGCAGGAGGTGGCCGGGTTCCCAGAAGGCATCCTGACCTTCCTGTTGACCGACATCGAAGGTTCCACGCCCTTGTGGGAGCGGCATCACGCGGTCATGGGGGCCGCCTTGGCCCACCACAAGGCGCTCATCCTTGAGACCGTCGCCTCCCATGGCGGGCAGCTCATCAAGACGCAAGGGGAGGGTGACTCGACGCTGTCGGTGTTTCTGCGGGCAAGCGATGCCGTGGCCGCCGCCGTCGCCCTTCAGCGAAGTCTGGCCACTAGGAGCTGGCCTGGCAGTATCACCCTCCCGACCCGGGCTGCGCTGCACACGGGCGAGGCCGAACTGCGCGACGGCGACTACTACGGGCAGACGCTCAATCGAGCCGCCCGGCTGCGGGCACTTGGACAGGGTGGACAGATCCTGCTCTCCAGAGCCACCGCCGAGCTGGTAGTTGACCAGCTGCCGGAAGGGGCCCGGCTGGTCGATGTCGGAGCGCACCATCTCAAGGGGCTGTCTCGACCCGAGATCGTCTTCGCGCTGGTGCATCCCGAGATGACTGCTCCGCCGCCGGTGGTGGCGCAGCGCGCCGAGCATCCGGACCGGGTGGCCTTCGTCGGCCGCGACGCCGAACGGTCGTGGCTCAGCGCGGCGCTCGACAGTGCCCTTGGCGGTCAGGGCCAGCTCGTGCTCCTCGCCGGCCAGGCCGGCATCGGCAAGACCCGCATCGCCGAGGAGCTCTGCGCTGACGCTCGCGCTCGGGAGGCTCGAGTGATATGGGGTCGGTGCCATGAAGGTGAGGGAGCCCCTGCCTACTGGCCCTGGCGACAGGTGCTGCGGGCCTACGCCTCCGGCCGCCCGCCTGCTGCCCTGACTTCCGAGGTTGGCGAGGCGACAGCTGAGGTCGCGCAGCTGGTGCCGGAGCTGGCGGGAACTCAGGCGCGTCCCATGCCAGCAGCTGCGCTGGACCCGGAGATGGCCCGGTTCCGCCTCTTCGACGCGGTGAGTACTGTGCTGCGCTCGGCGTCAGCGGACACGGGTCTGGTGATGGTCCTGGATGATCTCCACTGGGCCGACCGGGCGAGTCTGCTCCTCCTCGAGTTCGTCGCGCAAGAGCTTGGCGACTCACGCCTCCTCCTGATCGGCACCTACCGGGATGTCGAGGTTGATCGGCGTCACCGGCTGAGCAGCACGCTGGCTGAGCTAGTCCGCCAGCCGTGGACATCTCGCCTGACCCTCGGCGGCCTCGCCCAGCGCGAGGTGAGCCAATTCATCTCCAACGTGGCCGGGATCGACCCCAAGGTCGAGCTTACGTTCGCCGTGCACACCCAGACCGAAGGCAACCCCTACTTCGTGAGCGAGCTGGTCCGACTGCTGGTGGCTGAGAACCGCCTGGAGGCGTCGGGGCTATTGGCCGTGGGTGTCCCCGAGGGGATCAGGCACGTCATCGGCCGACGGCTCAACCGGCTCTCCGAAGAGGCCAACGCGAGTCTGGCCGTGGCCTGCGTCCAGGGTCGGGAGTTCGACCTCGACATCGTCGCGCGTGCCGCCAGCCTGCCGACCGAGGTAGTCCTCGACTCGCTGGAGGAGGCCACGGACGCCCGCCTGGTGGCCGAGGCGGGCACCAGGCCTGGCCGCTTCAGGTTTGCCCACGCGTTGCTCCGCGAGACGCTATATGAGGAGCTCTCGGTCCGGCAGCGGCGTCAGCTCCATGAGCGGGTGGGGGCGGCGCTGGCCGAGCTGCGCGCCGACGACCTTGAGGCTCACCTGGCCGAACTCGCCCACCACTTTTCGCAGGCGGCTCGTCCGGGGCATGCGACGCAGGCCCTCGGGTACGCCAAACAGGCCGGCGACTGGGCCATGGGGGTCCTCGCCTTCGAGCAAGCCGCTGGCCACTACGAGCGGGCGCTGCGGGCGCTGGAGCTCCAGGACCCCAACGACCACGCGGAGCGATGTGAGCTCCTCCTCGCCCTGGGCGCGGCGCGGATGGCCGCTGGCGAGGTCACAGCGGCGCGCGTGCAGTACGAGCGGGCGGCGGCACTGGCTAGGCAGATGGGCGACGGGCAGCGGCTGGCCCGGGCCGCCTTTGGCCTGGGGGTGGAGTTCACAGCCGGGATTGTTGACGACCTGGAGATCCAGCTGCTGGAGGAGGCCCTGGCGGTGCTGGGCGAGGCTGACAGCGTGCTGCGGGCCCGGGTCTTGGGACGGCTTGCCAAGGGGCTCCAAACATCACCAGATCGAAACCGACGTGTCCAGCTCAGCGAGGAAGCCGTCGCAATGGCCAGACGGATCGGCGATCCGACCACGCTTGCCGCCGTGCTCTACGACCGCCACCTGGCGACCTGGGGACCCGGAGACCTCCAGGAGCGCCTGGCCATGTCGACCGAGGTTGTCCAGCTTGCCGAGGCAAGCGGCGACCGCGTGATGGCGCTCAGGGGCCGTGGCTTCCTCATGGCCAACCTGCTCGAGCTGGGGGACATGCCTGCCATGCAGCGGGAACTCAAGACCTACGATCGCACCGCGCAGGAGCTGCGTCAGCTCCACTTCCTATGGCACCTTCCCCTGTTCCAGGCGGCCCAGGAGGTCCTGCATGGCCGCTTCGACAAGGCCGAGCAGCTCGCCCAGGATGCGCTCGCTCTCGGCCGCCGCGCCCGCGACCCGGTCGCCACGACCTACTTCACGATCATCCTGACCCAGCTCCGATCGGAGCAGGGACGGTTGCCCGAGCTGGAGGGTGCGATTAGGGAGTCTGTCGACCGCACCCCGGCGAACCCGGGCTGGCAGGCAACGTTGGCCTTCCTGCTCTGCGAGGCCGGCCGCAATGACGAGGCTCGGATCAGCTTCGAGCACTTGGCCACCGACAACTTCGCCTGGCTGCCCAGCAACCACCTCTGGATGTCCAACCTGGCCATCCTCGCGATGGTCTGTGAGGCACTTGGCGACCAGCGCCGCGCATCCGGGCTGTATGAGCTGCTGCTGCCCTACGCCGATCGTAATGTCCTGGTCGCCAGGCTCCCACTCATCACGCTGGGCGCTGCAACCCATTACCTTGGGTTGCTCGCGATGACGATGTGCCACTGGCAGGATGCGGTGTCCCACCTCGAGGCCGCCATCCAGACCCACGAGCGTCTGGACGCCCAGCCGTTGCTGGTACGCAGCCGCCACTACTACGCACAGGCGCTCCACGGGCGCGGCCGACCAGATGATCAGGGACGGGCCCAGGAACATCTCGCCTGGGCCAGGACCGTCGCCCAGCGCCTGGGGATGCGCCGGTTCACAACCAGAACAACGATGAATCGCGAGTCAATCGTCGTCGACCGTGCAACCAATGCGGATCGCAAGTAGCGATTCTGCGGCGTTGAGGTCCAGGAACCAGACCCTGTGGGTACGCAAAGGTGTTCATGCAGCTCGCCGGTACTCGCGCAGGAGACCACCGAGCAGATCGCGTCGGTGGACTCGGGCCGGCTGATCGTCGCCGACGACAGCCAGTCGCGCACCGGGCGCTGGATGTTGTAGTACGCGACGTAGACCCGAAGGGCCTGCTCGAGGTGGCCTCGGCCGACGATCAGCAGCCAGTCCAGGCACTCGGCGCGGACGGTTTGCACCCAGCGCTCCGCGTACGCGTTCGCCTTGGGCGCCTTCACCGAGGTCACGAGCATCTCGCCGCCCTCCGCCCGGAACACCGCATCGAAGCTGCGGCAGAACTTGGCATCCCGGTCGCGCAGCACGAAGCGTACCTGCCGGCCCCCTTCGCCAAGCACCAGCAGCAGGTTCCCTGCCTGCTGGGCGACCCAGGCGCCGTTGGGGTTGGCGGTCACCCCGGCCAAGTGGACCCGGCGGGTGTCGAGTTCTATGAAGAACAGTACGTACAGCCGGCGCAGCCACACCGTATCGACGGTGAAGAAGTCGCAGGCGACGATCCCGGCGGCCTGCTGGCGCAGGAACGCCCGCCACGTCGTGGCCGTTGGCCGCGGTGCCGGGTCCAGCCCGTGACGCTGCAGCGTCGTGCGGATCGCGGTGGCTGAGACCCGCACGCCCAGGCGCAGCAGCTCGCCTTGGATGCGCTGGTAGCCCCAGCGCAGGTTCTCCCCGGCCAGGCGGACGATCAGCTGCTGCACGTCCGAGTTCAGCGGTGGCCGGCCGATCCGGTGTGGGTAGGTCCACGCGCCGGCAACCAGGCGCCGATGCCAGCGGAGCAACGTCTCTGGCTGCACGAAGAAGCACGACCAGCGGGCGCGGGGCAGCACCCGGCTGACGGCGGCGAGCAGCGCTCGATCGGCGGGCTCCAGCCTGGGACGCGGGGTCTGGCGGCGCAGCACCGCGAGCTGGTGGCCCAGCACCAAGATCTCCAAGTCGTTGGCGGCGTCGCCGCGGGCGAGGAGCACCAGCAGCTGGATGGAGCGACACAGCGTCAAGTAGGCCAGCTTCGACAGCACCAGGTGACCTCTGCGGTGGGGTAGCGGAACCGTCACAGTACCGGGCCCGCCCATCTGCGAACTCGCAGCTCAACGGTTATGATCCAGTTTCCGCACCCCACAGGCTGGCGTGCCAGCCGATACCGACCGAAGGCTGGCCTCTTCTCCTACCTGGGCTCGGGAACCGCTTCTCTCCTGTTCGGGGGCGGTCACGACTCCTTGAACTGCTCCCGGAGCTCGCGGAGCCGGGCCAGCCGGCGCTCGGCGGTCGCGCCGAGCCACAGCAGCAGCAGCCCGGCGGCACCGATCGTGACCCACCGCGGCAACTGGGCCGCGACGGGCGCGACCGCGTCCAGGCCGAGGACCAGCAGCGTGACGCCGCCGAGGACGAGCGGGGCCTGGAGCCGCAGGCGGGCGCCGGCCAGCACCACCAGCAGGGCCCCGGCGGTGAGCAGCAGCGGCCGGGCGGCGCCGCCCGCACCCCCGACCGCGACCGCCAGGCTCGGCAGCAGCGCCACCGCGAGCCCGGGGCCGAGGGTCAGCCAGGAGCTGGGGTGTGGCCGGGGGCGGCGGTGGGCGATCCAGCCAGCCGCCAGGGCGACCGCCGCCGCGGGCAGCGTGTAGGCCTCCAGCAGGGTCACGTTGGCGACCGAGAGCCAGGCCCAGGTCGCCGCCAGCGCGGTCGCCGCGCCGCCCCACAGGTAGCCGGCGCGGGTGGGCCGAGGCTGCGGGTGCCAGGGACGCCGCACGCCGGCCAGCAGCAGCGCCGGGAAGGCCGCGGTGAGCGCCACCGCCAGCCAGCGCTCGTCGGGGACCGCGAGGAGGACGCCGGCGGCCTGGCCGGCGAGGCCGAGCCACTCCAGCACCGCGCCGTCCGCGGTTCCCCGCCGCCAGCGCGCCCCGGCCACCAGCACGGCGCCGGCCGCCGCCACCATCGCGACACCCGCCGCGGCGGCGTCGCCGCCTCCGTGCAGCACCACGGCCACGGTCTCGCCCAGCAGCGCGACGGCGCCGGCGGCGGCCAGGCCGCCGCGCAGCCATGGGGTCCGGGCCGCCGCGGCCGCAACCGCCGCCGCGGGCACGACCGTCCCCAGGAACGCCACCGTCCCGGCCTCGGTGGCCAGCGCCCAGCACGCCGCCAGCACCACCAGCACCGCCGCGCAGCCCCCCGCGACCCCGACCCCAGCCCCGCCGCCCGTCGGCGCCGCGGCCCCGCCGGCCGTGGGCGCCGTGGCTCCGCGGGCGGTGGGCGTGGGGCCGGGGAGCGGGCGGCGGTCGGCCGCGACCGCCGCGGCGGCTGCCGCCAGCGCACCCGCGGTGGCGGCCAGCAGCGCCGCCCACAGCGGCCATCCGGCCGCCGACGGCAGCACCGCGACGACACCGACCCCCGCCGCGGCCGCCGTGGCGGTGGCGAGCCGGGGCGCCAGCAGCCTCGGTCCAGGTCGTGGCGCGCCCGCCAGCGCCGCCGCGCCGGCCGCGGCCAGCAGCGCGAGGACCGCCGCGCCGGCCCCGTCGACCCCGGCGTCGAAGACCGGCGGGTGCTCGGCCGCGCCGTCGCGCAGCCCCGCCGTCCAGGGGGCGCTCGCCCACGACAGCGGCACCACCAGCGCCCGCACCAGCGGGCCGAGCAGCCCGACCACGCCGGCGGCGAGGGTGACGCCGCCCGCCAGCGCGGTCCCTCGCCGCAACGCCGCCGGCAGGCCGCGCCCGATGCCCACCGCGGCCGCGCCGAGGGCCGCCACCGCCGCCAGCAGCGCCCACGACCCCCACACCGCCGCCAGCAGCGTCCCGCCGGCCGCCAGCAGCGCGCCCGCCGCCGCCGCCACCAGCGCGTCCGCCACCGGCCCGTCCCCTGTGAGGACGCCGCCGCGGTTCCCGGCCGTGCGGCGGGCCCCGGGGTGGGGCGGCTCGCCGGCGTGGCGCCCTGGGGTGCTGAGGGTGGCGCGGGCGATGGCGGGCGCGAGCGCCATGGCCGCCAAGGCCGCTGCGGGACCCGCCGCGGTGGCGAGGTCGTGGATGGGCGGGGACTCCAGCACGGCGCCGACGGCGGCGAGCTCGAGCAGGGCGGCGCCGGCGGCGAGCGCGACGGCGCCGGGGCGCCACGCGCGGCGCCTGGCCAGCGTCGCGGAGCCGCCGGCAGCGGCCGCGCCCGCCAGCGCCAGGCCGCCCCCGACCGTCCACGGGGCATCGGCGACGGTCGCGACGACCAGCACGGCGGACACCTGGGCGAGCAGCACCGCGGCCAGGCGCTGCCATGCCAGCCATCGCCCCGCTCCCGCCGCCGCGGCGGCGCCGGCGCCGGTGCCGAGCGCCCACCACGCGGTCGCCGGCCAGCCCCCCGCCACCCCGGCGCGCCGGACCGCGTACCAGTCGACCAGCGCCAGCGCGAGCGCCAGCCCGCCGAGCGCCTCGGCCGTGGCCGGCAGCCGCCGGCGCGCGGCCGCGGCGGCGGCCACCGCCACCAGGGTCGCGCCGCCGAGCAGCCCGGCGCGGCCGGCGTCGCCGAGGTTGACCCACGCCACCACCGTGAAGATGAGCGCCGCCACCGCCACCAGGGCGGCCCCCAGCCCCAGCAGCACACCGCGGACCACGCCGGGTCGCCACTCACGGGTCGCGGCGGCTACGGCCGGCGGGCCAAACACCTGCGAGCCGAGATCCCCGGGGACCACTTGGGGGTCGAGCGACTGCAGCAGCCGGTTCTGCTCCCGCCGCAGCAAGGCCGTCTCGGCCGCCAGCGAGCTCTGCGTCTCGCCGATCTCGTAGAGCCGGTGCACCACCACCCGCAGGCGGGCGGCGTCGGCGCCGTGCTGCCGCAGCCCGCACGCCGGGCACTGGGCGGCCTGGCCGACCGGGCCAAGACAGCGGGGACACCACAGGACAACGGCTGGTCGTTCGTCCACTCCCGATCACCCCTCCGGCATGCGGCCTGGGGCCAGGATCAGCGGTCGCGGGCGTCACGACCAGCCGGTCTCGTGCTCATCTTCGGCTCGGGCAGCACCCAGGACAACTGGGTACTTCCGGCAACTACACCGGCGCCTCTTGGCTGTTGTGGGAGCTCAGGGAGCCCAGCTCGACCGGCTGCAGGCGCTCGGACGGCCGGTAGTGGCGGCCGACCTTGGCGCAGGGGCGGCCCTCGCGCAAGACCACGTCGGCGGTGTAGTCGGCGGTGCCCTTCAGCAGCGACGAGCCGACCGCGTAGGAGTCCACCGGCACCCCGGCCGCCTCGAACGCCTGGATGCGGTCGGCGGTGAAGCCGCCGGAGACGATCACCCGGACGTGCTGGAACCCCTCGGCGTCCAGCGCCTGGCGGACCTTCTGGACCAGCCGCGGGTTGACGCCGGTGGGGTTGAAGTCCCCCAGCTCCTTCCACAGGGAGCGGTCCACCATCGTGCTGGAGGTGTCCAGCCGCACCCCCCACAGCCGCTCGCCGAACTTGCGGGCGCAGCCCAGCGAGGTCGCCACCGAGTCGTTGTCGAAGTCGACCAGGGCGATCAGCGGCACCCCGGGGACGTGGCGGGCGAACGCCGCCACCGCGGCGACGGTGTCGCCCTGGAAGGTCGCGATCAGCGCGTGCGGGATGGTGCCGAGGCCGCGCTCCCCCCACCAGGCGGCCTGGGCGTCGGTGGCCACCCCTTGGGCGCCGCCGACGAACGCGGCATAGCCGTCGCCGCCCTGGGTCGCCCAGTGGTCGTAGCGGTCGCCGAAGAACAGCACCGGCTTGCTCCCGGCGGCGTCCACCACGCCGCGGACGTTGGTCGCGACCAGGGTGCGCCTGGCCAGCACCCCCAGGTAGACGCTCTCCAGGTGGGCGACCAACCGGTAGGGCGCACTGATCTCCACCACCGGCTCCCACGCGTCCACCCGGTCGCCGTCGCGCAGCGCCGTCACCTGCAGCTCAGGGCCGGCCGGCCGCCAGTGCCGGTCGAAGGCCGCCTCGGCGTCGGTCTGGGCCCTGACCGCCTCCACGTAGGCGGCGCCGCCGAGCGAGCGGGCCTGGCGGGTCCAGTTGCGGGCGGCGAGGTAGCCGGCGAACGCCTGGTCGGCGGCGTCGGGGTCGGCGAACGAGCCGGCACCGAGCGCCAGCACCGCCAACGCCTCGTCGATGCCGCAGGCGACCATCCCGTTGGAGCGCTGGAACACCTGCATGGTGACCCGGGTGTCGTCCCGCTCGGCGGCGAGGATCCGCCGGGAGCGGTCGAAATAGACCGCGGCCCGGTAGCCGGCCCGCAGGTCCACCACCGGCAGCTCGAAGATCCAGGCGGCCAGCCGGCCGTCGGGCGTTCGCGTCTCCATCACGCATCAGAGTATGCCCTGCTGGCGACCGTTGCCGACTGTCCGGTACGCGGCTAGCCTAGGCGCCGAAACCCCGCCATCGGCGCCAGCCGGCGCCCAGGAGGAGACGTGACCTGGTTCCGGCGCCTCGCGGTCCTCAGCACCGCGGCGACCTTCGTGCTGATCGCGGTCGGGGCGCTGGTGCGGGCGACCGATTCGGGCCTCGGCTGCCCCGACTGGCCCCGCTGCTTCGGCCGCCTGGTGCCGCCCGCGGAGCTGCACGCCTGGATCGAGCACTCCCACCGGCTGGTCGCCGCGGTCGTCGTCGTCCTGGTGGCGCTGCTGGCGGTGGCCGCGTGGCGGACCGGCCAGCCACGCGGGGTCCGCTGGGCGGCCGCCGCCGCGGTCGTCGTCGTCCTCACCCAGGCGCTGATCGGCGCGGTGGTGGTGTGGTGGAGGCTGGAGGCCGAGTCGGTCACTCTCCACCTCGGCACCGCGCTGGCCCTGGTCGCCCTGCTGGAGGTCATCGCCTTCCGGGCCCGCTGGCCCGCCGGCGAGCGGGTGCGGCACGACCGCGGGTTCGTACGGCTGGCCGCCGCCGGCGCCGGCCTCACCTATCTCCAGATGCTGGTCGGCTCCACCGTGACCGGGCACGACGCCGGGCTCGCCTACCCGCTGAACGTGCTGCTGCCCGACCTCGGGCCGGGCGTCGCCCGCATCCAGCTCGCCCACCGGGCCCTCGCCGCCGTGGTCGCGGTGCTGGTGGTCGTCACCTGGCTGGTCGCCCGGCGCACCCAGCGGGCCCACCCGACGGTGACCCGGCTGGCCGGCTACGCCGCCGGCCTGGTGCTGGTGCAGGTGGTCCTCGGCGCCGCCAACGTCGCCAACCGGCTGTCGGCCCTCACCGTCGTCCCCCACCTGGTGGTCGGCAGCCTGCTGTGGGCGACGATGTTCGCGCTGGTGCTGCACGCCCACCGGTTCACGGGCACAGGCGAGCGCGACCCCGCCGAGCCGGAGCCGCTCCCGGCCCGCGGCGCCAGGCAGTCGGCCGCCGCCTACTTCCTGCTCACCAAGCCCCGCATCGTCGAGCTGCTGCTGGTCACCACCGTGCCGACGATGTTCATCGCCGAGCGCGGCATCCCGTCGCTCTGGCTGGTCGCCGCCACCCTGTTCGGCGGTGCCCTGTCGGCCGCCAGCGCCAACGTCATCAACTGCTACCTGGACCGCGACATCGACGCGCTGATGCGGCGCACCGCCCGCCGGCCGCTGCCCACCCACCGCGTCGACCCCGCCGACGCGCTCCGGTTCGGGCTGGTCCTCGGCGTGGCCGGGTTCGCCTGGCTGTGGGCGACGGTCAATCTCCTGTCGGCGGTGCTGGCCACCGCGGCGATCCTGTTCTACGTGTTCGTCTACACCCTGGGGCTCAAACGCCGCTCGACCCAGAACATCGTGATCGGCGGCGCGGCCGGCGCCGTGCCGGTGCTGGTCGGCTGGTCGGCCGTCACCGGCAGGGTCGAGCTGCCCGCCCTGGTGCTGTTCGCGATCATCTTCTACTGGACGCCGCCGCATTTCTGGGCGCTGGCGCTGCGCTACAAGGACGACTACGCCGCCGCCGGGGTGCCGATGCTGCCGGTGGTGCGGGGCGCCGCCGAGACCTCCACCCAGATCCTGTACTACACGGTCCTGCTGGTCACCGTGACGCTGCTGCTGTATCCCGCCGGTCGGATGGGCGCCATCTACCTGGCCGCCGCGGTGGCGCTGGGGGCGGCGTTCATCTGGCGGGCGCTGGCGCTGCGCCGCGACCTGTCCAGCAAGCGGGCGATCCGCCTGTTCAGCTTCTCCAACCAGTACCTTGCGCTGCTGTTCCTGGCCATGGCCCTGGATGCGGTGGTGCGCGTGGCGGCATGAGGTACAGTCACCGGGAGTCCAGGCCAGCCCGCCCGCAGCGACCGGGCGCCGGCGGCCCACCGGCACCCAGGAAGCGAGGCGACCGACCAGCGATGCGACGCGCGCGGACCATCGGCGTGGCCCTGGCGGCGGCGCTGCTGCTCGGCGGCTGCGGCATGTACGCGCCCGTCACCGAGCAGGCCAAGGACATCCGCGACCTGTACAACATCCTGTTCGTCGCCGCCGCGGTCGTGTTCGTCCTGGTCGAGGGCGCGATCGTCTTCGCCGTCGTCCGCTACCGGCGCCGCGACGACCAGCTCCCGCCGCAGTTCCACGGCAACAACCTGCTCGAGGTCGCCTGGACGGTGGTCCCGTTCGTGATGGTGGCCGCCCTGTTCTGGCTCGGCTGGGTGGCGCTCAACCGCATCGAGGCCAGGGCCGACAACCCCAGGGTGGTCCTGAACGTCCAGGGCTTCCAGTGGCAGTGGAGCTTCACCTACCAGGACGAGAAGGTCCAGGTGGAGCCGGGCAAGCCGGCCGAGGACCTGACCATCATGGGCACCATCGCCAGGCCGCCGGAGATCTACCTCCCGGTCGACCAGACGATCCTGGTCACCACCGAGGCCAGGGACGTCATCCACTCCTTCTACGTCCGCGAGTTCCTGTTCAAGCGGGACGCCTTCCCCGGCCACGTCAACACCTTCCCGCTGACCATCACCAAGCCGGGTGTCTACCACGGCCAGTGCACCGAGTACTGCGGGCTCGCCCACCAGGCGATGCGGTTCACCGTCCACGCCGTCCCCATGAGCGAGTACCGGGCGTGGCTCGCCGAGGCCAAGAAGCGCGCGGCCAGCGGCTGCCCGGAGGACACCACCCCGGGCCAGATCGCCGCCGACAAGATCGCCTTCGACAAGCCGTGCATGACCGCCAGAGCGGGCAGGCCGTTCACGCTGACGTTCGACAACAAGGAAGCCGTCCTCCACAACGTCAGCATCCACCAGGGCGCCGACGCCAACAGCCAGCCCGCCTTCACCGGCCAGCCCATCACCGGCCCCGCGGTCATCGACTACCAGATCCCCGCCCTCAAGCCTGGCAGGCACTTCTTCCGCTGCGACATCCACCCCAACGCGATGACAGGGACCCTCGTTGCCAAGTAGCACCGCAACCACCGCCGGGAGGAGCTGACATGGCCATCACCGAGGCCCGCCCCGAGGCCGCCGCCCCCGGCGCGCACGGCGTCAGCCCGCGGCGCCACCCGATCGTGCAGTGGCTCACCACCACCGACCACAAGAAGATCGGGATCATGTACCTGGTGAACAGCTACTTCTGGTTCGCCGTCGCCGGGCTGCTGGCCGTCTTCATCCGCGTCGAGCTGGCCCAGCCGGGCACCCAGTACTTCGGCGAGCAGCGCTACAACGAGCTGTTCACCATGCACGGCACCACGATGATCTTCCTGTTCATCATCCCGATCCTGGCCGGCTTCGGGAACTACATCGTGCCGCTGCAGATCGGCGCCCTCGACATGGCCTTCCCGCGGGTCAACGCGCTGTCGTTCTGGATGCTGCCGCTCGCCGGCATCGTGCTGTTCTCCAGCTACGCGCTCGGCGGCCCCGCCGACGCCGGCTGGACCCAGTACGCGCCGCTGTCGGAGGGGATCGGCGCGCAGGGCAACTCCATCGGGACCGACCTGTGGATCGTGGCCCTGCTGCTGGTCGGGGCCTCCTCGATCCTCGGCGCGGTGAACTTCATCACCACCATCTTCAACATGCGCGCGCCGGGCATGACGATGTTCCGGATGCCCATCTTCACCTGGACCGTGCTGGTCACCCAGCTCCTGGTGCTGCTGGCCACGCCGGTGATCACCAGCGCCCTGGCGATGCTGTTCATCGACCGCAACCTCGGCGGGTCGTTCTTCAACCCCGCCAAGGGCGGCATCGCGGTCCTGTGGCAGAACGTGTTCTGGTTCTACTCCCACCCGGCCGTCTACGTGATGGTGCTGCCCGGGATGGGCATCGTCTCCGAGGTGCTGCCGGTGTTCTCCCGCAAGCCGCTGTTCGGCTACAAGGCGTTCGTGTTCGCCACCGCCGGCATCGGCGCGCTCGGGTTCAGCGTCTGGGCCCACCACATGTTCGTCACCGGCCAGGTGCTGCTGCCGTTCTTCAGCATCATGACCTTCCTCATCGCGGTGCCCACCGGCGTCAAGTTCTTCAACTGGATCTCCACCCTGGTCCGCGGCAAGCTCAGCTTCCCGCCGGCGATGCTGTTCGCCGTCGGCTTCC